>JAAUXU010023089.1_pt1 | contig 11800 bp, 13 predicted proteins | sample 7278151 | NCBI WGS metagenome assembly JAAUXU01 (sample SAMN14350113, study PRJNA611818) | marine sediment metagenome | isolation source: surface marine sediment (1.8m) | place: French Polynesia: Moorea | collected 2018-08 | reverse complement strand
GTGTAATAATGTAAACTGTGCATCATGGTGAAATTTCAGGACAGAATTCACAGAACTGTAGGAGTTAAGTCTCTGACACTAAAACTCACCTTTAGATAACTGGTACTGTAGCTTAACTTGCTGGCGATATTGTTCCTGATGAAGTTCAACCAGTGTCACTGCACACCCTACAAGGCGTGCCTGAAAATGTTCAGCTAACTAATATCAACCCTGTACTGTAATGTGTGTCATACGCTGAAGTTCTCCGAGTTCTGACTCTGTTGACCCGCATGCTTCTACCCAATGTTTGCAGGATATTCGCGAAGAGATGAAAATGTCCTTCTTGCAAAAGGTTGCTCGCTCCTCTTGCCTCAGCAAGAGCACATTTGTGCTCGACCAGGTTCAGTAATACACTTGCAGCACGCACCAGTATACATCACGATAGTTACACTCGAAATGAACAGGTGATGGAGGTTCGCTACATCATGGCCATCAACCAGAATTCCTCGTTGCAGGCCCGCCAGAGAACTGTTGTTTTCCAGCACAAGGAACTCAGTCCACAGCAGATGGAATTCAAGGTACCTGTAACAATCATCATGATAAACTTTGACAGTGGCCGACGGATGCAACGATCACTTTTACGCGCAACATCTTGATCGGTACATCCGTCTGAGCGTTACGACCGTTGACCGCCTTGTTCCAGTATACAACTTTGGGGTCTTGGGTTTTGATCGTTACATCCCTTGTTTACTGTACAAACAAATTGGTTTTGTCCAGCATATGGCCGACGAGCTCCACCGCGACATGACCAAGCCTAACTCGGCATTGAAGCTGTTCCTCCGGTACGCCCCGGATAGCATTGATCATCTTCTCAACAGGTGAGTTTACACGTAGTACCAAGACGTATCATGTATTGTAAAACAATGGTAGTTTGTATTCCACCACAACTTGTGATTCACAATGGAGCATAATCACCTGCATAGGTGCGTGTTTTCCTCCTGCCACGATCAGATCCAGGGCCGCATCTTCTTCGACTTCTTTCTCTTCTACTCCAATCGACACTGCAGCGATGACAGCGTGGGCGAGTTAGCCTTGTTGGAGACGCTGATCGAGAGTCGCAAGGAGCGCTTCCTCACGCATCCGGTCGCAGAAACGTTTCTCAAGCTCAAGTGGTACCGGACCTGGCGGCTCTACATGGTCATTTTGGTCCTCTATGCGGTGTTCGTGGTCTCGGTGGTCGGGTACTCGCTGGCTCACTTCGGCAGCGTCATGAAGAACCCGTTGGACGCGCAAGAGAGAAACGGTTGGTGGTGGGCGCTGGCCACGACATCCACATACATGGCTGGAATTGAGCTAGCAAAGGTTCGACTTATACTCGTGCCTAGCGTGCTGTTGCGCAACGTAGCTGAACTAAGGCTCCGTGGTGCTAAGGCCGACAGCACGAGTACGGGTTGGGGACTTTGAAACGTTGCGCTTTCTAAATGAGTGAGTGGTACAGATAGGTATAACTCTAAAAGCTTCGAATGTCATTCAATGAAATTTTCTGAGCACGAACAAGTTGCAGCAGAGATTACCAAAGAATACTCTGTGCACTAACACTTGTACTTTATCACTGCTTCCAGCCGCCTTCTAGAGCTACCTACAGCTTGCCAAGTTCATATCTTACCATGCGCACCGTCTCAGAGTCCCCACCCTGTAAATACACGGTATATGTAGTTGTTTGTGCAGACACCACCGAATTAGTATGTCTTTCCTTAGGCCATCTATTACGCTACTCACTTACTCAGCAATCCCGTGGACATGCTCCACCGTGCCGCCCGTGACACCGGGCTCTGCGCGCACTATCTGATGGACAAAGCCAAAGATCTAGCCATTCCGGCGGTGACCACAGCCGTTCTTTGTCGGGGAATCGACCCAGAGACCCGCAGGTACTGCGCCGCAGTCGCAGTCATCCTCTCGTGCTTCACGTTCATGCTCGCCCTCAGCAGGTAATGTGATGGAGGGATATGTCTTTCAACGCTCTAGCAGCTGTACGTACTTGATCTTTCAGACTGCCAAAGATTGGTATCTACAACTTCATGCTGAACAAAGTATTTAGCACGATTCTGAGCTTCTTCGCCGCTTATTTCTGGCATTTCTTGGGTTACGCCATCGCGTTCCACATCATCATGCCCAAAGAGCAGGATGGGGCTTTCTCCAGTCTAAGCAACTCTGTTATAAAAGTATGTACTTTCAAGGCTAGTGTTGTTGACATTTAAAATATTTTCATAACACTAAGTCAATAATTACCATTCCGACTTCAAGGTCCTTACTATGTTGATGGGCGAATACGACTTTACGGACAACTTTTCCAACAGTGAAACCTACTGGCTGTCTAAGGTGGACATCCGATTTATTTCATTGGAATAAGATAGAAAACAACCCAAATCACTTTCAGGCCATATTTGTGATCTTCGTTGTCGACATGTCTGTCGTGCTCATGAACCTCATGCTAGGTTTGGCGGTGAACGACGTCGACTCTATCCTGCAAGACTCCAAAGTACGGAGGATGGTGCACGAGACTCTCACCGTCACCTACTTGGAACAGGTACCGAATACAACAAAATTGCACGAAACCAATGCTGGGGCAAATCACCCTAACGAGTGGTCCTCCTTTAAGATTTGCCTGAAGCTCTGCAGTCTGCCCTTCATTGCTGACGCGTACGCGAACAACATGCGCATCACCAACAGCAGCACTTGTCAGTTCAAGGAGATGGTTTACCTCGAACTCGTCGACATCGTGCAGAACGACGGTAACGAGATCGTAGTGGACAAGACTCCCAACAAGGGCGGGAAGAGCACATATCCGTGTCCGGCCACCATCGCTCAAGGCGTTGCTGCCATCCAGAGGTCAGTGACCGTATCCATCTGCTTTTAAGTGTACGTGTGGCACACGCACCGCATGTGTCATGTCGGTGATTTACAAAGAAGATTGAAATGTAGCATCTGTAGGAGTCGAATGGAGGTTGTGTCTGCGAGGCCGGATCCGAGGGCTCGAGAGATCGTGAAGGAGCTGAAGGAGCAGAACAGTCAACTGACGCATAAGATTGAAAAGATGGAGAATCAGCTGGACACTCTTCTGGCACTCGTCAGTGACTTGCACCAAAAGATAAAATGAAACTGTTATGTCAAGTACAGTTGTCGAGATCGAGTGACACCGCCTCCGACTTCACGGTGTCGGTTTCTGTACTGTGTTTCTGTACTTCTTTCGCCAGGTCATTCAATCTCTTAGTTATTATCTACTGGGGATTGACCACCAGAGCCTTGATGGCTTTGGACAGCTGGCGCCAGCCCTTGCAGCCGTCTGAGTCTCGAGAGACCTATGTATGACAGGGGATTCTTAATGTTAGTATTATTTAAGCCCTCCAATTAGTTTGTTAGTTTGTTACTTCATTGCGCTCGGCTGCACCAGACAGGACTGAGGGATACACCCTGACAATGATTGCACAGGCAAAGGCCTAGATCCCCGTAAGGCAGAATCCGAGCCACCAGGCGCCCACTCACAGAGGGCTGTCCTGGGGGACAACGGTGGCGCCTTCAGGCAGCGAGTGAAAGTCCGTGTAGATGCCCATGAACACCCTACCGAGGGCGTAGCCAATGGCAAGACCAACCAGATACGAGACCTGCGATTGATTACGAGGTGATGACATAAGTTACTGATGGCTTGTGCCATACATAAACACAGTAATTGCCAGCATCAAGCAAATGTATGCCAGTGCGGAGCTCTGTTTGATGCTGCGAGTGATGGACGTGGTGCCTAAGTTGATGAGAGGCACAGCACCAATTCCGTGCATGACTTGTGCAAGCATGAAGACGTAGCGATGGCCACGGAGTTCAGCAACCTGGGGGTTAGATGAATGCAGGTAGGCGGGCTTGCATCTCTTACAATCTGCGTACTCCATGGCTACATAAGGGTGAACATAAAGGGTGACACGTGTGCATGAGATTATTTTTACATCTTTCCAGCTACAGTGCTGTGCAAAAGTCATCGGACACTTGTCTGAGGGACGAAAACCAGGCTAATTTTGCGGCCTTTTTGAAGTGAATTTTCAAATTTTTCCTGGAGAGGGGGGCACCCCCCTCTCCACACCTCACCCGCCGGGCAGCCCCACTGCCCCACCCCTCCTTACGGCCACCTTTGGCAGCCTTTTATTCCCCCCCCCCATATGCAAAAGTCACTTGACACTGCATGTTGCTGATGTTTGCCACCCTGTATATGATGCAAAGGGAACTGAAACAAAACACTGTGACCATGAAACAGTACTGTTGGCACTGCAAGACACTGGTGGCCACATGCAACTGTCATTTGAAGGAGAACCACCAACATGATGCCACCGAGGAAAGAGCTGTCCATTGACATCAAGGATGCCATCATCAGACAGCATGGGGTCGGCAAATCCATCCACAAGATATCCCACTCCTTCAATGTGCCTTGCTCCACTGTGCATGATGTCATCAGCAGGTGGAGGGCCATGGGCAAGACCACCAATCCCCGGAGGACTGGTTGCCCACGGAAACTCTCCCACAGGTCTGAGATCAAGTTGTCATGAGCAGCAACTATTACCCCAATGGTAAGACAACAGGACCTCAAGGACCCTCTGGGGGAGCTCGGACAAGGCATCTCATTGTCCACTGTCATCAGGGCATTGAGACACAATGGTCTCCAAGGATGATGCCCAAGGAAGGTCCCCCTGAAAACCAAAAGACACCTCTGGCAGTACCTCAAGTTCGCCTGCGACCACCTGGATGACTCTGAGGACGGACTGGAGGAAAGTCATCTGGTCAGATGAGACCAAACTTGAGCTGTTTGGTCATAATACCACCAAAATGGTCTGGCGTCAGGCAGGGGAGGCATTCAAACCTCGCAATACCATCCCCACAGTGAAGCATGGTGGTGGCACCATCATGTTGTGGGGGTGCTTCTCTGCCCCGTGGCACAGGCCATCTTGTCCGCATCAGGGGGACCATGAATGCCACACTGTATAAGGAGATCCTCGAGGATAATCTCCTCCAATCAGCACAGCAGCTTTGTTTATGCTGGGGCTTTGTGTTCCAGCAGGACAATGACCCAAAAGACACTGGCAAAGTCATCAAGGCATGGTTTGGGGACAACATTGACCTGCTGGAGTGGCTGAGCCAGTCCCCAGGCCTCAACCCCATCAAGAATCTGTGGGCTGAGCTCAAAAGATGGGTATGCGCACAAAGCCCCAAGACCCTGGATGACTTGGGGACCTGTTGCATGGAGGAGTGGGACAACATACCAGCAGAGACATGTGCCAATGCAGTTGTGAATTATAGGAAGAGATTAGTAGAAGTCATTGCCAATAAGGGACATTCTATAGATTATTAGTTTTTTAATAAAATGTGGGGGTGTTTTTTGGTTCTTGCGATTTGGTATGTCCTGTCCTTCACGAATTAGTGCTAGGTTCTTGCTTTGAAGCATGTGCTTAGATGTCTCGTGACTTTTGCACAGGGAAGGGGGGGGGGGTAAATGGCTGCCAAAGGCGGCCATGAGGGGTGGGTGGGCAGCAGAGCTGCCCGGGGGGTGAGGTGCCCCCCTCTTCATGGTAGGAGGAATTTGAAAATTCACTTTAAAAAGGCCGCCAAATTAGCCCATTTTTCGTCCCTCAGACGAGTGTCTGATGACTTTTGCACAGCACTGTACATCGTGCGGTCCTGGTTTATCGATGGGTTCCCTTTAGCTGTCGTCCACTGTCTTAAGTGCAGCAGTTAGGTCCAATTGAGAAGGACGCAGCCCTGCCCTACACCAACGATACCCATGCATCCAACTAGACGACGCACAGCGCAAGTAACACGTTCAGGACGTTGCTGCCTCATTCCTTTATCGTCCTTCATCTTTGACGTGCAGAAAGAGAACACACCCAGGGTCAACCATGCCCATACGCACCCCATTTTCCCAAGCTGACAATACTTACGCCAAGGATTTTAGGACTGGGGAGTCCTTGAAGTACTTTCCGCGGAAAGAATATGAGGAATATGTGCATGTGTGGAACTGGAATGTGGGATTTTCATGTGAAATGTATAAATTTGTTACTAAGTATACAAGTTCAATCTTGGGGCTGTCCATTTCGATGCTACAGTGCTGAAATGGCAGCGAATTGGAGCCTACTGGCAATTGCTTAGCTCTAACTATGACACAGATCTATTACTGGCACAGTCACGGTGCAAATCCACCGGTGAGGGACGTGGGTCGAGGTAGCTGTGTACTACGCTGACAACATTGACTGTCTCAAGGACATCCTCGACCAGTTTGAGGAGGAGGAGGCCAAGGCCATTGTGAAGAGTAAGAAGCTCATGAGGAGCCAAACCATGAAGGCCAATCGGGTTTTTATCAAAGCAAACCTGGCCTTCCTCCCCCATCACATCGCCAATCCCGAGGAGCAGGGCATGCAGCTGACCAATGCCATGCATCTGATGGAGGAAACCCGGGGCAAGCTGGACAGCATCCCTGGCAAGACTGGCGAGGAGCTGAGTAGCAAGCTGGACAGTGTGCTGAAGAAAACCCTCGGGTTTGACCACATCAGGACCATCGCAGGAGTGCTCTCTGGGGCTGCCACCACCTTCCCTGAGGGTATGGGCCCTGGAGATGTGGCCATGTTCAAATACAGTCCTACTGCCAGCATGGACGTGGAGAGATCCTTCAGCATGTACAAGAACATCCTGTCCGACAAGAGGCACAGGCTCACCAAGGAGAGCCTGAAGAAGATCATGCTGTGCCATTGCTACTACAACAGAGAATAAAACGGTTCAAAAGTGCAAATTTTCGGGTCTTCACCTGCTCTAAAATTTAACATATTTCAGTAAAACAGTAGCACATAATATTGCATATTCGGGCCCAAAAAACAACATTTTTTTCCGAACCCTAGTCATCACGCTTGAAGGGCTACGTTGCTAAGCACCATCATGGCTCAGCAAGGTGTCGTCCACTGTGTAGAAAACATGCAGAAAGTGTAAATATTTTACAATATGAAAAATGCGATCAAACTGATTTAACATGAAAACATGTTTTTGCAAATATGCGTCGTTGTATCTTATGATGATGCACAGTATGGGGTGTGCAAAATTTAGCTTTCTAATGGCGTGATGTCCCTCAACTGCTTTTAGTATCGACGAAATGTGTACAGCTGCGCCAGGACCAGCTTAAGCTGCAAGTTTAGACCATATACTCAAACTCATAGGAAACCTCACTTGAAGGTAAATTTAAGGCTCAAAATTGGTTCCACGAACCCCAATGCATTGCTTATTATGGACAATCTGCCACGCACTGCATCGACCTGCCCGTAGTTTATTCAGTGAATGAGGTCAAACCGCCTTTGTCCCAGTGAAGTTTTAAAAGAATGGCATTACAGTAAACTAGGGGAGACCCCTTGATCCTGGGGCGCGCCTTTTTGTGGGCCTTGGGCCCATTATCTCTTCCTTTCGTTTTGTTTAATGGTTGATACTGTACTGATTCCTCTTTCTCCCTGTCCCACGTCAAATGCCATCTGTTGTCCACTTGTGTCATAAAGTACACTTTCGTCGTGAAGTCAGTGGCAAAAAAGTGTCACATTTGCAATCTCTCGTGCATTCAACTGTAATTTTAAGTCACTGCTCAGGTTAGGGGTGCTTTCCTCCCAAACGGGGGGTCAGGATCTGTCCATCTGTTTAAGAGGAGTTGGGGGAACAATGGAAAACGTGGCCAGGTCCATAAAGGGAAGGAAAAGAGCTACTTTATAATAGGGAAAGGAGCGAGTGCTAAACAAGAAGAAAAGGCAATTTTTGTCTCGTCTCGTAGCTCAAGACGAGACACCATTTCTTTCATCTCGTCTGGAGACAGATCTTTGCTATTGCATGTACATACATACCTCTTCTCACGGAGTTATCTCGGAGGAATAAGGGATCCAGAATCATTAGCACAGAGGTAAGATTCGGTTGAAAGTTATCCAGATTTATCTGCAAGGCCCTGTGCTAGCACAGGCACCCATGGTTGCCTGGGTTAACGACTAAACTAAGGTATGAAGCGATGGTGGTACAGTGCCTGCCGAAAATCATTGCAGTGGGGTGAAATGGGCTCCCCATGCTGCCATGCCATCCCCATCCCCATCTTCACGTGGAATCGGTGACCCAGATAGGGCTGGACAAGATGCAGCATCCTGAGCTTCTTGATGACTGCCCATGTTGATGCTAGGGCACTCAAAGTGCATCAACCCGTAACGGGTGCCACGCCGAAGAGTACTGTTCTTCCCCTGCTTCAGTGGCTTTTCCATGATGAAAGTAGCCGCAGCTTTCTGGGGGTGTCGCCACACACACCATTTTCGGGCAGGGACTGATTCAGGCCGGCAACGGTCAGGACTCGCCAGGTGGGCCGGGCTTAGCGTGCAGTCTCAGATGAGCTAGTCCATTCCAGTACAGGTGCTTCTCTGTCATGCACGCATGCTCAAGCAATATGAGATTTGCTTTTAAACTTTAAACAAGAAAGAAGGGACTCTGGGGTCCTTGCTGTCGATGCACTTCGTACAGTCGATGCATACGACACTGTCCACCAGCTCCCAGCACCTCACTCGGTCCATGTGACGATGCTCATATTCCCAGATGGCTGTCCACGTGCTCCATGAGGCACTTTGGAAGCTATTAAGCAGTGCAATTCCCAATTGAGGCCTTCAGCTCCTGATCGCAACCACTTTTGATTGGGCGGTTGATGGCGTCACACCGAACTACAAACCGAAGAACCACTTGTCCGATAGCAACTAAGTTGCATGCACTGCACAAAGTTTTTGTTCGAATCACTTCTCAAGTTGATGTAGCTAGCTAAAAGTAGTGTCGATCTTTCTAAAATACGGCAATTGCTCTGACCCTTCAAAATGTCAAATAATCTTGATTGATTCTCTTTAGAAAGTTCATACACGTGAAGTGTTTTTACAAGGAAATTGTATACCTTCAGTTTATGTTGCCTGTTTTTAAACTTGAATGCATTTACGGGGCATGATGCAAGCGGTTACGCAGGTCCCAGTTCAGCTTCTAGTGGTGCCATATAATGCGCTGTAAAGTAACACCTGAAGCGACGGATTGCGAGAAAAGCTTCTTACGCGCTCACAAAAAGGTCTCGACTTACATGTTGACACTAAAGTAACCATTATATCGCGAAAAGATTCACGGAAAGTCGTCTCATTCTGCAAGACATGGTGGAGCTCAACGCGCATGGCAACCAGCCTGTGACCATCAGTCAGATCACCAAATTTGACGACGAAACCATCGAATTCTGATGCTGCCTTATCAATTCTGCACCGCAAGAGTTTGGTCTGACACCTTCAGCCTTGCCGTTGCTGCGTATTGAGATGAATCGCAAGCTGATGTTTGCTTTATACTGATGAACACATGTGCTCCTTACCGACAGCTGCAAAAGTCAGGTAGAAGACACCCATGATGATCTCACTGGTCCTGCTGAAACTGGTGTCCAACTCTTGGGTGGCGATCGCCATGCCACCTGTCTCTAGGTAGCGCCTCGAGGGAGTGAAAACCCCGAGGAAGTCGCTCTCTGGCCGTCCCTGCAGAGAAATGGTCTCCGTCTTCCTACGAGTGCACTGAGGCTGGTGCCTTGATACTATCTATAACCTTTCTTTCGCCTTCTCTGTTCTCCCAGGAAGTATCTTTGCGTATACTTTTACCATACCCCCCCTATTCTCCACCGTCAGCTTTCCACTCCATTAGACATGTCCGGCAGCATCCTGCACTGCAAGTACAGTGCGTGTCAGAAAGTGCTCTGTGTTCCCATTTACGTAGATGAGACATGTCTATAGCAGAATAAGCAAGTGGTCGTTTGAGGGTCTCATCCATGACTGAGTTGCCTGGGCCCATTTAGATGCTTAGTTCCACTTAACAACCTATGATGCATTCAGTCCCACAGCGGACGCCTCCCCTGATGCGCACTGCACTCTGCACCGATGGACGGTCTAGTCCTTTGTAACGTTTCGCGCCGCGCTACGTATTTCGCACTACGTGCCAGGCGATGATGATGAGTGGCGACGATCGTAGTAGCGACGATCTCTCTTGATAGAGGCAGTAGCCCCGGAGGTAAGTTTCTTAATGATTTCCAACACAGCTGGCACGTTTGGTGCATAAAACACAGCTGCCGCCTACGAAATCTACTACGAAGTGTACATCAGTGGAACGCCCTTAACAGAGACATTTAGGGATTAGGAGTTTTGTCCTTAATAAGGTTTACCTCTCATAACCGTAGTACTGCAGACTACGGCCGAGTATTGTACTCGTACCAATTCACCGACTTTTTGTCTCACCGGACTTTTCGTCTCATCTGACTTTTTGTCTCAATGTGGTTTGTCTCACAGCAACCAGCTGTGAAATCAGTCATGCAAAACCTTAAAAATCAAACGGACTCACAGACACATGGGCGTTGCAATTTATATAGAGAGACATATTTCAGTTTTCATTACAATTTGCACAAAATCCAAATGCTCAAGACAGCTGTAATTTCATGATATGTGGTTGCCGCCCACATTTCTTTACAGATGGAAACTGCTTCATCTTGCCATCTTCAAAGCAGGAGAGAAGATGTGCCGTCATTCCTCTTTTGTTGTAAGTAAGCCATGATGTGTCAATTCCATGACACAAGTTCACTGCAAATGCAATGGCAAACCCCCCACAGTAGTATAGGACCACCCAATTTTGGGAGGAAATTCTAGAGTGTCCTCCCAAAATTGGGTGGTCCCAATGGAAGATAAAAATATAGAGGTCCGGGAAAAGATTTACATTGCACCTTGCTGAAACAAAATATATAGGTCTGTTATATCATGATGAGGTTGACCTATCTCTACACTAGGTCTACATCCAATCCCTCCCCTCACCATATGGACAATTTGAATGAGATGAATGTTGAAATTGTCTGAATTTAAACCTGAGACATGTGTCTGTCTGGAACTGTATTGATTATTTTCAATTCCTGAGAAGAAATTGCATTGATCATTTTCAATTCCTGAGAAGAAATTGCATTGATCATTTTCTATTCCTGAGAAGAAATTGCATTGATCATTTTCAATTCCTGAGAAGAAATCACATAACGAAATGTCATTTTTTGCCCAATTTTTGGCCATTTCAGAAAAACTTTATTAAACAAAAGTTGTAGAGCTCCTTTTTCTGAATCCATACGTACCAAAGTTGTGAGAAATGGGCTAAATTTCGGCCGACGCTAGGACATAACGGCCGAAAAACATCACTACGCGGCCGTAGCTACGTGGCCATAGCTATGCAGCCGTAGATACGCGGCCGTAGCTACGTGAGCGAGACACTTTCAAATGAGATGATGATTGAAATTGACCATATTGATCATTTTCATGCAAAAATGTCGTTAAGGTGCCTCAAATACGGCCATAGCTACGTGAGCGAGGCACTTTCAAATGAGATGCTGATGATTGAACATGACCACATTGATCATTTTCATGCAAAAATGTCATTAAGGTGCCTCATCAATGGCCGTGAACAATACAGTCCTTGCCGTAAGTAAATGCGTCAAGCATGACGAGACCTGAAACACTGTTCTGAAGCATGTTAAAGTGGAATTTTGATGTGGAACGTGTTAGTGTGATCCTGGGACACAATGTTGAGTACACAGGGTCTATGTCAAGGCTGCCCATTTTGGTGCTAGAATGCTCAAAAGGAGGCACCTGGAGGGGGGGCCATGCCAAACAGGACTGAAAAGTGGCTTTTTGAGGGTGAAAACGTGGATGAAATGGCCTGAAATTTTCATGGGACAATCCCAGCCTCCAGG
>JAAUXU010106490.1_pt1 | contig 11806 bp, 15 predicted proteins | sample 7278151 | NCBI WGS metagenome assembly JAAUXU01 (sample SAMN14350113, study PRJNA611818) | marine sediment metagenome | isolation source: surface marine sediment (1.8m) | place: French Polynesia: Moorea | collected 2018-08 | reverse complement strand
TCAATCAAAATTTCCTGTTCCTTTTCCAATTCCCTGCCGCAGGTCTTTGAACAAAGTTTGTTCTTGTTCTTGCCGCGGACACTGCATATACGTAATATTCGATGCCGACGGAGACGCCATTTGAATCGAAAGGATTGGCCCCTCTCTATTTTTTTCTTGGCCGACCGCAAATTTTAAGTGACAAGTAATTGGTGAATTTCCTTTCCTCTTCATCCCACCTTTCTTTCCCCGTTTTCTTTCCTGCCCGGCGCTTCGAGGGCGGAATGCCAAAACGGGGGCGGAAGAAAGGAAAAAAGAAGAAGAACGGGTTTTTTGCTGCAGGAAGAAGAAGAAGAATGGCACCATCTAAAACCTAGAGGTCTTTTTTTGCTTCTTCTATCTCTCGCTCGGCTGTAATGCTGTTGCTTCCTCCGGGGATCGATGACTAAATCCCCCTTCCCCTCCCCTCCTTCCTACTTTTACTCACAGTTGGATTTCTCCAACACTTTGATTGGAAAACTTTGTTTCCCCCCCGCTTTCGGGAAAGCTTAAAAATACCGAAAGTTCCAAATATAACTGCCCTGCGTTTTCTTTTAACGGTTAGCTTGCTGTTTTCCTTCTTGATGCATTATGACGGCTGACCTGGCAATTACAGAGGTGCACAATCTGGCAGTGTTTCCCAAAGCGTGAAGGTTTTCCCCCCTCTCCTGTGACCCCCGGCCCGGCGGTATGATTTTTCCGCCAAACCATGTGGTGTGCTGCTCCCTATTTGTTGCTGTTTGATGTGTGTACGCGGATGTTTCGCGTTTGGCCCAGAAACACTGTTTGTTCCTCTCCTTTCTATCCTCCCGCACTATACCGTACGGTGGAAGGAGGGTCGTAGTACAGGGATGCTCCACCGGCGGCCAAGTTTTGATGCATATCAATTTCCCAAGGAAGGAATATATATCCTTTATCCTCCTTCTCCTACTTCTTCTGTGGGAAGATGAGAAACTATTTCTCAAGCGACGTCAGATGCGGGAGACGGGGCTTGAAGATCCCGCGCCCCCATATAACATTCCCAGAGATTTCAGTATAGGGCTCATCCGATACAATGACGTAAAACATCCTTGGAAAAGAGAGGATGAGGACAGTGGGTTACAAAGGCTCTGCGTAAAAGAAAATAAAGGAAACTTTTGCTTTCTGTCCAAGATCAAAAGGGAGCAGCGGAAGCCTATTTCTTTCTGCCCTTTCTTGTCTTTCTGTTTCTCTCCCTTTTTAGAAAGCTCTCTCCTCCTCCTCTCTTTTCCTCCCCCTTCTCCGTCTTCTCCGCAGCTAATTAATGTTTGACACTTTCGTGATCAGCCAAGGGGGAAGGGGGAGGGGTCGAACGTGACGGGCGTCCAAAATGGACCTGGAGAGAAAAGGGGAGGGAAAAAGGCTTCGGCAAAAAAAATAGTCGGAATGCTTTCATTATTTTGTATCGAAAAGTGTGCTTTGTGCATGCGGCAAAACTGCAGGCAAGTTTGGTGCCCGTGCACTTGTTGACAGCGCCGAGAGCCAAGAAGGGGAGGTCCAATCCCACTTCTTGGTCTCCCGCCGGGCTGTCAGGAGGGGGGAGAAGAGGAAATGAGATGGAAGTTGTACTCCTCCTTCGGTGGTGGTGGTGCCTACGTACTAGTGACTTGCCGCGCTGACTGTATACTGCACTACCCACCAACGTGGGATACACCCTTGAGAAGCAGCTCATAGGAGGACACATGACATCCGAAATTGCCTTGCCGCCTCTGAAAACTCAAGGGCACCCACATTTACTTAGAAAAGCGGAAAATCATTCCCTTGGCTAAAGAGATACAGACATACTTTAAAGTATAGATTTGCTCGTGGTGAAGTCGTTTTGCGCCCAACGTACCATACCGGTACGTACCGCACATTTCTCGAATCCTCCTTCCCGCCCGAACATCCCCCATTTCCTTTTTTAGTATTCTCGGCAAATTGCCGTTCTTCCCTTGTCTCTGTGGCAGAGAACCTCTCCTAGGTGCAGTACAGTGAGTACACCCTACACAATTATTTCTTACAATGGATAAAATACTATGCTAGAACAGAATAAACCATAGTAAGTTTGGTTGTCACGCTATTTTTGCGCTGACATCTGGCCCAGAAAAGTGCATTGGGGGGCTGCCGCCACATTCCCTCTTGTACATCACTTTGGGGGAGCTCTAAGATGCACTTTGGGGGAGGGGGAAAGAAAGAAAAGAGGCCCCCGGGGGGAAGGGTGCGTGCGACACATGCTGCAACGCGGCGAATAACTAAGTAAATGGCTGATGCCAAATTCGCCACCCCCACCCCTATCTCCGTCTTGCCATCTATTCTACCCCCTCTACTCCGAAATGGGGGAGATTGGTGGATGGGGGATTAGCACCGTTCTTTCCTCCGCCCATTACACACACCCCACCCCGTCCGATCCGCTCCCGCCCACCTCATTATTTCGTCCCCCAAGGGGGGGGGGAGGGGAAGACAGAAAATGGGCGGCGGTGGCATGCATAACACCTCCTCGATTCCCAGCTTTTCGTCTCTTCCCCGATAGGATCACCACTCTCACCGCTGATGTTCCTGGACTTGTCGATGTTGATGTTGTTTCCGTCCTCCCTCTTCCACACCACCACCGGGTTGGGGGACCCGCGGGCGGCGCACTCCTGTCGGGCCAAGGTTCAAATTACATAAAACTGATTTTGTTTTCTACATTCTTTTTCGGGGATTTTACCAGTGTGACGTTGCTTCCCTCTGTCTTCACCTTGTCGCCGCTGCTTAGGCTGTCCTCGATCTTTGGAGGAACTGAAATTCGAAAGGTTGAAATAAAAGACTGACACGGTGCTTTCTCGGACTTTCGAAATTGAACGATTGGCCACTCGGTTTGTTCACAAGCATACAATGCCAAACATATTTTGCGGTATAGCTATATCCCCGCCATTTCCCGAATAGTAAAAGTTAAAAAACCCCGCAAAGTCTGAGCAGTGCCTCAGTGCAGGCTTTTTGCTTGACCTGAGGAAAGGCGATGTTATCATACCCCCATGCACCCTCGGTGTTTCCTGTCTTATACTATTTCGGGAAGCAAATTAACGAGCCTTTACAAAAGAGGAGCCTGCCTCGAACAGCAAAAAGGGCGCGAAAAAGTCGCTGTGCCATAATTTCCCACGTATTCAACTACATGGAGTAAAGAAAGGGAGTTTTTCACCGTAGCCAAGTCATCTGCTTCATTCGTAGCATGCCTGGGTCCTTCTATTCTTCCTTTTTACTACCTTTCTTCACCATTTATTCAGTGTGCCTCCACCACCAAACAACAGCCGGATTCACCAACAGCCAAAAGTGGAATAAAGCCACAAAAAAGACACATTTTTCTCACCCCTCCCGTTTTATTTTTCGTCGTGTCCCACTTCATTGGTGAATTCCATCCCTGCCAGGTGAGTGGATGGCTGAGGTCGCAAAGGGGGGGGGAAGGGGGAAAGAGGCGGAAATGCGCGCGAGGACCAACGATAGACCAGAGCTAGGAGGTGAATGGAAAAGTCACGGTGGAAGAGGCGGAAAACAAGAAAGGAAGGAAAGACCGCCACCACCCTCCTGCTGTTTGGAACGGAGAAGAAGGGGACGGGACGGAAGTAAGTAGTATGGTAAGGGCTTCTTTTCTCAGACCACGAATACCTACCTACCACCCTTCCCTTCCCTTCCCTTTCTTGCTGTGGCCAAAACTTCCCCGTCTCATGCACTCCCAAAAGAGGGAGGCCGGGGGAGGGGATCAAGCTTGATCGATAAGTCTTCTTTCTTCGTCGTCGTACGGCCCTACTCCTACTTGATCGCCGGAGGCCGCCGCCGCGCCAGATCAACAACCTCAGTCCATTTTCCTGGTACAAAATGGTGAACGAAAACGGCGGCGGCGGCAGCGGCGGCGGCGGCGAAGGGGCAGACGATGACGACAGCGCGATCCGTCCCGGGCGCCCAGGCACTACAACAGACGGCAACGGCAATGGCGTCCACAGCAGTAACGACAGCAACGGCAGGAGAGCCGGAGACGAGGCCTGCAGGGATGGCGACGACGACGGTGCCGGCAGCGCAGACGTTTACGTCATACCAGACTACCCGCAGAATCAGCATCAGCATCCCCAGCAGCAACAGCAGCGGCAACAACAGCCGCAGCGCCCTCAGATTCTGGTCCTCCCTTACGTGCCCTTCCCATCGGCCTTGGTCGGCACAACAGCAGCAGCAGCAGCAGCAGCCGTCAGCCCGAACAACAACAGCAACAACACAGCTCAAACCCACCCTGACAACGCCGTCGCCCATCCTCACCCCCACCCTCCCTACTACTCCCACCATCCAGACCCTCCGCCGGAGTACAACTCGTGGGTGGGAGGAGGGGCAGGCGGTGTCTACGCCGGAGGATCCAACCCCACCCCGCTGCTGCCGGGGCCGCCCCTCAGGAGGCCCGCCAGCAGCGGCAACGGCGGCAGTCACTGCACCTGCTGCAACCAGGAGACACACCTGCCCAACACTTACGTTTCAGGTGAAGTCTATATACGTAGCTATGGAAAAATCTGACGGTTTTGGGATTTGAAATACAGTACAATTTGCTTGCAGACAGCATCTACGAGACCATCCTCTACCCGAACCTGTTCACCGAGCCCCAGTCTGGCCAGTTCCACCTGCAGCAGCAGCAACAACAACAGCAGCAACACCCTGGAGCGTACGTCCCGCATCACAGCCACGCTAGCCTAAGTCACCCTTGCCACAGGGCGAGGTACCAGTTGCCCGGCACCACCAGCGAAAGCGACGAGGTTAAGACCACTTTACAAAAAAGTATATAAAAAATAAAAACCGTATTCAGATATCCCCCTTGTTATTTTTGCACAGGACGACGACGACGACGAGGATACCGTCTACGAGGTGATTCGTGAGAGGAGCACCGGTCCTACCCAGGCAAGGGGATGTGGCGGAGCGGCGGCCGTTAGGAGAGGAGCTCGAGAGGGCGGCGGAGTGGCCGCAGGGGAACAGGGGGCGGAGGAGGAGAGCAGGTGAACGAGAAAAACGTTTTCCACTCCGACTGCATTGCACGGAACTAATGCGTTCAATATTCCAGCACCATGTCTGTCCGCCGGTGGGTGTTCATCCTGCTGGTGCTGTGCCTCCTCGTCACCGCCTCCCTCCTCCTCGGGGTGACCATGCAGCACTTCCAGCTCCTCAGCAAGATCTCCTCCTCCTCCTCCGCGGAGGAGGAGGACGGCCGAAGCGGACGCCGCTCCTCCACCTTCAAAGGCCGCCCGCCGCCGGCAGCTCCACGTTCACAAAGGGGGAACCAAACAGACGTAGCAGTTCCCGAGAAAAGTAGCGACAGTAGCACTAACAGCAGCAACAGCGTCGACGAGACTTACTCTACGGAGTCGGGCGGAGGTGGAGGAGCCCCAAACCTAAGTAGGCTTCCAAGGGGACAGAAGCTCAACAACTGGCTCGAGTGAAAAAATGCTCCACCAAAGAAATATTGAGGATATAAAGTTGATCAAAATGTCTCGCATAGCGTAGTTTTCCAGAGCTCAAATACAATTTCAGCCAGCATTCTTGCCGTTATTCGTTATTTTGGCTTTTTTTTTGGGGGGGGACTCGGCGAGAAATCTCATGGGGACAACGACGACGGTCCTGCATGCTGCAGCTTTCTAACCAGAGCATTTGAGGTTATGTGAAAGAAGAGGCCCATTCTTGCGAGAAAGCTTCTAAGAAAGGCTTTTCGAAAGTTTGCCTTTGCTATAATATTTCTACACTTTTTTTCATGTCGCCACTAGTTAAAGGTTTCGGCAAGGGTTACGCTAGCAAATTTCATATACGTAGCCGTAGTAGAATAACTATTTTTCCTCCATCAACAGCACCTTAGCTCTTTGCAACACTCACCGACCACGTTGAGGTACCCCAGCTTCGTCTTCGCCTTGGCGGTGTTGATCTGACACATGTAGGCACCCTGCATGAAAGCAGGCAAAAAGAGAGTTTTTAAAACTACGAAAAAAACCGTGAGGCTCGATATTTTCCCCGTTTCTCACCTGATCGCTGCGCTGCACCTTTCGTATGTGCAAGTTCCAAGTGCGGTCTCCCTCGTGCGAGACGCCGATCCGAGGGTTGCGCGTTATCACGTGGTTCCGCACCGTCAAGATGGCAGAGCGGTCGTAGTGGATCCACGCCACCTAAGGAAAACATAAGTTACATAGTTTCGCCTGCCACATCAGAAAAAAATCCTGGGATATCTTGTGGGAACCCCCACCTTGTGTTCCTGCAGATTTTTGACGGTGCAGGACAGCGTAACGTCCCTCCCCTCGGGCACAGTCACGTTCCGCAGGTTGCTGACAAAGCCGGGCTCAGAGTGCAGGCCCACGTCCGTGCCTGTGTATTTTCTCTCTCTTCTTCAAAATTGTTAACCCACTTTAAATTTCTCCCTTACCTGAGGTAGAGTGGGCAGTGAGGAAGACTGCGGCGGCGATCACCTGCAGAAAAAGCGACCTTGTCCCAGCGACCGGCATTTTATGTCCGTCAGAATGGAAGACTTTAATTTGACTATAACTCAGTCAAAAACTACTGACTAGCCGTTGCTGCACTTTTGGCCTAAAAAGCCACACTTCGAATGTCAAATAATTAGTTTCTCCCATGGGCCACCCCGCCCAATGTGCTCATCAGAGCTCAGTTCAGATAAGCTCCCAGCCTCCTCGCACAAAGTAAGTAAGTGTTACCGAGGCCCTACGCGAAGCACTAGTGATGGTCGGATCGAGAGGAGTCCTCCGGCATCACTTCTTCTTCGGCGATGCGCCAGCATGTATCCGCGCGCTCTTGGGCAGGTCCCCGCCCTTTGGGTGCGGCAGGGCACAGGGAGAGGTACAATGCGGGTGCGGTGGGAGCGGGGGGCCACGGGTTTTCCTCACCGCACCGCCGTCGCCGTCGCCGTCGCCGTCGCCTCCGAACTCCTCTTCCCAAATGGCGGGCGGGGGAGCATAACACGGTCCACTTCCTCCTTCACACACCCGCTCGCTATACCTCCACCACCGACGACCTACAGACTCCTCCTGCCCCCGCCACCACCTCCTTCATCTCCCGCCCCGCGACCTCCCTTATCAGTACTTGAAGCCCCCTCCCTCCCTTTCCTTGTAGTAAGGGAAACCGTTCGAAGCAGCCTTCCCTCCCCCCCCCCCCCTCTCATGCCGTACGTAGGGGTCTCCGTCCCTCCATTCTCTCTCCCCCCCTCCCCCGTACATGGGGGAAAGAGGATCCTTCTCCTCCGTTCGAAGGGAAAGCAGACAAAGCGAGAGACGCGCTCCGGAATTGGGACCGCAGCACAATTGACGAGGACACTACTACATTGTGAAGAGCCTCATCATGCGAACCAGCTACCAGTGAGAGTCCGCTTGCGCCTTGACCTGAAGGTGGATCACAGGCTGCCGTACCCGCAGTCGCCGGAAGCTGCGGTGGGAGTTTTCCTCGTCTGCGCCGCCGGGGTGCTGGCGGCGGCGGGGAAGCGGGACTCGAACCTGTGCCGGAAGTCCTCTGTCAGGTGCGAGAAGGAGTTTGGAGTGCGGGGCTGGCTGCCCGCTCTGCGATGATAGTTGCCGAAGGTCCCACTTCCTCCCAGTTGCTGCTGCTGTTGGTGCTGTATCAGAATCGTCTTGAGTTGTTCATTCTGTGCCTCCAGCGTTTTGACCGCCAGATTTTTCTCCGCCAGTTGCTGCTCCAGGCAATCCACCTTGGACCTGAGGGAAGTGACCAGGTACTTGTACTGCCGCGCCTGAAACTTGTACTTCCTCAGTAGCTTGTCCAGCTTGGACGCGACGGATTCGAAGACTCTCTTGATCTCCGGCATGAGCGTCGACGGGGATATGGGGATGGACCTCGTCCGAGGATTGGAGCAGTAGGGGCAGACGGCTCCTGTCCCGACGAGGGTCCGAGCGCAATCCTCGCAAAAGATGTGGCCGCAATTAGTGACAAAGAAGTTGACGGTGCCCGTGGGTTTCGCGCCGCACTTGTTGCAATGAATCCAAACTGCCATCTCTTATCAAGTTTTTCCAAAGTTATGAACAGTTCAACAGTTTCAGTATTGTCTTGGCCCCCGCATGTTTTTTTCAGCCAAAAAACTAATTACCTTTCCCAACAAAATTAATTATGCCTCTAGTTTTAAATTCAAAATTTAAACTTTGAGATCTTATCTGGCTTATTTTCCGGGAAAATTTGTGCAAATAGTACAGTGTACAGTGAATTTGAAATTAAATGAAAAGCGGTTTACATAAAAAGTGATGTGATATTGATTCTTAAGGAATTATGAATCCATATGCCCATGACTGTACAATAATACCGTATGATATTGGTAAAATCTTTGGCCAACGAGAACAAACAACAGATGAAGAGAACGTTGAGTCCGTCTGTGCATTGTCTGCGGGAACTTTCTGACGCATGCGTCCGCTCCCTTTCCTTTGTGGCATGTGCCAGTAACAATGGCAGGGGAAAGAGGGAGGGAGGGGGTGCTCTCTCCCGCTTTTGCCGCCGCCAACTCCCTGGGATGTTGAAGCCCCCCACTGTTAAACGCCAGGAAAGGTCCCTCCGCCCCTTCCGACCCGAATGACGACCACTGGAAAAAGAAGTTAGCAGCCATCAGGAGGAGTGGGAGGAATGTCGGTTGTCGACGAGAGTCCTATTGCCGCGAACGGACTCCCTCACTTTTCCATTGATGCCCTCAGCGACTGCTGCTGCCTTGTGGAATGCGAGGAATGGTGAAAGATGTTAGCAGCACGTCCATCAGTCCGTCTTTGCGTTTCGAAGGGCGATCATTGCCCAAAGGCGAGAAGAAGCTTCAACTTGTTTTTTTTTTAAAAAAAACAATTCTATTATTTTCTCTTGTATTGCATGTACCCTCGAAATAAATTCGTCGTAAAGAAACTTTTTCTCCCCTTTTCCCGTTTTTCCGCTAATGCATTATTTGCCCCCCGGCTTTCCAACTACGAAAGGAGAGAGCTTAACACTTCCTCAAGTGGACTTGAGGTAATCTCCCTGCGGGAAGGAGGAGCCGGGGAGGGGAAAAAAAGGGCCCCCGAAGAATGAGAATGCCCCTTCCCGAAAAAAGTCCCTCCTGCTCGCAGGCAGCAACCACAATGGCGTTCTAATAATAACATTGAGCTCGTTCAGTTGGTCGACACGGAAGAGTGGACACACTCCGCGTAATTCTATCCTCCTCCGGCTTGAACTGTACGTGAAAGGTACACAAAAAAGCGGCAGAATTACGAGCGACGACGTGTGTGCATATATTCACAATGTTTTCGTCGTCTCCTCCGCCAACTCTGAACCAGAGGATGCTTTCCCTCTCATCCTCCTCTTTGCAATGGAATGGAACTTCATTTGCGAGTCACAATGGGGGAAAAAAGGCTCGAAGGAGAGGAGGGGACTTTCTTATCGGATTGACAACGACGGCGTTTCCTTTCCCTTCTTTTCATTGTGCGCGATCTTCTCTCCCTCCCCATCCATGCATGCATGCAAACGAAAGCTTGAATGGTACAGCAGTTGAAGGGAAAACGGCAGGCTTTCAGGTTGCAAAAAGGACTTTTTTCTTCGGGGAAAAACTGTACTGTAGGACTATACTGAGCAGAAAGAGCCCCGAATCACTTTTCCGATAGAGGTCGACTGGCCCCCCTGTTGCGCCGAGCCAAACCGATTCAGCACCTTCTTCGATTCAACAGCAGCGACGCAAAAACATTTTGGCGATGGTGGCTTTTACTTTTGGTCTTATATTTCTTTTCACATTCAAGTTCCTATATAAATTCCGTAAATCCGAATTGTAATCCGTGCTTCTTCTTCTTCCCCTCTTTCGCCTTTTGAGTGCGGTGAAAATGGGAAATACGTAGTAGAGAAGGATCGGAATTTCTTGGTATAACTCTTGTTGCTAACACCTTCGAGAAAAAGAGAATTGTATAGATAAACGATCTGTCTCTACGCCGCACGGTACACATGTCGGTCGGCGGCAGGTACGGAATGCCATCTCATCTATAGGTCTATGTAGGCATAGGGTATAGGTAGTGTTTTGCAGTTGGGTATATATCTCGTGCTCTTTACACTTCATTGTTGTAGGGGTATGAAAGAAATTAGGGAAGGAAAGGAAATGTGTTTGTCCAATCTGTTGGTGAGCGTACAGTGAGGGCACCGTATTATGAAATGTTGAATGAAGTTTCCTTCCGAGAATTCAGGGGAGGCGGCGAGCCTCAACATCGTTTTACATAAGGAGACCCGCACTTCCCTCTTGATCTGATTGTGAGTCCACATGGGGCAGTCGGCGCCTCCTCAGTTAAGTATAGATTTCACCGAAGTGGGGAAAAGTCCTGGGAAATTCTTGCTTCTCCATTTTTTTCTCATTCGGCGCGAAGTTCATGAGGAAGGAAATACTCTTGGGCTATCACTGTGTGGGTTGTTGTTTGTTGGTGATTTTTTTTTGTTTGTTGGTGATTTTTTGTTCTGTCTTGGTGTTCCAAGTGTTGAGCAGCAGCAGGGCAAGAGGGGAAAGCAGAGACGTCTCCTACTTGGAGCCGATCTCTGAAAATGAGAAATACGAAATTATGGAAACATTCCCTTAACAAATTTTATATGTACACACGTACCTTTGGCAGACGTCTCCTGAATAAATGAGGAGATATCCTCCAGGCTCTCCCCTTCTGCCCCTCCCCCTGAACACGACGCCTTCTCCGCTTCCGTCGGCGCCGCCTCCTCGGATCCGTTTCTGGCGCTAACGGCGGACCCGGCGGACCCGGCGCCGGCAGTGCTACCCACCGGCATCACCATCTCGGGAGGGGCGCACGGAGGCAACACCTGGAAAAGCAAATGTAAGTAAGTCTCCTGGATTGGTCAGAGCGGTTGAACTGCAATACGCACCGTTTCAGTTTTGGCCTTCTGGGATTTCAGGTACGCTGCGTCCTGCTGCGGCACAGAAGACGAGACGGCGGCGGATCCGGACTCAGCTGGGCTAGAGTTGCTGTCGCCAATGACGACGGCAGCAGAAGAGGCGGGGGCGCCGTTGTCATTCTGGACGACAACAGTCGGCGTCGAGTTACCGTCTTGGAGGTGGTGGTTGCTTACATCGGCGGCAGACTGAGGACCCAGTGCGACCAGAGTCGGTTCCGCCACCGCGGCAGGGATTTGGGCGGTCTCACCGCTGGCCACGACCTCCTCTGCCGCAGACGATGGCACTGTCGTCGCCTCGCTAGAAATGCCGTCAACCTCCATCGGGGTTGCTTGGCCTGCTTCTTGCTCCTGCTGCTCCTGCTGGCCTTCTTGCATGATGCCCGTGGCCTGCAGGATGTCGGAAAGGACGTTGCTCTTTGCTCCAACCTGGTCCTGATTCACGTCTAAAACGATAACGTTCCCGGGGGCCTGAGAAAAAAAATACTTCAAAGTATGGAACTACTGCAAAGAAGAAACAATCATCACATTTGCTATCTCCCTCACCTGAGAAGTGTTTACCATCGCAGCACCTTCCGGTTGTGTCACAGCAACAGCGGGTTCAACAGGTGTGCCAGGAGCTGAGGTTGAAGTAGGAACAACTGCTGTTGGCGCCCCTGCCGCCGCCGCCGCCGCCGGGGCTGCAGGAGGCGGACCAGTGGTGACAAGGATGGGGGCGGTTCCAGGCACGCCGGAGCCGCCCGCCGCGGCAAGGGCAGGCTTGGAGACAATGACGAGCGGCTTGCCTCCCTTGGTGAGTATCCTCTGCCCGGGCGCCCCGGGGAGGATCCCGCCCGGGGAGCCCACTATGGTGGTGGTGGTGGCCCCGCCGGCGGAGGCCGCCGCCGCCAGGGCT
>JAAUXU010021114.1_pt1 | contig 11807 bp, 17 predicted proteins | sample 7278151 | NCBI WGS metagenome assembly JAAUXU01 (sample SAMN14350113, study PRJNA611818) | marine sediment metagenome | isolation source: surface marine sediment (1.8m) | place: French Polynesia: Moorea | collected 2018-08 | reverse complement strand
TAATTGCGACAAGGGCTGGACAAAATAGCAGCGATCGCGGTGGGCGGTCGTCGCAGTATAGGAAAGGCAGTGGTTTGTTTTCTCTTCTCTTTTTCCCCTCTCTTTCCCCTCCGCATTTTTGCGGCCAGATAAGATGAGGAGAAAAAGGAGGAGAGGGGGAAATGTTTGCTCGATTTCGGCCTTTTTCCCCCTTTTCCCCCCCTCCTATAACCGACACTTGAACCGTTCCATTTCCTTGACTGGCTAATTGCCCCTCCCGCCACTTTTGGTTGGGGGGAGTGGAAGGCCGTGACAAAGCTATTTTTCCTCTTAAAAAACCGTCGCCCTCTCCGCCGCCAAAATGACGGGGACCGCAAACAGGCATTCGCACGCCATTTGAGGGAGGAAGGCGGTTTCTACTTCCAACTCCCCCGCAAAAAAGCATAACGGCGTGCGTATAGCGGAGTGACTTTCTACATTTTTCGCCCTTCCCTCCCTCCCCAAGAGACTTCAGCTGAAGCGCCAGTTGCGCCGCAGAGTGTGAGGAGGGAGGCGCGAATTATGGAGCGGGGCACGCGACGCATTTCCCTTTCGTACAGAGGCGGCGGCCTCCTCCACTCAATTCACGCCACAAAAGCAAGCGAACACATACTGAGGAGGAAAGGTGGCTCGTTCTCCCCTTTCTTGTTGCGCGGACCTTGGGAGCTCGGAGGAGGAGCTCCCATTTTCGTCAGCACAAAAGCGAGGGGACAGTGAGGGCAAGGGAGGAAATGGAAGTTCCCCCGCCGCCGGTCACATTCAAGATACACTGCCTCACTCACGCACCATTGTACTATCCGTACAACGTACCTACGTACGCCGGTGCCCCGCACTACAGTACTACTACATGGGGACAGCGGGGAAGAACTCTCGATCTCTCGCAGTGTAGCGGCTGAGGGTGTTGGACGTGGCCTTCGTGCCGGGAATGCGGGTCCTCCTTCTTCCTCCTCCTCCTCCTTTCTCTTCCCCGTCTTTTGTTGTCTGGACTTATTGCATTTTCCGTGTCACCGTCTGCGGACGGAGGGGAGGGGGAAGGGAAAGAAAGGGAGTTTGCTGCGTACGCAGGAAGTGCGGAGGCAACTCCACTTTTTTTCTTCAATGCAGGGTTGTTTACGTCTATTCCTCCCCCCCTTTTCTTCTTCCTCCCTCCGTTAACAAGCCCTCGGGAGGGCGGATACCCGAGCAGTAATGGATGCCGGAAGAAATGGCTTACCTGGAAAAAAGGAAAAAAGACGGAAAAACTGTTAGCCATGCAAGGGGATTGGTACAAGATCCAGTAAATTGTCGCTATACTATATGTATCATTGACAGGGCCCGTCACACCAATCACGGAAATATTAATATCCTCCTCTCGTCGTAAGAAGTAGGCGGCGAATTGGGCAACATCGTGCGAGGAAAGGGAGGGGGAGGAGGGCGAAAAAAAGTATTTGACACGTGTCTGACTGGCGTGACACCGTAAGAGGGGTCCGTTCGTTGCCTTCAAAAGACGGCGGCGGAGGTGGACACAGCACCCTTGCTTGGACCTAACACTGCGTTGCATGCCGCAATATCGATATATCGAGCGGGGGGGGAGTAACTCCCTCTACGAATAGCACTCGAGCACGTACACCGTCGGGCTCCCACACACGAGAGGAGGGAAAGAAGAGGGAAAAGGGCTTCGAAAAATTGCGGGTTTCTCCCCGTCTCCGGAGGCGGCGGGGGAGGATCTCTTCCTCTCTCGTCTGGCAGCTTTTTTTTACCCCCAGGAGGCAGAAAGAGACGTTTGGGAAAGAGACGGAAGGACGGGAAACTTTCTAGTACTAGTAGCTGCCTCTTCTTCCTCTTCTTCCCCCTCCTTTTTTTGGAAGCAAGCTGCCGCTGCAGCGTGAAATTGGCAGCGTGGGAAGGTACCGAAGAAGATCCAAAAAGTGGATGGAGGCAGCCTCCCTTCTTTTGTCGTCTTTTAAAGACTAGACCAGCATTTCCCCGCAGTGGCTGCAAAAACGGAGATGCTCTTTTATTCAGTACATGCATGGTACTATAGTCGAACTTAATGGAAGCCTCTTCTGTCCACCCCATCCTTTTCCCTCCCCAACAACCAAACCGCCCCAACCGGTCTTGAGTGGAAATAGGGGATGGGGAGAGAGAGAGGAAAGGAGAGAGGGGAGAGAGGCCGATTTCCCCCGAGGCCTTTGGGGAAAAAACTCGTCCCCTCCGTCCTCTCCCTAGTAGTAGTCTCCGGGACTAGCTGGCAATGTCGGCGGCGGACCCTTTTTTCCTCGACGCATCCCATCTCCTCTTCTTCCCCTTGCCCTTCTGCTGCGCTTTTGGGGGGCTTCGCAGATGTAGGGGAAGGACAGGTGCGGGATTCTCCCATTTTTTATTTACGATGTTTATACCGTAAAATCATCGAAATACCAATGAATAGATGCAAAACAGCACTAATTCTGAAGCGTTGAATTCGGAACCGGAATCTTTCTCCGGGATCGGACGCGCCTCTGTCGGTCGGTCGCTGAGGGCGCAACAGAAGAGCGGTTGCTGCTTCGACGCAGGGGAAAAGCATATCGCAGCCTTAATACGGATACCTACACGTAGCTACGTTCTCTTCGATTACAGAAGAGGGGAACGTGGGCTTTCTACCAGGGGAAGGGATGGATGGATGATCCTTCTGATCTGCCTCAGACTTCCTGTCAAGAAAAGTCTGAATGTAAAGAATGGGAGAGGGATTTTCGGTTTGGTTGGTCTGAAAATACCTCCGGGGAATATGGGGATTCTCCCTCTCTGCTATATGCCGCGGACACGGGGGGATAAAAAAAAAGGCTGATTGGATAGCAATCCAAAGGGAGGGAAGAGGGGGGAAAGCTCTATTATGTTTTTTCCCTTTCTTCTCCTCCTCTTGCCTAAGGCATCTCAAGTGGCCCTCTCTCTACCCTCTCCACTCCTCATAGTATGAAGTGGGCTGCCGGGCATCAAGTAGTAGCGAAGAAAAGGCAAAAAGGAGACACCCGTACCCACCCAAGAAATTTAGCCGTCAAGAATCTCCTCCTTTTTCCCTCCGCCGCCTCCGAACGGCGAAAAAAAAGTTGAGTAAGAGGGGAGAAGGAAGAAAATGCATGCGAGGAAGAGGGAAAGAAGAGAGAAGGAAAGTGGCAGGGGCGGCGGCGGTGGTTCTTAAAGGGGGAAGCGAGGGACGAGGGTGTGGAGAGAGTGGGAAAAGGAAGGGAGGAGAAAAGGGGCGAGGCTTCTCCCCGACACCAGACCAGGCTTGTTGTTTACCCTAAAGCAGTTTGAGTAGGGGGGGCGAAGGGAACGCCTCATTTCCGCTCTTCTTCTTCCTTCTCCTTTTCGGGCATGAAATTCGCCATCATCCATTTTAAGTTTCTATAGGTATTTTGCACATTTCATTTCTGCTCCATGTTTCATAGGCAAGGGTATATTATTTTTTAGGAATTTCGGAACGTTGTCGAAGTTGGAGCAACGCCGCGGCCCCCCGCCTAAAGCCTGCCAATCGGGTGTGACAGGGCCGAGGGGGGGACGCCAAAGAGGAAAAGAAAAGGGTGAAGGGGCCACTCACTTGCCGCCAAAAATCTTCCACCCAGAATTTTCCCGTCCGAGAAGAGAGGGGAGGAAAAAAAACTTTAGCGGAGGAGGACGAGGACGAGGACGTGAGCTGGAAGACGAGAGAGGGGGGGGGGACGCTTTTTTCCGACTGACGGACTTGGAGGGAGGGAGGGAGGTCCTTAAAGGCCGCGGCGGCCTCCGCTCAGAATGAAGGGACTCAGGCGATGGAGAGAGAGAGAGAGAGAGAGAGGCGAAGGACGGACGAACGAACGGACTTGTAGGTCGGAGGAGGAGGAGGACGAGGCAGTGGTTTGCCCCTGTTCTCCTCTGGCGTCGGGAGGGAGGAGGAGCGGGAGCTAATAATAGTGCGTGTTAGCATGCGAGCGAGGTTGGAGGAGAAAGAGGAGGAGGAGGTTGTCGGTTTGCTTGAAGAAGGGGCAAAAGTTTTGGCTCGGCCTTCTTTGAGTTTTATTTTGTTCTTACTTTTGACGCGTGTGTGTTGTTTGCCTCCGTATTTCGGAAAAGCCCGTTGCAATTTTCGCATCTGTTGTTGCTCTCAGGGCCAAAAGCAGAGAAGTTTCCCCCTTCTCCCGCCCTTATACAGTAGAAACTTCATATTTCTTCGAGAAAGATCGGTAGGGTACGAAATACAGTAGCATTTTCTTCCTCCAAGGCTTCCTGCTCCCAATCTTGGGAGATCACGACACCATATCGACTCGGAGAAAAAAAAAGGAGGAGGTGGAGAGGGAGAGGGAGGTGCTGTCAAATCCGCCCTCCCCCCCCCCCCTCTCCTCCCCTCGGGGATCGAGCTACCGAAAAACGGTACCTTTCTCACTTTCTACCCTCCCCTTTGAACCCTCCTGCGCCTTATATAGCTTGGACGGGAAGATTTTTTGGCCCGACATTCACCCAGTATCAAAGCTAAGAGGAAAATCTTTGTACCGCATGTTTGAAGAAAGCACACCAAAATTATCCAAGCTTTCTTTTTTGCGATACATACACATATAAAGTCCGCAAGCAACTGCAGAGTGGAAAAGGTGGGCGACGAAGCATAACCGATAAGTTTCTTCCTTCGCCCCCTTTCCTTCCTTCCTCCCTGGGTTGAGTGACAGACTCGATTGACTTGATGGTGATGGAGAGAGGGAGGGGGGGGGGGGGAGGGGGGGTTGAGCTGGAGGCGAAAACGGCGAGGGAGAGAGAGAGGCGAGGGGGAGGGGGAGTAGATTTCTGGATTTATGTCCTGGAAATGGTCCTCCTTTCCTCCTCCTCCTCCTCCCCTTTCGTCGTCGCCTTCCTGCGTCGCAGGCAGTTGCGTGATTTGGTTTCGGGAGGAGGGAGGGAGGACGGAGGAGGTTGCAAGCAAGGAGGGAAGTTTCTGATCGGAGGAGGACGAAAAGGAGCCTTTTCCTCCCCTCTTTTCCACTACTTTACTAGCTTGCTTGCGGGGAGGGAGAAGAGGACGCAAAGGGTCCTAAACTAATATATCAGTGTCACGACAGCGGGGGAGACGACGATGGAGGAGGAGGAGGAGGAGGAGAGGGAAGATCTGTCAATGCTCGAATCACGTCGATTTCCCCGGAAAGAAGAAGAAAAACTGGAGCTGCGCATTCCATTCTCTCCCGCGCTTTCCCCGCAAAACGGTTTGGAAAAGGAGGGGGATCCCCCCCGCGTAGTGAATTCCGCAGAATCTCCCGCAGGATTCACCGCCCCTGACCGCAGAACAATTACAACCCCGCCCAACCCAACGCACGGGCGTTGTTGCCCAGTGCGTGGCGGCTTCGATTTGCGGTCGAGAGAGAAGAGGGGGGGAAAGAAAGTTTCTTCTCGCCCTCATGGAGAGCTGGAGGGAAACTCGGAATGAGCCTTCTTTTCTCTATACCCACTTCTTTTCTGGGTGGAAATGATCGCAGAGGGAGCTAGGAGGAGGAGGAGGTGGTGGTCGAGGAAAGAGAGAGAGAGAGAAACTGATCAGGACCTGTCAGAGGAGGGGAAGGGAAGAAAAACTTTTCTGACATGTTTCTCGTTTTCTCCTCCCCTCCTCTCTCTCTCTCTCTCTCTCTCTCTCTCTCTCCCTCCGCCAGTTGGTTGTTGGTGGTTTGTTGGTCCGAAGCAGTGGCGTCGGCTGATGTTCCACTAGCTTCTCCGTTCAGGGAGGGCTAATCATAACGTATTGCTGGATTTCGGAAAGCACTAGATAGGAGGCCCATATCTTCACCTAGGAGAAGGGGGGATTCTCTTCCTCTCCGTACTTATTGTAGCTGCCGGGGGGAGGTGCACCAAGCCTTGCTCCCTTCTCCCCCTAATATTAGCCTCCCTCCTCCTCCTGCGCGAACTATCCTTCGCCATACTATATAGTTGAAATAAGGGAGGAGCAGGAGACAAAGGAGAGAGGGGGGGAAAGGAAGAGCTGAGGCCTTCTTCTCTCCTCCGCTCTCGCAGTGTCCCTTTCTTCTTCCCCCTCCTTCTAAATTGAAAATTCCTTTCTACTCCGGGGAGCCAGGAGAGGAGTAACTCGGAGAAAAGACCAGAAATGAAAAAAAAGCAGGTAGGCGGAGGAGGGATCCTCCCCCGGCGAACAAACACGAACGAAATAAAGGGGGGGGGGAGGCGGTCTATTTTGGAGAGATCAGCCATCAGCAACGCCATAAATTCGGGATGAGTTGACTCGCAGCCTCGGAAAAGGAGGATCCGAGAAGGGGGGGGGGGGAGAGATTCAAACTTTCCCTTTTCCAGCCTATACTAGCTGGCATCTTCCTCGATCCCTTCTTCGCCTGAGGAGTGTGCACGGGGGGGGGGAAGGAGGGGAAGCTATCTCCCCTCCTCTTCCTCGCCTCCAGACAAGATTTAGGAGCAGCCGTTAGCTGCTTCTCCTGTGTGTGTGTGTTTGGCCCGGGCCAGAAATTAGCTTCCTCTTCCTTTTGTTGGAACAGGAAGTTTCCCCTCTTATATGTACGCTTGCTTGGAGGAAAGGGTGGAGCTAGGAGGGAGCGACCGGAGTTGTGTGTATCTGCCAAAAAAATGGAAGATAGAGAGAGAGCCCGCAAAGAGGAGAAGTAGAGATGGAGGGAGACTTCGGTCCCCCTTGCCACTTCTCGCCCCGGTCTAAAATATAAATGAGAGGAGGAGGAGGCGGCAACGAGGGAGGATGGGAGTTTGGCTGTACCTCCGCCACCGTATTGATTTCCAATGGAAAAAGGAGTCAAGTGAGGCTCTCCCGTCGCTTTGCCGAATCCGGTGGCGAAAAAGAGGATGCTACATAGCTCCTTCTCCTCATTCTGCACGCGCTAGAGAGGAGGAGGATCGTGTATTTCTGGTACTTTACCCTGCTTTATTGCAGCGACCGCGGGCCACCATCGGACTTTTCGCTTCGTCAGGTTTCTTGAAAAGGTCGAGAGTCGGGAGGAAAAAGCAGGAGTGGGAGACGGGAACCTTTATTCGGCGGGGAGAAAGTAAAATCCCGCATTCAAATATCCTGGGGACAGAGCTGAGGCGGATGATTCTGCCCCTCCTCCTCCGCCCCCCAACTCCGCCGCCAAAGTTGGAAGGCCTCCCTCGCCTCTTGCCCTCCTCGCCCGACGCCAAAACGCTGTGGGGGAGGGGAAGAGGGGGAGAAGGGGAGAAAAGAGAGACTTTTCCCCGGGAGGGAATCGGGAGGCCGAGGCCAAGTATGGGATTCGCTCAGTGTAGGAGTACGTAGAGATGTTCCTGTCTTGAAGGATATTATAGTTTTACGATTTTGGTTAAACTAAAGGTTCAATTTCAGGTCAGCAGCTATGGTAAAAGCCATCGGTGGAAACTTTTCGGGCAGCAAAAGTGCCTCTGGCAGCCTCCTCCTCTTCTCTTCTCCAACAGAGTCGCCAAACAACAAGGGGGGGGAGAAGTGGAAGAGGAGGAGGAGGAGGAGGAGAGCGGCGCCGGCGATCGAGAGAAGGGCGACGGAGACGGAATTTCTAATTTACTTGCCTCCTCCTCCACTGGATGGAGATGGCTCTGGCAGTGAGACCCGGTCGGTCGCTTTTGGCCCTCCCACTCCTCCGCCACCACACTCTCCAACCTCACTTATACAAAAGAGGGGGAGGAAACAAAAGGATGCAGGGAGAGAGAGCTTTGCTTTTGGAGGAGGACTTGGTATTGTAGATTGCGTTGCATTGCCATAGAATTCTCCCTCCGGCAACCACGTTGCTGGTATGCTGTAGTACATTTATACTGTACAGCATGGTTTCTCTTGCTTGGCTCCACGTTCTTTTTGAAGAAAAAAAACCTTCGCATTTCTTGAAGAAATAGTGGAGGCTGCTTTCACGTCTGAGCGAGCGGGCGGGCGACATCTCTCTTTCCCCAACCCCGCTACAAAAAGGGTCGTCGGTCCCTCCCACCGCCATCTCTCTCTCTTATTCTTTCCCTGGCCCCCCCCCTCCGCTTTCCCCTCTCTTGAACTGAACCTGGATGAAAAGCCACAAAAAATCCCTCCTCTCCCTTTGAAATCGGGGGCGGCCTCCCCGCCTCTTCTCCGCCATCCATTTTTGCCTTTTGCTGCGCCACAACCTCCGTCTCCCCCCCCTCTCTCTCCAGCGGCTTCTGCTATGTAGACCGCCGCCGCCGCCGCCGCCGGAGTCGACGACACGATTTCATTATTGGAAAAAAAGCCGCCGCCGGAAAAAAGAGTTTTTCAAAGGCTACAAGCAGAAAAGTCAAAAAGGGAGAGGAAATGAGCCTTCTTTCTTGGAATGGGTGGGTGAAAACTGAAAAGGCAGAGAGAGAGAGAGGCTGTGAGACTCTCTCGTATTGACACGCCAGACAGTCTGGGATTCGCCTACCCGACTCCCCCTCGGGACGAGGCGCCAAAGCAGCGCATCTCTTGGCGAATCCCGCGCCGCAAAGAGAGCATGAAAAGGGAGGAGGAGCCGATCGGCCACGTTTCCCCCCTTTTTCACTCCGATACTTTTTCCAATCGACCTCTTCCTTTCCTCTCCCTCGAAAGTTTTTTTGTGTAACCAATTCCGATTGCTTCTTCGGGTTCCGGAATCGCATGTCAAGATGGAAGAAGAAGAAGGGGGGGAGAGGGAGGGAAAAAAATTGCAGCTGCTTTCGCTTCTCTCGTCCGAACGGGGAAAAAAGTTTTTCCCTCCCCGTTGCTTACTTTGGCGGTCCACACCCTCCTCCTCAGCTGAAGATGACAGCCTATATTGACAGTTTTTAGCCAACTGGGCGCAAAAAAAGGGAAAAGGGGGGGGGATGGAGGAGAAGGAGGAGGTTGGAAGGAGGGGGGTCTTACAGCGAGACGGGTTGGAAGAGGGAGGAAAATTGGGAGGGCGAGAGGCGGGGAAACTTTTTTAACCTCCTCAAAAGTTCCGCCCTTCTCGTCCCGGTCCTCCCTACCCCTTTCGTTGCTGCCGCAGCAGCAGCAGCAAAGGCTCTTTCTTCTCAGCGCATGGGACGATGTAGCTGTCGGTCCCTCCGATGAAAAAAGATTGCAAGAAGGTCACTTGCAAATAAAGGTGTGGATTCTACGCCTTTTTTCCGAACGAAAAGATATCATACGTGAAAAGCAGTGCCGAGAGGCGAATTTAAATGCCATTCAAGGGGTCCTAAATCTTGGATAAGGAAAGGGGGTGAAGAAAAAAAAACCCAAAGAAAAAGTGCACACGTCACGTCAGAAAAGGCGAGGAGCAGAAAATATCGACACTTCTGTGCATCTATCGCCCACACAAAAAAAAATCTTCGCGGCAATTCTTTCCCCCCGTGTGAGCAGCCAGCAATAAGAAACGTCGAAAGTGGCCTCCCTCCCTTCCCCTCCTGCACCACCAAACGCCTCCTTCCTCGGCGACATCCCTCCCAGGAGGAAACGTGAGATGGGGTAAGGGGAAGGAAGGAAGGAGGAGGAGGAAAGGCTGCGCCGCGGTCAGCACAACAACCGACCCACCACCTCCGACGGAGCCGCCCTGAAAGCCCTCATCACTTGCAATTGGCCCAGAAATGCAGTTAGCCTCCCTTCGGCGGCCGAAAGAAAAGCCTTATAAGATGTGAAAGGATGTGTTTTTTTCTTGCTGCTTCATCCTTATATTACGTATTTTCGTGGCCGGAAAAGCTAAACTTGTTTGCGTCGCCCTTAATATGCCTTCATCCTCGCCGTTCAACGGCGATGTTGTTGTTGATCTGAGCACCGTACGGCACAACATATGTGTACACGAACGTTCATCACATCCTCGATCCGTCGTCAGCCTTATTAGAGGGGAGCAGCGAGTGAGTGAGGAGGAAGAAAGGAAGGGGGGGAAAGACCCTTTCCTTCTCTTGTTCTGCTGACTGCCCCTTCCTTCCTTCCTCACCCCCAGGAAAGCTCTGGGGAAAAGGAAGGGGAGAGGGAGGGAAGAAGGGGAAATCTTATTAGTTCCTTCTTTTCCTCTCTCCCTTCCTCTCATTCTTACGCCGCGCTTCCTTCCTCTGTCCCCCTTTTCCTGCTTTCCTGCATTCAATTAAACCTCCAAAGCGCACCGATCGCTGACACGAGGCGGCAAAACACGGATTTCCCCCCCTTCCCGACTTCTGCGCTCTATTCAAGAGCTGTGGTACATAACCGAGCGTGCGCGACAGCGGTGGGTATATAGCAGCAAGGTAGGCGCCGCCGTTTTCCGAGCCATTGCCCAAACGTTCCACAGAGCCTGAGCGAGAGAGAAGGGGTTTAAAAGGAAGTCTGGAGGGAAAAGAAAGGAAGAAAGGATTCTCCACGAAGGCTCGCCGACGATATGCAACCGACTTCAACAAAGTCTGATTCCTGGCGTCTGGCTCCAAAATGGGAGCAAGGGGAAGGGAGAAGGTATTAGGAGTGGAAGAAGCGCCAATTCCATCTTTCTTCCGAGCCGATCGCTTTCTTCTGCGTCTGGAACCTGCAAGGGCAGCACGGATTTCTCTCTCTCTCCCTTGCCTCGGAGAAAGGAGGAGGAGGGTGGAGATTGGAATCGATGTCAGCAGAAACAGCGATCCCCCAATCCCCCCCTTCTTCTCTCTTCGCTCCACTTGCTGTGCCGTGCAAAAGTGAGAAGAGGAGGAGGAGGAGAAGGAGAGGGGATCTCCCCCTTCCAATCAGCATCCGATGGGGAGAGAACAAAGGAATTTTCCTCCTCTCCCTCCCTCGCCACTTCTCCGTTTGAGAGGGGAAAGAGAGGAGGAGGAGGAGGGGCGGATGCGAATATGGGAAACTCGAATGTGTACCACGAGGGGAAGAGAAGAAGGCGTTGACACGTTCGTCCGTCGTCCGTATTCCGGGGTCGCAATGCGCCCTCTTTTCCACCGCCCTGATCCCTGTCGTCATCTCCCTCCTCCTCCTCCTCCTCCTTGGGTTCGATCACATTCTGCCCGTGATTGATAGCGAGAGAAGGAAAAAGGGAGGAGAGGGGACCGACGGAGGCGGTCCTCCTCTCCCTCTCTCTCTCTCTCTCCGCACTGCTTGTTACCACTCCGAAGGGGGAAGGGAATAGGATGGAGGTGGTGCTGGCTGCTGTCCTCCCCCCTTCTCTCTCCGCAGGACGAGGGTTTGTCCTCTGGAGAAAAAGAGGATTTGGGTGCAGGTCGCCGTGGGTCCCTTCGCTGGGCGCCGAGAGTGAGGAGGAGGAAGGTTGGGGTGGCCACCGACCGTGAGATGGGAGGATGTACTGTAGGGCGGGATTCGACAATTATCTGCATCCGTATCTGCCATTTTCCTTTGGAAATGCAGCAAGAGGGGGAAAGGGAGATTCTCAGAGCTTTTTCGTTCTGTCGGTTGGCGCTTTCACTGTAATGTTGGGTAGGGAGAGAAGAGGAGGGACAAGAAAGGGACAAACAGGACGTAATTCATTTAATTTCTCAGCGGGGGAGAGAGCGGTCGGGGTGGCCGCTCTGCGGGATCTGAGAATCTGTCCATACAAAGTTTTGTGGACAGAGACCCCCTAAAAAAATTATTGACATCCAGGGACCGAAAGCAAGGCATCCTTGAACTGAAAGCAACTTGTCCGGGAAACGAGGGTGGGAGCTAGGATAGAAGAGAGAGAGAAAGCGCGTTTCCTCCTTCTACACAATACGCGGTACAAATCTATCCTCCCCTCCTCCCCTCTCCGTTGGCCCTCAGGTAGCGTCAAAAGAAAACCTGTCCTCCCTCCTTCCCCCCCGCATTCCTCCTCCTTCGGAAGAAAAGGGAAACTCTTTGTCGTACTCTCGCTTTTCGACGAAAAATTCGTCTTCCACGGTCGACAGCAGGGGAAAAGGAAGAAGGACGGCGG
>JAAUXU010076446.1_pt1 | contig 11810 bp, 15 predicted proteins | sample 7278151 | NCBI WGS metagenome assembly JAAUXU01 (sample SAMN14350113, study PRJNA611818) | marine sediment metagenome | isolation source: surface marine sediment (1.8m) | place: French Polynesia: Moorea | collected 2018-08 | reverse complement strand
CTCTTCCCGGAAGGAGGAGGCCGAGTTGGGAGGGATCAGGAGGAGGGTGGAGGAGCTGGCGGCGGGAAAAGGAGAAAGAGGACAGCATCTGAGGAGGAGGGGGGCGGCGGACTTGGACGAGGTCACGGCGAAGAGGATGGAAGAATTGGAGAAGAGACTCGCCGCGTTGGAGAAAGGAGCGAAGGGAGGAGGAGCTCACTCAGACAGGGTGCTGCAGGTGCCGCCAGGTGGGGACATAAAGACAAAGTGCATTTATTGCGTGAAGGTGGGAAAGGATTGATTCTACACAGAAGCAGGGCAGACGGATTTCCCGGTGGCGTTGGCTGCTCGCCGCGCTGCGTCGCAGGTGCGGGAGATGAGGGCGAACCGTCGTCGGATGCGCCAGCAGGTGGAGGCCATGGAGCGAAAGTTGGCGCAGAAGGTGGCGGCGGTGGAGAGGAACAACCAGGAGAGGAGGAGGAAGGAGAAGATGGAAACATTTAAATCTCCCGCCAAAGAACAAGGGGAGGGAAAATGCCAAAATTGCCCAAAAGAAGAAGACGCTGTCAACTCGACCTCGACCTCGACCTCGACCTCGTTGTCCTCCGCGGCCTCGTCCTCTCTGCAGACGCGTCTTTCTGCCGTGGAGCGCCGTTGCGCCGAGTCAGAGTGGCGCCTGTCCCGCTTGGGCGCCAGGATGGAGCTGTCTCGCGGGCGCAACGACTCGGTGTGGCGCCAGCTGGAGGCGCTGCGCCACCGTGCGGACAAACAGACCAGGCTCCTGTCAGGGGCCCTGGCCGCAGTGGAGGCCATCAAGCAGGGCGCCGCCGCCTCTGCCGGCAGTGGCGCCACTCACGCCGGTGCCAAGGGCGTGGCGTCTGCCTCCGAGGTGGAGTCCCTGCACGAGGAGGTTCGCGGCCTGGCGCAGGCGGTGGAGGAGGTCGGGCGGGAGCACACGGCGCTCAAGAAGAAGGCACTTGAATCGCAGATCAACCGCGACCACTTGCGACACATGCAACAGGCCGTGCAGCACATCAGGTGAGTCCAAAGTCCGTTAGGTAGAGTAGACTTCAATGCGGTACTCCGTAACAAAGGAGTCTATACCTACCCTTAAATGCTTTCTAATCTCGTACATTTCCTCCCCAGTGAGATCGTCCAGCGGCTCCACGTCCAGACCGTCCAGGTGATCCAGTACAACCGCCACCACCCTCTGTCCTTCGCCATGGACGAGCTGCTCAAGATGTCGGACGGGATGGCCAGGGACATCGCAGAGCTGCAAAGGAGGCTCATCACATCATCCAAACAGGCCGGGAGGGAGGCCGAGGAGGTGCTCAAGCTGGCAAAGTGAGGAGAAGAGCAATTATATCGACTCTATTAGTATTACCGTTGGCACATCCTTTAAATAGGTCCGTGGGCCACGTTGCCTCACAGCAGACCTCCTTGAAGGGTGCCCTGGAGACGCTGGCGCACAAGTTCGGCACTGACATGCAGCGCGTCATCACCCAGCTCTTCGCCTTCCGGGACCGACTGGAGAGGGTGAGGGGCAGCGCCGAGGACGGCAGCGGGAGGCTGAAAGCGGAGGTATCTGGGGTCATGCGGACGCTGCAGGAGCTGGTCAAGCAGGTCAGATAATTGACTGATGACTTCACGAAAAATTACGAGATGTCATTTTGTCCTGCTTCTCACCCTTCAGAACGACGAGCTCCGCCAACACAGCGCCCGCGCGGGCGAGCTGGGCGAAGGTCTGTCTACCGTGCGCGATGGGGTGGCCCAGATCTCCCGGGCGGTGTCATCGCTGCGGAGGGACACCGAACAGGTGGTGGCGCTTAACCGAAGGCAGCCAATCGCCAGGACGCTGAGGGACCTCGCTTCGAGGGTGGAGGGCATCGGCGGAGACGTGGACAGGATGAGGGAGAGGCTGCTGCCGGCCGAGGCGGGAGAGAGAGAGGCAGAGATGAAAGAGATGAGGGGGAAGATGCAGCAGGTACAGATCACCTTTTAAATAGTTCCAGAGATAGAAAGGAAATTGGGATATATTTTTCCCCAGGTTATTCAGAGGCTGGCCTCACTGGACAGCAAGCTGGAAGGAATCACTAGTGCGGAGGGTGTCATGAAGCAGAACGTTGCTGCGTCTGCTAAAAACCTTGCCAAGCAGCACCAGGCCCAGATGTCTGACCTCCGCAGCAACCTGAAGGGCCTGGCCGGCGTGGTGGACAGCATCCTGCGGGAGAACGGAGCCGCTCGCCGCCGCTTCGAGGCCCTGAGCGCTCAGGCGAGAAGGTACGACGGCATCGGGGCCGCCCTGGCGGACATCGCAGCGTCCGTCGACCGCCTGAGGGAGGACGCAGGGAGAGCCTTCAACTCCACGGCCAAGTCAAAGTCGCTGGGCAAGTCGCTGAGCGAACTGGTGGCGGTGGTGGGGCAGATGGACAAGAGCCTGGAGGGGATCGAGCGAGATCTGCCTTCGTTGAGGGCCGGAAGAGGTGCCCTGACAGGACTCAGGGAGGAGATGAGGGCCCTTGCTGATAGGGTAAGGGCCATACATGAAGCTGGCAAGGGAGGAGGAGCAGAAGCCAAGGCCAAGTACTACAAGGATATCGTGGAGGGAGTGTCGCAGGTAAGGAGCAAGATCTCCCTCCTATCCAAGGACTTCTCCCAGTACCAGTCGAGGGACAGACTGGTCTTCAAGGGCGTCGTGGCTGACATCTTCAACTCGACCAGGGGCCTGCAAGGACAGATAAACTGGCTGAGGAGAACTCTGCTGGAGAAGGAGAGGGCTGGGAAGGCCCTTGCCCTGAAGAAGAGCGCCCTGGAGCAGATCCGTCTCCACCTTCTGGAGGAAGGGCTGAGGAACTTGACCCTGGAGGTGCAGGGTGTGGGCAGGAAGACGCGGCAGCAGCTGGAGGCCGCAAAGGACGCTTTGCCTCGAACGGTAGCACAGTTGATCAAGGCCAGGATGGGAGAAGTGGAGGCCCAGGTCAACTCGGTCCGCGCCGAAAACCGTCGGTCCCGCACGGGTCTGGAGGATGGCCTGGCGAGGCTTTCCGGGTCGGTGAAGGACCTTCGCTCAGGGCTGGAGGGCGCCATGGGCGGGTACGCGGAGCAGGTGGGAAAGACTATTACTGCTCTGTCCGAGCGTTTGAGGTTGCTGCACGGCGAGGTGGCAGGGCTGGGGGTGAGGAGCCAGAGAGACCTGGCGGACAGGGTCAGGCAGCTGCAGGGGGCAATACAGAAGGTGCAGAGGCAGGTCAAGGGGCAGGAGCAGGAGATGAAGACTGAGATAGCGGACCGGACACAAATGAAAAAGGCCGTCGCTCGTCTCAAGTCCTTGGAGGCCAAGACGGCAGAGCTTGGGAGGAAATTGAAGGAAAAGGACGCAACTCGCACCACGGTAGAGGGGATGGGCGAGACGCTGAAGGGGCTCGGGAGGGAGCTGAAGCAGCTGCACGAGGACGTGGCGAAGGAGGCGGAGAAGAATGCCAAGAAACTGAAGCAGGTGACGGACAGGATTTTGGCACAAGGGCGGACGGAGAAAAACGAAAGACAAGAGAGAGCGGAAGAGAAAGAGGTCTCTCCCATGCCTGAGAAGAAGTACGACTCGAAAAAAGAGAAGGATGACCCCGCCAGACTACAAGGTCTTTTCCAGGTGGGTGCCACCACACATGTCTTTGTCACAAAAGTTTGTCTCTTTCGCCCGTCCACATTTTGTCTCTGCTTCGACAGGCTGTCAAGGCGATGAAGGTGGAACTGGACGCGTTACGCGACACTCGCGCGGGAGAGAGACTCACGGCGATCGGGGAGGGAATGAGGAAGCTGGAGCGGGCCGTGAAGGCGGCCAGGGAAGAGGCCGCCAAGAGGAGCTCCCTTCCCATGGTGCCGCCCAAGACCTGGGAAGCAGGTATGTCTTTAGTTGATATGGGAAAACGATATTTGATAGCATATTGAAACTTGATATAAACTATTATTTCAGGACTACAAGAGAGACTAGCCCGCGCGATGACTAGCGTGGCCGCCGCCCGAGAGGAGCTGGGCCGAGAGAAACAAGACTGGGGGAGGGACAGGGCTGCTTTGGAGAAGAGGATGGAGGGCTTGGTGAGGGACGGGGAGGAGAGGGAGAAGGAGCACATTGCTGGGCTGTTCAAAGTGGTGGACTCCATCTCAAGGTATGCCTGAGACATATCTTCCTTATAGAAGCATGTTCAAATGTACAAATACTTTTTAATTCAAGTTTCCAAGTTGATTCGGATATCTCTCAGGCAACTGGCCGAAGTGAGGCAGAGCGTAGGCGACAAGGACAGAAGATACGACGGTGTCAGGGATGAGGTTCGCCGGGCGGTGGAGGAGTGCAAGAGGATGTCGCAGGCGAGACCCCAACTGCAGCAGGATCTGCTGAAGAGGGCCCTGTCGAGCGTGGAGGCCGCACTAGGCCAGGCTGCTGCGGAGAGGGGGGCGGTGGCCAGGAGGGCGGAGGCCGCGGAGGCGTCTCTGATGGTACTTAGGAGAGAAGTGGAGGAGAGGCTGCGAAGGCGAGGGGAGGTCGACGTCGTCCGCCAGAGGCTGTCACAGCACGACGGGGAGCTCAAGAGGCTCTCGGAAGGTTTCAGGGAACTGGAGGCGAGGCTGACCAACAGGAACTACGCAGCTCAGAGCGAAGAGCTCAAAAGTCTGGAGTCCAGGGTGGAGGCATTGCGCAAAGAGCTGGAGAAGAGAGGAGGATACAGAGACGAACGGAAGGCGCAGGAGGACGCAAAGGTTGAGGGGAAGGAGCTTGGCAGCGAGGTGGGCAAGGCAAGACAGGTCAAGGCGGCCTTGGAGCAGATTTTGAAAGAGGTTGGTACAATGAATGAAAGAAACAAAACTCAGTCGAGATATGAATTTCTGCTCTCGTCTTTTTTTAGGCGCAGCGCAAGATCGTCCCGCTGCCGCAGCAACTACGGCGTCCGAATCAACCAGCGTTGGCTACCGCCGTGGAGGCGGAGAAGAAAAGGCAGCTAGGGTCCCCCTCATCGCCGCCTACAAAAGTCAGAGAAGCCCTGAAAAGATGTGAACAGGGTATAGCCAACGTCTCCGCCGAGCACCGGGCGCTTAAGTAAGGAGAAAAAGTTGCGGGGCACGAATATCTCGAGTTTCTTTTCACCTCCGCTGGCCGCGAAATGTTTATTGCTGCGCCATTGTCAAAAGGGAACTTTCTGCCCATCTCCCATCTGTGTGTCCTGTTCTATCCCCAGGTCTGAGGTGGAGGAAATCAGGAAACAGCAATCTTCGTCCTCTGATTCTTGCCGCCCCTGCGACTCCCTCCGCCGCGACCTGAAAGCCGCCCGCGACGAGCGGTCAAGGATGGGGCAGGCCCTGAGGGACATGGGCAACGACGTGAGTTTTGCAATGAAGGAAAAAACGATGAACTGTTCTCCTATGTGGAACTGCGCCCAACGTATCTTATGGCTGTACGCTTTGTGATGGGAAAATGAACCTTTCCCCCAAAATTTCAAGCCTTTTTGCGCAATTTCTGTCCATTTGGACAGGAACAGGAACGGACGCTATCCTCCTCTTCCTCCGCCTTTTATCTTTGATCAGGTCCCTCGCGCCACCTTGACCGCGCGTCTGAGATACGAAACACCCTTTTCTTCTCCCCCGACATCAGACGTTCCTGTTACCTCTCTCTCACCCTTTCTCTAAAAGGAAAAAGCCTTTTTTGTCCCCATTTCTTTTGTTCTGATCTCGAGGCCTTTCAAGATTGGGCAACCTTGAAATGGACTAACACATAATCGACCTCAGCATTGTAGCTATGTGTAGTTAATTTTTAACATTTTTTTCTTCCAGCTCCACACGGTGATAGGCCGCGTCTTTGCTGCTGAGAACAACAACTTGCAAGCGGATGCAGACCGCCAAAAGAGCTACCGCCCCACTCCTCAACCGGCGTCGGGCGGCGGCCGTGGCACGGACGACGACGCCCTGTCCACCGCCGTCCGCCGCACCCTGCCGCGCCTGGAGGCCGCGGCCGCCGCCCAGGGGGCCGCCATCGCCGCCGCCAACGCCACGGCCGTGGAGGCGCTCGCCAGATCCAGGAGGGCGGAGGAGAGGTGCGGAGAGCAGAAGGTGAGTGTGAAATGAGAAACCTTTTCGAGCTTCCCCACTCACGAAAAAGTCATTCCGCACTCTGCAGTAGCACTTTCCCGCTTTCTCTTTTTGTAGTGGCAAGAAAGTTATGGTGTCCAATGGGGCTGCACGTACTTCGATCCTTTGTTCTATCCAACCACAAAAGTTTGCGTGCCTCTTCATTCTTCAACGTCCGTCTTTGCTTCAGTTAGAGGAGCAAATATATTTCCCACATCGGCAACGCCCATTTCCATCTTGCTCTTGAGTGCTTTTTTCGTCCTTGGGATAGATATGGTATAGCGGTAGGCGAGGCTGGAAAATGTCCTTGCACTTGGAACTACTGCACGTACCGTGCAATTGACAGTATTTGCTGCATGTCCTGTTCATCGGATCGGTACACCCCTAGGACGTCTCGCTGTGTCAACCTCAGATTTCAGTGGTCCCGTGGGAAACATACCGTGGTCGGTATCTAAGGCAGAAGGACATGTAGCGAAACGACGCCTTTTTTTAAATCGTCATAGGAATGGCTCTCATTCTAAATCGGAAGACCAATTTGACATCAATTTCTGTAGCTGTGGTTCGAAGGGTCTTGGAAAAGGGGAGAAAGTAGAGTGGCACTCAATTACATTTAAAGTTTCTCGGAGGCACATCGCAACTTTCAAATCCCTTCAGTCGAACTCGAAGGCCCTTAACTCAATTTCGAATCCACACTTGTGGCTTTTCTGGTTGCTTTGCCAGGCTCCCTCTCATCCGTATCAGAAGTTTACAGTCGTCGGTTGTATATTGCCCGGCCAATGTGTAAATAAAATCGTTGGTTTATCCTCTTCCTCCTTCGTTTTGCAGTTGAGGGCTCTTATTGCCAATTTCACATTGTCCCATCCGAAGAAGAAGAAAATATTCCCCCTGAAGAAAGAGGAGGGCGGCGAGAACGGGCTGGAGAAAGCGGAGGGCGGGATCCTATCGCCCAGGAGATACCACGTCCCCTCCTTCGGGGAGAGGGAGCAGGACGGGGAGGGAGTGTGGCAGGGTGGAGACGGCGAGGTTATGAAAAGGAGCCGAGGAGGAGGAATGGCGACGGGTATAAATGGAAAAGTTTTCTGAAGAAACTGCCACTAAACTTTCCCTTTTCTCCCACATACATTCAGATTGTTCCGGGAGTTGGTCTGACTTGGGCGGGCCCCTCCCCGACGGACCGCAGACGGTCCACCCCACCGCAGGAGGAGGAGCGGGAGGGGGAGGCGGTCTGCGGGTCCTCTGCTCGGGCGGTCTGACGGTGCTGCAGCGGAGGGTGGACGGGGCAGTGGACTTTGAGCGAGGGTGGGAGGAATTCCAGGACGGGTTCGGAGACACGCAGGGTACGAATTATTTGCAAATGTCTGTTTTCATTATTTTCAATGCACAAACGCGTATTGGGAGGTGCGCAAAGGAGGGCTGGCACAAAAGATGATTTTTTTGGGATCAAAGAAAGAGCAGAGGCCGCAGCCTCCATTCCATTCGTATTTTCTCTTTCGAGAACAAATCCCTCCGGTTTTGATTTCTAGGGCTTTGGCGGTGCGATTGTGCAAGGGGAGGAGGGATTCTCTCTTCTCTGAGTTCTCCCCCACTCCTTTCATCTCAGTTTGTTGCTGCACCTGCGGCCCATTGTTCACTCGTCCCCAAAAAGTTTTGATCCCTTTCGTTGTTTTGAATTCTGCATCCCTTTTGATGATGCTGGATTTGAGCACAGGGCGGCATTGTCCACGCTACAGTTATTGTTGATCTTTTACTGTTTCTTCTTCTTTTTCTCTTACAGGGGACCACTGGCTGGGGCTGCAGGGATTGCACGCGCTGACGTCGGCCAGGTTCGCGGAGATGCTGATGTTGGCTAGATTGAATCACGTCCTGCTATTTCGTCTTTCCTCAAGGAAGTTTTCCCTGGTGGTGGAGCTGTGGTCCAACGCCAGCGAGTACCTCCTCCTGCGCTACTCCCGCTTCGCGGTGGGGCCCCGGGAGGGAGGGTACGTCCTCAGCGTCGGTGGGTTCTCCGCCGCCAACGCCACTTCCAAAGAAGCCGCAGCAATGGACGGAATGACGCCAGCCGACGGGAGGACGTTCGGGGCAAAAGACAAAGGCGTGTGCAAGGGCAAAAACAAGGCGAGGTCTCAATGAATAGAGATAATGAAGTTAGGAGGGGAAAATAGTTGCATCAATTTGTCTTGTTCCCTTGCAGTCCGGCTGGTGGCACTCCAAGTCCTGCTCCTGCCCTGCCAACCTGAACGGCGGTCCCTTCCCGACCGGGCTTCGATGGCCCGGGCTTGGCAACGTCACTAAATGTCAGATGATGCTGGAGCCCGTGGTCGAAGGAGGCGCTCGCTATCGCACCCCGCAAACAAACAATAGGAGGGCCTCCTTCCCGCACCTCTCTTCCTCGAGCCACCCGCTCTCCGCTCTGGCGCTAAGAGCACTTCTGCAGGGGCGACAAGTCAATTAGTTAATTTGCCTGTTTATATCATGGTTCCTTCTATCTTAGACGGCCGATCGTTCTCCGGCGGAGGGAGACAAGGGCCCGCCCGGCGACGGTTACGCCGTCAGCGGGAAGCAGCTCGTGGTCCCTGGGATGACGGGGATGCTCAGCCTGCCCACCATACAGCTCAACAACATCAACGTGTTTCCAAAGTCTTCCTTCCCCAAGGGGTCTCCCATCGCCGAGGGAGGGCAGGTGGGAAAATTATGTCTTTTTCGTGTCCGCACTAGTGCCTATCTTTTCCCTCGCGCAGCCGAGCGCCGTGCGGAGCGAACAGTTTGTGGTGGTCGGTGGAGAGGAGGCCGCCGCCGCCTCGTCGTCTGATGCTACCAGGCTCTCCTACGTTCCTCCCTCTCCTCCGCTCCTGTACCCTCCTGAGGAGCTCCCGGTGAAGACCAGGCGGGTGCAGAGGTCAAGGACGGGCGACGGCGACAAGGTAGGAAAAGTGCCGAAGATTATGTTCCTTTTTTAACCCCTGCAAAAAGAGCATGTCTTGTCATGCCTAATCGGCGGGGTTTCTAATTTCTCGGAAAGTCATTTTATCTTCCTTAGCCAAATTACATCTACGTACGTTCCACATGTTAGACCCGACAATTCATATTATATAACTAGCACGTACAGTGTGCAGTAGAAATTGAACACTTCTGCAGAGAAACAACTCAAAGGCAACGGGGCTACACCATGGAAAAAAACGCAAACATGAGGTTGTAAAGCACTCAAAGAGGCCTTGACGGAACTTCTCAGCATCACGTATTTTGCTGCTTGCAAATTGGACTGACAAATATTTTTGTTTCTACAGTCTTTTACAGGTGCTTTTAGTAATTTAATACAATCAAGATGATATATTTTTTTATGTTTTATTAGCGACTACGATCTCAGTTATACTGGAATATTACACACAAGTCAATCAGTCTAGTTCATCGTGGCTTTGAACCACTTCCTGTCGGGCGCTCTTCTGGATTTCTTTCGTCTTCAGGGTATTGTTCCTGTCCTTCTGGAGGTGGTGGCTCCTCTTCAGGAGGTGGCTGTTCTTCTGGAGGCGGCTGTTCTTCTGGAGGTGGCGGGTTTTCCTCTGGAGGTGGCTCCTCAGGCTCGGGCGGAATCGCTTTGCTGTCTCCTTGGTTTCTTGCGCTTATTCCTCCTCCGTAGAAGTTGTCTTGTCGTTGCTTGTATTTCTGCCACATTTCTTCAGAAATGTCTTCCTCATACGTTATCTTGAAGTATTCTTTTGGCTTCGGTGCACCGCCTAGACCGACTATGTCTTGCATCTGGTTAAACGTTTCACCAATCATATCGGCGGTCTCATCATAGCAGGTCGGTTCTCCTTTTCCTGATCTTATTCCAGTTCTTGCACCTGATCCTGCGCCCATGCCTGTTCTACCTCCTTCGCCCATGCCCGTTCTTGCCCCTGTTCCCATCCCTGCTCTACCGGAGGGTCCAGCACCTGGACCTGCGCCAGATCCAGGTCCAGCACCCGATCCAGGTCCAGCACCCGATCCAGGTCCAGCACCCGATCCAGGTCCAGCACCCGATCCAGGTCCAGCACCCGATCCAGGTCCAGCGCCCGATCCAGGTCCTGCTGCGCCCAATCCAGGTCCAGAACCAGGTTCCCCGCCAGATCCAAGCCCGTCACCTGCTGCTCCCTCTTCCCCTTCCCCATATGCTCCTTCGCCAGCCTGTTCCTCATCGTCGGGGCTTGAATTGCATAGGTAGTACAACAAGAGCAGACACAGAATTATGCCAAGAATGAGGGCTATTATTCCTGGCCAGGTAGTGAGGAAGTTCACAAGCGCAAGCCACATTGCTTTTAGCCATTCCCATATTTCCGCTAGAGAAAAGTGAGTGAGTGCCCATATAATGATTGCTAACAGTATCAGTCCCAGAAGCAGTAGCAACCACCAGCAGCAATCCCATGGCAAACATGTTTCAGCCTCTTCACTAAGCCCTTCACCTTCCTCTCCAGTGCCCGCTTGGGGCTTTGATTCGAAGCAAGGATATATGGTGTCCTGAATCTTTGTAACTATACCAGGCTCGCCAACGCCATCAAGTTTGATTTCTGATTGTCCAGCCATGCCGCGAATTCTATTGAGGCATTCCAATTCTTCTGAAGTTAGTGGGACGTCCTTTGTTTCGTCTTGAATATCAACGACTTTTTTCATCCGTTCTGATACTATCCAGTCTTGTTCTGCATCTTCCATTTTAACGCCGCAAGGAACCATTGCGGCAGTATGTTCATCAAAAGGTGGTGCCCCAGGGACCCCTCCAGGTCCACCTTCCCCATATCCTGGCTCCTTTAGAGTTTCATCTGGCGACACTGGTTCTTCCACGAATCCCTCTGTTTCTCCAGTTCCTCCCATTCCAGCTCCACCTGCGCCTGGTTCCCCTCCGTACCCAGGTTCCCCTGGACGAGGTCCTCCCATTCCAGCTCCACCTGCGCCTGGTTCTCCTCCATAGCCAGGTTCCCCTGGACGAGGTCCTCCCATTCCAGCTCCACCTGCGCCTGGTTCCCCTCCATAGCCAGGTTCCCCTGGACGAGGTCCTCCCATTCCAGCTTCGCCTGCCCCTGGTTCCCCTCCATAGCCAGGTTCTCCTGGACCAGGCCCTCCTTCGCCTGGTGGCATTCCTTCTCCTCGGGATGGACCACCAGCACCAGGTGCAGCAGAGGGGCCACCGGCTCCATATGCTCCGCCCTGAGAGGGACCACCACCAGGACCACCTCTAGCAGAAGGTCCACCTTCACCAGTGGCGCCTGCAGCACCATATGCCCCTCCTCTTGAAGGTCCTTCCCCTGAAACTCCAGCAGAAGGTCCACCCTCTCCTGGACCTCTTTCAGCAGCAGATGGGCTCCCAGGAGCACCTGATGGACCGCCTTCTCCGGCCTGGGCTGCCGAGGGTCCTCCTCTTGCAGATGGCCCTCCAGGCCCACCTTCAGTACCATACGGACTTTCCCCGCCTGCCGATGGACCTTCACCCGGTGCACCACCTGTTCTTGCAGCGGAGGGCCTTCCAGGAGGGCCACCTTCAGCTCCATAGGGAGCTCCTCCAGGTCCTCCTGCTGAGGGTCCACCTGCTCTTCCAGAGGGTCCTCCAGGAGGGCCACCTTCAGCTCCATAGGGAGCTTCTCCAGGTCCTCCTGCTGATGGTCCTCCTGATCTTGCAGATGGTCCTCCAGGGCCACCTGCAGAGGGTCCACCTGATCTTGCAGAAGGACCACCTGGAGTGCCACCTTCTG
>JAAUXU010016404.1_pt1 | contig 11810 bp, 13 predicted proteins | sample 7278151 | NCBI WGS metagenome assembly JAAUXU01 (sample SAMN14350113, study PRJNA611818) | marine sediment metagenome | isolation source: surface marine sediment (1.8m) | place: French Polynesia: Moorea | collected 2018-08 | reverse complement strand
TTGAATGTCATATACAAACACATATACACTGGAGTTACTGAAGCTCTGAGACCCGCAGAAATCCCGGGGTCCCGGGCATTAGGGTAGTATCCCCTAGGGGACGCCAATTCCGCGCCGCCGCTGCTTTTGCGTACTGCCGTGTCGATGGCGGGTCTTGCGGCTTCCGCCAAACCGAGATCTGGCGGCGGATTGGCCCTGTTCGCTGGCCTCAACGGCGATCTCAAGCTCCTCCCAACACGGCTTTTGCCCTTCCGTCGGTGGCGCCTTGGTCGGGTGGCGTCAAATGGCAATGCTTGACTGCGATACTCCGTGATAGCTTCGTTCCTTGGCGGTAAAGGGGGGGAATCCATGCTTAGGTCTGCTAGCCTTCGGCTCGGGCATCTTCTTGTAATCTTGATTTGGGCCTCAGCGGCCGTCGCTGCCGACCCACCGAAGGTCGGGCGACTTAGCGAGAGCGGCACTCCGACCGAAAAAATCATGATCGGCGAAGCCGAGTACATCGGTATCCCGCTCATAGGGGCCGCCTTCAAGGCCCGAATCGACACGGGCGCGACGACGACTTCGATCTTTGCGACCGACGTCGAGGAGTTCGAGCGCGACGGAAAATCCTGGGTCCGCTTCATCGTCCGCAACGACGACAGCGGGGACACCTTTCCGCTGGAGGCCCGGGTGGCGCGCGTGGTTGAGATCAAGAAACGCGGCCAAGAGGGTTTTACCCGGCGGCCGGCGGTTGCCATGGACCTGGTCATGGGCGAAATGACCAAACAGGTCGAAGTCAACCTTGCGGATCGGACGGGCTTCGAATTCCCGCTCCTGATCGGACGTGACTTCCTCTCCGGTCTCGCCGTCGTCGACGTCACGCTCAGCTACACGCAGGAGACCCCCGGCGCGCCGACCGACGAAGAGAAGGCGTCGCAATGAGCGCACGGCTGCAGCTCTACCTCATCATGAGCGTGCTGGTCGTGCTCGGACTCGGCCTTACCGCCTACAAGCATCTGTCGCTCGGTTTTCCTATGCTCCCCGGCGCCAAGGAGGAGATCTGGATCGTACAGGCGCGGATTCGCTTCGACGCCACCGGCGAGCCGGCAAAGGTCACGCTGAACCTGCCCGACGATACCGACGACCTCGTGATCGTCGAGACCGGGGCGACGGCACCGGGCTTCGGCTTCAGCCTTGAGAAGGGCAAGAACGAGGGCCGCGGCGTCTGGTCTGCGCGCGCCCCGGCGGGCCGGCAGTCGCTGTACTACCAGGCGCGAATCTATCGCGGCCCGGGTGAGCCGCGTTACACGGAGGATGAGGAAGAGGCGCCGCCACCGCCGGATAAGCCCCTGTTCAGCGAGAGAGACGCCGCCGCCGCCGACGCTGTGCTCGCCGATGCCCACGCGCGCTCCGCCGACGCCCAAACACTGGCAGTGCGCTTGATCCGCCAGTTCAAGAGCAGCGATCCCGACGAGAACGTCTCGGTGCTCCTCGGGGAGACCCAGAGCCAGGCAGAGCGCAACCAGCTGCTGCTGGATCTGCTGCACAGTGCCGAGATCCCCGCGCGGCCGCTGCGCGGGATCGACCTGAGCGAAATCGGCCGGCGATCCAGTCTGCTGGAACTCATCGAGGTGCATGACGGCGAGACCTGGCACGTCGTCGATCCGCGGACGGGCGACACAGGAATGCCGTGGACCTTCCTGCCGTGGCAGCGGGGCGCGCAGGCGCTGTTCGAGGTCGAAGGAGGGCGAAACTCCGAGATCGGCTTTTCGGTACGCGCGGACGAACTGGCGGCGCGCAACGTCGCGCTGAACCTTGGACGGGCTCAGGGAGCCGGTGTCATAGATTTCTCCATCTACACGCTGCCGGTCGACATACAGAACACCTTTGCGACCCTCCTGCTGATCCCCATCGGTGCGCTGGTCGTTGTGATCCTGCGCAACCTCGTAGGTCTCAAGACGTCGGGGACCTTCATGCCCATTCTGATAGCGGTGACCTTCGTACAGACCACCCTCGTGACCGGTCTCATACTTTTCCTGACCGTGGTCGGCGTTGGCCTTGTGATCCGGAGCTACCTGACACACTTGAACCTGCTGCTTGTGCCACGGATCGCCGCGGTGCTGATCGTCGTGATCACGACCTACGTCGCGCTCAGCGTGGTCGGCTTCAAGGCCGGCATCACGGCGGCTTTCTCGGTCACCTTCTTCCCCATGATCATTATTTCCTGGACGATCGAGCGCATGTCGATCCTCTGGGAGGAGGACGGGCCGCGCGAGGTGATGATCCAAGGCGGCGGCAGCTTGCTCACGGCGATCGTCGCCTACCTGGTGATGACCGAGCGCCATGTCGGCTTCCTCGTCTTCACCTATCCCGAGCTCCTTCTCGTGGTCCTGGCGATCATCCTGGCCATCGGACAGTACTCCGGCTATCGGCTGAGCGAACTGCGTCGCTTCGAGCCTCTGTCGCGAGACCTCTGATGTTCGGCCTGGCAAGCCCCAGTCGACTGCGTGCGGCCGGGATCGTCGGCATGAACCGGCGCAACGTGCGCTACATCGCCGAGAACAATCCGCGCCACCTCTATCCCCTTGTCGACGACAAGCTGAAGACCAAGGCCCTGGCGATCAAGGGCGACATCGCGGTGCCGAAGCTTATAGGGGTCGTCAGTCTGACCGGGCAGATCAAGGAACTCGGCGAATTCCTGAAGGCGCACGAGCGCTTCGTCATAAAGCCCGCGCAGGGCAGCGGCGGCAAAGGGATCCTGGTGGTCACCGGGCGCGACGGCGAGGACTACCTGAAGCCGAGCGGCTCGCGCGTGACCGCCGACGGTCTGGGCAGGCATATCAGCAACACCTTGAGCGGCTTGTTCTCGCTCGGCGGAAAACCCGACGTCGCGATGATCGAGAACATGGTCGATTTCGACGACTGCTTCGATGGGTTCAGCTTCGAGGGCGTGCCGGACGTGCGGGTGATCGTCTACAAGGGCTTCCCGGCCATGGCGATGACCCGGCTGTCGACCAGCGACAGCGACGGCAAGGCGAACCTGCACCAGGGCGCGGTCGGCGTGGGTCTCGACATTGCAACCGGCCGCGCGCTCAGGGGCGTGCAATATGATCGTCCGGTAACTCAGCACCCGGACACCGGTGCCCGGCTCGCGGAAATCGCGGTGCCGCACTGGGAGACGCTGATCCACCTCGGCGCGCGCTGCTACGAGGTCACGAAGCTCGGCTATCTTGGCGTCGACGTCGTGCTCGACAGGAATTTGGGACCGCTTGTGCTGGAGCTGAACGCGCGGCCCGGGCTGGCCATCCAGGTGGCCAACGGCATGGGGATGAAGCCGCGCATGGACCGGATCGAGGCGGAAATCGCTGCGGGGGCGGGCAGATGGCCGGCCACCGAACGGGCGGCTTGGTCCCTGCGCGAATTCCGGGCGGCTTGAGCGCAAGTTCTGGGCCTTCTTCCGGCGGCGTCTAGATATTCCTCGCTTCGGTCCGACGACGTGGGATCGTCTGGGCCTCGCGCCTCGCCGGCCCTCGCGCCGACCTGTCAGGAATGCTAAAGAAAGGCCAAACCCCACCCCCCTCTGCGAGCGAGCGTGCCATGGAAGATACCAAGATCACCGCCAATCTGCCGAACCTGCAGATCGAGATCCGGCGGCGCGAGCTCCCCGAGGAGCGCGCCGAGGCCATGACCATTCATATGCGGGCGACGCCCTCCATAGACGCGGTCGCGAATGCGATGCTGCCGGGGCTATCGGCTTTTGCAACTATGAACCCCATGACGGCCTGGATGCGCGCCGTGGAGATCGCCTGGCAGCCTTGGCTCCGAGCCATGGGATATCCTGCCCTGGCGCCGCGGCGTGAAGACGAGGAGTGATCGGCGGCTCGTAGGGTCGCCTGAACCGCGCCGGTTGCCGCTCTCGGTCCTCTATCGTCGCAGCCGTCAGCGCCCATCTTTTTCTTCTCCGCCGGGTGCGCGATCCAGGTAGCGGATCGCCATGTCACGTAGTGTGACGATGCCGACCATGGTTCCCTTCTCGGTCACCAGGGCGCGGCTCAGGCGGAAGCGGGTCAGGATCCGGATCGCATACTTCACGTCCATCTCGACGTCGATCGTCAGCACCGGTTTGGACATGACCTCGTAGACGCTGACCCGGTCCAGCGAGCGGTCGGGGCCGATGACCTGGCCGGCGATGTCGTGCACGGTGACCATGCCGTACTCGTCGCCCTCGTGGCGTCGATCGATCACAAGCGAGCTGAGGTTGTGCTCGCGCATCAGCTCGACCGCCTGGCGTGCCGTGGCCAGCCCCTCGATCAGCCGCGGCGCTGGGGTCATGACCGCCCGCACCCGGATGTAGTCGTGTGCTGTACCGTTGGTCATATCTCGTCCTCGATCTCTCGCTGGATGGTCTCGATCTGCGAGCCCAGGCCGACCGCGTCCTCGATGTCGATCTGGACCGCCACACCGGAGCCCGGCTCCTCCTCAAACCTGCCGCGCTCTGCGATGCTTTCCAATATGTGCCGGCTGAGGTGGGCCTCGACCAGCAGCAGGATCACGTCGCGCTGACCCTCCAGGGTGAGCCCCAGGAAGGTCTTCGGCGGATCAAGGCCTTCGCCGCGGGCGCTGCCGATGACCGTGCAGCCCGTGGCGCCGCCCTTGCGCGCTGCGTCGATGATCTCCGATGTCTTTTCGTCGGTGACCATGACGACTATGAGCTTGAACTTCATCCTTCCCTCCTAATTCCCGCCACCATGGGTCGGCGGGTCCCTCGCCGCGTCCTCCGTATCGAGGGGCAGGCCGCGCCGCTCGCGCCAGACGCTTATCTGGGCATAGGCCATCAGAGTCATCATCGGAAAGAGACTGGCCAGGGCAATCAGGCCGAAGCCGTCGAGCAACGGGCTGCGGCCCGGGACCGTGGCGGCCAGCCCCAGTCCCAAGGCGGTGACCAGCGGCACGGTCACTGTAGAGGTCGTGACGCCACCGGAATCGTAGGCCAGCGGTACAAACATCGCCGGGGTAAACATGGTCTGTATGACCACGATTACGTAGCCCGCCATCATGTAGAGATAGAGGGGCGTGCCGGTGACGATCCGGAAGGCGCCGACGGCCACGCTGAGCGCGACGCCGACGGCGACGGCTATCCTCAGGCCCCACTCGCCGATGGTTCCGCCTGAGACCTCCCTGGCCTTGCGGGCCACGGCGATCAGCGAAGGCTCGGCGATGGTCGTCGCGAAGCCGATGGCCGCGGCGAAGAGGTAGACCCAGTAGTAGTCGGCCCAGTTCAGGACGTCGTCCGGCCCGTCGCGCAGGAATTCCGGGTCGGTCAGTTGCTGGGCCATGGTCCGGCCGATGGGAAAGAGCGCCCGCTCCAGGCCGACAAGGAACAGCGCCAGGCCCAGTACCACGTAGGCGAAGCCGAGCGCGACGCGCTTCAGATTGGGTATCGGCTGGCGCAGCACAACAAGCTGAAAGACCAGCATGATCATGACGATCGGCAGCACGTCCAGCAACGTGCCGAGAAGCGCCTCTGCCAAGCCCGAGATCCAGCCCGCCGCCATGGTCCTAAACCACCATCCCGAAGACCAGGACAAAGATGATCGGAGTGAGGCTGGCGAAAGCGATCAAGCCGAAGCCGTCGACCAATGGGTTACGACCGCGGATCACGGTTGCCAGACCGACGCCCAGGGCCGTGACCAGCGGGACCGTGATGGTCGAGGTGGTGACGCCGCCGGAATCATAGGCGATGCCGACGATCTCCTCCGGCGCGAAGCCGGTCAGGACGACCACCATCAAATAGCCCGCGATGATCAGCCAGTGGATCGGCCAACCCTTGAGGATGCGCCAGACCCCGATTACCAGGGCGGTGCCGACGGAGACCGCCACGGTGTAGCGCAGCGCCGTGGCGAAACGTTCCTGCGCATCCTCCTCCGCGGCGATCGCGCCTGCCGCCGCTTTGACCCGCGCAGCCTCCTCGGTGACCGCGATCAGTGCTGGCTCAGCCACGGTGGTGCCGAAGCCGAGGCCGAAGGCGAAGGCCAGCAGCCAAACGACGCTGCCCTTGCGCGCAAAGGCACCCGCCAGCGACTCGCCGAAGGGGAACAGCGCCAGGTCCAGACCGCGTATGAAGAGCCCCAGGCCGAGCATGACCAGGAGTAGGCCGATCAAGGTGTCGACGAGGTTGGGAAAGGGTTGGCGCAGAACGGCGATCTGGAAGAAGGCGACGACCAGCACGATAGGTGCTAGGTCCCGGCTGGTCCCGGTGACCAGTATTGCCAGTGAGCGGAGGCCCGCGATCATTATCGGCGGTGGTCGCTCGCGACGGCGCTTCGGTGCCCTGTTTCCAGATGCCCGTAAGCGACTGCCTGCATTGGGTCCCCCCCCCCCCCGCGGGGTCACGGTTTCCTTGGCGCGGTTCTACCATAGCCCCAAAGCCTCGGGATTCAATCGATAAGAGCCGTTGTCTGGCTCTAAGCGGTCTCCTAGCGGCGGTGCACGAGAGCGGCCACTTGGAGCGGTCGCGGTTCTTGCCGCTTGCGCGGCGCGGCGCTGTGATCGATTGTTGTGGCCGGGGCGTACGATGGCGGGGAGCATTCAGGGATGGATGGATCTTCTATCTGGGGGGCGCTGACGGGAGATCTTGGCGTATCGCAGAGAATCCTGCGGCGGCCGAGATCCGCCGTCGGTGTTATTCTCGGCGCGGCCGTGTTTTTGTCAGCCTGCGGCACGTCTCAGCAAGCCGAGCGCGACGGCACCGAGAAGCTGTTCCGGACGGTTTATCAAGATATCGCCCAGGTCTACCTCGAGAAGATCGAGCTGCAGGACTTGGCGCTGGTCGGCCTCAGCACTATGAAGAGCCACGAGCCGGGCCTCGACGTCCGGCGACAAGGGGACAAGATCCTGGTCTCCGTTCCCGGCTCCGAAGCTGTCGGCTTCGTCGCGCCGCCCCGCGAGGACGCGGAGGCTTGGGGCAAGCTGATGACCCAGGCTTTGGAAACCGGCCGACGCCGTTCCGAGAAGTTGCAGGCCGTCGCCTGGTCCGAGATCAACGACGCTGTCCTGGAGAGCATGTTCGCCGAGCTGGACGGTAAGTCATATTACCGCGGGCCGAAAGAGCTCCTCCAATGGCACGGCAAGACACCTGGGTTCGATGCCGCTATCGGCGTTGCTCTACAGACCACCCACGATGGCGCCAGAATTATCGGCGTCACCGAGGCAGGTCCTGCAGATGCCGTCGCGCTTACCGACGGCGATCACATCTGGCGGATCGACGGGACGCCCGTCGCCGGCCTGAACAAGCGCAGCCTCTACGAGCTGCTGCGCGGCGATCCGGGTACACAGGTCGAGCTGACGATCAAGCGCCGGGGAGAGAACGCCCTGGAGACGGTGACGATCACCCGCGCCATCGTAGAGCCTCGGCCGGTGCGTTACCGCCTAATCGGCGACATCGCCTATCTGCGCCTCATGAACTTCGGGTCGGTGACCTTGGGCGCTTTGACGAAAAAGCTCAAGCAGGCGGTGGAGGATCTCGGGGGGCCGCTCGGGGGCGCTATCCTCGACCTGCGCAATAGCCCGGGTGGTTTGCTCGATATCGCGGTGCTGGTCGCCGATCTCTTCGTGACCGACGGCCTCTTGGTCTCCGTCGACGGACGGCATCCCGACAGCCTGCAGTACTTCGCGGCGACCCCAGAGGACCTGCTTCACGGGCGGCCACTGGTGGTGCTGATCAACGGCATGACCTCAGGTGGGGCGTCGATTGTCGCCGCGGCGTTGCAGGACTCCGGTCGCGCCGTCGTGGTGGGCAGCGCGTCGAATGGCCACGGCACCATTCAGACTGTTCTGCGCCTGCCGAACGGTGGCCAGATTGCCCTGACCTGGGCGCTCTACTACGCCTCTTCCGGTTATGCGATTGCCGGACGCGGAGTATTGCCGGACCTTTGCACCACTGGCAGCGGCGCAAACAGCGAACAAGTCCTAGCGCGACTGCGCCGGGGCAGCCTGCCGATCGACAAATGGACCCAACGCCGCTCCGTCGACTACCGGGACGAGGCGTCAGTTGACGCCTTTCGCGCCGTCTGCCCGCCGAGCTATGACGTGCCGGATGTCGACCTGGACGTGGCCATGCGCCTGCTGCGCGACCCAATGCTCTACAGTCTAGGCTTGGGGCTCTCGCAAAGCGCGGAGGGGCCCCTCTATCCCGCTCGGTAGCACTCGTAGTCGGTGGACCGTTACGCCTGCGCCGTCGCCTCGCTTTCCAGATGTGCGACCAGATCGGCGGGGAGGGACAGACGGCCGGCCAGGGCCTCAAGGTAGACCTGTTCTGCCGGGTGGTCGGGATCGATGGCCAGGCGGGAGGCGAGGTAAAGCTCGGCCGCCTGCTCCGGTCCCTCTGCCAGGCTCGCGATGTCCTGCAAGCTGGGCGGGTTGCTCAGCGCGTCGAAGACAAAGGCCTTGTCTTCGGCGTCCAGGGGCAGCTGGCCAACGTGATCGAAGATCCTGCGCTGCTCATCGGGTCCGATGTGACCGTCGGCGTTCGCCGCGCCGATCATCGCCATCACCAGGGCCAACTCGAAGGGCTTTCCGTCCCGGGCCGGAGCCGTTGCCGGTAGGAACTTGGAGTCCGGCGGCGGCAGCTCGGCTGGCTGCGAGGGGGCCGGGGTCGCCCGCGCTGACGCCTGGGCACTGGCCTGAGGTGCCTGCTGACCCGTTTGCCAGTTGCTGTATGCGCGGTAGGCCAAGGCACCAAGCGCCGCGGCGCCGCCATAGCCCACGACGCCACCTGCCAGCTTACCGACCTTCTTTCGCGCCTTCTTGTTGCCGAGCATGACGCCCAGCAGGCCACCGGCTGCCAAGCCGCCGGCTATGCCGCCCAGGCCGCTTCCGGTGAGTTTGCTCTTTGCGGCCTGCGCCACCCCGGTAGCGCTTTGGCCGGCATCGGGACCAAGAAACTGTTCGAGAAGACGCTGCGGATCCATAACCTACCCCATTGTTAGTGCAAAATTGAGATAGGAACGAAGGACCCTCTCATCAATCGAATCCGACCGCTCTTGCTTGCCGCGCTCGAGAGGATATCCCGTGCTGGTCCGATCTGGGTGTCGGGTCAGGGGTCGGGAGTCAGCCGACGTTGCCCTTGCCGATCGTCGTGCGGTGGCAGCGGATTTTCACGTACTCGCCGGGCTGCAGGTCGCGGCCGAGGGCAGTCTGCGCGAAATAGGCCTGTGACTGCAGGGCGCAGGCGATCTCGTTGCGGGCCTCCGGGCCCTGCACGACTTCCAGGGCGTTGTTCGCCTGGCAATCACGGGGCGCCATGCCGGCGGCGCAGACCAGGATTAAGACCTTGAACATCGGGTGGCTCCTCACACGTGGTGGAGTGGCACCTTGGCTCTGGTCTATCGACGCTAGGCCCAGGAAATTAACGATTTACGAGTCTTTTGACATAAACCAAAAGGTGTAACTTGCCTCCCTGGCGCAGTCTGCCGGCCCCAAGGACGTCTTGATCCTATCGGCTTGGCCTGCCGAATCTCTGAGTTGGCGATTCAGGTGGCGGCTTGGTCGGCGCCAGTCCTACGGCCGGCCGCCGGCGGCCGGGCCAGCTTCGCCGCCTCTGGCGCGTTGGCGTAGCGACGGTAGCGGAAGTCGGGCGGCGCCTCGGCGGTCTCCTCCGCTGCCAACTCGGCCATGACTCCATGGTGCGGCGAGAGCTCGCAGGCCGGGTCGGTCTGGGCCGCGTCGCCGATGATCGCGAAGGCCTGGCAGCGGCAGCCACCCCAATCGACCTCGCGTCGTTCGCAGGACCGACAGGGCTCCGGCATCCAGGCGACACCGCGGAACTTCTGGAAGGCCTCGGAGGACTCCCAGATTTCCCGAAGGCTCTTGTCCCGCACGTTGTCGAAGCTGAGCCCGGTGATGGTCTCGGCGGCGTGGCAGGGTAGCACCCGGCCCGTCGGTGTGATGTTGAAGAAACGCTGACCCCAGCCGCCCATGCAGGCCTTGGGGCGGCGGGCGTAATAGTCGGGCACAACGTAGTCGATGGCCAGGCCAGGATAGGTCTTTGTGGCCGCCTCGATGACGGTGATGGACTCCTCAAGTTGCGCGCGGGTCGGCAGTAGAGCCGCGCGGTTCTCATACGCCCAGCCGTAGTACTGGACATGGGCGATCTCGATCCGGTGGGCGTCGAGTTCCATCGCCAGCTCGAACATCTGCGGCAGGCGCTCCAGGTTCTGCCGATGGACAACCATGTTGAGGGTAAGCGGCAGGTCGGTCGCGCGTACCCAACGCGCCGCTGCCAGCTTCTTTTCGTGACCACCGTCATAGCCGCCGATCCTGTCTGCGCTACCGGACTCGGTATCCTGGAAGCTGATCTGGACGTGGTCGAGTCCGGCCTCAGCCAAGGCCTCGACCCGGGCTTCGGTCAGAAGTACCGCGGAGGTGATGAGATTGCCGTAAAGTCCGGCGCGGGCGGCGGCCGCGACCAGTGTCTCGAGGTCCTTGCGTACCGTCGGCTCGCCACCAGAGAAGTGGATCTGCAAGGCGCCGAGTTCGGCGATCTCCTCGAGCGTGCGCAGCCAGGTCTCGGTGTCCAGCTCACCCGCCGCGCGCTCCAGCTCCAGCGGGTTGGAGCAATAGGGGCATTGCAGCGGACAGCGATGGGTCAGCTCGGCAAGGACGGCGATGGGCGGGTCCGGCAGACTCATCCGGCCATGACTCCCTTGTCGGCCAAGTCCTGCAGCAGGGCGGTCACGTCGCGCTCGACGACCCCGCGGTCCGCCTTGAAGGTGGCCGCCAGATCGTCGACGATCGCCTCGACCGTTGCCGCGCCGTCGCAGCGCTTGATGATCTCAAGCGCGATGGGATCGGGGTTGAAGATCCTCTCGGGGCCGAGCAGGACCCAAACGTCCCGCGCCTTATCGAAGCGCAGCTTGACGCCGCGCGGCAGACTCGGGATCGAGGCGGCAGTTATAACGACTCGTTCTTTCATGACCGAATGTCTCGGCGACAGTGCAGCCGCGGCGAGCCGCTGCTACTGAAAACCCCAGTGAGAGAAGGAAACGGCCCCGCCTGGGCGGGGCCGCTTACCTAACTTCGTCTGCGGTTTGTGCCTCGCCGGAACCTAAAGCTCGGCGCGGACGTAGGAATTGATCTCGAGACCGCAGGAAATCTCAACAACTTTCGGAGTCGTCCAAAGCATCTGCTCTACCTCCCTCGGACAAGCCTAGCTGTTTCGCGACCACAGTTCAGTTACTGCCGAACAGGCCCGCCATCCACGGGCTGGTCTGTCTCAATCACCGGGGCGTTCAGCAAGGCTCTGCCCCAGCCCGTTTTCGGGTCACCTACATCTATAATTCAGCAAGTATGGGCAAGCAAGGAGTTTGTAACCATTCTAATGACTGCGCAGGTCGAACTCGGCCGGAAATGGCTTGGCACTCGACTTTTCCTGCACCCGAGCGCCAAAGCTACGTCTATCCAGCCTCTTAGCTCTGCCCAGGACTATCACCAGAGCTCCCTCGATCAGGCCGGTGCCCCGCGGCGCCGCGCCATCATCCCGCGCCCCGGATCATAGCCGTAGATGGCTAGGCCCATGAACAGGACAGTACAGCCCGCGACCACGGCCAAAGACAGCAGGTTCAGCTGGCCGTAGAGGCCAAAACGGATCAGCTCGACCGCGTGGGTGAAAGGGTTGAATGCGCAGATCTGGTAGAGCAGGAGGCTCGACTCGCGCATGCGCCACAGCGGGTAGAGTGCAGAGGAGGCGAAGAACATCGGGAAGATCACGAAATTCATGATCCCGGCGAAGTTCTCCAGCTGCTTGATGAAGGAGGACAGCAGCATGCCCAGGG
>JAAUXU010107581.1_pt1 | contig 11812 bp, 13 predicted proteins | sample 7278151 | NCBI WGS metagenome assembly JAAUXU01 (sample SAMN14350113, study PRJNA611818) | marine sediment metagenome | isolation source: surface marine sediment (1.8m) | place: French Polynesia: Moorea | collected 2018-08 | reverse complement strand
TCGTTGATGGACACCGTGCAATTTTGGACGTGTCGTTGCAGAGTCAGGTCACACTTCTATCCAGGATCCAACTGCTGATCCCATGGAGTTCGTATGTTCTCTCTCAACAGCAGGGTTGAGGATTGAGCTCAACCTGAAGAGGTTGAACTCCTGGCATCAAAGGTGGAAGTCACATCCTTGACCAGAGCGCCCAGCCAAAGTTTGCCGGACTGGAAAACTTGAGAAGGAAGTCGAACTTGATGCAACTGTCATGCACATCCAGCTCTGTGTCTCTCCTGTCCGTGTCGTGGCTCAGTGTCTTCCCCAAGTCCCCACGATTGGACCCGAACGAGACTCTGGAGACCACGATGAGGCTGAGGACGTGATGAGGCTGACGAGGGGTCAATGACCAGGAAAACTTCGTCCACCTCCAGGCCAGACACTTTGCAATTCAGCGCCAAATTACTGCTGTTGGAACGGGTTGAAAATTCCTGGCTTTTTTAACTTTGCATCCACGTGCGCCACTTCAACTGGCACTGCTGCAACAGGGTCAACTTCGGCAGCCAGTAGAGCTCTGCCTGTGCTTGACTCGACTTCACGTGACTGAACGCATCATTTTGAAGTGCAAAAGCCATAGCAAACTGAATCGGAGCGAAGGATAGAATAAACAGTGCAACTGTCTAACTTTTGCAAGCAGAGGATTCAATGTTAAAGAGTGACTCCCAAATGTCAGTGCAATCGTTCAATGTTTGATCACACGAGCTTTCCAGAGAGTGTGACAGCTCTCACTCGCAGGCAACCGAATGTTGGTGTGATGTATTGACCAATTGCTCTCTGCATATAACAATTCTCTCTCAAAAACATCAGATCTATACAATGTATTTTACGCCGCTGTCAGAAACAATGTGCTGTTCTGAGGTTCAACCGACCTGTTTTACGAGGTCACGTGGTACAAAACGATCGGCTGCGCTGACGTTCTCAGTGAACCTTTTCAATGTTGATTCTTCAAGAAAAAGACCTGAAGAAGTTATAGAAGCGTGTGTTGAAATGTCCCTTGAAGTTTCCCTTACAATCGGTCTTTATACATAAAACACTAGCTATCCACTTTGTGTGTCCATCAGTGCGTTTGTGTGTCTGAGATGCTGTGCTCTTTGCTCACCAGGGCCTTCGCGCTCACCACGCACAAAAGCTGGCAAAGCTTGAAATCGGCCGCGAACAGACACACCCACACAGGCAGGGACTGCACAGGCAGGGACTGCACAGGCAGGGACTGCACAGGCAGGGACTGCACAGGCGGGGACTGCACAGGCGGGGACTGCACAGGCGGGGACTGCACAGGCGGGGGACTGCATACTAGGGGGGGACAAATGCACGGGGGAATGTATAAACCAGGGCAACGAGAGGTGTCTGTGCCAGCACGCAATACTATGGATACCCTCCACAGGTGCAGTGAAGGTGGATGATTTTTCTTTCTTGCTGTTCTAAGGGAGAATGTTTTCACTCAAATTGGAGCCATAAACATTGACGGCAGCAAAATTCTCTGTCCGTCGATCCCAATATGGCCGTAGAGGAAGCTGAAACACAGGCAAGAACGAGAGCAACGCTGATCTCGTTCTTGGGGGGGGGGGGCACCCTGTACTGTTCTACGCCCAAAAAAAAAAAAAAATAAGGGAAATATGGTGCAACGCCGAGAATGTAATACTATATTCTTTGTCCAGCTGAACTTGGAGCCCGAAATTTCCGCGCTCTCGCACATAAGTACTTATACGGATGATTTCACGTCTTTGTGAACGTGCAGAAGGCGAAGAATTGGTGCAGGAAGCGCTCGTTGGGCAGCTCCGTTGAAGAGTCGGGGGAGAAGGAGCAGAAGTCGCTGCCCTACCCCCAGCTGACAATCCTGCGAATCGTTATCTCGCGCCTGCAGAGAGATCATCTCATTGATCAGTGTCGGTGATCCTTTCATTGGTGATTGACTGGCCCAGACAGGGTCTCAAGTCAAATAAACGTGGACAGAGACAAAGACTTAATAAAGGAGGTGGACCCAGTCCAGCTGTGCGGGGTCCACGGTGCACGCGGACGCCCACAACTGCAGCTTGTCAAAGGTTCCTGGCTCCGAGGAGGCGGAGGCGGCGGGAGGGGTGGGGTGGGGGTGCGGAGGGGTTGTTTGACCCAGCAACAGCAGCTCAAGGTGAGATAAAGAGAACGGGAGTAGAGAGACAGGGAGAAATCACGTCAGGTCCAGGCAAATCCATCACTTTTATGCTCTGGAATAAACAGTTTTCTGTTCTCTGGCTCGATTATGCAACAAAGACACCTTCTTCCTATCCAAGGGACCGCTGAAAAGGGCAAAATCTGCCAGTGTTGTTTGCCCTACGCTTGATCACGGACACACAAATAACAGGACCTGGCAAACATTTGCAGTCGACTGGTCAAATCACTCCGGCTCTGAGACGCCACAGCCTGTGAAGCATTCTCACCACAGCGGACATGATTTAAATATGCAGGAGTCACTATTTCGTGCTAGTGATCCCAATGCAGCTGAGCTCTAATGCGGTGATGTTGCTACAGCCAGCACTCTACAGACACAGCTGAGTTGACGAGAAAGTCAACGATGTGACTATCGAGGGCCATCATTGTCAGAACAATAGAAAAATCTCTTAGGCGTTTTTAGGTGACACACTCGAATGCAAACTGTAGGCAGACATAGGTGAGGAAGACTCTTAGTCTCAGAGCCACCAATAATCATTGGGAGCTGCATCCATCTCTGTTGTTTAGAATAAGTGACCTAAGAGACTTGTCACAATTTCGAACCCTGAAAGTCGAGTGCTTTTAGCCGAAGAAGAAAAAAATTCCCTCCCAGTGATAAAGAATATTTCCTCACCCAGGCAGAAAAATGTCTTTTGAGAAAATCGCCTTCTCCTCGGACTATTTATCACGGTCTGTGGGGTCATTCACATTGACGTGCATTTGTCAAAGATCTTGTCTTTCAAGAGCAGTCAGTATCCGCAGTCATTGAGAAGTCAGTCACGACAGCTATTAGCAGCAGGGGCAGCAGCAGCGGCAGCTGCTGCTGGGCCGAGTCCGGCTGCTCGGACGCGGTGGACGACGCCGCGGACGCGGACGTGGCCGAGACGGACACGGACACGGCTGGCTGCAGAGCATCGAAGGACCGAGATAGCCCTGACGAATAGTGAAATCTCAGATCACAGATGCTGGGACGTGGATTACGTGGATGGGCTTCAATCGGGGACTGATTTCATGAGCAGATAAATAGATGGATAGATGAATAGATGGATAGATGGACGGACGGACGGACACGTGTGTCGTAAATACCTGGATACCGTGTGAGCCACGAAGGAAAAACAGCAGCAGCTGCGTACGAGCTGCTGGTGCGGCTCACTGTTGTTATGTAGTGCAGGGGAAAAAAAAAAAGAGGGTATATCAGTTAGCCTCATATTTTATCAGAGTCCCACGTACGTGGTACTGGTGCAGTATGACTTCTTCTGTGAGCCAGAGAAAACAAAGAAAGATGTCTGAGCAGCGCAGGAATGCGGCAATCTGACGGCGCTTTTTCTTGCCTCACACGGTAGAGACGTTCCCCTCCTTGTCCTCTAAGTACGCCATTGAGGAACTAGAAGACTTCTCGAAGTTTGGCAAGGGTCAACAAACAATCGGACCAGTTTTCTTGTTCAATGTGCTGAGCAGTAAGTAGCGAGCGCTCTCTCACACACGCACACATACATATGATATGTACAGTAGCGATAGTTACTATGCATGCATAATAGGCTAGGTGGAAACGAGGTCACCTTGACTGGGTGCCCTGATCTGGTAGGATAGTTTTTCTCTCTCTTTCTCTCTTTTTTTTTATTAAAATGGGTTGAATTTCACTATGCACCACAAGTGTTCAAGTATTTCTACATAACGTTGACTGCAATTGCGCTAGCGGACACAACTCAGACACATGACTACAGTAACAAATGCCACTTTCCTTGAATGTAACTCAACTGCACTAGTGCTGCTGTCGTCGGCAGCACACTTTTTAACTGACTTGGATGTGTTTTAAAGGCATACTAGCCGTACCCTGCTTGGCTCCGTACAATGCACTATTTATGTCTGTCGTCCGCGCACTTCATGCTGTCCGCGCCCTTGGCGCTCACCATGCTGCCCTCCGTGTCGTCCATGTGCACCCTGACCCACTTGGTCTTGACGTCTGAAGCTGGCTGATCCACCTCTCCTCTGCAGGGTTGCCAGTGAAAGTGTGGACGAAAGCATTTGTAGTCATTTCTGTAGAATATCTGATATATCGGACTTGGTTGGTCGGAGCGTGGCAAGTCTGGTAGCAGCTGATTGATACAGATGCTGCACAGTCATTCCCAATCAGGTCCCTATCATTGGTGGGCCTCGATTTCGACCTCGATTTCGGCCTCGAAATGGGCATCTCAGCCCACTTCGCCCCCCCCCACCCCTGCAACGGTGCATGAGAAGTGGTGCCTGTTGCTTGCCCGAGTGCGGTGCCGATCAGTGCAGCGGTCGGAGCGGCCACATCCTAAAGTGATAGACGATCGTACAAATGACCCTCGCGCTTTATATAGCGAGATAACCTCTCGCTATATCAAAGTCGGTCGAGGCATCAGTTAAAGAGGTTAGACTAACTAAAAAGTTATCAAACTTTGGAGGCTTTGTAAACAACTGCTGGGGTCGGGTTCGTTTTTTTGTTTTTTTTTTCCTCAGACTACAAAGTCGTCATGCACATTTTCCGTTTGGCTCACTACAGTCGAATCTCGATCTAACGGACACCACTTATTTGTTCGTCTTCTTTTTCCTCCTCCATGCACAGAATTATCACTTAAAATGCGTTTTATCGTGCACAAACGGAAAAATACGTTAAGTCGATGTCGATAGACTGAAGATTCCGTGGTTTTGGCCAAGGAGCAACAATCTTGCAAAAAATTCATCGAGAGTATTGCAAACATTGAGACCCAGTCCTTGACTGTCCACACTTCAAACTCACGCCCAAACCGAGGCTTTTGCACAGATCCAACAGCGCTTGCTACTCGACCAGACCAATTTTGGGGATCTCCTTCTTTTGTGCTACATTTGGTGCAAGACTTTTTTTTTGGGGGGGGGGGAATACATTCAAGTCACATGGAGAAATGTGGTGATTTTTGTCCAGCCTTCCAACAAGGATGTTAGGTCAACATTTCAAATTAGAGCCCAATGAAACTGAAAGCAAAGTGTGTCTTAGCTTGGCCTTCTACACCTGAACATTTCGTTGTACACCGAAAGTTGTGCAGTAAAACTTTATTGCAAGAGACGGGGGTCAAATTATTAAAAAAACCAAAAAAAAAACATCTTTGACTGCATCTTCTCCGCTGGGCTTCAGACAAGAAAACTTACGATGCACTCAGGCAAATTCCAAAAAATTTCTTTCTTTTCGTCTAGCCCTCATATCTCTATACATGCACAGTAAAGTGTATTCGCATAAAATGTGTAAATGCACAGTGTGAGACTCAGACACGGACCCCAAAAGCGCCCCCAAAACCGCACTTTTTGATGCATGCAAAGGCTTGGAGAGAAAAAAAAGGAGTATTAATTGCCATCCCAGGCAAATTTATGCCAGGTGTGGAGCAGCTGTTCGTCATGAGAGGTATCAACACACAAAAAGATGAGCGAAGCCTACAGGGTGCATCATAAATCCGGTGGCGCTTTTTGCGTGGCCGGGAGGAGGTGCAGCAGCCGCATTGATGATCCACCCTGTAGCAACGTGTGCGTCGAAGAAGAGAAGCATTGATGGGATTTTCGACGGAGAAGAGGCAAAAAAAAATCGCTTTTGCAGCCTTCATGAGCCATTCCTGTCCACTTGAGTGCGTCTAATTAAAAAAGAAGAAGATAAAGCAGGGGGGAAAAAAGCCCCGATAGATTTTGAGCACACAGCTGATAAGTACTTTCCAACGTGCCTTTGCCACCTGGGCGGTTTTTTTTCCGCCCAAACCTGTACCAACTCTGACGAAATCGTCTTGAGTACGCAGGCAGTGGACACTCGAGTCCCCCCCCCTCCCCTCCTCACTTCCATTAGTGCAAAAAACATGGATTTTTGCAAGATTTCGCTGACTGAATTCAGTGAGGAGACCGACTTTCAATGGAAAGTTTTCTAACGTCAGTCAGCAGGATAAAGTTGCGAAAGTCTGGACTTTTTTTTTGCCCGATTGTCCTGACCCTTGGCGAAAATCGAATGTGCACTGCATTTGCTGCCCTTAAAGCCACCCCCTGCAGACAGAAATTTGCACGGGAAGAACTGTTCCTTCACGCTCAAGTGGTTGCACACAAGCTCCGGATAATGAAAGTTGTCACGAAGAAACAATTCTATCAGTAATCATAGACCGCAAAGTCTTCTTGTATTCCCGTGTTCCCAGACTTGTAATGAGTGAATAAGCGCGGGGAAGGATGAAGGACTCGGCCAGACACAAGTCGCAGTGAGAACGGACTTGGCAAGCAACAGCGCGAAAGAATGTCTGGCAGAGTCGGGAAGGTGGCAACCTCAGACAGATCAGATGAATGGTTTTTTTTTTTTGGTGTGTGTCAATGCGCTTGCACATTTTCATCTCTGTGTATGTTAGACGAAGGAGTTTTGCTCGCAGCTGCCTGGCTGTGCGTACAGGGTGGCCACCAAGGAGCCGGCCCAGGGGGAGCCGGCCACTCCAGGGTGCTGGTGGACGGCCTGGCAACCGTTGGCCAGTCGGGGGACTCCGAGCAGCGGAAGCGTCTCTTGCGCTCTCCACCAGGTTGCAGTGTTATCAGCCATTAAAACAGTTTCTAAGCATGTTGTTGTTGCTGTATCCTGTTGCTGGACTGTCAACAAGAGGCGAGGCGAGATGTCTGCCAACGACTTGGGGGCGTCCGGGCTGATGGCGGGAAACACACAGAGAAGTAAAAGTATTTTCATGTAATAAACAACGCCGGTCGATCTTGGCACTCTGGGCCTGCCTGACTTTATAGCAATGTCAGCATTGTTCAACGACGTTGATCAACACCCGGTACAATGTCAACATTGAATGCTGTACCGCCCCCCCCCCAAAAAAAAAGAGGGAAAGACAGAAATGCTGCGCTGAAAAGAGCTGCTTGACCGACCAGCCACGCACAGTACATTACTATGTCCCGGGTGTCCGAGGACACCAGCGTCCCCCGAGTGACGAGACACCCGGTACGTACGTACAGAGCGCAGGTATGATGTACTTTCTTTCGACCAAGGTGAAGGGGGATTCAGTCGTCCGGGGTCTGACCAAGGCAGATGCCATCATTAGAGATGCGGTTCGAGCCCGAAATGTGTGTCAAGCCGAGCAGCAAAACCAACTTGGCTACAGAGCAAAAGCCCCAAAACGTGTAGCACAAAGAGTCGGGCCCGGGCCCCCATGTGGGTCCCAGCTGATGATGCTTTCATCAGTGACAACATTGTTGGTATGAGTGATGCTCTCCTGACAAGCCTCAACCGAGCTTTTCCTTTTCTTTTCTTTCAAGCATGTATGAGGCCCTGAGCTGGAGGCCTGAGCCCAAGCTGGCGAGGTCGGTCCGACTTGACCTCGAGCGTCAAGTCCAACTGTAGCACTGAGGCTTAGCTTATTAGATATGCTCATGTACCTCCTGAGTGGGCACTAGCATAGTTCTTTCTTTGAGGAAGCTCAATGTCCTAACGTCCGGCCAGAGGTTTGTTTTCAGTACTGGCCGGGGCTGGCCAAAGAACTTTGGCCAGCTCGAGCCAGCCCGAGCACACCACTGTAAGTCCGAACAGACGTCTCAAGTACAGTGGACTGCCTAATAAGGCTTGAGCCGGCCAACTTTTTTTCCTTCCTATTCAACTGGGTGTTTCTTTTTGTAACACGATTTTTTTTTCTTCCTTCCCGGGTGTGATAAGTTTTTTTCTGTTGTCGAACCCAAGTGGTGAGAACAGAAGCTCGGTTAATCCATCGCATCGTACTAGACAAAGTGCTAATTTTTTTCCGCTTATCACCGACTTTTTTTTCTCTCTCTGTCGACAAAGAAGTGCCTTTAGAGGCTTTTCTGTCGGCAAAAACGTCAATGATCGTAATACGTGGTGGCAACAAAAATGTTCCGAGACAGCGAAGGCTTCTTCCGCTTTGGTCTGCGGCTCTTTTTTGCGCTCTTTTTTTGCCAAGTTAAATACTGCGGTCAGAAATTAAGGAGGAGTGAGAGAAGCGCTCGATTTCCCTCAATCTTGGCCGGGCTGGAACAACAACAACACAACAGTGAAACAAAAGCTAACAGCTGTTGCCAACAACACAGTTCTTTACTATGCTTTTTTGCTCTTTCTTCGCATTCAGCCGCACCCAACCGAGGAAAATTTGCGCTAAGAAGACTCTATTTCTCTCCTCTTTCCTGATCACACACACACACACACATGTGAGATCGGCTCTTTTCAATCGCCATCTGTGACAGTCATCTCGTTCCGCCATTGCAAACACTCCCTTAAATGGACCGAAAGCGCTTCCTCCATACATTACACAGACGCAAAAGATTAACCAGGCTAAAAGATTAGACTCTGCCCAGTGAATACCAGCCTCCACTCGCAATTTCTTAATGCTATTTTTGCGGCGAATTTTCGCAAGGGGGGGGGGGAGGAGATTAGCATGGCGACGGAAGTTGCATTTCGCTGCTGCTGCTGCTGCTGTCGGCCATTTCAAAAAGCTCTGCTTTTTTTATCTAGAAAAAAAAAAAGGGGGGGGATCTTTTAAATTCGTGAGCTTCACTAAGCGGGGTATTCATTTGTCTACTGCAGGCATTTTTTGAACGATCTTCAAAAAAGATTTTCAATCCCACGAGCAAGAGGAGAACGTTGGGACACGCAGAGAACGTGAGCATTACGCCTAATTGCAGAGAGGCAGTAGACGAAATTTGAGGGGAATTTTCTGGCATTTTATGGAGCAAAAGACCGCTTTTCCTAGGCTAATTGTGTCACGTCTGGTCTGGCCGTTTCCATCCGCTGGAGCCAAGAGCTGCAAAAATGCACTGGCAGTGGCAGTTGTTCGGCCTGTGCGATTGGCGCTTTCGCCAAGCTCAACACGCACTCCGCCAACGGAGACAACCAGGCTTGGGACCACCAGGTCTGGGACGTCGACGCAGCCATTGGCGACGTGTGGAAAGCTGGGCCCCAGCCGTCAGGGGCCCCGAGTACGGCAACAGCACCCAAGTGGCCTTTGTACAGGCCTTGGTTGTGGCAACAGGCCTTGAGTGTTGTAACCGGCTTGAAGTGCTGTGACAGACCATGGTTGTGGCAACAGGCCTTGGGTGCTGTAACAGGTCTTGGGTGCTGTAACAGGCCTTGGGTGCTGTAACAGGCCTTGGGTGCTGTAACAGGCCTTGAGTACTGTAACAGGCCTTGGGTGCTGTAACAGGCCTTGAGTACTGTAACAGGCCTTGAGTACTGTAACAGGCCTGAAGTGTCAAGGCCTCATTTTGCAGCTACTGCCCCAGTGGTCGAATCCGATGGATTGAAGCGGTTGTGGCCGGTTTCGAATTCACCGCACAGTCTTAGCAGCACTAAATTAACCCTACCGTGCGTCTAACAGGAAGTGCATACGTTTGTAAACATTATCTTCTTCTGCCTGAGTGGGTGGAAGAGGAGGCAACGAGAGGCCAGAAAACAACACTTGCACGGGCTGAAGCTTTGGCTAACCCACATTGGGACCTAAACAATAAAATTTTTGAACACGAAGCAATCCTTTTGCTGCAACAACAGCTGCTGCAACAACAGCTGCGACTGCAACAACACGAGCGTTTGGGGTCTCCGTGGGCCCTTTTCTCTCACTCTCTCCCATAAAACGCTATATTTTGCCGAACTGGCGTCATGTGCGGCCGGCTTTTATCCCTCGAAGAAATGTTAACGCCCGCTTTTTGTGTGTCGCTTTGAAGCCCGCGGAAGAAAAAGTGCATTAAAATCTCGTGGAAAACCCAAATTAGACATCTGTTGAACGTACTAACTACATGTGTACCTTTGGGCCGCGCATTGAACACAGATGTGTTGGACAACATCCGGTTCGACGTGATCTGTGAGACTTGGGTGGGTGGGTGCACCCATTTTTTTTTTTTGGGGGGGGGGGGAAGGGAGGAGGAAGGGGGTAACGCGGAGAGATACGTGGTGCACAACACTTTTGGGCAGTTGCCTGGGAAATTGTCCACCCGAACAACTAGGAGAAATGTGCCCGTTCAACGGCGTCTTCAGCGTCTGGGCTACATTCTGGGCATACAACGAACAATAGCGGCAAATTTCACATTATCTTAACGAGCGCCCATTTTCCAGCTCGGACGTTGCCTCTTTCATGCCAAAAAGCGGTGAAAATGGGTTATTCTGCACAATTTGTGTCCGTCCGTATACACAGAGTTGGTCATAATAGTGGGCATAATAGGTGCCTTTTTTTCTTCAAATTTTGCGGTCCTGAGATGCCAGACAAACCGCCACTTAAGGCTCAGATGAAAGATGACATTCTCATTTATAGCGGGTGCTGGAGGGAATCAACATCCAACCTCATGAACCCTAACTGGGAGCCTCTGGAAGTCAACTACTTCTCCACTGCAATCCGCAGTACATAGTGCTTGCAAAGTGGCCTAAATTGAATGTTGATGGTCTGTTTATGTCTGGGCGAGTCCAGTTGAGTAAAAGTTTTACCATTAAATCATGATGTATGTGTGCTTTTTCCTTTTTCTTACTAACAAAAATGTAAACAACTTTCATCACTCCCATCGCTTCCTCCTGCTGGAGTTCCACTTGCTCAATGCGACTGCCACAACGCCATGCAGACTCATGAAAGCTGTTGTCATTGTCGAGATTCCTCACCACGTTACAGATCTGGTTGAAGTTGAGCCTAATCGGTTCAAAGTTCCATGGTCAAAAAGGCACTTTCGCTGTAGCCCCGAGGGGGGGGGGGACCGGATTTATTTCATCACTCACTTTTCTCACCTGTTGGGGGCGTCCATGCCAGGCAACAGGGGTGAAGTCGGTGGCCTTGATGCTGCTGCTGGTGGCACAAGACAAGTTGTGCTTTTCTTAATACCTGGATGGCTGAGACAGCTACTAATTCAGCTATGCATTCGGAGTTACTCAAGATGAGTAACTCAAGATGAGTAACTCCGAATGCATAGCTGAATTAGGTGAGACATAAACTTTTTGTTAGACATTATCCACGCTTTCACGCAGGCACCCTGTACATCGATACCCTCTCAATGACGGGATCCTCGTCTTTGTGGCTGCCGCTCTCAAAGTCATCGTTGGTATGAGCCCAAGTCGCAGGTTGTCGCACAACATTTGAAAGAAGAACACACATTTGGGGTAGGGCTGAGCACCAGAACTGGGCTTCATACAATGCTCAGCATGGGTCCTCAAGCACATGCATGTGTGAGACAGTCCTTGGTCAAGGCTCTGAGCGATTTCCTCTGGACTGCGCAAGGCAGTCCAGGTTGGTGTCCAAGTGGCTGACTTCAGGAGACTCTCTCACTGAGGCTTCTCATCATCAGCTTTCATTGAGAATGAGCTTCGATTAGGGCCCCAGGCCAAGTTTGTCTGGCATCTCAGGACTGCAAGGAGAACAACGGCAGCAGCACCTGCTGCATGACTTCGTATGTCAGAGCAAAATTGGCACTGGCTTTTCTGCCATCGACGTTTTATCTCTGAACAGGAGTCTGGACAGCTTGAACAATGGTGGGTGAAAAAAAAACACACACCCTCACGGTAGTTTTACTACAGACAGTAGACCATTTGTAATTTTTCTTTTTACATGGTAGTTAATAGACCCAATATTTACACTCTTAATATCTTCTATACTTA
>JAAUXU010067425.1_pt1 | contig 11812 bp, 17 predicted proteins | sample 7278151 | NCBI WGS metagenome assembly JAAUXU01 (sample SAMN14350113, study PRJNA611818) | marine sediment metagenome | isolation source: surface marine sediment (1.8m) | place: French Polynesia: Moorea | collected 2018-08 | reverse complement strand
CCTACCTCCGCCCGCGCCGGGCGACGCCGGCGCGGGCCCCCAGCCCCCCTCTGCGGATGTCCCGCCCTCCGACTCACCGCCCGCGCCCACGGGGGAGAGGGATGCGCGGGGCGGAAAGAAAGACACCGCCCTCCCAAGTCGCGAGAAGACCTCTCTTACTATTTGGGGGGTAGTTTCGGAGTGTCTTCTCGTTTCTTTGGAATTCGATGGACGGGCCCTTCTCCCCCACCAACGCACCTCTCGCCCCTGTTCACCCCTTCAAGCCGGCGGCCCTAGCCGCTGTTCGTCCAGAAAAGAGAAAAAAGATTGTGGAAAACAAATTTTTCGTGGGTGTCGAAAGTGGTTCCAAATGGTGGCAATAGAACAAAAAAAGAAGGGTTGCGATTACATGGTGATTGGAAAGTTGTGGTGGTAGTGTTAATCTGGGGGATGGTGTTCGTTCCCCCCCAAAGATTGTCCGTTCACTGGCTTCACTCTTCTCCCACTCTGCTTCTCTTATTTCTGCCGATGTTTTTGGTGTGTCCTTTTTGTGTCCTCCCCCCAATGGTTGGCCCCCCAAGGGAGGAAGGAGGTGTGAGAGTTCTCGCGCAGCGAAGGTCGGAAAAAAGATTTCTTTTTGTCGGTGCAAAAAAAGACGCGCTCTGTCTGACCCAGCCCAGCCGAAAAAGGAAAGGGGCCGAGAGGTGTTGTTGCTGTTGCTTGCTGCATCCAGGAAAGTCGTCGGTCTTCATAAAGCATGCTCGTAAAGTTTGTTTTTTGAATGTGTCGTCGCCGTTGCTTCTTCTTCTCTGACTTCGATACCTCTCTCTCTTGATTTTGCTGTCGGTCCTTGATCACCTGCCAGGGAAATGCCATTGTTGATGATGGTGTTGGATGGACAAGAAACAATTCGGGGGTGGTGGTGTTATCGTTGGTACCAGCTGCTGCGCGGCTATCACTGGTGCATGTGAGCTGGCCTCTTCTTCTTCTCGCGCGATTTTCTTCTTCTTCTTCTTCTTCGTTGGGCTGGCAGAGCGTGTTTTTGTCGTGTGGTTGCAAAAGCGATCTTCCTTTTCTTTTGCAGGGCGTGGAAACATATTCGGCAGCACTTTTCGTCAAATGGATGGTTCACGAGAGAGGGGCGTGCTGGGAAAACGGTTTCCCTTTTTTTCACTTTTCTCATAGAACAAGTTCTCTTCCCTTTCATGTCACATAATCACACTTTTTTCCTCTTGCTGGACTTCTTTTCCTTCAGTCCATTCTTGATTTTTTTGTTCGAAAAAGGATCTTGTCCGAAGTTTTTCTTGTTTAAAGAATCCGCGGAGTTGTTGTTTTGCAGGTAGGAGTTGTTGGCTTCGTAAAACTTTTTTGGAGAGTTTCTCATGTGAATTTCACATACGCGGCTCCGTGGGTTCCCCTTTTCCGGCCCCCCTTGCGCGGCCCCCCCGCCCGCCCCGATGTGTAGGAAGACCGCCCCCCCGGGTGGAGGGGCGTCGGGAGGTCGGGAGGCGGCGGAGGGCGGATGAAAGCCGGGGACCCACGTCTTCACAGATGATAGGTAGTAGGGAAGAGTTGTGTGTATACCAAAGCCCGAGGTTTGTTTCGGCGACGCACGGCGACGCCAGGAAAGTTTAGAGGTGTAGATTTGGTAGGCGGTGGTGGCGGCGGGAGACGATTCGCCCCCCTTGGCCTCCATTGCGTAGAAATTCGTTCAGCAATTTGAGTTTTTCCTCCGCTGAGGGGGTCCCCCTCTCTGTCCGTTCGGGCCAGGAAGGAAAGTGTAGTATGTAGGCAGCCCTGCGGGAAGGGTGAGAGGGGGGCCCTCGCGGAATTAAGGCGAAGATGTGATGATATGTTGTCTTCTTCTTAGGTCGCCGCCAAGGACACCCTTGGCAGCTTCCTCCGTTTCTTCATCCCGTAGCCGTTGTCCTCTTGTGTTTCGTTGTTGGGGATCGGGTGTTTCGTGGCTCCCTTCTTAGAAGATGGATCCGCACCTGATCTTGTGGCAGTTCTTGCCGGAGGAGAACTGCTTGAAGTAGGCCTTGTACTTGCTGGGGACGAAGGGGCTGGCCATCCTGGTTGAAAGGAAAAGATCGGACGGTGAACAATGGTGCCAACATTCATGCTATGTTTTGTACTCACTTGGCGGTCTGCTTGAGTCCGACGTCGTCGGCGAGGCCACCGACCTCGCAGGCGATCCTCTGCATGCACTCCTCGCTCTCGACGACGGCGCCGTAGATGTCGTTCACGCGCTCGATCACGTCGGACAGAGGGTTGGCAGCTAAACGAGGGAGGGGAGTCTTTAGGTGCGTGCAATCAACGAAATAATCATAAGTTTCTGGCTGCTACCAAATTGCAAAGTTGCTTTGCTTTGCTTAAAAATAAAGGCAAAAGTAAAAGGAGCAGTCTAGAAGTATAGGTACAGGACTGTTAATTTACACAGGTGCCATTCAACCTTTTGGACGGACTCATACCACCTCCACACCACCGACACACATAAATTAAGTAGCTTACTTCACCACATAAAGGGTTAGTGCCTTACCTTGGCAGACTTCTTCTTAAAAAGTTTTAAGGGGTGCAAACGTTTCTTAAAGTGCCGCCAACTGTCGTTGGATCTCTCTTTATATGCTAAACCTGCAGCAGCCTAATGTAATGATACGTTTCTGGTTTCGTGCCTGGAAGGGGAAAAGAGAAAGTTTCGTCTGGCTCCTTTGAAAAATGATGGTAATGTGTGCATGTGAATCATTTTTTGCACCAAGGTGCAAGTGTACAAGGGGTGGCTTGGAAGAGTGTTACTCTTCTTTCCTGACTTCTGAAAGTGTTGAAAGTTTTGGTTTCTCTTTCGGTGGGTAATTGTGCTGGAGATATGTTCTCGAAATGGCAGTCTGCCTGTGTGTTTTCAGTGGTGGAGTGTGAGGTGGTATGAAAATGTTTTTATGTGCATGTGTTAGGAATGAAGGGAACCGAATCCCGGAGAAGCTTCCGACCAAATCCTCGAGAAGCTCCATCTTCCGGTATGGTTGATCCTGTTTTGTTCCTCTTCCCGACGTTGTCTTACCGGCCTGGAGGTCCTCGGCGTCACGCCTCTTCCTCACGTTGACGGAGACGATGCCGGGGAAGAGGAGGGACAGGCCCAGGAGGATGAGGAGGGGGATGATGATGGCGGTCAGGTCGATGCCGCCCTCCTCCTCGTAGCCACCATAGCTGGCCTCCTGGCCGTAGCCCGTGGAGGGGGCGCTGTAGCTGGGGGCGGGGGCGCCGTAGGACGGCGCGGGGGCGCCGTAGGAGGGGGCGGGAGCGCCGTAGGAGGCGGCGGGGGCTCCATAGCCGTCGGCGGGGGCGGCCGCGGCAGCGCCGTGGTCGTGGGAGTGGGAGTGTCCTCCGCTGGCTCCGTCCCTCTTGACGATCTGGGCCGCAGAAGCGGCGCCGGCCATGGCGAGGCCGACCACGAGCTTGCTGTACATTTTTCTTGTGTGGTGGAGTGTATTGCCGTGTGAAGGAAGGTGGTGGTGGTGGTGGTGTAGTGGGGGGTGCAGTGTGTGGTGCGAGTGGCTGCTGCTGGAAAAGAGCGGGAAGAGAACCGCATGAGTTTCGGGTGGAGAAAGTCGACTCACCTTCGCCTTCGGAGGCGTCTCGCTTCTTGCGCACAGAGGTCAGGGAAACGTAGGTGGGGAAGAGGAGGGAGAGGCCGAGGAGGGCCAGGAGGGGGATCAGGATGGAGGTGAGGTCGAGGCCTCCCTCGGGCTCGCCGTAGCCGGTGGCAGGAGCGCCATACGACGGCTCAGGAGCGCCATAAGAGGGCTCGGGAGCGGCGTAGGACGGCTCGGGAGCCGGGGCGCTGTAGGAGGGGGCGGGAGCGGAGTAGGAGGGGGCCGGGGCCGAGTAGGACGGCGCCGGGGCGCTGTACGACGGGGCCTGGGGGGCGCCGTAGCTGCTGCCGCCGGAGGAGGAGGAGCCTCCTCCGCCGTGGCTGCTCGCGCCATCGCGGTTGACGCTGGCGTAGACCGCGTCCGGCCTCGCAGCGGCAGCCCCCATCAAGGCGGCCGCGCACAGGAGGTGGGAGAACATGCTGTTAAGGGAGGGGGAGGAGAAGGGGGGAGAGGAGGAAGAGAGCAACTTGCGTTGGACGTGAGACGACGACGACGACGATCGAAGGCCTGATGGTCTGCAAGCCCAAGGACAAAACGCGAAAATGACACACAAGTACGACACAAAAGCGGGTAATTAATACTTGGTAAGGACATTAGGTAGTTAATATTTATACTGTATGTGGACTGGACAAGAATAGACAAATGGACGGACAGACGGACAAAAAGCTTTGGTGTCTAGTTAGTTCTCGGAGAAGTAAAGCTTGCCAGGCTCTTCCCCTTTCTCCCAAAGATGGGAGGAGTACAAAAGAGGCTCGGCGGCCTCTTACCTTCGTCCATGGCACTTCGCTTCCTTCGCCCGTTGGTGACATTGTTAATCGAGACTTGGGTTGGGAACAAGAGTGAGAGACCGGCCAGGGTGAGGAGGCCTATGATGAGGGGAGTCAGGTCGGGGAAGCTGTCCTCCTCGCCGTAACCGGTGGTCTGGCCATATCCTCCGCCGCCACCGCCGCTGCCACCTCCGTATCCTCCGCCGCCTCCGCCTCCGGCACCGCCTCCGTATCCACCGCCGCCACCACCGCCGCCGCCGCCGCCGTAGGAGGCCGCGGGAGCATCATAGCCGGAGGAAGCAGCGGGAGCGGCGTAGCCAGAGGATTGGGCGGGAGCGGCGTAGCCGGAAGACTGGGCTGGTGCGGAGTATCCAGAGCTAGGAGCGGCGTATCCGCCGCCGCCACCACCGCCGCCGCCGCCGCCTCCGTGCCCATGTCCTGCTCCTCCTCCTCCTCCGCCGCCGCCTCCATGTCCGTGCCCACCGGAACCATCTCTCCTCTGCAGGTTGTAGGCCTGGCCCGCTTGGGCCGAGGCCAGGAGCAGAGCGGTGGCCAGGACCGCTCTCGAAGACATCGTGGTGATTTCAACGACGGGAAGGAAAGGTAGCGGGAAAGGACAACTTTTGATTCTTGCAGAAGTAGTTCCCCGTCTTCTGGATAGGCTAGAAAGGACAAACGCTTTTTTTTTTCGTCAGGATCGAAACATGCCCTCTGAAGGGGAAAGCGACGAATGGACGGACATGTGTTAGAAAAGAAGTTGGATGAGGAAAAAGTTAGTCTGGCAGACGCATTCATGAATCGGCGACGATCGATGACGATCAAAGAGGAGACGAAGTAAACAAGCCATGAAGAATCCCCTTTTCCCATTCCACTCTCGCCACCTGCACCAACGGCGGCCTCCCCCTAACGACGAGGGCCGCCCCACAGGACAGGAAAGGCGAAAGAGGAGGGGGGAGGGGGAGTGAAAGTTGACGTCTTTTCGGCTTTGGCGGCGAGGGAAGGAGGGGGGGGGGGAGAAGAGTGGGACACGAGGGAAGTGGAGGAATGCCCGTCTCTTCCCTCCAGGCTGCATTGGCCGTTGACTCCCTCTTTCATTCTGCTACCCTGCTGCCTGACCGTTCGTCCCTTCTTTCCATCCCGATAAGTCGGTCGGTCCCTCTTCCTTCTTACTTCTCCTCCTCTCCTCCTCTTCCTTTTAAGGTGGTCAGAGATCTTGGGACGCATTTTTCTTTTCCCCTTCTGCTGCTCCCACCATTTCCTACAACACAGTTAGGAAAAATCTCGGGCAAAGGAGAAGGAGAGAAGAACCAGTTCCCTCCCCCTTTTCTCCCTAAGCCCCTTTCTTTCTTCCCCACTCTTCCTCCCCGTTCATCCTATCCAAAAAGTGGGGTGAACACGGAGAAATGATGGCTCACATTGGGCAAATTAGGCCATCGTGGGTGTCAAAGTAGCTTCTACAAATGCTGGTAGATATTTTTTAACGCCTGCCAAAGCCGAATAGACAGATCAAGCTACCAACAAAACTTACAGAATATACCGACTCCTAGCTAAAAACTACAATGCGAAGATAAGAAGTATCTCTCGGGGTATGTACGGTTGAAATCAAACTACAAAGAGTTGGAAAAGAGGTGCTCTTGCTCCCTTTTAAAAACCCTCAATTAAACGCTACACAATAATCTGGTCACGGTTGCACTTGAAGAGAAAAGAGGCACTTGCACGTAATTGTTTCAGTGCTCTTGGCGGTCATGGTCAAAGAAAAATGGAGCCAAAAAATTGCGAAGCCCCCCCGCCCATTTTTTGCCCACTGATACTTTTACGAACCAATCTCCCGGGTTGGAGCCTCGATCCTTCCGGAGTTTTTTTTGGTAGGATGCGGAGGAGAACAATTCAACCTTAACCAATCGAGCACAACTCTTCCTTTCTCTTTCTTTTTTGCGAATTCCACCGAGAGACACTTTTTTTCCACGCCGACGAAGAATGGACCCCCGAGATGGGGTTCACTTAACAGAATACAGGTGAATACGCAGGTAAGGGCCCTCTCTGGCGCCCCGTACTTACAGGCTGCTCGCTCGCTGGCCCTCCAAATGGAACTGACTTGATCAGGATGGAAGGATCTCCCAGGAAGGAAAGGGAGGCGGGATAGTGGGGAGGAAAGGGGGGAAAGGGGGGGGGATCGACGTGTGTCGGCTTCGTCGGCGCCTCCCCTCGACACGGGTAGGTCCAAGTACATGTCCTGCTGCTGCTTTTCCCTCCCTCCCCCCGTCTTGGTCGGCCTGCCTGAGGAGAGAAATATTATGATAACTGTACCAGTGCGCCTTGGACGGAAGCAGCAGCTCCCCCTTCCCCCCCTATAGCCACCACTTGGTCATGGCTGGTCTCTCCTTACAAGGCCGCTTCCCCGCCGCCGGAGGAAAAGGAGCCCCTCCAGCAAGCCTCCTTCCTCCGCCCGCCGCCTGGGGGGCGCCAAAGGCAGTGAAATTTCGCCTCGAGCCCTTTGGCGCACCTCCATCTACCTGTGAGCCTCCTTCGTACGCGCTCCCTCCCTCCTCCCTCCTCCCCGTTCGGTGCATGTGGTTTCTCCCCGGCCCAGCTCCGGTCGCAGGGGGGCTTAAAAAGGAGTGGGAAAGGTGTCCGTCAGTCGGGCGAACGGCGATCGGAGCGCCGAAAGACCGACGAGAGAAAGAAAGAAGGCAGCAGCAGTTTCTTTCCCCGCAGGTCCTTGGCTTGCGGGTCGGTCGGTCGTCGGCAGCTTGACATAGATCCTCCCCGCCTCCCTCCCCCCCTTTCCATTTCACTATCCGGTCTTTCCCCCCCGCTTCTCCTTTTCTGGCATGCCTGTTTGACTGAGTAACCTACTGAGGGTTCCTCCGCTCGCCCGACCGCTTGATACCGCCTCGGCTGCTGAGGAGGAGGAAAAAGGAGGCTCCCCCCCCTTCGTGGTTGGGTTGGGCAGCAGCTTTAAAGCCACTTCTTTTTACTTTCCTCCTCCCCAACCAAATTCCCGTCAGCTTCGTATTCAGGTCAGCCCTCCATGCACAGCTCTTTCCCCCCTTCTCCGCGGCCGACTGGGCATTTGGAGGAAAGGGGGGGGACACATGCGCGGAGAAGAGGGTCGAATTCTAGTAGTACAGTGGATCTGGAGAGAAAAAACTGGCAGTGCCCACTTCTTTCCCCTTTGCTCCCCCTCCCCCCCATTTCCATTTCTGCTTTGTGCAGCGAGATGTCGACGAACGTACGTTACGAGTGTGAGCATAAGATTTTGTTGAGGAAAAGGGCAATAAAACTTAGGATCAGACAATCTTTCCTTCCAATCGCAAGGATTCTTTTTTTTCGTACTGAAGAAATAAAACATTGTCTATGCTCCATAGTTTGACCTCATAGAGAATCGTCGTCGGACTTGGACATCAGTAGCCAAGATAGGGGAGGGGGTGTGGGGGAGGGAAGAACGGACGAGCTAAGAGAATGGGAGGGGGAGGAGGAGGAATGGTTGGTTGGTTCCGAAAAGAGGGGCGGTGGCGGCGGACGGTACTACGTACACCCTGAATCGCCTCCCCTCCTTCCACTTCTTTTTTTCATGGCCATTTCGCCAATTGTGCTCCCTCCACCCCCTGCCTACCTCCCCCCCCCACTCCGTCTTTTCGTAAGAAACCGCCATGCCGCCACCGCACTTCCACCCTCCTCCTTCCCCTCCTTCCCAACCCCTCAGTTCCTTTGACTTTGACCAGGTCAAATGGCGCAGGAGGGAAGATTTTTTCGCCCGTCCGCCTTCTCCCCCCGCAGCCGAAGAATTTTTTTGAGAATTTTCTGCGCGGTGTCGTCGCCTGCATGGTGGGGAAAGGAAGAGGAGGATGCCGATAACAGGATATGGGCGGGGAGGGGGTAGGTGGCATTGACGAAAGAATCGGGTGCTAACCATTCATTTCCCATTGAGGGAAAGAGGGTGGAAGAAAGGAGGTAGGTAGATCCGTGTCCTCGAATTCTTGCCTCTGTCCCAATTGACACTAATTGACTTTTTGATGATGTCTTTCCGAGCTACAGAGTGTCTTTCTTTCCTCGTATGCTTTTTTCTTCTGCTCTTAATTATTTTCGTTCGGAGTACACGAATGGGCAAATGAAAAAAACGTAATTTAGAATCAAGTCTCGAAGGACAGAGCTGAAGACCTGAAGGACATACGGGTCAAAACAGGATTTGCCTATACTGCCTATATATCCTTCGATAAACAAAAGACCCGTTATCGATTTGAAGCCAATCCTCCTGGCGCCATGGAACCTCCGGTATATAGTAATAATTTCGATTCTCCAGCTGCGAAAATTAGAGCTAGCTGCCGTTGCAACAGGCGGATCCGTCTTTGAAAAGTGCAATTATAGGTACATAGAGCTGCCCTGCATGCTAGACTGCAACCCCTCCTCCCCACAGGAAATCGCGCACGCCAGGTCAAACCGTGAAATGCTCCCTCCTTCCTTCCCTCCCTGCCCCCCTTTTCGCTCTTTGCACACTTGCACTGCATTCGTCTTCCTTTTCACCTCGTGGGAAATCAGCACCACCCTCCCAAAGCATCTAGTAGTGCACGTATTGTACATATGTAGAAACTCGGGCAGAAAAGGCTCGACAAGCGCAGATAGAAAGCCAACTGCACCATTTGCACATAACCACATCACTGTGCAACTGTGTCAGTTGAGTATGCTGGCAGGCAAGGCAGACTGGCAGTCGGTCGAAGTGCAATACCTTCCCTATCCACAGCCGGTGAGATGAGGAAATCGACAAACTGCGTTCGGCTTATTTTCACATCTTCACACCCTGGTTCCCATTTTTACTTATTCCGGTATAGAGCCATGTATAAGGCCCCTCCCTTCCTTTTCACTTTCCTTTTCTATTTTTGCGTAACAGCTGATAACGCTGCATGCGTACTACCACTATGTAGGTACGTACGTACGTGCATGATGCGGGCAGATATCTCCTTCCTCTCTCCATATTCGTTTCGCGGGAGGGAAGCCGCTTTCACCACTATGCGGTACATTCAGAGTAGCCAGGCACGTTCTATCTCTTCCTGGTTCTTGCTTCGAGGGATGCTACTTTTCCCCCTCCGGGCGCAATCTCATCTCTCAGGGTTTCTAAATCGAACCAGAGTGAAAACTTGTTGCAAAAAAGGTATGCAGCACTCAGCCATAGCGAAAGAAAAATCTAGGTTCTAGTCTATCATAACTGGGGAACACACGGAGCCCTGAAAACTTAAAAAAGTCTAAGGCGGGGAAAGAGGACAGGAAGTTTAAAATAAAATCTTTTTCTTCCGGCCCCTTGTGAATCGGCTTCACGTTCGTAGAGAAGTGCAGATAAGGGGAAGGATGACTCGTCAAGAGGGTTGAGGAGAGCAAAGAGTAGAAGGTGATGCTGCACCTATAAGAGATTGCCTTAAAATGAGACTTTTCCTACCCGTTAGCGTCAGAAGATTTTCTACCCCACTTTTTCTCCTTCAGAGACGAGGAGGTGCTTCTAAAGGGAAAATTCGGGAGAAAAGAAGCATTATAGCGGTTCTCAACGGGGGGAGAGAGAGAGAGAGAGGCGGCGAGATCGATCGTACGGAAGAAAGGCGTAATATATTCGTCTTCACGCACCCGTGGCCCCCTGGTTTTTTCTATTTCTTTTTCCTTACCGAAACGAACGAACGGATACGCCATCATAGTTCACTGTATAAAATCGCTCGCCACGGTCGGGAAACGGACATTATTTCGTTCGTTCGACTGTAGTAGGAGAAGGGGGGGGGGGAGTAAAGACCTGCAAACACCACCCTCACCCTCGCCCCCCCTTCTTTCCTTGGCGGCCCTATAGCTTTGCAGGCTGAACATAGCGCCATGTTCGCCCTGAGTATGCTTCCACCACGGAGGACCGAAAAAGAAGGTGGAGAGGGAACCGAGTGGAAAGAGCATTGCGAAATCTCGGGGAAGGAAAAGGGAAGGGGAGGAATCCCGCCGGTAGGTAGGGCATGCACCGAGAGGAAGGTCCCTATGCCGAGTCTGCACACACAGCGATAGACCCTTTAAAAAAATCTTGCCCTGCAGCACTTTTTTGGTAAAAGATGGAAAAGTGGGGAGGTTTAGACCGTAGGGTGTCCTCGCAAGACGTTTAGGGACTTTTCAGGGCCATCCCTGCAGCGCGGAGGAACGGTAAGGAGGAAATGAGACGGATGGGGAAAGGACATTTCAATCTCCCCGTCCCGCTCCGTTTCCGTATTAGGACGGAAATAGAAGATGGGGAAATGGGGAATTGTGCGCAGTCTGAGCCTTCGTGCATACAAGTACTTTGCTTTACTCTGTCGACTCTGTTACACGGAAAGTAGTTGCGTCATGTGGCTTCTCTTTCCTCCTCCCTTTTCTCTTCGGCCCTGTTCGTGGGCGAGCTCTTAATTTTCTCGTTACTCTAAACGGCATCGCGCTTGAAGCAGGAAGAGATACGCCGGCCCCTACTACTGCCGTATGTATGTACTGCGCCGGCGGAAAAAGAGAATGCCTCACAAACAGGCACAAAGTGAATGAATCCACGCACCGTAGAAGGGGGAGAAAAGTGGGAGGGCGGCAAGCGTTGGTTTTGCAGGCGGTTTCTACTCGCAACCAAGTGAACCAGCCGAGACGCGGTTGACGGGCCAACTTTCTCTGGACAAACGTGGGACCGTCGTCGGGAGGAGGAAGGAGAGGGAAACCAAGGCGGAGAGGCAAAAAAAAATCCGGACGCCGTCGCTCCTCCTCCGTACGTACGTACACGTATACATACGCTCGTAGAGGCGGTAGCCGCAAAAATTTTCCTTTCACTCTCGCTGCGTGCGTACATAGCCAAGCCGCGGAGGAGCCGAAGGGGCTGCATTTTTCACACGGTACCGACGATTCGGACGAAAAGGGAAGAACGAGGCGCCGGTTCGTTAAAAAACTGGTGGGAAGGAAGGAGGGGAGGCGTCAGCTCGCGTGAAATTAACCGCTACTACTAGCTACTGCCCGCTGAAATTGCCGGTTGGTCCCGGTGAAAGCAGAATTCCTTTTTCGAGTTCCTAAATCGGTGGTTGTTTGCCGAGAAAATGTTGAACAATGTACTGCAGGGCATTAAGTACTAGTATGAAGAAGTTAGAAACCTTTTTACGCTACCGTGGTATACTATCGTCGAAATCTCCACTCGTTAAAGTCTCGTTTTTATTTACCAGTCCTTAAAGTGAGTCCTCACATTCTCGCACGAAAGAGCAACGACGTAGCCTTTTTTGCCTTTTATTCCACCTCGATGCCCCGAATCCGATACCCACCCACCCTTCTTGGATTACATTTTTACTCGCGCTGCTCCGCCTCTCACGCCTACAAAAAATATTTGCCGCACAATACCGCACAAGCTCATGCGTACGACACGTAGCGCGGCCAAGTCGGCGGTGAGCCTTTATT
>JAAUXU010181561.1_pt1 | contig 11816 bp, 9 predicted proteins | sample 7278151 | NCBI WGS metagenome assembly JAAUXU01 (sample SAMN14350113, study PRJNA611818) | marine sediment metagenome | isolation source: surface marine sediment (1.8m) | place: French Polynesia: Moorea | collected 2018-08 | reverse complement strand
TTCTTCACATTGGGTGATTTCTTTTCTTCACATTGGGTGATTTCTTTTCTTCACATTGGGTGATTTCTTTTCTTCACATTGGGTGATTTCTTTTCTTCACATTGGGTGATTGTCTTGACATCAGATTTGGCGACTTTCTCGTCAAATCTGGTGATTTGGTTGGTGGTCACAGCCTCGGCAACGTGCATATTGAGCCTCCAGGAAGGAAACGACAGACTCGCCCGAAGAGGGAGAGCGTCATTTGGCTACATTGTGTCCCGTAATTAATGCTTCTTTCTACTCGCCTGTTACTGGGACTAAACATGGTCCTATGGGGCTGTTTATGGGCTTATTCTACTGAGGAAATTCAGGAGATTGATTGTAGTTTTTAAGGCCGCCGAGGTCGAAAACGTGATCGTTCAGGTTGAAGCCTTGCACCTTCGAACAGGTCGAGCACGTTGTGCGAAGTTCTGACAGTTCTGAAGGTAATAAACAAGGAATATGCCAAACAACAGGTTATAACAACAGGGCACATAATGGAGGTTCATTTCTTCGAAAAGTGAGACAATGTTGTCAATCCTGAGAGGCTTTTTAAGACCACCAAGTTTCCAGCTCCAGACTCTTCACTGGTGGGAGACACAGAGGGAAGAGCTTCTTTGAGCAGCTCGATCTTGCCTTGCTGCTCATCTGTGAACCAGAGCAATTTCGTTCTTCAGCTCTGAATCGTGGGCCTGCCAGTCTTCTTTATCTGCCCTATTTTATTTATCTGCCTTGCCTGCGACTGGTCTGACTTTTAGTGGCCTCCTTAGTAGACACCTTAAGGAGCTTCCTTCAAGTCAATTTTACCACATGTTGCCGTAGGCTACAAATGATGTCTGCGAATCTGCATCAATAGCTGATGCCAGTATTATATTATTCGTCGCACACATGATGTGATGCATTCCACTGATCCAGACTATGCTGTTGAGCTGAGCATCCACGAAAGTGGAGCTCTTGTAACAATTATGACTTGTGAGTGACATGAAGACACTGTGCTTGAGAAGCCACTAACGTGAAATAAGTTTGACATAAGAAGTATGCACATTAGACTGGAGCCAAAGCACAAAAAGCCTCGGAATTTTGCTGAGTGCATCTTCTGAGTGCAATCGTTAGGTAAGGCAGAAATGGGAATTAAATGGTTAAAATAATTATCGTCTTTTTTCCAGTGAAGTTTGGCTACATAAGTCCAGTACATAACAAGGTGTTCAAGGCCCGCTGATGAAGCTGAGCACACCTTCCTTTTTAATTTAATCTGACTACGGTTCAGCATCTGGAAAGTAACTAAGCGGACCTAATTTGAAATGTTGATCTGACACCCTTATGTAGCGCTGAAGGCAGATAGGGGACCCAGAAACGGATTAGGTCTTCATTTCATTTGACTCAAATATCTTCGAGTGCAGTCTGAAAGCAAATAAAGAGATTGAAATTTTTCTTCTGTCCTAATGCGCATATCTTTTTCATCAGAATAAGCCCATCAACAGCCCTAGAAGACCGCGCTGCGTTCCTTCCTGAAGCGGACAGTAACAACCATTCTTTAAGGGACACAGTGTAGTGGAACCTGCAACCTCAAGGCAACCTGCCAGCCAAGCAGTGAACAGTTTTGCCTCCAGAATGACGTCAGCTGAGATGTTCGGGAAAAATGTCACACTAAAGCCCTAATGTGTCGATCTGAGGCAGTTTTGGAAGCATCACCCCAAGCTGATTTAACCCCAGCTGCTGCATCTGAGTCCATAAGAAAAGAAAATGGGTGAGGAGCTGATATTCAGAACGTCTCTTGTATGAACTTTCTGGAGTCATTGAAGGTTATATGAACAATCAATGATTGAAAGCAATTTTGAAACGTCTGTTGCATTGGAGAGCTGTATAAAATTGGCAGTTTGTGCTTGGACAAAGTAACTGATTCATCTTCTCATCTCGCAACCTCGCTGAAGTAGCAGCTTTGTTGCTTGAGCAAGTACTGTTCTGCTCATGCCTCTGGACTCGACCAACTTTCCTCTCCTTTGAAGTATGTAAACACTTTATTTCATGCAATTATGGTGGAGCCATGAGTTGATTCATCATCAAGCCGAAAAATGCTCACCCCGTAGTTATCCCGTGTGTGTCAAGCTCAGCAAAGTACGCAGTTAATACATGTATAATCATTATTGCTCTCTCTTGTCCAGGAGCCCCAACACTGTGTTGCAACCCTGCTCGGCCACCTTCAACTCGTCTCTGGCCAACTTCTTCGTGGCGACGGCGTAGTCGGAGTCCTTCAGATCCTTCAGGTTGATCTCGACGTTGCAAACCGCACCAAAGACGCACGTCTCCACGCATTTGGCACCGACCTATGACAAAAAATCATTTCCGAACGGACTCAAACTTTTAGACAACAAGTTACCTGCAAGTCCGACTTGCAGTTGATGTTGGCCACCTGCGCCAGCTCCGACAGGGTGTCCCAGATCGAGTTGGCCCTAGTGGCCAGCCCCAACGGCACCCCGATCGCCTTCTTCAACCCGGAGTCCAGGGCTAAATCGCGGGCGCTGATTTCGTCGGGGGTGGCCTTGGGCATCTTCAAGGCTACCTGGAAAACGTGGGTAGCCTTTTGAGGAAACTTCATTGTGCAATGACCGCAGCAGGTCCTACACACAGTCATCCAGATTGAAAACAAACAAACAGATGTGCAAGAATAGAGACTCCCTCAGCAACTAAATTATTCTTATTATGAATACAATTCTTCCTGTCGTCAAAGAAAGTACGAAAAAGGGGCAAAAATGTACATGTGTTTGCTAAGTAGCTTTTAAGCGATGTCAGTTAGCTTTGTCTGCTTCTTCTTTCTCTCTCAAGTCTTGTCTTTTCATTCAACCAAGTCAACTTGGAGTCATGTGGACTCGAGTCAAACTCGAGTCGTGCGATTTTTCTGAGTCGAACTCGAGTCTCGAGCTTCTCAGAGTCGAGTCCGACTCGTGCCCATCACTACTGCATTAGTGGAGCAGAAAGTTTTGAAATTCGAGTTTTCTTGTCAATCTCGAACTGTGGGCAAAGGAGCACTCTTTTTTCCTGCCACGAGCAAACACTTTTCATCCTCTTCTCCAAGCAGAGGTTTAATGTTACACTGAATCATTTCATAACAGGCTAATTTGGTGAGCAGCAAAATTATTCTTTATTATTCTAAAGATTCTAATTATTCTTGGGAATCCGGGCTGTTGTGGTCGTGCTTGTCGTCCGCTGTCACTCACCATGTAATCGTTGAACGCCGTCGTGTCCGCGTCGATCACTCTGACCATGTCCCTGCTGGCCTGGTCGACCTTAGGGATCAGCCTCCTCATGGTCGCGTCCAGGTGCTCCCATTGGCGGCGGCCGTAGGTCAGCTTGCTCACCATGGCAGCAAGGCCGCAACCCTCGAGTGGAAGCAAAACATGCGTGCACATCGTTATGTGTTCGACATTGCAAAATACGTACACATCGTCATAAGCTCTATAGTAACTATGATACTTAGAATCGGAGGACAGAACAAATATGACTCCAGTGCGTAGTCACAAAGTCATTTTAAGGTGACTGTCTTAAAAAATTGTACCCACCTTCTGGGCCGAAAACAAGCTTAATGGTGCAACTCGCTCATGTACGTGCAACAACATTGCAAGAAGTGTCGGTCGCAAAGTTGTATGATACAAAATCACGCAACTCCGCACCACTTCTCTTGGACCCGTGGGTCCGTGATTGTCAAGTGACTTTTGAATGCAATTTGTCTGAAGAAATCATGTCAATTCTGCAAAAATATGTCATGTTTTGGACTGACAGGAGGGAAAACTTTTTTGGCCCTCTACTTATAATGATTGATCTGTTGACTCCTACCAGAGCTCCTACTAGAGCTGACACAGATCCACCCCCTGGCGCTGGTGTCCGGGCGCCGACGCTCAGCACGAAGTCCTTGGTGCTCAAGTTGGCCAAGGGGGACTCGCACTCGGGAAGACAGTACTCAATCACTCGCTCTCTAGGGTCATGGAACGTGTGTGAGGACAATGTGGACACAGTATGCACCTGTAGCAAATACGAGCAGTGGTGGCAAAAGTCAGTCTTATTTGGGAACGCTGTTGTTCCAGGAGTTCCAGGCAAAAGGGACACGTGGGACACAAGGAGTCAAAATGGTGAAAAGCCAATGCTGGAGTGAGAATAAAAGCCTCAAGATTGACTAGATCCATCTCTGGCCAAGGGCCAAAAGTGTCATTTCCATGATCAACGTCATTGAGATCTCCCGTACGTAGATCCCGGGCTGGTGAGATGAGAGAAAAAAATGGTAATCCGTTACTTCAGCACCTCGTAATTGCGAGTACAGTTTGGTTACTGATCGATTTCTGACCTCGACTAATGACTCGATTGAGTCATTAGTCACGACTCGTGCAATTACTTGACATCAATTAGTGATGATTAGTACCGTTTCTCTGTTTCTTAAACCTTTCCACTAGATGTTCCAGTACTGGTGCAAACACATCAATGCGGCCACATTCTCGGTGCTCAACAAAGTTCTGGTAGCTGACCCAGAGCTGCCAGAGCCTGTTCAGGCACTAGTTGCCAAGATGTCATCAATAGTTCTACATTTACTATCATCATTGATTATTATTCCTGCGATTACGCAAGATTAGATTGATTGCGATTGTCATTGCTGTAAATTTGGAGTAATTGCACAAGCCTAGTTGATCCCGCTCACGTTGTGCTTGATCAGGTGTGGATCCCTGCTTCACCTAGACCGGGTCCGATTTGCAGGGGAAACTTTTTACTTTGCCACCACTGAACGCACCACAGCGGTTCTCAAGCTAGAGACCCAGGACTTCCCCATGACCGCGTTGGCGACAGTCGCGGCTGTGTTGGCTTTCAGACCATCAAGTCCTCGGCCCCCCTGATGTCCGCCCTGAGTTCGCCAAGCATCATCAGCTACAATTGTACAGGGGGAAAAGCGTGTTCGAGGGCGTCAATTTCACGAAGATTGATGCTGCACATTCGCGTTTCGAGACTTGACTCGATGCGTCCAACAGGAAGCTTTTAAGCGGCATCCCTTGTTCGACTTCATCAAGGTCTCTCTCGATGATCTGGCGCGGCCTGGAGGTGCCACTTTGGCCGCGAAACAATGGACCTTACGCGAGGCTTTGGTAAAGTCTAAACGTTTAGGTCAAAGGCCAAAAAACCAGGCTGAAGAAATATCGTTTTCCAACTAGCTTTTGCTAAACAAACAGTCTAATATCGACCTTGAAAAGTCCTAACGCGGGAAATTCAATGCTGCCAAGTTTTTTCTTTGACGCGTCCTCAACTTTGCTTTTTGCCACATTGGTCTTTTCTTTGATACAACTTCCAATGTTTAAATTGGCTCACGACGCAGAATGATTGTCCAGCAATTCAAAGTGCACATTTCTGCCCATTTGTTACACTACTGCGTCAGTTAAGTGATATAAGAACAAAGAAAAATGACGACAGTTTCTTAACAAGTGGCCACTTTTTTGCCTAGGAATAATAAGAAAATAAGTAGAGTAGCTACTTTTTTGCTCCTTTTCTTTCCCCTCCTTCTTCAAAGGTGAGCATTGGATCCTGCCGTCTCTCCAGAGAGTGAATGGACAAAAAAGGCTTGAGAACCACTGAGCTACATAAGCACATTGAGCAAGCAAAGCAATTAGGAACTCCACATGTAGACACAGAAGTTCTGGTGTCCGTTCAGTCTGCTCACTTGGGATTGAAGGGAGATAGAGAAGCCAAGCCCATCCTGTTGATGGCCAACAACACCTTCTGGTCTTCCTCGATGATGAAGAGGCCTTCCTTGCGGATGTAGTAGTCTGCCGCGTCCAGCAGGGCCTTGAGAGGGATCAGGCCCACCACCTCGGATCCAGCCACTGGCAAGTTCAACTCGGAAGCGTCCTTCAGGGCCTGCGCATCGTGAATGTTCAGTGGGGACAGAAAAGTGGGCCCAGACTCATACAGACATTGGCACACTCAGGCAGGACTTCTAACACTGACTACTTGATGGGTACACCCATTGACGTAAGTCATTGGTAAGAGCACGACATCACCTCAAACACTGCACTGAAACGTGTAACATGTGCAACATGTGGATGTGACACTTGGGAAGTACCGAGGTTCAGTGTTGAGGCCTCCCATTTCGGTGCTACAGTGCTCAAAAGAAAGCCAGGAGGGAGTCTCGTGAATTCATCAGGGATGTCAAGGAACAAGTGGAGTGAGGCCAGCCACAACACGATGACGGCCTGGCACATGAGGAATTCTTCCTCCTGTTCGTGCATCCTCCAACACTTGATATGGGTATACCATTGAGACCAAGCAGCCAGTCCACGGCCTCCTCGAGGCAGTCCCGTCAGCACCAACACCACTCCTTCAGTACAGTGACAGTACCTCTTCATACGCCACATGCATGGGCGTGAGGTCCATGTCCGTCAGGTTGAGGGAGACCTGGGCAATGTTCCTCTCTTTCAGCCACCAGCCGATGCCCTGGACCGCCTGAAGACGACCAGGTTGGGACGGTCCTCGGCCCTGCTGGCGAAGATTGAGCGCGATTCTGCAGAAGAATACACAGAAATTGGCGAGAAAACTGCAGCGAGAAAGCACTTCTATGATTTTCCCACTGCATTGGTTGTTCGACTCCTGACAGTCACATTCAGAACAAGTGGCCACAATCAGTCGATAATTCTTCGATGACAGAAAGTTATCACGCAATAAATGTGTGCGTATGTGAAGTTGAGGTCACAACTTACAAAGAAACGTCTCGTGGATCAACAGAGTCACGATGCCTTTGGGATCAGGGAAGATTTGGTCGAGTCCAACTCGATTCCACCAGAGCCAAGTGGCCAATGACGATAAAGATTCACCAATGAGACAATGACAGCGATGATCAACTCTGGAGTACTGATGATGGTCATATTACAGTATTGATCGACAGTCGTGGTCTCTCTGCAGCAAGATCTGCACGATCTCAAAGTGCTTTGTGCACGATAGGTTTCACTTTGTCTTATTGCTCGAGTAAAATCTTTCGGTTTCAGGGCAAAAGCTGAGGTGTCGTAGTCACAGCGGAAGTGATTTTGACCTCACCTTCAACTCAACAACTTTGTGGGCTCCACTTTTTACAACCACAAGCCCTGCTGATGCCATAGCGCCACTCGTGGCAACCTCAGGTTCCATGACATAAATGCTTCTTCGATATCGTCACCCTGGGACCACAGCAACTACATGGAACAACTGAAGTTGGCTACGTACGCACGCACCTGTGAGCTTGTTCCTTGGTGGCTATCATGTTGATGTTGTACGCGATGAGGAACTTCCTGACGCCGGTGACGGTGGCGCCCCAGCTGGGCACGAACTTTGCTGGGCCGAAGTCTGGCGCCCACTCGGGCCGGACCAACTTGTCAGCGAGGGCCTCGTACTCACCAGCACGTATCTGCAATTGACCACCTCGAGGTCAGCTCACGTTAGCTTCCACCTGTCCGAAGTCCTTGGACAGGTGCGTCTCATTCGCGTGGCCTTCACCTGCGGCATCGTCTTGCGGTACTCGCGGTCTGAGGCGTACCCGTAGAGAAAGACGGGAATGTCCAGCTCGGCCGCCAGCCGCTGACCGAAGTCGTTGGCAATCTCGACGCATTCCTCCACAGACACGTTGCTCACGGGGACAAAGGGGCAGACGTCGAGGGCGCCCATGCGCGGGTGTTCGCCTGAACAACGACAGCCAGTGAATGCGTGCATGACGACTGACGCAAGTGCATCCAGTACCTACCCTTGTGCTTCCTCATGTCGATGAGCGGGAAAGCCGCCTTAGCAGCTTCGACAGCAGCCTCCACGATGGCCTTTGGGTCGCCCACGAACGTGAACACCGTCCGATTGGTGGAGACTCCGGGATCGACGTCCAGCAGACTCACGCCAGCCACAGAGGCGATGGCGTCGGAGATGGCATCGATCACCTACCAGAGCAAGTTGCGCATGCATCAACTTAGTCGAAAAGACAGGAAAACTCCGATTTCAACCAGTTCATTCACGCGGCTGCATGGGAATAAAAGGCAATACAAAATAGCAGAAGGTTCTTCATTCAGCTGAGTAAAAATGCTATAATCCCATTCGACTGAACTGAAATAACGGTCACTTTCGCGACACTTTTGCTGTTGACCACTTATTGACGGACGCATATCCTTTTGCTGTCACCTTGAATGTAAAATACGAATTGTTGATCTCTCCTGGGCCTTGTGTAGGCCTTAAGGCCTTCGTCCGTCCCAGGACAATCGAAGGCCCCGGAATGTTAGGCACACCTACTTTGTCAACACGGGGGGGGGGGGGGAATGTAGTGCTGCAAGCTGACTTTGCAATGCAGTGCGTTTGGTGTCGATCAAAGAGATGCTTTTCGATATTTCGTGGTTGAATTTCTAAAATCCCTGCCAGATTGATGATACATATGAAGTTCATACCAAGTGAATACGAACACGGGTTAAGTTAATTTTGCTGCCAACTTCATAGGCACTACTAGATGCCTTAGTTTTCATCTTCATTCTGCAGTAAATAAAAGTTGACAACCCATGTTCATAAGTTCTGCACAACTATAATATCTATCCTACCTCTGAACTCGTAGACAGGCCCCGACACTGATTCACCTATCACATGAAGTTCATGTCGTACGAGTCACAGATCTATATTAATCGATCCCAAGACTGATAAATCCATCACATGAAGATCATATGAAAGTCATACGGGGTACAATTCACGTTTAAGTCTGCTCAGTAAATTTTGGCATTGATGTCACTGAGCAAGGCTTTTTCACCTGAAAAGTCCATTCGTGATAGTTGCAGACAAGATCCTTTCCCAATTTGTTCTGATCGACATTTTCACCCTGCACATGACCCCCTAGTGCGCAAGTATGAACTGAGACCGACCATCTCTGACAATCCACATCTGCCTCAGCCAAGAGAGCTGAGCCAAAGTTATGAAAGTCTACAGGTAGTCCTTTGATGCCAGGTGAATTCAACAAGATTTTCGTTTCGAGAGGTAACGTTAGTTGGGCACCTCAAATACCTGAGTTTGTGGGCTAGACATGCTCTGCCACCATTTGCAACACCCCTCCTCCCTACCCTCTGAGTGGAGAGTACTTTTGTGGTACATTGAGCACCTTCATGGGGGGCAAGGTCCAAGAGTGTGGAGGAAGACTGACTTCCAATTATCAGTCATACTACACTGTAGATTAATGTTTCTTCTTTGATGGTTGCCCTGGAGGCTGGAGGAGAGGTCCTGACTTGCCAGGTGAAAAGTATGGTGCCCAGGGAGTCATGCTTGATGACAAGAGGTGGTGGATTGTAGGAGGTGAGTTGCAGTGTGGGTAACGAATGGAAGGTGTCACTGAGGGTGCACTTGCTGAAAGAGTTGCCAACTGTTTCTTCTCCCCTGACCTGTATACACTGCTTCTGTAACACCGGTCAAAAGTCGAGTGCAGGAGACCCCTCCATATTCTACCAAAAGACAACATGGGTGTATCATGTAGACATTGGAACTTTGAGATTTATAGGATCTGTCTGCTACCAAGGGTGAAGAGTTCTATGCAGCTAAACTTGGTCCAAACAAGGTCCTTTTCCATGAAAAATCTTCCGTAACTTCCACCAGAAAAACTCATCGGAGAGATGGCGCGAGCGCTGCATCCTGGGAGAGAAGACCTGTAACGGTTAGTAAAAAGTTCCACAAATGGCGTTGTCATCGAGCATCAGCGTGTCTGCAAGGGTTGGCGGTGGTGTGTTAGTGGTTCTGCGCGGAGGGGAGCGTTCATTGTTATTTGGTGGGGGCGGTTGAAGGGTAAAAGCGCTGTGATCCAACACAAAACAATATCACAATCATTATTATCACAGTGTCACCCAAATACAAAGGCTGACGAATTACTGAAGCACAGAAAGTAAGTTGTAGGGAAGCCCGGATACTGCAGGGCGGGCAATCGACACACTCTAACAATGTGCTAGCATCTCTCTCGCTGGCAACGTCAATACCGTCCGCATGAGCAGCGACGTAGCCCAGTGTGTCACATCCAGACCCCTCATTGGACTACTCCTGATAGATGGGCGTCAAGTGACACTATCAAGTTCACCTTGACAAAGGTAGTCACGAATGCTCCTGGATTGGACAGCACAACAATGTCACAAGCATGGACACTTTCCACAAAACTCGGCACAGTCTCTGCCTCATGCCCTCGATACTTTTGATGACGGCCATCTGGACTGCAAGGATCTGGACTGGCTTCCTCGCGCTACTGCGGAGGATGATCAGGAGTGTGTTCTCTCTAAGCCTTGTTTTCTTCAGTCTTGACTGCAATACACGACAAAAACTCAAGATTTGCTGACTGTTGTCGATGCATTTTGTTTAATTGTCGAATAGCCACCCACTTGCACTGGTCACACTTTTTTCACCCCTTCACAGAACCTAGCAACCTTTGGCCCAGACAATAGGGTTCTGCATGGTAACACATGGAGCTGGAGGACCCGGGGAGTGAAACCCAGTGGAAATGGTGGGCCAGGGGGCTGGGATTGTCCCATGAAAATTTCAGTCCACTTCATCCACGTTTGCCCCCTGAAAAGCCTAATTTTCAACCTGTTTGGCATGCCTCACTCTCCAGTTGATCTCATTTTGAGCATCCTAGCACCAAAATGGGCAGCCCCGACAATGAACCTCTGTACTGAACATTGTGCCTAAGTATGACATCCATGTGTTCCAAATGGAAATTCCACTTCAAAATGTCCCACCTCAGAGTGTATGAGGTGAAGTCATAACTGTGGATAATCTTTACACCCAGGGCTGTACGTTAAAATAAGGTCACATGTATGACACATACTCGCTTGGGGCTAAAACATATTACTGACAGCACTGGGGGTCCCATGATTCTAGTTATGGTCACAGAAATGATAGGGGAGGCAACATGCGCCCAAAACTGGATCAAGTCATCGTATCGTTCCTTTTGCCAATCCCAAAGAGTCCGTCCAAGAGAAACCAACAGATTGATATTCATAACTGGCAAGTGATTACTCATAGAAAAGTAAGGGTCGACGTATAATAGGGTTTGTCAACAACGGGTGATTAAGAGTAAAAATGTGAGAATCAATGTGTAACACAGTGTCCCCAACACAATATAATTATGACGCTCAGGACTGTTACTCAATGATACTGGAAATTTTTGCAACCATGAATCCTCACTGGCCAGACAGACATTTTACTCTGCTGTGTCATTGAGAGTTTTGTATCACAATCCTCAGGTCAGTGACAATGCTGTGTCAGAGAGGGTGATGTGTGAACTTTGTCACATGAGCACACTAAACCTCTACTGGTTGCACAAGAATGCCAAAATCTGACATTCCTGGCCTTACCGATTACTGTCTTAATCACCCAACCTAGCAACCTCTTCCCATGAAGTGCTGTGTTTGGCATGCTTGCACACAGGATGGGGGATCATCTGACAGGGTTCTCCCCTCTTCAGAATTGGGGGCCAAGGGTACAGGAAGTGTCCAGAAAAATTTTGACCAATGTCCTCTTCACCCATGACAAGAACAGACCTTGGCCTAGTTTGGCTTCATATTGGCAGTATAAACAGAGACAAGGCAATATGTCTCAGGTATGGCAATAAGTTGTCATGCACATTTTGGCATGTCATGCAGTGTGATGAGGTTTCGTTTGGCAGTAAAATGCATTAAGAAGCATCGAAATGGACATCAATAGCTCATTTTTTCTAAGATTGCAAGGATTGTATTTTTTCATTTCCTTCTTAAATTCTTCTTTTTTGGTGACTCTGATGATTGTTTGATCTTGTAGGACATAAG
>JAAUXU010110268.1_pt1 | contig 11817 bp, 11 predicted proteins | sample 7278151 | NCBI WGS metagenome assembly JAAUXU01 (sample SAMN14350113, study PRJNA611818) | marine sediment metagenome | isolation source: surface marine sediment (1.8m) | place: French Polynesia: Moorea | collected 2018-08 | reverse complement strand
GATGCTTAGCTTGGCTTGTGTAATGTGAAGCCTGGCCAGAGAAGCATAAGCATTTAGAGAGAGAGAGACGTAAACAAGGGCATAAGCACATGAGTATGGAACAACTGGCACCTTCGCTTTTTGGACTGCCATCCTCAAAGACCTCCACTATAAGAGTTATGTACTCAAGGTGAGACGGATGCTGTCAGAGTCCATGAAGGAGAAGAGAGTGGCATGGTGTGCCCTCCTCTTGACGTTTTTAACCCTTTTTGGCTCAGGGTCCACGTAAATTTTACACAAAAATGGAATATGGGTAAACGCATCAATATTATTTGCCCTAGACCTATCATACGTATTACTTGACTTTTAGATATTTGTGCTTCTGTTAGATGAGAGAGAGCTTTTACCAAGATCTAGCCGTGTTGGAGTAGTATGCATGCAAGCACAGCAGACAGGTTGTGACACAACTGACCAGCATGGCAGTTTTGTCAACAAGTGAAACCTTGGTTGGGAAAACACTGGTTCCACTTCAGCATTGTTGGAATTTGAAAATGGCGACTTGCTTGGGTTCTGGTGATGAATCCACAGATTCTGGTAGTTCATCAGATGACAGACCCAACAGTCATTCATCAGAATCAGATGACAATGATGATGAGCTTCTGGAATCTGCTTCAGCACCATGACTACCTCCAGTGTCACACCGTACCTCCACAGTACCACAACAACCACTAAGAGAATGTAGATGTCTGAGTGATGTGTCAACAAATTGTAATCCCCATGTTGCTTTGCCAACTCAGCAAGTACCAATCCTTTCAGTCAAGTAACTGGGACATCAAAGCAATCTAAGAGAGTTGGACGACAAGGAGCTTATGATATCATCCACACTGCTCCTAGTGTTCAAGGAGAGGCACATGATGCTTCAAGTCCTGTCAAAGCTGTCAATCTCTTCATCACTGATAAAATGTTGGGCCTGGTTGTGGACCACACTAATCAACTGATCGGGAAGAAGCAGTTGACATTTTGCTACAGCTCTGAAACAGGCAAAGTTGAAACTCCTCTTCAATCTATGTTTTGATGATGAGGAAAGTCAACGTCAAAAATATCACCAAGATTGCTTGGTGCTTGCCGAGAACTATTTGAAGTGTTCAATGAGAATTGCAGGAGTCACTTTGTTCCAGACAATTTCCTAGCCATTGACGAAACATTGTACCCACACAGGAACAAAGTCTCAATCAAGCAGTACAACAAGTCAAAGCTGGCAACAAAATGGCATCCTGTTGAAAGAGCCTAAATGCTCTTTGTGTTCCATTTACATTTACAACAAGTGTTTATGCTGGAAAGCCACCTGCAGGAGGAGGGCCTTATTATCTTCAAACTGTTCTGGATTAGGTCTAGTATCTAGTTAACAACATGCAACAAAATATCAGTAATCAAGGCCCTATATATTTTCCTTGACTGCTGCCACATATCCGTTGATTTGGCCAATTGGCTTCTCTCAATTAAGATAACCATGATTGGAACACTTCAAACTAATCACAAAGGAAGACAAAAGGGATCAGACTTTTCTTCCTGCCAGAGAATTAGTTTTGCCTTTCATGGGCTGAACTTTTCTGTGACGCAGAAAATGAGCGCGTTTATGCGTGAGCCCATGGAGTCAATATACGAAGCAAAGGTTGGGGTGGAACCAGTTGCAGAACTGTCAATTCCCCCAAGGAAGATGAGTGCGCCCAAGGCAGAAGAAGGCACTGCAACTTTGAATTAGCCTATCATCAAATCCAAAGTCCAGAGATTGTATCTAAGCAACGTCATGCCAGTGCCAATTGTGTGAAAAACCTGTCTGCCAAAAGCACAGCGTAATACTGTGCAGGAACTGTGTTTGCTTGTAAGAAAAGCACATCTGCCTGTAGGTGATTATGAGGAAAGTGTGTGAAGTGAAGAGGAAATAAAGTATACCTTTAAAAAAGACCTGTGTCGGCTGAGTGTCATAGAGTAACTTCTTGTCACTTTTGTCCACTGTGTAATTTTGACCCAGACCTCGAGCCCTGGGCGTGCACCTTTAGCAAAGTAGGGTTAAGGCAGTAATCAGTTGTTGAAATGGCCACAGTGACTCAATCATCCTGAGAACTATGTGTCACACCTAGTTTTGCTAAAACCTACCTGGGTACTGATTTTAAGTGCATTTATAACCTTTAAGAACAATTTAGGACCTAACAAATAGTGGTGAGTCCAATATACACCCAGACTGGCACTCAGCAGGAGAAATGACACAATGTTGCATTGTTTCCACCACGCTAGGTGCCCAGGTACTGATTTTGTCCTTACGTTCTGCCTTGTGCGTGAGTGACCAGGACAAACCTACTCCGTTCTAGAGTACAGTACACTCACGCATCCCCGGGTCACGTGTCACTGGGCTCGAGTGGAGTATTTGGAGCGATTGTGTCTTAACTCTAAGCTTAAACTCCTGCAGAGAGAGAGTGAGCCGGATCTTAACAATTCAAATAATATTATAATTCGGCTATCTGAAAGAGTGGGAGAGAAGTTACACTTAACACATACGTTCTTTCTGGCCAAATAGTCCGACGAACCATGAAACTTGAGCTCTAAAATCATTGACTCGTGCTAGCCTTACTGCGCCTGCCCCGTCACCTTACTCTCCGTAGCATTCACCATATTAGAGTCGTAGAGCGGCTTCATCACGTCGTCGTCACCTCGGGTGTATTCCTCTGGTCTCCTGGAGTGCGTCTATGCGTCCTCTCCAGCGTTCGGGGGTAACAATCCTCCCTGCGAGTCTTGGAAGTTGGTCCAAGGTCAGGGTGATGGAGTTGCTACTGCCTCTATGGTCAGCGCACGAGTGTCTGGTGATCGGGGCGAAGTCACATGGAGCAGAGTACTCGCTCCCTCCAAAAGTACAAAATGCGAAGTTCATGAGCTCATTCCAACTGGTTTGGCGAGGATGTTTCTGGCCAGGCCTTATCACACTAATCACGCCGAGCCATGGCTCAGCATGAAACGGAAAAATCTTAACGCTACACAAAATGAGTCATGAATCCAGACATGCAAATGATCAAAGCACAAATATACACGTAATCATAACACAACAAGCTCTCTCCTGTTACACTCACGTGCATACGCATACACAGTTTTTAGATGAGTTTTAAGTACCTTTGCTTTTAAGGTATTTCACTAATGGAATGTGTCTGGCCAAATATGGCCCAAATGTGGCCCAAATTTGAAACGCATTGATACTAGGAGGGTTTTGTGTTCTTTTCATATCTGTATATTAGGCTAGGTCCAAAAATGAAAATTTTGGAATATAACTGAGGGCATCTTAGGTTTGTTAGGCTTTACACCCACCCACTCGTTGAAAAGAGCATTTTGTACCCCCCCCCCCGTGCTCATGTCTGATGTTGGCTCACTGTGCCAGCTCCCAGAATGAAGGAGGTTCTTTTGATTTCTTTACAGGCCAGCTTGGCAAGATCATTCCTTTGACCATTGTACATGACCTCGAGCACAAACCTTTGCAAGACATTTTCCAGCTCCACACACCTTAGCACTAGCATGACAGTCTCTAACGCCCCACATGTCTTAGCATGGCAGGCCTGCCACAGGCCTGCCACAGGCCTGACGCACACCATAGAATGAGGTTGTGTGCCAAGTCCAACACGTGGGTAACTGAACAACGCTGACGCGACTTTCTAACACCATTGGCGTCAGTGGAGGCTGACCGACACTATGAGACCTTTCTGTCGTGTCATGCGAAGAATAGTGGAAAGTCCGACTAATGTGATGCCCACGTGGAAAGTGTGGACACGCACACGGCCCTAGGGCTTCATATATTAGACTGTGGCGATATCGCTCAACACTCCATGCAAGACAGCCTGCGCTGGAGAGAGAAGCAGCAGATGATGGTGAGAAAGCCCCGCAGCCTCTCGGCCGGAGGGGCCATCACACAGATGGCATCAAATAGACAAAAAAAGCAACGGAAAACCTGAAAATGTGGCACCAGCAGTTCAGGAATGTTTGCAATCCATCAAAGATCTTGAAAAAGTATAACCTCGACGATCAATTGACGCAAGATATCGTATCGAATATCGCGATATTTTGCGTGGTTTTAGTTCTTACTGATGTGAGCACAAATGTGTTCACGTCAGTAATAGTCACATCTTGTGCGCGCACTCCTCACTACACACATGATAAATGTGATCTCTCATAGTCAAAGAGTTGTGACATTTGCTGTTGCACTTGATGGCTGAAGCACTTACATCTGGCAGCCCTGCAGCCCTTTGGGCAGTTATGCAAGCCCTGATCTGGACTCGTCAACACGCGTGTTGACTGTAACAGATCGAACGTATGTGATTATTTTGTTCAGTTTGGGATATTCTACAGCAGTAAAATGTTTGACGTGCACAGTGCTTGTCCTAAGTAATTGCGTCGGGCATGACAAGACCTCAAACACAGTACTGAAGCGTGTTGAGGTGAAAATTTGATGTGGGATGTGATTCTTGGGCACAATGTTGAGTACAGAGGTTCAAAGTCCAGGCTGCCCATCCTGGTGGTAGAATCCTCAAAAGGAAGTCACCTGGAGAGGAGGGCATGCCAAAGGGGCTTGAAATTTGACTTTTTGAGGGGGTAAAAGTGGATGAAATTGCCTGAAATTTTCGTGGGCCAATCCCAGCCCCCCAGGCCCAACATTTCCACAGGGTTTTATTCCCCGGGTGTCCCGGCGCCATGCACAAGTATGCGAAAACCCTGTGTCGGGGTTGAGGGGTTGGGAGGTTCGGTGAAACCACAAAAAGAGAGCGACAGGGTGACACTTTGACATGTAAACAAAACGCGTCGACGACCACGACCTCTGCCGATGTCAGAAGTAGCGAGACCATGCAGTCCAGAATGCTCTTAGCAGTTGTGAACGTGGCCTTGACGCCCTAACTGTCGTCGATGCATTTTGCTTACATCTTACATTCCATGCACTTCAGCAAGCACTGTACAGTCCCTGAGTTGCAATATCTGAGGATCTGGCACCTGATGCATCTGGCCTCTCTGGGACATGCAGACAGCTTGAGCTTGTCTGATTTTTTTGCACTTTTGCTGCGTGACACTTGGACAGCAGCGCCCTCGAGGTTTTGGAGCAGAGAAGAGAGACTTAGGTGAAGTAAACAGAGACCTAATTGTGAAAAATATTGACTTGACAAATCGTGAGTCCAGTGGTGCCAAAACCTGACATTTGCAATAGACAGTATTTCACAACTAGACCAGACAAACGATTTTCTTGACTTTTCTCAGGCTGTCGTAGATCATTCGAGAATTTCAGCCTGGTGACAGCACCAAACACCTTTTAGAGACGCTGTTCGCGGGGTCCAGAGAGGTCAATGTCTCATGAGTCCTCTTTATAGAAGTTGTCAGCGAGTTTGCCCAAGTTACTAATGTCGGTTGAACGGATTTCTCTTCATTCATGCAGACGAAAGATTGGACGACCTCCATGCCACTGATATGCGTTGTGCAGCAGCGCTGTCACAGCACATTGGACCGGTCTCATTTCTTAATCATCCAACTTATGATCTCATCCCGAAGAACTCATCACGTCGTCTTGCCTCTCTCTATCTGACTCCACTCCAGTGACATGAGGTCTGCTCAATTTATGGCCGTGCTCAAGTCCAGTGATGACACTGACGAGAGTACCAAGTACAGGACGACGGGGTTCATAGCAGCAAGAGTCACGTCGAGTCGTCCTTGACCTCCATTCAGTCGAAAAGGCCTCCCTCATCTCTTCACTCATGGATGGGATCATGAAAAAGTTGAGATGAGTTGATCGCAGTCAGGTGGAGGACACACGACACACAAGCTGGCCACGTTGTCTCCTAATTCCCCCCCAATTTTCTATAGCACAACTGTAGCTCGATGAAATCTCAAGCTTGAAGGGGCGGGATTTTTGGCTAAAAGCAGGCTCTGAGTCTCTGCACCAGTAGCACCTCTTTAAGGGAGCCTTTAACTGAGCCATGGTGAACAGGAGCTGGATGAACAAGGACGTGCACAGTTCAAGAAGAAGTGCCGACGGTGCTACAGACGCTCCCTCCGCAAATCCCCGGTGACATCAGCTGCATCCTCTTCCTCCTCGGAGGCTGCTGACCAAGTCCACTATGTGTCAGCACTAACACATCAGCGGCCATGTCACTCATGACAGATGGGGTCCTCCGCAGGTGTCCCACTCACCACAGTCCATCAGGCTGAGCTCCTGCTTGTCCAACGGCAACCTGTGCTGCCTCAGCTGATTCACTTTTGACATAAGAGGTGGCCAAAAGCAGCTAGGGCCGGTGAGGACTAATCTGTAGCTTGCCACAGTTTTACCTACACTTGAATCTGGATATATAGACTGTATCTCAGTCCTAACGGCACGATTTTTTTGTGTACGGAAAGAAAAAAGTGATTTGATCGAAAGGTCTGAGTCGTTGCCCGGTGCCCCAACGGAGACGGCCGCAAGAGTCACTTCCCCGCCCCTGCGGCTCCGGGTCCGGCCCAGCTGGACCGGGTTCCATCCCGACCGTGCAAGAAGTCGAATGAACAGAAGAAGCATCCATCACGTTCAGAGGGGTTTTCTGCTTGATGCTCGAGGGCTTTTTTAGGGTTGTCTTCTCTTTGTGTGTCTTTTTCTTTTTTTTTTTTTAAAAAAAAAAGACTTTCTAAAAAATCATAGGGAAGTGGTATTCGCGTTGTACATTCGCACATTCGTGCGGCCTTGATTCTTGTATACCAGGTGTTTTCGGTGACAAGTGGCAAAGTCTACAAAGGCCAAATACAGTGTGTCCCAGAAAAGAGTACTCACCTACATTAATTTCCCGGCCATCGGGAGAACTCCAACGGCGTCCCTTTTCTTAAAGAATCCTCAGCGTCAGGTTCTGCTCATTTTATAAATTTTAACATTTGGCCAGTCTTAACGATGCCGTCAGTAAGTTAACGCCTTACGTGGCGAGGTCTCATTGAAAAAGATTCCCTGTGAGAATTAGTTGGGAGGCCTCCACTGGACTGGTGCTGTTGTGGGGAGGCCTACTGGACTGGTGCTGTAGTTGAGAGGCCTACTGGACTGGTGCTGTAGTTGGGAGGCCTACTGAACTGGTGCTGTAGTTGGGAGGCCTACTGGACTGGTGCTGTAGTTGGGAGGCCTACTGAACTGGTGCTGTAGTTGGGAGGCCTACTGGACTGGTGCTGTTTTCACTTGTTGCCTTTGGCATCGGCTTTGGCATCACTTTTGACATCAGCACTGGCAATGCATTTTGCCATGAGCATCATATTTTGATTTTTTCTCAAATTTTTCCAAATCCCCAGAAAAGCCAACACTTGATACCGACGACTGGTGACACCAAGACCGCCTCCTTCGCCCTCTTGGCTCCCACATTTGAACCGGGGACTCCTTCTTGGACGTACTGTACATCAAAGCCAGAACAATCAGGCCCAAAAGTTTACTTTGGTTGCGTTTGCCCAGCTGGGTTTCAATGCATGATGGTCGTGAATAGAGTGAAACGGTTGGGTGGAATGACTCAAACTCTGCCCTTATGCTGCTCGAGAGTGGCAGTTCGGGCTCGCAGGTGAGTAAGGAAAGCTTATTCTTTTGAACACATACAGAGAACCTGGGCAACCTCTCCTCCATGACCATCTTGGTGATGTCATACTCGGAAGGGTTTTTTTTCACATTCTCTCTGTCACGTGCATACTTGGGCACATTACGCAGTGTACAGCAATTTTTAATCCTGCGTGGCAATTCATGCATTGACGTACGAGGGTCATTTAGACATATAGTAAACTACCAATAACAACTGATTGAATTACGTGATTTATTAATGAAACTTGCTAAAAGATTAAGTCGGGTTTGTCAGCAGCCAAAACATTGTAATGCCTTGACAATTCGTTATTGCTGGCAGCCAATTTATACTGTACAAATATACACTATAAAATGGGCTAGGTTGAAAAGGGGTCAACTTTGGAAATTCCCTGACGGCGTCTGGGGTTTGTTACATAGGCTCAAAAGATGTAGATGTAGTCAAATACTTTGAAAAAACATTGTGTTTACCTCTGCCCAACTTGATTTGAAATTTATGTACTGAGCTACTGTAGAAAATTTGCTGTGGAAGTAGATTTCAGCTCTGGTGGCTGTCAGAAGCTGCCAAAGTGGGTGAAAATCACTCACCAAAATGCTGACTTGCTCCAGTTGGTCAGAAAAATATTTTGCAGCAAGTCCTGAAGAAAAAACCCCAACTTATTTTATAGTATTATGCAACTTTAAATGCATTTGGGCATAGCTAAAACTCCTTTTTTTCACTTTCATTTGACTACAAAGTCTTCAAATGGTGGTGACAAATTTTGAGCACCCATGGGGAATTGCAATTTTCGACCTAGCCTACTATAAAAATTCTGTCATCAGAGAAAAAATGGTCAATTTGTTTTTTGAACCTTGAGGTCAAGGTTTGACTGTTTTTCACACTCATATAGTCCTTGGCGTAAAGATTTTCCGCAGCCACTGACTTCACATCATACGCTGTACTGAAGCGGTGTGAGGAGGAATTTTCAGGTGGACCATATAGATGTGATACTTGGGCACAATATTGAGTACCGAGGTTCAATGTCTGCCCATTTTGGTGCTTCAGTGATCAAAACGAGACCAACTGGATGGGGTTGGCACGGAGGTCCGCAAAGCCCTGGACTGCTAAGCTTGGTCGATCTGGTCCAGAAAGCTCTAGATCCGACTCAGAAGTAGCTAGAGACTGCAGACCAGAGCTTTGCAGAGCTCCTTGGCGTGCCAACCCCGTCCAGTTGGTCTCGTTTTGATCACTGAAGCACCAAAATGGGCAGACATTGAACCTCGGTACTCAATATTGTGCCCAAGTATCACATCTATATGGTCCACCTGAAAATTCCACCTCAATGCACCCGCGCAAAATGTTCAAGGACTGTCTTGTCATCATAAGATGATGAAATCATTGGTGTTGCTAACAAACTCCTGCCTCGATGAAGCTTTGTCAGCTCAGGAAATGAACATGATGCCTTCATGTGAATTGGACGAACGTTCTTGTTCCAGGATGTGGATCTTGCGTAAGTTTCCACGATGCCTTCCTCTGCTCTGGATTCTCAGTGGCGTCCTCATGCTTGTCCTGCTCCATTCTGTTCACGTCAAAAGAAGCCGAGGAATGGCCGAGGAAGTCAAGTAAGTCGGAAAAGTTTGTTTTTGCCCGGGGTCGGTGGCATCCGCGACCCCGCCCGGATCCTCACCCGGGCGTGTGGGAAAATGAAACTGAGACTACCGCACCGGTGGAAAAACATTGTCAAGAACACCTCCAGTCGGCATTTTAGTCCAATACTTGACAGACGAGCCGAAGCCACTAAACGTGGCGGAAGTCAGAACAGTCCAGGTAGTGCTAAACATTTTGTGTTAAACATAGTGCCAAAATTTGCAGTTGCTAATAAGCTACAACATCGATTATGCGTGAATCCTTTATGCTAACTGCTCTCCCCTTTATTGCTAGCGTCCTCAAGCAACCAAAATGTATTAATATGTTTCTTTCATACTTGTCATAATTTGCTACTTTCTTTCTGTAAATCAAGCCAGGTCAATTTAAGCATAAGTCTTGTAATAGGTTCAGGTATTGAGTGCTGAGTGCACTTCTATCATCGTCCCTTCGAGCTACAAAAGTGACCCCTGCAAGGAAAGCTCAGAAGCTTCTCTGAAGCCAAACTGATATGCACTTTTGTTGTGGGACCACGCATTTTTCCACAAGATGGGACCAAACTTATGTTATAGTTTATAGTTTACTGATAGAAATTTTGGCCTAGTTGTGCACTAATGAGTGGTTCCAGAGCAAAAGTGCACATCAGTTTGATTTTTGAGACTCTTCTTAGCTTTCTGCAGCGGGATCAAACAGTTCTGTAGCTCAATCCAGCCAATAGTTATGGCTGAAAAAAGAAGTGAGGACTGCACTCAGACATGAGCACAGGGGGGTACAAGGTACTCATTTGTTGGGGGGGGTACAGCTTTCCCTGTCCACTGCACAAAGATGTTTATATCCCAAAAGTGTCATATTTCTTAAAATGAGGAAGTTCTCTGGGGTCCTCCTTAAAATATCCTTAATATTTAAAAAGTTTTATAACATAATGAAATATATAATTAATATTATATTTATTGGGGTCTCAGGCCAGTGCAAAATTTTTTTACCCCAAAGTTGTAGTCCTTTGGGTACTGAACAAAGGTATGTGTGTGGCTTAATGAAAGGGTTCTTATTAAGTGAGTTATTAACATTTGAATATGGAAGGTTATTGGCTCACCTAAAACCACCAATGATGCACATACAGTCATGGCCAGAAGACTAAACCCTCCTAATATCCATGCTCTGTCCAAATCTGGGGTCACACTTGGCCCAAGCACAATCTGTTAGGGAAATATCATGAGTAAAGGTTATAAACGCACTTAAAACCAGTACCTGGTCACCTAGAGTGGTGGAAACAATGCAACATTGTGTCATTTCTCCTGCTGAGTGCCAGTCTGGGTGTATATTTGACTCACCACTATTTGTTAGGTCCTAAATTGTTCTTAAGGGTTATAAATGCACTTAAAATGCACTACCTAGAGAGGTGAAAACAAGACAAAGTTGTGTCATTTTTCCTGGTGAATGCAAGTCTGATTGCACATTTGGCAGTTGGCAGAGAAACCAACCACATCCATGAAAGCTCTTGCACGCAATACTGGTGTGGACGAGGAGACCATTGGCAGACCTGGGCCTGGAGAGCTTGGAACCAGGCACCTGCTCATCACCTGCGTCACTATACCATGTTCAGTTGGTTGTTCTTGATGGTGTTTTTTCCAGGTGCGCAGTGTTGTCTCAATGTTAATTTTCCATTCTGTATGTTTCACAGCGTGGATCTGCGCCTTGGGCAGTACGACTCCAGCAGGAAGTACAAGTCATTTGCTAACGTGTTCGTGGGGGCCTCGTTCTCCACCCTCTCCTCTGTGTACAACGTCACTCTGGCCACCCAGTCGTCGCTGGAAAGAATGTATGAACTCATCCCTCTGGTGAACAGGTGGGATGGCCCAGTTTCACTAGCAGTTGGACTGAGAGGACACCAAGTGGAACCATTCCAAGAATATATCCGCCAGCTCGTCGTCTGCTGGCCTGACCAGATGGGACACACCGCCGTGAGTTTAGTGATCCCTGCCAACGAGACTAGGCGCAGTGTTAAGCGGCAACGACGAGATCAAGGAAGAACAACGTTCAAGTGTCAAGATTCCCTGGAGCTTTACGAACAAGTCATGGGAGTCTTTGGGTATGACATTCTTAATAATTCTTTTCAATCATCAAGCACGATGTTGGACTCATCTTCAGAGTCTTTTAAACATCAATCTTTTGTTCGTCTGTTCTTGTGTAGGTTTGAGCAGTCAGACTTGGGCACAGCTTTTTTTTAGAGGCCCCCCCACGGTTACAGCCGTCCCTGTCCACTGCACAGAGACGCTCATTGCAAAAAAGTGCAATATTCTTTTAAAATGAGGACGTGGTGAGGGGTCAAATTCAATTGTCATTAATACGTAACTTCTATACTGAGTTGTTCATAGTTATTAGTCCCCTAAGAGAATTAATAACAACCCAATAATGAAGGCTATTGACTCACTCAAAAAAGTAACTGGGCACCTTAAGTATTCAAAGTTGTCATTTCTACTTCTGAATACACATCTGAGTGCACATTTGACAAACCACAATTTCTTAGGTTACTGTAGTATGATTATGAGCGTGACCTATCTCTACATTAGATCCACCTCTAATCTCTCCCTCATGCAACGTATGCGTTTATGTGTTGATCAAG
>JAAUXU010093588.1_pt1 | contig 11817 bp, 11 predicted proteins | sample 7278151 | NCBI WGS metagenome assembly JAAUXU01 (sample SAMN14350113, study PRJNA611818) | marine sediment metagenome | isolation source: surface marine sediment (1.8m) | place: French Polynesia: Moorea | collected 2018-08 | reverse complement strand
GTAGTAGGGGTAGATAAGCAGAAAAAAGAAAAGCCCCCGAGGGGACGACATCAACTGTCAGAAAGCTGTCTCTTGTTCCTTTCCTTTCTCTTTCCCCTACCCCTCCTCTCTCCCTTCCATATGCCAGCAGAGAGAAAGTCATATTAAGGTCCAAATGCCTCAATAATGATCACAGGATGACACTACCCCTTCTCTCTCACCATATCCCCGCTCTCTATCTCTCCTTTTTAGGTCTCCTATAATCAATGCACGCAACGACGGCGAGGCTGCTCGTGTGTGAGGGGTAGAGAGAGGAGGAGAAATGAGAGAGAGAAGGGTATGGATCCTAAGTAAACCTCTTTTGCACAAAATACCCATTTCCTGGTCCCTCATCTCCCTCTGCTCTTACCCCCATGGATTCTACCCTCCGAAAGAAAAAAAACCTGTTTCCTCTGCTCTGCTCCGCAGACGCTCATTATGGACTTAAACCTCGGATCCTGAAAAGTACACTTTTATATTTTTCTTCTCCCTCCTTCTTCCTCCCTCTCTCCTCAACACATCGTCGTCCTCATCGAAGCACTGTGCGGTCTAGACTGTGGATCTCATGGCCGCTGCGAACTCGACCGATGCGTGTGCGACACCGGGTGGGGAGGCGCAAGGTGCGCCGAACGCCGCTGTGACCTACGCTGTGCCCAACCACGGGGCAGCTGCTCTCCAGACACCGGCGCGTGCATTTGCGCCGTGGGATGGAATGGCAAGTACTGCACGATGGGCGGCTGCGGCAAGAACAACGACTGCGGACGGGGCAAAGGCCGGTGCCAAAAAGGCGTCCACCTGGACAGACCCGACGACTATGGGTGAGACGGAGAGGGACCGTCTTGATTCATGATTGTCTTAAGTCTATTTTTTTGTCTTTTCTTCATTGCTCGTCAGCTGTGCGTGCAAAGACGGATACACGGGCGAGTTCTGCGAGCATGAGGAGGAGACTGATTGCGAGGATGGCGTAGATAATGACGGCAGTAAGTACCAAAACAATGCTCCCCAGGGGCAGGAGTCAGCTTATGCGCGTGGTTGGGACTGAACTAAGCTCCGTCATTGTTATGTCCGTGGTTGCTGTTCTAAGTACTCGACGGAATTTCTCAAAACGTTAATGAATTTGCGGGCTTCTGTCTGTCGTCTTTGTGTCGACCCAGCACGTACAGGAAACGTAGGAAAAGTATTCTGCTACATCTCATTCGGTCAGAATGACGAGTTGGCAGGCGTCTGACAGGCTTAGCATCCGTTGACATTTACAGATGTCTTTTCACTACTAAGTCGGCCATAATCAGACTGGCGACTTTGCATAAGCTCGAAGCCGCCGAGTGATAGGCTTAGTCTCACTTTGCCCCCTTTCTTCGATCCCCGTTTCAACGGAAAAGGTGAAACTTAGCCGAGCTTCTCGTCAGAGCACAAACCCAATCTTGCCCAACAGTGCGTAATTTCTCCACGCAGGAAATGCTTGATATAGAACGTAAATAAAATCCAGGGAGCAATGGGGACGTGGGAGCTCTCGCGTTTCAAATAATGCTGATGCGTTTAGGAGGCGGATTGAATTGTTATTTGGTCCAATTTTGGCGTCGCAACAATGCCTTTAGAACAAAAAAAAGCTGAGACTAGAGAGACAGATAGCAAAAAAGTGGAAACATTCCAAGGGAAAACTGTTATTGCAAAAGAGAACGAAAACAATATCATCTTTTTCAATCGCCTTTATTACAACATATACGGTCGTAAGTATAGAGCATACTACACATACGAGCTATAACTTTTAACCTGTAGCACTCATTATATGCACCGTATGTCTCGACAGCATGAAATACCCCCCGCCTACTTCACTTTTTTTGTCATGCAACAGAGACGAAACAATACAAAGTGACGCCATAAAGCCAAAAATGGGGGTATTTGCGACCCCACAATAATGCTGGCGCTCCCGGCTCCAGCACTCGGGAAGGAAATTTATAGCAGCGCCCCACTAATTCGATTTCGTCGCACTATTTTGTTCCAAATTCCTTGTACTGAGGGCTTTTCACAACGCCGTAATTTACTGCTACTCCCTGATGTTGAGGGAAATTGGCAAAAAGTGGAAAAGAAGTTAACATTTTCCTGTAAGCACCCTATGTTAGCCCAAGTGCAATGTCACTTGTAAAATATGAGTCTGCAAACTTTTTTCTCCTCCGGCTACAACGTGATGCGCCGCTGGTCGCCTACTCATTTCTTTTGCGTACGTACTGTACATAGATGGTAGGGCATTGGCCTCCTCCCCAGTCAGCACGTCCACGTACGTGCGTGGAGTGGCCAGTGTCATTTGTTTGAGGTGTGTATTCATTCTGCATGCATGAGGCAATCGAGACTGGCCTCCTTTTCACTCTTCCATAGAAATGCATCACATGAGTCTCGATCTCACGCGCCACAAATGCAAACTACCTCCTCACGCAACACTCTGTAGTAGTCACTCTAGGGCACGGAGAGAATTAATCATTTTGCCATAAAAAGACTCCCTTGCGTACGTTATATCGGAGGAGCTATTAGTTGCATATTCTTTCCCCAGGCTCCACGGGAGACAGCGCTCGTGCCACTTACGGGCGCAGTAGTGAGCATACGTTGCGTATCTCATTTTCAAAGCTTCACTCTGTACAGCACCATATGTAGCAGCAGTCCAGGAGGGGAGTTTGATGTAGCTGCAAGTTGTTGAAATGTCTGGATGGAAACTCTTTGATCTCTCACTCTGCCCCCTCTCCTTCCTCACAGCGGGAAGTGAGCATAAGATTAGTTGAGTGAAGGAGGAGTAGCAAAGTCAAAGGAATTATGAGTGGCATAAATTGACAGCGGCAGCACAGTCTGTTTGTACGAAGAGATAGAAAAAGGAAACGTCCAGCGTGTGCGCAAGACTGCAAATGAGAATCGTCAAGCCACGTCTTAATGGACTCCTCAAGTGCTCATTGCTTAAATAAACGAAGAGAAAGTTAGTCAGTCAGTTAACTTCATATAGCAATAATAAGATGGACTTTGTGCGGCGTGTCGGAGCTCAGCTTTGACCGCTCCAGGATTACCTGCCACCATTGCTGGGCGCCGTGCAAAACAGCCCAAGTAACTGCGTGACGCAGATTTTCAGTTGCCCTCCACGCGTGACGCCAATGCGTACGAGTCTTTACTCAACTTTCAGTGCGCCGGCTTCAGGTGTCCATTTTTTTCCAAGCTTCTTTGTCTAGATGTAGTTCGCTGTCAAGACAGACCTTCATTTTGTGGCTGGAAGCAATGGATGCATCCGCAAGGCTCGAGAGCGAAAGACAAATAAGGCAAGGTTAAGCTTCTCTGCTTCGTCGTTTCCCCCCACAGAACGGGCGAGAATGAGGGACGAAATTTGGGCACAATGCATCATGAGGCAGTGTTTGTGCTAAACGCAAGGCCTGAGTGCAACCTGTGGCGGGATCAAAGGAGTTGATGGGGAAGATGTTTGAGATCACGCTAGGTCGGATGCACCGGACACGAGCAGGTCTTCTTGCCAAATCGATGTCGTCGTGTTGGCGCATCTCTTTCATACTCTAATAATCGGGTGCATTGAACCCTACGAATGTTGTTCGAAATAGACTAGGTTTTTTTGAGCATGTCTAAGAGAACCTGGACGCTTGTTTTTACTGCAGTAGAAGTCGAAATTAATGCTGAACTTCAATTTAGCCGCTTACAAGCGTTTGCACACTGTTAGCGTTTACTTGCCATTGTAAGATTTCGGCGTAGGAATACCTCTCGTTGCAAGAGCAGCATTCTTGTTTTGAATTTTACGTGATCTGCATTCCTTCTTTTCTTTGAGACAATGAGGAGTTGATGAAGCAGATTGCCAGCCAGCACCATGCTAAAATCTAATTCCAGGACACCCAAGATTGGAGTTTTTTTGACTGGGCAAAGTATCTGTCCCGCTACAACGCCAGGCGGAATTTCGAGTGGGGCCAGAGGAGACTTATTCGCTGTAATTTAATGAAGTCCTTTGTTATCGGGTAGACAAACATTTAACCAAGATGAGGTGCATGCAATAGGAAAGACGCCGACGCGCGTGATCACTGTGTGGTGCGTTGATGCACGTATGCCCATGTATACACACATGTATGCATGGCCACTGTGGTACGTCCGCACCGCTCATCCCGCACCCCAGCTAGATACCCCGCTTTAATGGGTGCACGTGATGTGTACGTAGGCACTTGCGTGTTCATAAAGCGTTAATCCCACACCGCAGCCTGTCCCTAGGTGTAACGAGGGCGTCAGACACACTTTGTTTTTCTGTTGTGTGAGGTCTGAATGAGAGGAAAGCGTCCCTTGTTTCTGCAAGTGACGGCAAAGCTGAAGAAAAGCCACCTCTCAGGAGCAAGAGTTTTTTGTCTGAAAAGTACTGCGTCTATTGCGGGGAGCAAGCAAAAAAAGCACGGCCCCTTGACACACTGCTGAATGAGACTTGCCTATGCCAAGACAGCTTTTTCTCCCAGGAGTCAACAAGGTGCGGCTGGGAATGTCATAGATTTTTCTATGAGTCGACCTCCGAACTCGCTCGCTCGATACACACACGCCTAACCCAGTCCTGAAGCATCTGCGTGTCCGTTCTATGAGTATGGGTGGGTGCGCGCGCCATTCGTAATGTAATCAGACACTGATGAAGCGACCAAGCCAGTAAGTACCGTCGGTGTCGGTGGTGGTGGTGGTGCTTGCCCTTGGTGCTCAGGGCGGAAATGAGATAATTCATCAGTCAGGCTAGCTGTCCCTCCCTTGTGCATGCAATGATGACACTGCCACAGAATCTGAGATATCTGCTTTGAGCTATACAGAAAGTCCTACTAGAGAAGAAGAGGGCAACAGGAGGAAAGACCTTTCTCCTGTTAAGTAAATCTCAGGAGAATGCATTCAGCCTTCACCTCCACGCATCTCTATTCCCATCTGCAGAGCCCCCTCCTCACTCACCTATGCCACCCCTCTTCCCTCCTCCCACTTGAGTGGCGAAAGGAGAGGAGGAGGAGGAAGCCCAATTTATCACAATAAATACCAGGCACAAAATTCTGCTCCATTATCTCAGCCGAGCCTTCGTCTACTCTGCTCTACCTTTATGCTGAGGGAGACGACGAATCAGGATCGCTGGGACTATTGAGGCGGAAACGATAGTTCTGCCTCAGCTTTCAGAAGACTCTTAAGGAGAGAAAGAAGACCGGAGAGAAAGGGAATGGAGCTGGCAGAATCTTAAATGGCGTTAAAAGAGACTTTTAAACGGCGATCGACCCACCCATCAGCTCCTTTGCCACCAAGGTATTCGACGATGTACCGAAATGGCCTTATGGGATCTCCATTTCTCTCCTTTCAGCGCTGCGTAACGTAGTAATCTCTATACTACTTTACGCGCCTCTCTTAGGAGAAGAAGGCTTTGTGTCAGCAGCTCGTACATTTCACTTCCCGGGGGGATTTTGAGCAAGGCTCATTAATGCAAATCGAGTCGCCGCCTTAAAAGAGACCCTTACGGACACTGCTTCCTCCTTGGGGCCTCATGCCTCTCTGTATCGTAAGGGGAAACTGCCTACCATGTGTATCATTACACCTCCAGGATAGAAGCAGGCTTCGCAGCCCAATTTGGGAGATTTGGAATTAGGGTGTACGTACATACACAGAAAGGTGTGCACAGAGCGGTCGTTATTTGTCCCATTCCTCTCGTACACGGAGTTGATTGCGTTTCCTCCCCACTTATTATGCCGTGATGCTGAAGGGTGCGCGCGTGTACGCACAGTCACACACCACGTGGCTGGTGGTGGACGTCGTGGCCCCGTACGCATGCACACACGCGGGATGCTCGTGGACGTGGCTACGTACATCTGCGCCGACGCCCACAGCCAGTGTCAGCCCAGAGAGAGCTCTCACTCAGTCGATTCTAATTACGTCCCAGCCAGGCTCGCTTACACAGAGACTGGGGAAACGCACACACACCTTTACTCCCCCGGGGGGAAGTACCAGGAAGGGAGATTGGGCAAACGACTCCTCATCACATTTCCTCTGGACCAAACTACCCTCTCTTTAATTTTTTTCTCTTTTTTTGCAGACGGTCTCCGAGACTGTGCAGACAGCAAGTGCTGCGGTCACGCCTCCTGCCGACTTAAACCTTTGTGCATGTCGCTGGCAGATCCCGTCGAGGTCCTACTGAGGAAGTCGCCGCCCTCGCCGGACTCCACATTCTTCCAGAGGGTGCAATTCATCTTCGAAGGGGAGGGCAGCGTGCAGAGCTACGTGAAGAAGGGCACCTTCAAGGAGAAGTAAGAACTCATCTGAGCCGTAACTATCGGAGCACCTCCAACATCATCACCTAGGCGACAAAGCTGACACCGATTGAGTGCCAGTCTTAGCGACGGAAACGAGCAAGTAATGCACGAAGGGTGTGTTACTTGACCTCGGGACATGTACAGTGCTGCCGGTTTTCATGTGCCTCTGGCCTTAAGATACATGCAGTACGGTGAAGTACAGAAGTTCCACAGGCACATGTATCAGGGTGCATAGAAGAGGGGTCATTTTTGGAATTTGACTGAGTGCACTTTGAGGTTTTATTTGATGAAGCAGGGTTTTTCTCTTCTTTTTAAAGGAAGGTGCGTCTAACAATACCCAACAAGGCTTTACGTTTTAATACATAAGGCAAGAACATGAAGCTGGCCGCAATTCCATTAGTGAACAGAACGGCATTCATTTTACATGTAACTTCAGTCGTCAGCCATGCCACAAAGTTTCCATAGTGCAGCAACCACAACGGAACATCTGCGGAACTGCCGAGCAGGCAACTAAACACTTTTTCATTTGACTACCAAGTATTCATACGGCATGTGCTACCAAATTTTGGGTGTCCACGGAGAATCCCATTTTCCAAATTTGGACCAGTCTAATGTACGTGTATGTTGACCTGATCCATCACAATTTGTTCTACGTGCTTTAGTCGTGTCTCCGTCGTCCGCGGTCGCGTACTTTCGGCAGATGGCAGCCACCAGGGCATCGTCGGAGTCAGGGTGAACGTCGCTAGCCAGCTGAATACAAACAGCTACGGGTTCACCCTCACCAGGCCTGGAGGATGGTAAGCAGTTTGCCAGTACGAACCGCCACATTCGTATTACGTACGTGTGTCTCTCGCACGCACAGTGTGTACACGTACAGTATATCAAGAAATTGATGCCCCCCTGACTAAGTGATCAACAATTTTTTTTACAGACTGCCCAAAAACCAATTCTTTACTTTCCAATGTTGGCTCCACACTTATTGATCCTTTCATCAGGAGAGAAATCTTTGACCATGCACATTTTCACCACAGCAAGAAGGGTCAATTCCCTGACATACTGTACACGCGCACGCACGTGCAGGCGGGTGCGTGTGCGAAATAGAGTCTGCACGCCACCGCTGACTGTCCGCATGCATGCGCGAACTGCCATAATGTCACTGAGGAGTCACAGTGCAGGATTGACAGTGCTGACTCCAGCACATACTTCTCTCGAGCTGGCATTCCGTAAACGTCATTTTCCGGTCGGGTAATTTCTTCGGGCAGCCCGACCACCGCCCTCGCCGCTGCATTGCGGGGTAAATTATCTTTCTCCGTCCTCCCCGCTGCTCTACCGTCAGATCGCGTCAGGAGATCCCATCCATCTCCAAAATCTGTCGAAGGAGCAAAATCATTCTGTCAACCCAGTTTGATGTATGTGATGGGCACTGCAGTAGCACTCCCGCTCGCTCTTTTCCACACCCCTTCTGGTCCTACGCACGCTGTGGATGGACTGCTCATTGTTGCCAGCCTGATTCAGCTCCCTCACTCTGGTGTCGGATACACTTTTGTGTAAGCCTCTCCACAGCACGCCGGCAGTCAGCGGGATGCGCTAGTGCTACTCTGCGTTGGGCGGATGGAGTAAATGGAACAAATCAGTCTCCCTCTTTCATTGTATCATCTCGCCTTACCTAGGGCCACAATGGGGGACTTTCCTCCCTCCTCCTTTTTTTCTCGCTGTATCGTTGTGAAGGATGAGCCGGGCAAAGCAGCTAACCCAGAAGACGTCGCGGTAAAATGAGACGAGGCTTCGAGTTCTAGCTCTAGAAGCAAATTTTTCGATGTATGACGAAACTTGGTGATGAATTCTGACGAAGAAAGCGAGAACGACTCCGAACTTGTGGACGTCGTGCTGTCCCTCGGGGTGCTGGACGCGTATGTGTGGGCATGGCTACACTAGGGCTGACGCAGATAGTACGCATAAAATTGAAGGAAGATGTTTGGTCACAGATCGCTCAAATCGCCCCGAGACGCTTCTCCTCCTGCTCCCCTCACCCGTAGTGCCTATCGCTAGATTTTCAATCAACCCCTTCTCTCTTTATGTGTCAGCTCTTCTATAGTTCTTGTGAAACATAACGCGTACGTACAGTGAGGCTGTGCTGTGCTCCCTGCACGCCACGGTGTTACCATGGTGTTCGTTACGGTGAATCAAGGAGTTGGCGGGAGATTGATGGAGATGTTGTGTCGAGGCAAAAGGGTTCACATCCATCGATCCGCCTTTGCGTGCGTGTGCGTCTTGCGCTGGCGTGCGCCAGTTAGCTCATGCTTCAAAGCGAAGAGAATAGTGCCAGGAGGTTTAGTGCTATTGTACTGGCGGATTGGTGGTGGTGCTAATGGTACTGTATGGGAACGACTGGTCTGGGTTCTGTTCTTCCCCCCCCCCCTTTTCCGCGCCGTAGATTCACTTTCACATATATAAGTATGATACATAAGTTATGAGCGAGTGCATTGTAAGCCTCGAGCTAATTTGATACCGTGATGTCTCCGGAGAGCTCGTTCACGATTGTTAACAAGAGCCATTAAAGCCTTGCTGCTGGAATCTGTCCAATCGAAGGCGCTGCCAACTGCTCCAGGTCTCAATCGCCGAGTCCTTTATCTCTGCCGTTTTCGCCTGACTAGACTCCTAAACTGGCATGAATGAAAAAAGAGGGAGCAAAGAAAAGAAAGTTTCTCTATCTGCGACTCTGTCTCTCCACTTGACTCTCTTAAGGATCTATGGAAGGGAGGGAGGGAGGGAGGCCAAATCCCTGGAGGCTTGATTAGCTGCCAGACAGATTTGGTGTCATGATCCTGCGGACATCCACTGTACTGTTCTGTACTTTATTGTACTGGACCCTACTGCATGCCCTTCATCCTACTTTGTCATTAGAATTACTATTTCATGCGGAGGAACTTTGGTAGAGGAGGGGAGAGGGTTAGATTGGCTGTCGCAAGATTGTGTCCTTCTTCGCAGCAGGAGGGTGAGAATCCTGCACATTGTGTACTCACTTTAAGGCAACTTTGTGTCCACTCAGTCGGTGAAATTGCCGGGATTTGTGTGCACGGGCTCCATCTATAAACTTTCTCTTACTGCTGGGGGGTTGGCAGTTAGAGGGGAGAGATAGAGAGGCGTTTGTTTCTACCAGCAAGAAAGAGAGGGAATTATGGCCATCGATTTCGGCTGTGGTACAGAAATCCCTGGGGATTTAGAGTCCCCTCGTCCTCATTCTCCCACTAACGCATCAACAACGCCCGTGCAGCAACTGCACCTCTGCACAGGGTATCGGGCCCTGGTGGAGGAGACCGTGTATAGGTAGAACTCAGTGAACGGTTGCTCCTGCTAGTGCTCTTTTATGGCTGGGGTATGGCATTTCTGCGGACTTGGTATTGCTTTCCATTTGACTCGCTGTCGAGTCGAAAAGCAAAACTTTACGCTGATCCTTCAATCATAATCTATCCAGCGCAGTAGCATGAGCAGCCACCCCTTGTTGATGTGCTTCAAGCAGGTCAAAAGTCTTTGCCATTGTGTACAGCAAGTACAATTAAGTGCCACATCTAGGTGTATGCGTAGTACAAGGGCTGCGCCTGCAATTACGGGTACACATGTTTCACGTGATGATTCGAGGGGGGGATGCCCAAAGCTCGAAATCTGGTGTGAGAGTAGTAACCTGCAAACCTGGCCTAAGTCAGAAAGTTGCTTCAAAGGCAAAATTTGCTGCGCAATAGAGCATGGAACTGCTCTACCGTGCATAATGACCACAAAAGTGCAAAACAGTACTTGTGTATGTATACCACGAGAGCCTGAACAATGTCAACTTGTTATTCTGCAGGTTCGATTTCGCTGTAAATGGGGGAGGCTCTGTCACACTCAGTTTCCAGCGTCCTCCCTTCTCCACTGCGACGCGCTCGGTCTTCCTGCCGTGGAACAGCTTCGTAGCTATCAACCCGGTCTATCTTGCCATTGGCGGCGGACCAAAGGCCGACTCTGTGGCGCAGTCCGCACCCCACTGGGATGAGTCCGATCTGACGCTAGAGGTGAGGCCACAAGATTATGAAACAGTGCAGGCATGGATTCGGACTATCAAATGGCTGCTGTCACGGGGACACGCATATGTACCTATGTCATTTTCAGCAACGATACATGCAACCTTGTGTGGCTCACGACCACGAGACCATGGTGCCGCTGATCATCTCCTCCCACATGCCCTCATTCTACGCCTCTGCGTCCGCTGCCTCTCCTGAAACAGAAGCCGTCGTGGAGACTCGGGAGCTTCGCCGCCGCCTCCTGATCCCAGGGTCTGGTCTGCGCCTGCTGCATCGATCCACGTCTTCTCCGGCGGGAGCGAAGTCCTTCCTGCACATGAGGCTGACGCCCATGGCGGTGGCGCCATCGCTCGTCCGGGTGCACCTGAGCGTGCGGTTGTCCGGCACCCTCTTTCTCCGCACACTGGACGCTGATCCCTGCCTGGAGTTTGTGTATGCCTGGGATCGGCGAAACGCCTACAATCAAAAGGTCTACGGCGTGGCCAAGGCCAAAGTGGCCATTGGATATGAGTACACTGGGTGCGACCGACCAATATGGATAGCCCGAGTCGTGGTCATGAAGGCCCACGACGTCGACGTCTCCGGCATTGGCGAAGGATGGAACTTGGAGGTGCAACACCACTACAACGTCGCGCAAGGTAAGACAAGCAAGAGAAAGCGTCATTTTTCCCCTATTCACAGCATGATAAGTTGCAATGTCGGGGATGAAAAACGATTCCGTGCTACAGAGAAGTCAGTCTGGAGTTCCTTCTCCTTTTTTTCGCACTCAAGGGTATGTAGACCTTTCTCCTACATAAGAAAAGAGAGCAAGCAAAGCCATTTGACGAAGCCACTTCACTCTTTCTGTGTGTGTGCAAGCGTGCGTGTGCACCGAGGGGGTGAGCGAACGAGGAATAGGACTGGAGTGGGGAAAAAGAGGAAAAAGAATTAAAGGGGGAGGAGGGAGGAGGCATTGTCCATTTGGTGTGACCATTAAGTGTCTGCTTTTCTTGATCCTCTTTGGCCATGCACGCGCAAAGGGGGGGGGATACGACCCAGATGTGGAAGCAGAGCACACACTCATCCATACACACAGGGCGTGTCAGGTAGAGCAGTTGTTGGTGGCGGCCTGAGGAAATGGGCTTGATGCCACCTCCATACACGTGCATATGCTCACCACAAAGAGAGGAAGTGCTTTCTCTCTGTGTGCCAATTCTTTTTAAAAATGCGCACACTTTCTTTCGGCAAACAGCATCGTGGAAGCATCGCAGTGTCATCTTTTTGAGACACATATCCCCCTCTCTTCGTGGGGACACTATGTTCGTTCACCCTCCCTGTCCATATTTATGATGCCTCAGGCAATCTCCGCAAAGGATCAAGGCAGGCAGGCAGGCAGGCAGGCAGGCAGGCAGGCAGGCAGGCAGGCAGGCAGGCAGGCAGGCAGGCAGGCAGGCAGGCAGGCAGGCAGGCAGGCAGGCAGGCAG
>JAAUXU010176489.1_pt1 | contig 11818 bp, 16 predicted proteins | sample 7278151 | NCBI WGS metagenome assembly JAAUXU01 (sample SAMN14350113, study PRJNA611818) | marine sediment metagenome | isolation source: surface marine sediment (1.8m) | place: French Polynesia: Moorea | collected 2018-08 | reverse complement strand
CCCCTCGCCCATCTCACTGTCAATACTTTTTTGCACTACTGCTTGTCTACGTGACCGTTAATATTATGTCGCTGCGGGATAAGTATATTAAAATTTAACTGACTTAGAGCTCGACGTCCTTGCGATGAGCGTATCTCGTGTCGCTTCCCCCCTCCCCTCCGTCTCCCTGAACACCCACAACCTCGCAGGTCCCAACCCCGTCATGCACACGCCCGCGGTGGAACTGGACTACACCAGACAGACTTTGCTCAAGAGGCTCTTGCAGTCTGTGAGGCAAAATAGGCAGGGGGACTCGATGTCCGATGTTTGGCAAAGTCACTGCAGCCAACGTTGTAATCCAAGTCCAGCCACGCTAAATAAGGGAGGAAAGATGATAGAATTTCCATGTCGAGACTGCAGAATTCAATCCTCCTCGACAGAGCTGTGGAAACACGGAAACAACTTTACTTTTCATTCAGCCATCAAGTATATTTTACTAGTGTCTCTCAACCATGTGAAACAAACTGTACGTACATATGAAGCTTACAACTTTAACTCTTCCGTCCATCGTCTTGCTTCCTGAAACTCTTCTCCCTCTTGGTCCTCTCGGTGGTGATCACCAAGGTGATTTCCCACCTGGCCTCCTTCTGATGCTTGAACTTCCTGTCCTCCGCTGCAGGCGATTGCCTCCTGCTGGCGATTGGCCCACCCACACGACGGGACTTCTCCTCGGACAGCTTGGAGTCCTTGTCCGCCGTCGGGGTTGTCAACGTCTTCAACAGCTGTCGCTTCTTCTACCTCGCCGCAATCTTGGGCTGGAGGATGTGCGGCCACATCCTCTGCAAGTTCTTGGCAATCTGCTGCTTGTGAAACACTCTGGACTCCCTTGGCTTCGGAATTGTACAGGATGTCCGCTCGCTCTCGCTCACGCTCTCGATGCCCTCCTCGCGCTTGATCTGCGCCGTCGGCACCCTTGAACCCGGGCACCTCGAGCGAGTACGTGAACATGCCGTGGACGAGGGCCGTCTCGCGGAAGACTTGACAGGGCTCCCCGGTGAGCTTTGGCTGCTTGACAGTCTGCGGATGAAAATAAATACTACTCGAATACCGCACATGTTCGTATCGTGGTTCAGAGTCAAATGGCCTCGATGAGGAGATATGGGCTTCGTCAAGTAGAAGCAGGCTTAATCTCGTTATGCGACATGGGTAAGAGGTTCGAGAATATGGAGGATATCGAATATGTTGATCGGTTTAGAGGGCCCAATTTTGTCTTTCAGTGCATGTCTCATTTGGCTTGAATTTTGAAAATACAACGTTGACTGCCTCTACGACGACTTCTCAGCAGCACTTCCACGTACCACATCCGCAAAGCTCCTTGCCAATCCTGAGGTGAATTTGCGAATTCTATCGCTGCGCACCCGCGCTGACTTGTCCGTCTCCAGCACGACTCCAGTCTCCACCGTCTTGAACCTGGCCACTATCTGCACGGTCCGCTCTCATCGGGGTGAAAACAGTTGTCTCACAGTGCAGATTCTAGGTGGCGCACTCGAGCAAGCACTGTCTCATAACGTGCTCGGAGGCGGAGAGCACGGGGGTCGTCTGGAACCACCCCAACAACATGATCAAAGGATGGTCGGACTCCCGGATCTTCGGCTACCACCGATGCTTTTTTAGACGGACCTGTACATACCTAAAGTGTAGAGCAACATTTTGCGGTGCAATCACGACTGTTTCGTTACAATTGATGCATTACGTCATTCAAGCATTCTGCACGCACGCTTGCATCTGCACACAGAACAATGTCTGGATGAGCGAAGGCTGAAATAGAGCTCCCTCGTGCTGAACTAGCACTGGCTGAGGCTAGACTGAGGACTAAGATTGCCACGGGCTGCAGATGAGCAGCCAATGTCACGACCAACACGGACCTGCTACATGGCTGACACGCCCTTGTCTCATGAGGTGGTCTCCACGATGCAACGGTAAATGCTGCTGCTGCAGAAGAAGTGTCTAGACACGCGTGTCAGGCCACGAAAAAGGCCAAAAAATCTTCATATCGGGGATTCACTGTATGCATAATTTGTCGCCAGACATTGGAAAAAAAATCAACTGAACCACCAGGTCTAAAGTACGGTTTACATCGCACTACCAATCTGGGCATTTTGGGTGAGGCTAAATATTAGAATAAAAGATCCTTTTGGACCGTCTGCAAAAATGTTGCTGTCACCAGAGGGTTTTTCTCTTGGTTAACTCGGCTTTTTAGACGTGTCCGCGCTGTATGCGCAAATACTACATCTATGTCTGCATGCTTCGTAGGTACCGAACGAGGCACTAGAATTCCACGCTTCCATGGTGTGACAACTCCAAGTGTTTAGATCTTTGAGGCTGGTTAGCATAGCTTGAACTTTCCCCCCTCAACAGAAGCAAAAGTCAACAAGCTGCACCTTGGACTTCTTGGCCAGGGACATGATAGACGTGACTAAATGCACCACGACATGAAACTGGTAGCCGGGAGTCAATGCATGGCGCGACTCTAAAAATATGAAGTAGAGTACATTCATAGATTCTCGTACGTTCCTCATTCATGCAGCGGCTTCTCCTGCGTTCTCTTACATTGTTGCGCCACATTTTTGCCATACGTGACAAATAGTGCGGTAAGCCTGCATGCCAAATGCCAATTTCTGCACTGGCAAAGTCTCTCCGGGTAATCACGACCCTTTTCTGGGAAACGAGTCAGTACGCCTGATTCGATTGCACTGCGCACCAACTGTTGCTGTGCACGTACGCATTTGAGGGGGCGTGTATATGAGTGTGTGTGTGTGGGTGGAAATAGCACAAGTGTGAATGCCCTTGTCATTCGAGCCACGCTCTGAGCAGCCTAATGCATCTTTCCCTGTAACTGTCCATCAGCCTTTGGCACACGTTCCAGTATTGTCCTTTCTCAAGCCTGCGTCCGAGGACAGAGTGATGTTGTTAGCGGAAGCTTTACACCGTGATATGATATTCGGCCGGGGAAGAGTAGATAAACTAGGCAGATGGATGCATATCACGCAGAAATTTCTTATCAGTCTGTCAGTCCATTACCGAGCTTTTTTTCCTCGACTCCTTGAGTACGAGTGCTGGGTAAATAAGGGCTGCAGTTCCGATCGACGCAGGGAAGGGCAACGCAGGGCGAAGGGCGACGCAGGGCATCCTCTCCATGAACTGTGACATCGCTGAGGAAAGGGCCAAGGAGGCAGAGATTGAAAATGACCCCTGTCGAGATGTTGCCTCCAGTCCCCTGGAACCCTTGGGTCCGCTCCTCAGGCTCTACAGCTACATAGGTGTGGTGCCTGCCTCGGTCAGTGGAGACTTGAAGCACTTTGAGGTCAGCTGGTGCAGGCACATGCCGCTCGTTGTGATGTTTGCCGTCACGGTGAGCACTTGGACCGGGTTGATGTACCTCACGGAGTCACTCTCGGAGGGGACGACGAATAGAATAACAGCTTCTCACGAGGGCATGAATATGACCACCTTAGGTATCTTTAACATCCAAGTGCAGCAGGTACAAAGCTATGAAGGAGCTTCAAGGAGCCACTCTCTTTCAGATGTCGTCCTTAGCAGTGCTTTGAGCCAGGTTAACCTGGGCTTTGTCGTCGCAATGGCGATTTGCAACCACCAAAGCTTCCAGCATCTGGAAGACATCATTAGACTCTTCACTCTGCCAAGGAGTTCGCAACCGTCTGCCAGAGCACCGCTGACCCACCACATTATCTGTCTCGTTGCTGAAGGCAGTGTTGGAGTCCTGATAGTGGCGCGCTGGGCCCTGTTCCTCCAGACAGGACTGTCAGCCATCGTGGTCGCCACTGCTGCCGTCACCTTCGTCTCCTCAATGTACATGTTGGCTGTAACCTCGGCCCCGGAACTCATCATTGTGAGGCTGCTGCAATCAATAGCCAGCGAGATCGAACATTGCTTGGACGGAGAGAGTGACAGTGCAGACACCAGACAATTTCTCTCAGGCTCAAAGAAGCTTTATAAAGTCTTCAAGATCCTCACCGACACATTCGGCACATCTCTAATGGTCATGTTCAGCTGTAGCCTTGTACTGTTGGTGATATCCGCATACTACACTGTGACGATTAACGTCAATCCTAACATGGCAGGGGGCGCAGTCACCTGCATCCTCTTCACGGTGTCCACGTTTGTGCAAGTTAAACGCCTCGTCCACGTCACTAACTATGCTCAGAGGCTGGTGATAAAGTTTGAGGAAGCTTCCGAGGACCTTCTGGAGGAGGACTCAAAGGAGGCTAAACAAGTGTGGCGCCTGTACAGCCAGATCAATGGACTGCCTGTCAATGGATTCTTCACGATCAACAGAAGCATCCTGCTTGCAATCCTGAGTCACATCCTCACATACCTCATCATTTTGATTGAATTTAAGCTTAGCAACAACATGTGAGGCAACAGCCAATAACAGCCGAAAGTATTATGTACCATCATGTATCCTTTTACGCAGTGGCCGTGACTGTAATTATGCGGTGGAGAGAATTAAGCAAATGACTCAGAGAAGATGAAGTAAAGTGTCCAACCCTGTGTGATCCTCTCCTGCTTGCACTCCTCTTAGTACGATGGGGTTGGCAGGGTCAAAGTTGGAGAACAGCTCGCAGGGGACGGACTCGATCTCGATCCTCACGCCCATGCCCAGGTGGATGCCCTCGCACTCAACGAGTTGGAAGCCGTCCAAGTTGGCCAACTCACCCCGGTTCAGCTGCGATGGATTCCACATTATGGCCTGCTCATCTGAATCGGACTCCGAAGCAGAGTCCCCATCGCACATGTTGCCGCCGATGCCGGCTACAGGAGCGTAGACACACTTTACCTTTTCCTGAGGAGACGCAACTTCTTCAGCAGCGTGTTCGGAAGGGGTCGGGTCCCATCTGCAGCGGTGAGGTCACCGCATCCGGGCAGGAGGAAGCCTGCGACTCTCTCATGAGCCTCGAACGTGGTCATGGTGGACAACGGTGCAATCACACTTGACGTTCAGCCTGACGTCCTCTGCGTGCATGAGGTCCACCAACAAGTATGGATGCTCCTCGTGCTACTTGAGCGGGTGGTGACGCATTACTGAGATGAAACGCTGCGGCGACTTGGTGCTCTTGAAGCTGTCCTCATGGGTGAGGACGCCCATGATCTCGGGAAATCCGTAAACCCTGGACGCATCGAGAAACTCGAACACCTTCGTCTCAAAGCAGAAGGCGGAAACAACGAGGACTAGAGCCAGATAGGTCACCTTGGCCACGTCCACCATCACGATAATGTTGTTCCAGCACTCGATCGGGGCGAGTCGCTGGCAGCGACCTCACATTGCGGTCACGGGAGGCCTCAACCCCTGGTAAATGTGCTCCCAGATTGGCGGGGAAAGAGCACCCTAAGGCATTGTCGAACTTAGTTCAGCTGAAAATTGTTCATACCCACCCTCCCTCTCAGTGCTGAAGTTTTACATGTGTTCTCTTCGCAGTTGCTAACTTTCTTTAACTAAAAATGACACCAACAGGTGAAAATGGAAGGTGACGCGCTGCGTGTCACAAGACAAGTGTAGGAATCGGCACACTTGTCATGTAACCAGACGGTGCACTCGGGTGTCAAACGAAAGGAAGTATCTGATATCAGGTAACCAAACTTCTTTAGTCATAGCCCAATTCAAATCAGTAACAAAGCTCTTCTCGTTTCATCACAAGCTTTGGCAGATGGTTCTGGTTGGTTGCACAGACTTAGTTGGGCACCCAAACCCTTAGCCTGCCAGAGCTATTTATTGGATCCCTGACCAGCAGCTGAGAGGCAGAATGACAGCTTGGGTAGAAAAGTTGGAGCCTGAGTCATCAAATTCGGATAAAATTCAATATTCTATTATCAAAACCGATTATTGTTGATTTCCACTCATATGTGCCAAGCTATCAAGTTGAGGAAGGATTATGATCATGATGCTGCCAGCTGCTGGTCAGGGATCCTTGAGGAAGATGGCTCTTCCAGGAGAAGGGTCTGGGGATACCTCTGCAAAGTGCCCTTTACAGGGCGTGTGAAGCACTGTCAGCTGGGGGTGTTCGTCTCCTAGTGAGTGGTCCTAGCTGACTTCTCGGACTAGGCATACAAACGGACTTGAATAGCACTAGGTGGTATAATCTTAGTCAAAGAAATTGACAACTGCGGAGGGAACACACGAAAAATGTCAACAGACCGGGTGGAATGACAGCACCTGGGCGCGCACATGCAAGAGATCCACGTACAGCAAGCTTGTGCACAGCGCTACTGTGTATTTCACATTAGTGCTGAGAGCACAGCCCGTTAAACAGGAGATCGACGACATGAGATACAAGCCATGGACTGGGATGGAAGAAATCCATGCTGCAGTCCCAAGTGCCTCCTTCACCCGTTGTTCCGGCTTTATGAAGGGCCTTGGCATCATCGGCGTAGGTCTGACAAAAGTCCACGTACTTGCGCATGAGAGGGAAGTAGGAGTTGAACTCGACAGCCTTGGGAGCAAACTTGGCGGCCACTCTAGCTCTGGACTCTCTCATGTGCTTGCTCATGGCTTGCCTGTGAGCAAAAGTGACGTCATGAGACTAGGAGAGATTCGAGACAGATACCAAGCATCCCCTATGCAGCGTACATAATTGGGAGGGACTCTGGCGAATGATTGTCATGACCCGGGACGTAGATGCGTTCGAAGTCCGCCATGATCAAGACTCTCTTCACCTGCAAGAGAAGGAGGAAGTCAGCTTTAGCAGCAATACAGTGGAACTCGGATAAATGGGATTCAGGGACAAGCAGGATTTCTCTGTGGCAAGTAACATTTTATCAAGCCCCAGTTGAATGCATCCGCCAGGATCCACTTAGAAAAATGGGACAATTATCGTACAGTGCACGATGTTTATATCGGTCGCTACTTATAGCGGTCAAAATGGCCTGCGCCAAACTCAAAGGCCATTTCACATCATTGATTCTACTGCTGATAGCGGTCATTTGCATCTGTGTCTGACGTACATGCTGGTCAGATTTGACTCCTTGAAACCATTCAAGCTGCGCAGCAATGCAGAGTTCTGAAGTCAGTCTAAAATGAGTTTGCAGTGCGATTGCTGGACTAGGAAGATGACGATCCAGAAGAAGAGGAGACTGTTTCTGACCATGAGATGAGGAAGGCCTTGGACTTGCTCAACAAGGGTCTCTTGTCAACTTTGACCTCTTATGCACATTTGAGTCAGCTATGGCTGAAACAATGATGCAAAATCTTTCCCACTCTCTCCTTGATGGCCACTTCTCCAAAGTAGACCAATCAAAGTTCAGTGTTGTTAACCTTGTTTTTTGCCTTCTGATAGATATAGCGGCCAGATGGAATATGACGATCAAAATACATTGCACCAAAGTGACCGGCATAAACATCGCCCACTGTATGAGGAACTGTTATAGTACGAGCAATCTAAACAGTGCTTTTCGTGTCAGTGGCATAACTTTCACATAGTAGCGAGTTGGCAGCTAAGATTTTGACTGAATGTCAGGGGTTTTGGGTTCTATCCAATGGGGGGTGGGGGTGCACATTGAAAATTTTGAAAAACATTTTTACTGATGATTTTTTCCTCCGGGAGAGAAATGCCAGCATGGACTGTGCGGATAGTAGACACCAGCACCTCCAGATGAGCCTGATGCGGAAGCACCGAGGCGCGGCCACCATCATTGGTCATGCAAAGGGGATCCCCAAGAGAGGGAAATTTCAACGTGATCGATTCAAGTTAGTTTGGTTCTTTATTAGGAAAGAACAATAACGCTTCAATGACTAAGTTTTGAGAGTTTCAATGATGGTAGATACTGTTTTAGGTGAAAAAATCATCAATGAAAATGTTTTTCAAAATTTTCAATGTGCAACCCCCCCCCAATTGGATAGAACCCAAAACCCCTGACATTCAGTCAAAATCTTAGCTGCCAACTCGCTACTATGTGAAAGTTATGCCACTGACACGAAAAGCACTGTTTAGATTGCTTGTCCTATCCTTGTGGCCAAGCTACAGTCTGATTTGATTATAAGTCAACAAACAAAGCATGGTGGGAGTAGAAAGACATTGTGTTGCGTTGCCAACAATAAAGATTGGGGACTTTCCAGCAGACCCTGTTGCTCGTCAGTATGACATGAAACAGGTGTTGAGTCAACTGCCGGCAGCCAAGGAAAGCGACCAGTCTGTTGTTCAAGTCTGAACGGAATTGGCCGCCAAAATGAGCAATGGATCCCTCTTAGTAAAAAAGTCTTGTCTTATGCATCACTTGAGCCTCCGGCTGCCAATTTTGCAATCTCGGATGAATGGGACATTTTGCCAGTCCCCGAGTTAAAGTGACATCGTGACCTTTGGCGATTCCGCCAGAATTTGCACGATCTGGTGAAGCTGCTGATCATACAAGTCCTTTTCTTCTTCCAGGGTGTAGGGCTCCTCAGGGTTCTGCTTTAGGAAGCGTCTGGAGCTGAAATTTCACTCTTGTACACTTGTACATTCTTGGACTTAACTGACACTACGTTGGGTCAGACCTCTTGTCCAGGAAATCGCCGACGTCGTCGACGAACCAAGCACCTGCCATGATGAGAGCAGTGACTTCACCCATGCCTTCCACTTCGTAGTTGAGTCTTGTGCGATTTTTCATCAGGTATGGATCCATGATGTAGGCAAGTTTGTGCGGGTTGCTCGTGTCAGGGATCTGGATTTGCACAAGTAGGAAAAGATTTGTTCAAGCAGCGTTGAATCGCGACGAATACACGCGGATGTTTAGTCAACAAGCATCTGTCACCGTCGGTTTCTCTTCTCGTCCGGTCCGGATGTATCCTCTGAAGAATCTCCTGGGTCTCAGCTCCCCAGTGTGGTAGGCAGTTAAGAAGCTCCAGGGCTCCAGGGGCTCATAACGGTCAGCGTCATATAAGTGAGGGTCACAATATCTGGACAGAAAAGACCTATGACCCAGAGGCCATGTCAGGTTAGGTGCTACAGTGGTCACCATACATGTAGTCCACCAATCTCTCATCACCGCCCATAGCCGCGAAGATGTCAAAGTAGAGCAACCTCGCCCTTGAGTCGCCAATCAGCAGAATGGACTCCCTCTCCAGACATTCCACTGGAATTGGATGCTGAGGGCCAAAAAGCCTGACGGCGCCACAAGTCTGGGGGTGCCAGAGGTTGTCGCTGAAGCAGTCCCGACTGAAGAAGCAGTCTTTACATGGCTCAAAGTGGTCGATGCTGTAGTTGCTCCTCGTCTGCCACACCTCGTCGACCTCTGGCGGAAAAGTGTGGTTGCCGGCGTACATGTAGGGCGACTCCAGCAAGGGCCCGAGGTAGGAGTCCTTTGGCAATTCCTTCATGGCGGCCGCGGTGTCCTTGATCTTGTTCAGGGTCTCGTCGTGATAGTCCAGTGAGGCAATAGACTCTGCGACCAAGGAGCTCCCCTCCATCAGATTGTCCTTCGAGGTGGCGCTGTCTACGACCTTGGTGGCAGAGTTGATACCAGTCAGAACCACGTACCAGACGCCGTAGCAAGTCACGAAGGCCAGACCCCCGCGCAAGAACTTGACGGTGAACTTCATCGTCACTGACGCCTGGTCCCCTTGAGGGACAAGTTGGCTTCCTCCACGAACACCGAGACGCAATGCGGCGAGCGCTGTTCTTAACACCGGGTGTCCCGCATGTACTCGAACTGGACAACTGGTGCAAATGTGCGTGTGACGGAAACCCACATGCAGGTCGACACAAGGTGTGTTGAGCGCGCAAATGTTCAACGAGTCATTGCTCTTCCTTCCTTTTTGGAGCTGAGAGGAGCTTTGACTAAGTCTCTGCCTGGGGCATGTTTCGCTATGCACTTCACACAGCTCTGAAGCGCCGTTCATTAATCTGCATTCGTAGACCAACGACTCGGAGTTGACCACGCAGACCGCTTTGCCTGGCCAGGGCTTCGTCAGCCTGCCCAAGACGACAGTGACGAGAATGGCTGACCCCACACAATTATGAAATTATGACATCTTGCCTGATAAGAAAGTACCATAAATGAGCTCTAAACCAATGAAAAGCGGACGGAGAAAGATTCTAGGTAAGAAAAGCATCAAATCCTCGGACTTTGTCTTCCCAAGTTACAAGCAAAAACACTTCTGGACACACTGTTTTCTCACAAGTTTGGATTGTCATCACAGATAAAGGGATTTGTCAGGCCCCAATTTTCAGAGTTTTTTCTCTGAAAAGAAGCTTCTGTATCATCACTATTATCGGCTACATAAAGAGGTGTGCCTGTCCACAGTGCACAGAGAGTGCGCCACGTTTAACTTCCCAGACAGAGCGCATTTGTCTCAAAGGGTTACAAGCATATGCGGGGTCGCTTTTGCTGTGCACTCAAGCACTGTTGTGTTGGGATTCACGTCTACAGGACCTTTTTGTGTGTTAAGGAGCAACACGTGGGTAGAAGTCAAAACAGCTCTCACTGCTGCGTCTCTGGACAAGATTGCAAGACACGAACCAGTTGCAGTCTGAGCCAGAAAAAAAGCGCAGACCATAAAGTGGGAGGTTGACAGTAAAAAAATGAAGCTGTGGCCAGTTGACCTTCTTTGAACTTTTTATGCGGTAAGTCACAGATTGGAAAACGAGGTTCACACTAGTCAAGTGCAACTTCCAATGCCGTCATTTTCCTTACTATGCATTTACTGTGCATACGCTGTGAGGTTGCAGTTCACCTTCACCTTCTGTTTTTTAAGAGCATTCTGGACAAAGCAAATTACTTTCGTTTCTAAAGAGAGACTTTCTGCATCGTATGAGTATCACTTCTCCCCCAGCCGCCGAAGTTGATCTTGCTGCAGCAGCAAACTGTTTAACAGAAGCAGTTCAGTGTGCGTCGATGGAAGCTGGATGATGGACACCCTGTAGGTTTGTTTCCGATTCCCGGGGGTGTGTGCGGCCTCAGCCGCCAACTGTTGTCACGCTCTGAATCAGGCCCACCCTGGGATGGTTTGGGTCACGTGACATTTGGGGTGTGGGGTGCTCAAAAGTAAAGGAAAACTAAGACTGTCAACACTGGGTGGTTTCTGCTGGTTATTATTAATATTAGGGAAATATCACATTTTCTTCCCCTCGAAGGGAATGACAACACATTGAGGAGGTCAGTTCGATCTGATAAAAAGATAAAAGTAAGGTATCTTTAATAGAGTTCCTCCTCTTCTTGATCCACTTCTTCCTCCAGCGACATTGGCTCCAACGGGACCGTCGTCGATGTCGTCGACGTCGTTCTCGTCCTCTGCATCCGCATCATGTCCAAACCCTGATTCTCCCTCGTGGTCTCCTCTTCGGTCTTCTCAAACAGGATCTCCCTGGCCAAGAGTTTCTCCCGCTGGATCTGAACCTTCACGTCTCTCGGTATGTCCGGGATGAGCATGGACAAGACTCCGGTCAAGCCAAAAACGAAATGCTGCAGAACATAGCAAATTTTGTTAGAGCTCCTGCGTTGAACACATTGGAGTGCGCCTTAGCAATCTTGATCCTGTGGTAATGGGTGCGTCATATTGTCGTGCGTATAAAAAGCGCAAAAGTTCAACATGCTCCTCCTTTGAGTTCAGGGTCATGTCGTACATGCTTTTTATTGAAAAAATTATTGTTCATTGGTTTAAAAATCCTTCTCCAGCCTTAATTACATCCCCTTCCCGTCCCTTGAACACTCTGCCGCAGCTCACAACGTAAGCCCAGTTTAGGGCATTCGAGATGTCATCGACGGAGGAATTCAGGGACTCGACATTGCTGGGATGGATGGATCGGAGGATGTTGCAAGGAATTCTGAGGCTCTCAACAACCTCCAT
>JAAUXU010108272.1_pt1 | contig 11818 bp, 8 predicted proteins | sample 7278151 | NCBI WGS metagenome assembly JAAUXU01 (sample SAMN14350113, study PRJNA611818) | marine sediment metagenome | isolation source: surface marine sediment (1.8m) | place: French Polynesia: Moorea | collected 2018-08 | reverse complement strand
GAGTCTGGAGACAAGTGTACAGTTTTCGTATGCTCCACTGTCACTCCAGCCTCTTCAAAGACGTTTGCGGGCTCTCGACTCATCATGTCCATGCACGGGTATTAGATGATGACAGGTACGTCCGCATAACTTTTGTGCAGTATGAATCGCTTCTGGGGGACACTTTTTGTGGACTGAGCTTCAGTCCGGTGCGTATGTTACTCTCGGTGTGGGCCTCCACAGCCCCAGCGCTTCTTCGTACGACTGCCGTTGCTGTCCCGTCAAGAGGTGTGGGTTGCAGGGGACTTGGGGAGGAAGTGAGTCCGCCGTCGGGAGGAGCTTGATCGCGAGCTTCCTCATCTCCGGGAGACCTCGTCAACACATTTCGCTGCAGCTCTGGATGAAAACACAATTTGTTCTGCCTGCCAGCATCTATGCACACGCGTGGAGAAGTGCATTGAGGAGCAGGGGGACATTTGCTGCAAGTGTCGCAACATAAAATGAAAATTCCGCTGGTTTCTCCACGTACGAAAAATCTCCAGCCTTTGCCTCTACGCACATCTAGCGTCAGTTCGCTCAGTCCACTGGGAGTTCATCTCAGTGGTGCTTGACGTGTGGATGAACAGAGTGGATGACCCCGCACCAGGTGCTGGTACCGTGCGCCAAGAGACGCCATGTGTGCGTCACTGAGTTGAAACGTGAAATGGTTGCTCTGCGCAAGTTGCTTTGCGCAGAGCAACGCTTTCCCAGACGCGGTGAACTTTGGGGTGAACCATCCGTCCTTCACTCACACGCACTGGCTGGGCCTCGGCTGAGCCATGTTGATCAGGGCTGTCAGGAAGGCCCGCCCCAAAGATCAATATGAGAAATAGTACAGCGATCCCTGTAACTGCAGCAGAGCAGCAGCCGCAGCAGCAGGTGTTGTTGAGCATCTGGCCAAAGCAGGAAAGTTGGCTTAAGATGCCCATGGGCCTGAAAGTTGGTGAAGCTCTGCTCGTCCTCTTTACGTGCTTGCAAGGTGCGCTCAATTGGCCGCCCTGGGACTTCTTGGGTTATTTCGCACACCTCAAAACCAACAGACTCCATTAATTTCACCCGCGCAGCGTCTAATTTTTTCAGCTTCAGACGCTCGGCAGCTGAGGAGGACTTTCTCGGATGTATTAAATTGCTTTCGCATTCTCCGTAACTGTCCCCAGTCGTTTTTTGCCAAGTAACGTAAGATCTCGACATTTTAGGTGATTCAGCAGATACGAACGACGAGGTTTAGCTGCAGGAAGCGCGGAAAATCGTGACGTTGCAGGATTTTTTTGCTCTTTGGCGTGTCGAATATGTATTGCAATAATAAGGGCCTACGGCAAAGCTCGTGAACGTCCATGAAGCTTAATCAGTCTCCCCCCCCCTTCCCCTTCGGCGTTTTTGACGGCTCACACGAATTCTTTTTTTATGGCATTAATTCCTAATACTCAGTCACAATATATAATAGCGCAAAAGCACCCCATATATTATTCTTATACTTTAAAGTGATCGACCCAACCTATGGAGCGAGCAGGAACTACTGTGACGACTGGACTTCACATTCGTCTCCTCTGAAATGCGCGACCTTGGCCGGCCGAAAAGGCTGGAGGAGGCCACACAGGAGAGAGAAGGGAAAGAAAAATCTAGTCCTGAAGTCAAGCAGTCCATATTCGTTTTCGTCGTGTTTTCCTCCATAAAAAAAGTTGTTCATGGGAGGAGAGAGAGCGACGAAATTGCGCGTGCATACGCACGCACGCACGAGCTGAGGCACGCGCGCGCACACACATACGTAACGCGTGTGAGAGCAGAAATGGGAATGTAAATTTTTAATGCGGCCTTTTTGAGCTGCTTCCTTTGATATCGCAAGCATATAAGAGCAAATACACCTCTACGAGACAAAAACTCGGCGAGAGCGACTGGAGTGCGTTCTCTCTCTGCAGCTCCGCAGCCAATATTCTGACAGCTTTGAAGGCCCTCTGCAAGTGTAAGTGTGATACTGTGTACACCAGAGGCCTTTTTGCGGGGTGGAGATACATAAAATGGGTTTTCACCATGCTTTTTGCCACACAGCGAGAGACCTCATGAATTATTGGAAAGTCTCTAGGCCATAAAAAGTTGTATAACCCATTTATGCGGTCTAGTTGTGCCGCTGACTCCCAGTGTTTTTTTTTCCAACATGTTCATCTCCATGTCCTGCTTTCATTGGACAACCACTTTCTTCTCCAAAGCTCCTCTGGGAAAGCTTTCCCAACGTCTTGAAAGTCACTTTTGGGTAAGAGTCCGGGAGGATTGGAGTCCTTAACCCATTAGGTTAAAGCCTTAATGAAGTCATTTTTCGTGGCAAGGTCTTACCTCTAAGTGTCTGACTGGCCTCTCCTCTCTGTCACACTCAGTCATGATCCTGGCTGGACAGCTGAGCCTGCTCGCAAACAGTCCAACTCAGCTGTGTACGCGCGTATTTACATAGTGGCGCGATTGTAATCATACTTTGTTAGCTACAGTGGTGGTGGCGGCCTCCACTTGCTGCATTTATTACTGTCCCACACTGTGTGACGTCACTCGATGGAAAAAAAAGAGACCGCAAACTTCTCTGAGGGAGACGCCCAAAGTCTTTTTTCATCCGGGTGGGGGTGAACTTAAGGTCGGGGTTGCCAGCCTCAACTTTGACTACTCGAGATGGGTGGATGTGCACATTTTGGTCTCTTGCGTGAGCGCCAGAAAAGAAATAAATGCACGTTGACCGGGCAAAAGTTGCTCACCAAGCTCGAGTGGCCGGACCAGCTCAAGTACTTCCCTTCCTCCTCCCGTGTGCTGGAAAGTTTGGAAACACGATTTGACACGGGAGCTGAGGCCAAATATGGAGGAAAGTTTATCCCGACAGTCCGAATAGGGATGTGTTTCGAGCCGGAAACATCGAGTCGAGCCCAGCCAAGAAGGCGAGCTGGGCTCTGATGGACGTTTCCGGCTCGAAACACATCTCCACACTAAATCTTCGGAGGACGTTTTTAGCATTCCCTAACCTTAGCAGAACCTGGTTTTTTTTTAGGAGACGCCAGAGCAGTTTTATGGTCACATTTTGCCATTATTTGATAGGTGGAAGGAGGGAGAAATTTAATCTTATTTCCTTGCGGGAGTCGCTGATTTTGGTGAGTGGGGAGATTGAATTTTGTGGTGTGAAAGGGGGAAATTTGTACCACAGCCTTCACAAACTCTGACTGGCGCGCGCGGCGGAAATAAAGTCCAGATCTCCAGATCTGTCCAGGTGGCCACAAGTCACAAGTAGCTGCTCGCCCACGGCACGGGCGGCGGCCTCGGCGCCTTTGACGTGGGTGACTTTCAGCGCCTTTCCGCGCCAGGTGAGGAACTTGGGCGAGTGTGACCAGGCGTTCAAGAGGCCTTCTTCTCCCATGCATACAATCTTCTGAGGTAGCGGCGAGGTACAATGTATCTCCTGAATTATTCATGTACCCCCTTTTTTTTCGTCAAATGCTAATGCATTGCAGCATTTTTCGAACGCTGCAGCAAACGGAAGTGATACATGGAGGAAGGGGGGGGGGGACCAAGAACAGCCTGGTTGGCAGCCACTGAGAGGCCGAAGACCTTTGTCATTTGCGACTAATTTCTATCACATTGGCGACCAATTTCGAGCAGTCGAGGCTGGACTGGCACGAATTGATCGTTCTCGCCACGAAAAAGGCTCTTTTGGAGATGGAGATGGAAGATTGGAAGTGTCCATCACGCACGCGCGCGGATTGAGAACGGGGGGGGGGGGAAATCTTCAAAGGAGGTGGAAAAAATTGGAATGAGAAGTCTGATTGAGGTCTGGAGGAGAGATTTCAACTCGCGAAGTTTTGGCTGAATTTGCTTGAACGTAGAAGTTCCCTTTTTGCGTCGAGGGGCCAAAAAGGCCTGCGCGCGCGCCAAAGCGGTTGTTTTTGTCCATTTGTTTTCTTTTTTGCGTCATCCCGGATCATTTCCGCGTCCTCTCGAGGCAAGAAAATTGACCGCACTCTGGAGTCCTCTCGTTCCTCAGGGTCGTTTCACACCGTCCCGAGAAGCGCGCAGTGGACGCCGCTGACGGAGCAGAAGGAGGAGGCGGAAGAGAGGTCGGCCTCGGCTGCAGACGAGTCTGTTACGCGGAGTCAACTGTGCTGCCGGAGATCGCTCGGTTATCATTTTCATCATTATAGACGAAATAGCCGAGCTCTGGGGGCGGAACGATTCAATTTTTTTTTTTTGGAAGAGGAGATATGCGGTAACCTTGGTTTTTTTACCACCTTTTGCCAAAAATGGGAAGTTGCAATCCTTGGGAACGTTTCCAAGTGAAAGGTTTACGTAGACTCGGACTGACGGAGCCTGACAGAGAGTGAAAAAGATCTGTCGGGGGTCACAGCCTTTGAGGGAAAAAAGAAAAAAAAGCCTCCTCGTCCGACCAAAAAAGTAAAATTCCACGCACAAATCAAGGTTGTGCGAGTTTCGAAGCTCCATAATCTTCATCCGATTTATTTAAGTGTCCAGTCCTTAAATGTCCAGGTCCTGACCGCTGCAAAAGGCCCCCCTACGATGGACGTGACCCTGAAGCTGAAGTGGAGAGGGAGCGAAAATTAGGCGCTCAGAAGATTAAAAAATGTATGGGAGGATTAATGTTGTCAGTAAGTGCGGATTGGGCGTCCCCTTCCTTAACGTCTGAGTCCCCCCCCCCTTGGCCTGCCTGGCCGCTGGCCTGGCTAGGGCCTGGCCTGGCGTGCTCTGGCCTGGCGTGTGCTGTGGCCTGGCCCGCTGTGGCCTGGCGAAGGCCTGGCCTACTCGGGCCTACCCTAGGCCTGGCCTGGCTGGCTGGACACTTGTGGGGCGCTAAATAAGAGGGCATTCAAGGACAACACTGCACAAAATAAATGGTAAGGAGGAAACAATTATACCTTCAGCAGTAGCTTCGTCAAAAGCATCTGAACGAAGTGCAGTTTTTACACTCTGGCAACCTTGAACTCTGTGCGGTAGAGGCACACTGTACAGGACTTGTGCTGAGCAGATGCCCAACCAACTTTCTTGTTCACCCGTGACAGAAGCCCAGAGCCAAGTATACGCGGCTGTTTGTACGTGACATTTGGCGGAAAAAAAATGATTTGGTTTGGGTCGAGGCTGACGTTTCTCCAGGATATTGCCTTGCAGGACTTCTCCAGATTGGCTTCCATCACTAAACGCCAACCTTTTTTCCTTCCCTTCTCCCCCTGCTTAGGGACAAAGACAATGAAGCCAAGATGGAGGGCATTTTTCTTCCCGAAATGAGGAGAACGGAACCCTCGTTGCCCCCCGCCCCCCTCCCGTTGTGCTCGTGTATGGGCCTGACTCGCTACTGCTGCCCTGTGATTGGTTTTTTGGGGTGGGTGCGCGGAGGAAGCCCAGGAAATGATTGCGTCGTGAAGGAAGTTCTAGAGCGCGTGGCGTCAAAGTGCACTGCCGGGGTGACCTTTTGGCAGGAGGAGCTCGGGCTTTTTCGGTCCACGCTCGAACAGGCAGGCGGGCTCGAAAGTGTTAGCCACACCACCAAGGTATGCAGTAACTTCTCTTTTGCCTAGATGGTGGGCGCCGCCTCAGAGACGCAATTGCGCCCAACAGTAAGGACGTAAAACGTCAGTGAAGTAAGTAACTTTACTCTAGCACTGTAGTTGTAACGCCACAAGCTTTCCCAAGGTGAGAAAGAAGTGTCTGCGCAGCTGCAGTGTCAATTTAGGCAGTTGCATTTGTAGCCACTGCACCACTTTGCAGCATACGTACATTGGGTGCTCGTACGATGCTCTTGGAAGTGAATGCTGCTATGGAGCGCTGCAGCGGCTGCAATCATTGTTACCGCCTTCCTCCAACACCGTGCAATTAGGGCTGGCATTTTGTGAAGAGAGCTCGAATCTTTCCAGTCTGACTTTCCGTACGAACGAACACATACGGAAAGTTATCTCTACCCAGGCCTTATTAGCCTCCTTTCTATGAGATTTCTGGTGTGTTCAATATTTCGCTTTGGCAAACATGACGTTGCACAAATATCTGAAAACGTGCCGCATATGTGCTACGCCCTGCTGTAGCTCGTCCAATGCTTGGTATTTTACGCGTTCAAAGCATTAGCATAATTGGGATCACACGTGCACCAGCGCAGACCTTTGTATGAACAGTGTGAACCATATTTTTCCGCGGCAAAGGCAGAGAAAGTGTGTCAGTTCCGACGCAGACCAATTTGTCAACCAGACGCGGACTCGAATAAAGTCACGGGCTATTAATTTGGGAGAAGAGGACCAGGCAAAGGATTCTCTCTCGGCTTTGTGCGCCAGAATTGTTTTCCTCTTGTTGCTGTTGTTCTGGAGAATTACACGCTTTGCTCCATCATTGGCCTGCAAGGTAGGGCTTCATGCCAACATTTGGCCATGCCGGCAACATCTGGGGCTTGATGGCACCCAGAGCCACCAATTTCTGGTGGCAAACCAGGACTGCGCAGGTTGTCCGGACTTGCAGTCCTCGTCAAGCAGATCCAGATCTGTGGCTTTGGACACCTCTTGGCAGTCGGAAAGTAGGTGCTGCTCATTTCTCAATAGCGCTATTCTTTCACTTGGCTCGGCGGGAATGGCCAAATCTCGACGGACTCCGGGAGGATGCTCTGAAAGCCCAGTCACAGTCCAGAGGCCAAGAAGCACTCCTGTCATTTGTCTGGTGGAGAAGAATGTGCAGATGTCTGCAGTAAAGGCGTCTTGCCTCAAACTTGTCCTGCGCTGAGAAAAGAAACTTGACAAAAAATAAACTTTCAAAATAAGTTTTACCCTGCCTTACGGCGGCAATAGGTCTGGCTGCAAAAATGTGACTGAGCTCCCTTGAAGATCCTGCAGATAGGGCTTCGATACATGTGTTACTTCGTGCAAAAACTTTCCGGCTGAGTGACTTTCCGAGATCAAGAAGGAAGAAAAGATGGGTGGTAACTTTCGTCATGAAGCATGAGCAAAAAGAAGTTATGAGCAGGCTTCTTTTCTCTTGTTACATACTAGCAAAATTGTGCCAACGTCTTAAAGGGAATTTTAAGGCCCAATTTCAAGACCTGCTCATGTGGAGAATTCGCTCTCCTCGCCGGCGGAGTCCTGCTCTACCCGCAGAGTTATGTGACAAGAGCGACGTCGGCGGCCGCACGTACTTGGGGTGCGGCGGCTTCGTCCGCTACAGTCGACGTCTCATTTCAGAGACTTCTCTGCCGTCAAGGAGCGACTGCAACAGCTGGGAAACCATTCGATTCTGGGGATTCCGAAACTGTACTCGATTGAATATGAATGACGACGGAGCATCTTTCTTCTTAAGTGCTTGACAAGACCCATCCAGGGCAGGACAAACATCCAATTCTGCATCTCGAGTATTGCAATGCAAAAGAGGTGCTGCTGGGTGTTTTTTGTTTGTGTCACTCACGCAACGACGCAATTCCCCGGAAAAAACGCCACACACATCTGGGTGGGAGGGAGGATGATGGTCGTTGGTGTCTCAAGAAGGCCTCCTTAAGGCGCGTTCACCTTCACACATCTCCACACGGAAGAAGAAAAAGAAGTCTGGGAGGTCCAGCGTTTTTCCAGCGTCTCTTAGGACGCGCTCAACCATGCAGACCTGGGGACAAAGGAGCCCACCAGGGAGGTCCACAAGTGCGAAGAGTAACTCGTTCCTGTGTTTTCTTTCCTCAATCCCTCAAGTGATATTTAGAGCGTCGCTTAAGACTCGCTCGACGATGTCAACTTTGGCAGCTGCCAAGAAGCCTGAGTGGTTCCAAAGTGTGCCAGAGTAACAGTTTCCTTTGTTTTCCTACTTCCAAAGTGATATTTGGAGCATGGGGTTGATGCCCTTAAAGAGCAAGAGCAGATTTGGATGCCAAATGTGCATCCTATGCCAAAACCAAGTCCTGTTAATGATCAGTGAAGCCATTTTGACTGAGGCTTAACCAAAAGAAAAAAAAAACTCGCACTGCTGGCTTTTTCGTTAGAATGTTTATTTAATAAAGTTTTGAGTAACTTTTGAACCAAAAGAAGTGCTTCCAAGACCACGATTAGAAGAAAACTCTCTTCTCCAGCCCAGCCCTGATGAGGAAGGGCTTACTGGGCTGCTTACGCTTGAGCCGCCTCCCAGCAGCGTCTCCAAACTGCGTTAGCTCCGTGGAGTCTTCAGCCGAGACCTCACGACCGACATAAACGTGCACAGGGTAAACATGACCTTGTGTTGTGTCTGTCTTTAAGTCCCTCTTCCCCTACCTCGAGACAAAGTTTTCTCCGGACTAAATTTTAAGCAGCTCTAATTTGGCCCCTGTTTGCCGGAGGAGCCAGAACACGTGAGCCTCAAAGAAAAAAAAGGGGTCATCTGAGAGTTCTCTCAGGCTCACATTGCACACCGGGCCGAAGAAGAAGCCTGAACGAAGAGGCCCGCTCTGCTAGACTCTCTTACGCTGCTTCCCCTTCTTCACTTATTAATTGAGCAGCTCTAAGTACTCGCACAGGCTGTTTTCCAAGTTATTTTGTCCTCAGAGAGACAAATTACCCGTCTGCACGAAAAGATGCCTCCAGACTTGAGTCCCTCGAGCTCCTCTTAGTCTTCACAACTCCTAAACATACGTGTTACATCAAAGAGATTGGGAAAGTGCGCAATTTTGGTGCGCGCGCACACCCACACACACACACACGTACAAGTCTTGACAGTGCAAGTGGGCCTTTAACAGGCTGCCTGCCTGCCGGCCGGCAGGCCCACCTGCCTGCCTGCGTGCCTCTCTCTGGCATCCAGCCCCAAGGAAAAGGGGCCCACGGTGTAGAGTGTGGGCATGACTCAGAGATGTTGCCAACCACCATCTTCTTTTGACTCCGGCCGCACTTCTACTTGTTGACTACAGCGTACTACTTGTCTGCGATTTCTTTATCCTGGAAAGTTCATTAAAAATGTAATTGCGAGACAACTTTCTGTCCATTTGGTCTCGTCGTGATGAATAAACCACACGTAACCCAGACACATGACAAGCAGGCTGTGTGCATGGGTGCTTCCCGTACGCAGGCCAAGTAACTAAGCGATATTTTTTTATTAAACACCTTTGCTCTTGCTTTGCTCATATAAATACATGACAGTGCGGACCGCAAATAAGACGGCATTGTGCTGTACTTGTTGACGCGGTGCCAGCAGTGAGCAGCTGTGCATCACTTGCGGAACACGCACGACAGAACCATAAGGCAGTATCATTACTTTAGTGAATATTTCATGCAGCTTTCCCTACCTGCAGCAGCACTCAAGCAAAGAGGCTAGATGGATACGAGCCAAGTATTTGTACCTACTCTAGGTACAGGGGGCTTACTCATTATTCAGCGAGGTACTTTATCGGCTTCCAGCATTGTCAAAACGTGTGCTGCCGCGCCAAGATCAGCTTCGGCGGGAAGGAGAAGGACGTATATGCAGCACAGCAGTAGGCTTCTCTTCCATAAGATTCTCCTCAGAATCGTTGCTCTGCAGACTAGAAGAAGCTGACCTGGTTTTTATAACCAGTAAATGTATTTAAAGTCACAAAAAGCGGAAGGGAGTAAGAATTGGCTTCTAAACCTTCCTCGTGTGAACGTTATTGAGCCCCTACATAATATCTTTGGAGAAAAAGGGCTAATTCCATCAGCATTCTTTGAGCATGTGGAGCTCGAGAATGGTTGGATGGATCTTGGGGTGCGTGGTGGCATTTTGATGAACATTCAGTGTCTGGAGCTGAGGTTCGTACAGTATACGGGTTGGACACCCCAATCTGAAAGGTGGGACTACCTGATCTGCCAGGTGAAACAACCTGGTCCGCCTGGTGGTTGAACACCCGGATCCAACTGTTTGGACGCCATGGTCCATTTAGTTGGATGCCCTAATCTGTCTGCTGGGATACCCCGGTTGGGTCTAGCTGGACACGCTGATATGTCTCATTGAGTGTACCGAACCATGTGGTTGGATACCCCGACCTGTCTGCCCATTCTAGAGCTTTCGCCTGACAAATCTTCCACATTGGAATTTGACTGAGGTCAATATCTAGGAGTCTGTATGGACATGGGAAGTTGTCATTGCACAGGGCATTTGTTTGCCAGCGGAGAGGGGCTTAAAAAAGGAGATCTCGAAACTTTCTGGAATGGCCACCTTCATTCATCAATAGAGCCACAGAATGACATTCGCATTTGCCTTTAGGGAAACAAGAACTTGCTCAAGCAGGACATGCACACATCTTTGTAGAAAAAATCTGGAACTTCAGCTTCCTCTTGGTCATTACCTACCATAAGCAATGTCCTTGAGACTAAAGAAGTCCTGGTGCATTTTGTTCTACTTGGACATTTCTCGTTTTAGGTATGGCTCAACAGAACTATCGCATTGGATTGCCTGTGTGATGGTCATAAGCTGGTCCTGGCTGATTCTAGATGCTACCTTTGCCTCTTAAAGGGTGGAGGCCAAAGAACTTGCCAAGTAGCTTGTCCCGCAGTCCTGTTGCTTCACTTTGGAGGGTAGATATGTCTCTCAGTGGATGACATGAGCTTGGAGTAGGTCACACTCAAAAAGAATGACGAAAGAATGCTGCCTTGATCTTGAAAGCAATGGTGCTGTCCATAGAAAGGCTGTGAGGAATGAAAACAAATGTTGGTGCACAGCACCTCATGCACAGTTCTTTGTGGTTTTGAACTGACATTTCTTGAGTTTCTTTTCATTTCTGAAGAGGCCAGACTGTAGGTGCAGATCTGGCAATAGCGGTTCTAATTGGATCTATTCGTTGTTATCTTTTCTTTTTAGCTCACAATTCTCTGCTTGTGATGACCATTATTTGTACGGCTGACGTGCTGCGCCTGATCATCCCACATTTTGTAATGAATGTAATTAGTCTCGTAAAATCTCTAGTGTCATAAAGTCTCTAACAATTCAAATGAGAACGTTTCTCCAGGTGTCACTCCTATTCATCAAATTTACTTTAATATTTTAACCCATCGCGAAAGCTCAGTGGCTGTCAGCAAGCAGTCTCACCGTTAAAAGAACTGACACTTCGTGGTAACGACGCCATTAAACGTCGGCTATTACAGGTCACAATGAAACAGTTAGATGAACATAAGATAGTGTTTTAATACCTGCCCCCCCCCCCGCTTTTTTGAACTTTCCAGTCACGTACTCCTGCAATGCGGTGGCTGAATGAGTCACTTTTCTCAGCTACGACCACCAGCGCAACTGCAGCCAACTTTACGTCTTGGCCTCATTAAGTAAAACTGAAGCACTTTCAGTCCTTGGACTTTGTAAAATCTCTTGTCTAGGCAAAAAGTGATGATCAATGCGATGAGACACACGATGCGGGGACGGCGCAAACGTGCTATTTGCGTCTTTGCTGTGTCAACGACTCCCTTGTGCCGTCCACGTTTAAACTGTCAACTAGTGACTAGTGCACCAAAATTTTAAAACCTAAAAAGTACACACCGTACTAAGGATCTCTTTCACGACAGGTGGAGGGCAAGATGGAAATGCCTTACCCCCTGCCGTCAAACAAAGTACTGGTTGGACGTTCCCGGCAGTATAGGCGATGCTGTGGCTCGTCTGGATCGTCCTACCCTTAGTATTGTACTTCAGGCCCTCATGGGACATAACTACCTCAACTATCACCATCGTATAGTAGGTAATTTCTCCGAACAAATCTGTAGATTCTGTGGAGAGGAGCGCGAGGAGTTTATTCACCTAGCGTGCGAGTGTCCTGCGCTTGCCAGGGAGCGCCTCAGCTCTGTCTCCAGCTTGGCAGACAACCTCCAGACCTGTGGGGCCTTATCAGACTCACACAAGTGGATCG
>JAAUXU010143328.1_pt1 | contig 11820 bp, 15 predicted proteins | sample 7278151 | NCBI WGS metagenome assembly JAAUXU01 (sample SAMN14350113, study PRJNA611818) | marine sediment metagenome | isolation source: surface marine sediment (1.8m) | place: French Polynesia: Moorea | collected 2018-08 | reverse complement strand
GCTTCAACTCTGTCACCGACACATGTTAAGGCCAAAAGCAAAAACCTTATGAGTCATCTTTGAGGAAGTGTTGATAACCACAGGGATGTTGATCGCGGCATCAGTGTAATGGAGCCAATTTAGGGGAATCATTGAAACCTTGACTTGTCCAGGGCCATGCTGCTCATTGCAAGTTGTGGTCAAGCATTCTGAGCCTGTGAAGGAGACAGACTTGAGTACCCAAGGAAAAAAACTTGACCAAATGTTCCAGACGATGTTGCAAGAAAATCTGTCTCGCTTCTTCTGGTTCCTTTGCTTGCATACATGATGTGCGTTTAAAGAGGATTAAAGTTCTCAATGAGCGTGTCTCTCAGAGTAAGACGTTCTTCAACAGATAACAAGTTACTGTCTGCCCTGAGCCGTTGTGAGCCAGAACCCCTGCTGGCACTCGCCGACGCGCCGTCCTCATCGTCTTCGCCATCCGAGTCGAACTCTTCGTACTTATATTTCCGGACTGTGTCTACACTCTCCGACTTCTACGACCGAGAACTGGTGGCCACCATTGGATGGGCCAAGCAGATCCCAGGTGAGAAAGCTAACTCATTCATCAGTACGGGCCTTATCGTCGTGAGAGGAAGGAAAGGAGCGTTAAATTACCCACTGCATTTTTTGAGAGTACTTGTGGAACGGATTGCTTTTGGTAAGATTTCACTTCCTATTGCCTTCTTGTGCTGTGGCGTTATGTAGTGATTTCTTTCTTGGCGGCGTGCCACACTCCGAACAATAAATTTCACGTAATCTCACGCATTATAAGAGCTCCAGTCAACCGTGGTAAAGGGTAACTATTCTTGTCTATAATGTATAAAGTAGACATTTGTCTGTGTCTCTTTCTATCGATGGCTGAGGAAAAGAGCGGCAGAAAAACAACGGGCACAGATTCAGACTCTGTCTGACAAATGGCCTCAGGTCAGTTCATGTTGCAAAACTGTTTCCAGTCAATCGTTCATTCCTCAAGAAACTAATGATAGGAGATCCCTCATTTCAGTGCTGAAAGGAGTCAGTGAGAGTCTGAGGCCACGCCTATATGAGATGGCCAGAATGGTAGAGTGATGCTCAGTTAGGACCGTAAGGCAGAAGACGGTTGTGGTGGTGGGGAGGTTGTTGGGCTTGTCCGGAGAGTTGAAGGAGGGGGAAGTGACTAGGGCAGAAGTTGTCCAGTGGTGGGATGAAGGGGTGAGGAACAGGAGGACATGGAGTGTTTCAGGGCTGGGCAGGGGAGGTGGCAAGACTAGGGGAGCAAATCAGACCCCGAAAGGTCAGCTTAATAGAGGGAGACCAGGGTGGAATGTTTATGAAGAAGGGGGTCATGGACAAGATGATAAAGGTGTCGTCGAGCAGAGGGTATTAAGTATGGAAACCTGGGGGTCACGTACATGTACAAATCACTTGTACAGTTTGATGGCCTAAAGAACGGAGGGTTCTCTTCGACCTTCCCCAGTGTCGGTCCCTCAGATAGATTAAGGACCGAGCACTTTAATTCTTCACCATGGGCCTTTGTTGCTTGGTCCACATGGAGGAGAAACGATCATGAAAGCCGCTGATGCGAACACACAGGGGCGGGTTAAGCGTTGCACCCGCAAGACGTACTGAAAATGCCCTTGCCGGTGCTGCTTGAACTCAAGTCTTTTCTGTCACATGATAGCAACTGCAGATTGCTCCTTTCGCCCAGGTACTTTGTGATACAGTACACACGAGTACGCGGAAATGTCAAGGCTACACTTAATTTCAGGTTTCACCGAGCTTAGCCTGAACGACCAGATGCGTCTTCTCCAAGCCAGCTGGTCCGAGATCCTCACCCTGACGTTGGTCTTCCGCTCGTTGCCCAGGTCGGGTAAACTCAATTTCGCCGCCGACTTTGCGGTCACGGAAGAACAGGCCTTGGCCTGCGGACTGCAGGACTTCTACCGACATGTAAGAGAAAGCTATAGGATTGTACTTCGCCAAAAAGACGAAGAAGTACTTACTTTTTCTCCAAGAACGCACAGAACAATTTCTCCTGAAATTCACTTCTGCTTTGCTGGCTCCCATCATCTTCCTCTTGAGTGCTAACCTATCATGAGGGCGGAAAACTCTTTTTGATAACGGAAGGAAAAGACAAGGAAAGACGGATAGATGGGAGAGTCATATGTAGCAACTCAAATGGCATGCCGGAAAAGTCAGAACTACATATGTGGTCTTGTAAAGATTTAATAGAACTTTGAAGAGAAGGAATCTTTGCCTTTCTATGGTTCTGAGGCATCTCTTGGCCAGCTTATGCTTCAGTTCATCAGGGAATCGGTGCACATTTGGATTAGTTATTGGCACACGCGAGATACGTGATGCGTTCCTTTACAGTATAAACCATGTTCCGTAGCGTTTGGTCGATTCAGAGACACAAGACTAAGGGTGTGAAGTGTGATGAGTACATAGAAAGTAAAGTTAGTAGTAGTAGATTGTCCGACTAGGGATCATTTTTCAATATCTGGGTTTTGGCTTCTCCGAAAGTAAGACTTGGCTTTCTCAAGGGTTTCATGCATTAGAAAAAAGGCAAAGATATGCAAAGTAATATTAGATGTGAGATCGACGCTTTGATTTCAAGAGGCTTCAACTTTTGGTGCTCAATCCTGCAGCCTTGATGATCACAGAGCGAACTTTGGGCTTTGCTCTTTCTCACTCTTCTTGAAATCATGGTTTTGGCAAAGCTGTGACCTCGTCCGCTCACTGATGCCGGCAAATATATACATTGGAATAATATGGCATGGAATAATAGAATGGAAACACAAAATGGAATGAGTGAACTCGTCAAATTCGATCTCCTAGGCTTGTTTCGAATGACGATCTTGCTTTGTTTTGGTTTCTTTTAGAAAATGACTAAGGTCCGATAACTTTTTTTTTCTTCAGTGCATTCAGACGACGGAGAGGCTTGAGCGTATCGGTATCCACAAGGAAGAGTTCTTATTGCTCAAGGCCATCATCATCTCTAACTGTGACGTTCGCGTTGATGAGCACTCGGCCCTCTGGAGACTCCGGGATAGTCTCCTCTCCGCACTTTTCGACTGTGTGGCTGTGATAAGGTGACTACAAATGAAGAACGGTCTGGAGTTGAGTTACGATGATTGAAAAAGGACACCCTCACATTAGCTGAAGCTCTCTGAGTCTAAAATTTCACTATAAAGGACGGGTCACTCTGCAGAAATAATGGCTTCTCCCGATTTGGTGGAGAAAAATGAATCTTGTTCTTTCTCCTGGTCTCTTTTTTAGAACCTTGGTCAAACGTGTCCTTCGTGTCCCAAAGGACATGTCCAAACGTGTCCAAAAATCCTTCGCATTGTGTCCACATTTTTGTATGTCAAGTGGCCAGTCCAACTGTCACCATTCATGTAATGCCTCTGGCCATTGACGATCGTGCATTCCTCTCCTTTAGATCAGGCAATCCCACCATCCACGTGCAGAATCTGCTGCTCATGCTTCCCTCCATACGACAGGCCGATGCCCTCGTCCGTCGGTTCTGGACCAAAGTCCAGCAGGAGGGAAAGGTGCAGCTCAACAAACTTTTGGTGGAGATGCTCGAGGCTAAATGACCAAGGCCTCAGGAGCTCCGGAGCACGATTCTATTGCTGCTGGATCCGAACTCACACAAAGAAGATGTCGCTAAATGATATCGACTATCAAGTGGTCACGAGTACGAGTTAAATTGTCATCACCCCATACGGATGCTAACCCTCTGCACTAGATGGCGGCTGATGCCTTAATATTATTCTCTTTTTAACTTATTGATTTTAGGTCTCTTTTTTTTCTGCCTTCTGCCCAAACCACCCACTTCAGAAGTGCTTAAGATGCTGCCGGGTTGTCCCATCCCCCCCAGGTGTGTCTCCGTCAAGAGCGTGTCCGTGTAGCACTGTCTGTACAATATTGGAAATACTATGAGTGAGTGCTTGCTTCATGTCGACCCATCACTGTCACAACTTTTAGGGTATATTTCTCTCTCTTTCTGTGTGTGCGTGTATGCGAATGTGTCGGTGAGAGTAAGGGCTTCGTAAGCGCGCGCGTGTGTTTTTCTCTCCCAATGTGCATGGGAACCTGTATACGTACCTTTCGTAATTGTAAAGGGTAGATCATGTAACACTCGAATGAGGCTCTGGAAAAAGAAACATGTATACGTGTATGTCCTCGATAACTTTTCCTCAAAGTCCGGTGACAGGCGATTGGCGACCTCATCGATGTCGACTGACCTCATCTCCTTGAGAAACACTCCCATGGCATGTCAGTGTACAGGTCGTGGGGTCATTTCTTGAAGGGATGAGAGGCTGCACAATGGATGTTGCTAATCGCCCTTCATTCGGATTGTATCGTTTGAGGGAAGGAAGAATGGAAGGCGAACTTGGTAACACATACTGTGTAGAATCTGTTGAATCCAATGGCTCTGGGAACGCCACAAAAATATATATTGTTCTGTAAACATGTTCTTTGCACTGCTGACGACCACTACACTTTCGTTGGTGCTCAGAAGTGTCAATTGATCAATCACTGTGTGCGTACAAAGGCCGTATGATATAGTCATGTTGCGCGTAAGAAAGTGGAAGTCCTACTACAAAAGATACTAATAGCGACTTATGACAAATATGAGAAATATATATTGATCAATTGATATTTATTAATACATGCGCTCTCAGGCTAATTTTGTACCGCAACCAGACATCCTTCGTGCATATGTCAATACCAAACCTACACAGGCTTTGAGTACGAAGCACGACCAGGAGGTGCAAGACTATGCGCTTCGGTCAGGAAAGTTCCATGACATCAGTGGCCGTTGGTCACGGTCTTGGCAAGTAGCATCGGGATTCTTTGAGTCTATGGATTAGGGCTGATTCAAGCAGGGAAATCGCAACGTTTGATTAGCACAGATCCTTGGCTTCCGTGGCCCTCAAACCATTTTATTTAGTCAGTCTAGCACAATCAAGGGTGATATTTGAAAGGGATTTTTGGAGACTATATTTTACCCGATCTTTTTCCGCAAGGGCGCTTCGTTGGTACTCCCCGAGGACTCGCTATCCACCTCTGCGTTCGACCCCTGAGTACGACGACGAGTACGAGTACTCCGCGTACGCATTTGATCCCCACACGCCCGCAAACACCCCGCATATGGCAGGAAGGGAACCTAGCTAGCTTGAGGGTCTTCCTGGACACCCCTTTAATTAGACATCACTCGTATTTTCGTTGCAGTGCATGCCATGATGTCACTACGCGATGGATCATTGGTGTGGTATTGTGTTACTAGAGGCCGAACATTTCCCTTGTGGGGATGCTCGAGTCGCTTTCATTACAAACGTAAAAGCAAACAGTGAGTGTGCTGGGCTGTAGAAACAGTATCTCTGCCCTCACGGGAGAGTTGGTACATGCGTCAGGGGAGTCGGATTCATTGTGAGTGATCTGAGCATGTTTTTAACTCATCTCCAAGTCACCGGCATAGGCGTCTTCTGTACGTTCTTCACTCTTGGAAGCTGGATTGCTCACTAGCTTATGCCGCCCAAATAGGTGGTCAAACGCAGGCACTTTCCGGTGCGTAAGCTCTGCACAGGGACTGGGACGTCCTCAGTGGTCGGATATCTCACCCATTAGCAAAATACTCATTGCTCCTACGTGTACCGGATGACTAATATTTAGCTGCTTATAGCATCCGACTTGGCTGCAAGACAAGAAGGTGAAGTCAGTTGACCTATGCAAGACTTAGGTGATGTTCAACTTACAGGCTAACGTAGCTCTTAAATGAACTGGTACTTTAAAATCGCTGTTAATTGCTAAATTTGTTGGAGGCAACTCTATACAGTTCACAGGAGCAAAGTTTTGAGTCTCTACTTCCCCCTAGTCTTTTATTTTTTTTTAAATCCAAATGCATTTACTGGGTGTAAAACAATCGGTGAGGGAAGTCCTAGTTCAAAGCTGAATTAAAAGGCACTCAAAACAAGGCAAAATCTTTGATGTTGGAAGAAAAATCCACTGCAGTAAAAGTACGTGGTGTGTACTTTGTGCAGCAGACCATATTCCGCCCATACAGGAAGCAGTTAAAAGAGCGACCGTCGATAATAAGCTAAATAACACGTATATTGTGAGAGTAGTAGAACAGTGCTTTTATAGATTCATCTGGTCGAGAACTAGTCCGTGTGAGGCAGGAGGCACGCGCTGAAAGACGCCAGTGTAGCTCTTCCTCCAGACAGTCCTAAGTGATGCAACACCAGTGAATTCAAAGTCCTTGCGAGACCCCGAGAACCCCGACCACTTTCGTTAGAGCCCGCCTGACCGCCAGCAGGGAAGCCTACGGCCCACGCAGTCGGCGTGGGTCGACTGAGAGGTGTTCCTGCTTTCAAATGGAGTCGGGAAGGCCCTTAAAGATGCATGGTCCACAGTACGTTTACCCTGTCCCGGCTTACAGCCCTTTAATTTATTAAAACATACGAATAATCGGGCTAAAATGACTTCTGACACCAATCAGACGATGACGGCATTTGTTTGGCTTGCTGGTTGCTGCTGTTCAGGATCATGATTCTGCTGTTGTTGCTCGGTGCCGTCTTCCTCCGACTCTTCCATTGAGCGGACGGCGAAGGCGTCGTTGATCCCCTTCCTCAGAACGCAAAAGTTGTAATCTAGCAAACCTGTCCGGAAGGATCACAAAGTATGTGAGACAATCCACTATATGAACAAGCACGTACACTCAGACCGTATTGCACATGAGAAAGTTAGTTTGATAGTGCAACGTACAGAGCAAGGCAAGCTCAGCGTGTAATTTATGAGTGCTGGTACAGAGAAAAGTGTGCAAGTTTCCTCACCGTTACTTTTCTTAAAGTTGTCTTTCCGAATGATGCAGACAAGCGCCAGAACGGGGCTTATCTCTTTCAAGTAGAGCACCGTAGAGTTGTTCAAGCTGATGATGCTGCCGCTTTTATTATCGAAAGCTATGCGAGACATCTCCGGTTCGTTGCTAATGGAGGAAGAACGCCAAATGAGATAAAGCATATACAGTGTATCTGAGATGTCATATCCACTTCACTTGCCCATAAATGCAAGATACGTCGATGACGACGTCGATCATGTCACAGCAAAGCTCGTAGCCTTGAATGTCCACTGGGTTGGAGTCCGTGGCGATGTAGATCTTGGACAGGACGTCGAACAGAAAAGCCTTCTCTATACCAGAGTTCTGAAAGACGACGAATCCAGTCGACGTTAATTCATTGCGGATAGACACTTTGCTACTGTTACCTACCGATGTAAATGCGTTGAGAAGACTTTCAAGCGTTGGCAGCTCCGGGATGAGCTTCTGAACTACCTTGGAGAACGCTTCAAAGATTGAGTGGTCGTAGATGGATGTGAGGTAGAACGAGAGTTGGACTCTGGGTAACAATGCATCGTCGTCAAAAACTAATCAGTTATGGGGTAAACCAAAAAGGAAGTCTAATGCCAAGTCGCGGACCTTCCTTCCAACCCCAGTTCCTGACAATCGTCCGACCAACGCTGGCTTATCTCACGCTGCGTCTCTATCTTGGTCTCGTCGGACAGCCCATCAACCTATTGAAGCAAAGAGACCGACTTGGACGCGTGCACTGCTTTGACCGATGACGTTTCACACAAACCTTGTGAATGAAGACCTCGAAGCGAATGTCGCGCTTGCTGTTGTACGCCTTCTGCACGGTCTGGGTCAGCTTCTGCAGCGCTTCGGTGAAGTCATCCTGCAGAAAAGTACGTTCGTAATGGATAAGGACTATCAACAGACATGCGCCGCTCACGGCGTTGTATTGTAATACACATAAAAGCAAATGTTAGCATGAAGCTAAGCAGATGTGCCTGAGCATCTATGACGAAGATGATGGCCCCGCATCGGTCAAAGACTTTTTCCGACTCGAAGGTGGGGTCGAAGAAGTCGATCTGCCCCGGGAAGTCCCAGATCGCGAATTGCACGAAAGAGCAGTTGGTGATCTCGTCCTTCACTATCTGATTAGTGCTCTCCAGGAAAAGAGTCTCGTTCGGCGACATCTTGTGGAAGACGACCTTCTGGATCGAGGATTTGCCGCTCCTAACATGTGAAAACCGCGAAGGAGACATGAATACACATGGTAAATTCTACCAAAGTCCTCAGACTGAGGTCCAGGGACAGGTTTGAGTACGTATCAAACCGATGTCACAACATAGGCAACAAGACACCTCCAGCACGCCAGATTCTCACACCCACCTTCTAAGTCCCATGAGCAGAATCTTGGGATATTTGTTCTCGCCCTCCGGCTTTTGGCCATTGTATTGGGGAGTGGTGCCGAAGCCGTAGTCCCCGCTGAAGGACGAAGTGGCTGCCTAGGAACATTGTACGAGATGAAAGTAACGAGGAGTCACGTCGCACTCGTACAAGATTACCATGTAGCAAGTCTCAGACCAGGTGGACTGACAAATGCCTCAAGCTGGGAGTTTCCCCTCGATGAAGTCACTGGGTTCTTGTACTTCCCCCTCCTGACCTCCACAAGACAGGCGTAGCGCTGGCTCGCTGCTACGGTCTCCCTCTGCTGTTGTCCTGTTTGTCATGACACGGAAAATAGTGTATCACATATAAGCAACCTCGATTTCGCCGCTACACACGAACAATCTGTGGTGCATGGACATCTTGTGAAGTACCGTAGTTGGAGCTTTAAGTTATAGTTTGCCAAAGCTGAGGGATTAACGCGCAGTTAACAAGTCGCATTGATGCTACGTCGATTACAGACACTGAAACTGTGCATCAAGGAAGATCTATTTGAGGTCATCAGGACAATCTGGCTGCACCAAGGGATGAGCCTTCTTAAACGCTTCTAAATCGGACAACCTCGACTCGATGTCACTCATCACAGGAAACTGTCCCAGGTCGACGCGAAATCTTAAAAGAAAAAAGTGATTATCAAAACCGTGGTCAAGACTATGCCAAAACTACATTTATTCACCTCTTGGCATTGCCGAGCTGAGGTACAAGGCAACAGTCAGCCAGTGTTACATTGTCTCCCACGCAGTACTTTCCAGAGGACGTCTCCAAAACCTTCTCCACCGCTGCGTGCAAAGGATTTTTGTTCAGATTTAGTCAAAATTCAGACGGACACGTTGCAGATAAAATGTACTGCTGACCTCTCAGTCCTTTTTCAATCCAGTAGTGCGACCATTCAGCAATTTTGCCTTTGTCCTCACTAACCTTCATTGCAACGGACAAGTTTTGTACTGGCTGGGTGCCGGAACAAATAATCTCGACGATCTCACGGACCTACGAGGCAAGCTCGTGAGTACATTCTCCGTGGAACAAAAGCTCGGTCTACCCACCTTCGCCCTCTCGAACTCGTCCTTTGGCAGCAGAGGATTGCCCGGAAACTTTTCCTCGAGGAGCTCCATGATGGCCACCGACTGAGTCACTGTTCTCCCCTCACACACCAAGGCTGGGACCTGTCCCATGGAATTCACTGAGAGAAAGGCGTCCTCGCGCTGCTCTCCCCTCAACAGATGGACCGGCTCATAGTCGTAGTCGATGTGCTTCCAGTTCAAGGCTGAAACGAGAGGTCCGACTCATTAAAGGGGGAATCGGATCCTTCAGCGACCAGCGTTTCACTTGCCTATCCGCACCCGCCAGCTGCAGGAACTGCGGAAGTAGGAGTACAACTTCGGCTGAAAGAGATGGAAAGATGGAAGTGGATCTTTTAGCAAGGGAGTCGTGCGCAACGGGTCCCGGTACTGCCCAGTACCCGAGGGGGGCCCCTTTCGTGCTGCTGTGTCAACTGCGAGAGCTGTTCTTCATCACCACAGCGCAGTAGGACAGTGAAACTATCATGAGGGAGACGGGGCAAAACTTTTTTCTTTCTAACAACCAGTTGACTGCATCTTAACTTGGCATCAGGTGAGTAAGATCCACTCAGTCAAATTCCAAAATTTTCATTTTTCGACGCATATACGTATGCAGTTTAACTTGAGCATCGTCTAGTGCAACTTGGATAAGTGACGTTTCTGAATAATCCGGATTTTCTTTCCAGGACACCTACCTCTCTTACGTTCATTGCAGAGAACCCCCGTTATTACAGACATGTTGGAAGGGGTCATTGGCTTGCAATAACGGAAATTTACGTGCATGGAGAAAGTTGGAGTTGAGAAACCTGCACTTTATAATAACTGGGGTTGTTCCTCCAGGGGGTTCTAATGACCGCACTCACCCTAAAGAAACAGTTGTTACTGATAGCATTAGATGCTCGGGATTTTAGCCCCCATCCGCTCCAAGAGTCCCTGCGAAATTAAATTGTCGAAAGTCGCTTAACAATAGAGCTTTATTAAATAACAGAGACCAAAGGGGATAAATATGCCTGCGTGTACAGTATGTCCCAGCTCGCCTAATGGAGAACTCTTGACAGATTGAGATTACTTTCCTGAATCCTAAACAATCCCATCAGTCCGAAGCCGACTGTAACGGAAAAATTTCTGTTCTTCCTCACCTTTGACATTTCCTCGAAGTGTTCGTAGCGTTGTCCAGAGAGGTGTCTTGCTGCCCTGGCCGTTACCGATCGACCTCGCCGAGACTGGAAAGCAGAAGAAAGGAGACAGAAAGATGAAGCTGACTGATACTTGCAGCTCTTCTTAACGCTCTGAAACTGGTCTCTGGCGAAGCTTCCCGAAAACCCGTTCTACTTTGGCCCTTTCGTACTGTACCACTCATCTCACCTGTCGCCAGGCATCCTCACCGTCTCTGCAGTACACTCCGCTCGACCTCAACAGGCAGTTTAGCCTTCTGGCTGCCGACAGCGCCGATAAGGACATGATCCTGACGTTAGCAGGTCCTCCTTCGGCCGCCCAAAATGTTTACTGTTTACTTCTCAGCCTACGCTTTCCCATCTTTTTTTGTTTTCTTGCCACATTGTCATCATTTTCCACGTCTCTAACAAGTCAGAAAAGGAAGGGATCGATTTCGCGCTTCTGATTAAGTGATATCAAGGCCCTTGCAGTTCTAGGGGACAAAATTTCAGGTCTTCTCTCAATAACTATGTGGCAACCCTGAGGAAGGCAAACAAATTCTCGGCTGCTGCGCGGGCCCGCTCTGTTTTGGTTTCACCCGTCCTTTTACCGATCAGGCAAGATGTCGACCACTCCGGCTTCGGCGAAGACTCCGACTCCAACTCCAACGACGACTCCGACTCCCTTCATGAATACGTCGCCGTCGCCTTTTTGGCAAGGCGGCACGACGCTCCCTGTGGGGCGGGTAAAAACCATCATGAAGAGTTCTCCAGACGTGGAGGCGGTGAGCCAAGAGTCGCTGTTTCTGGTCACCAAGGCCACGGAGCTGTTCGTCATGTACTTGTCCAAGCTGGCGCAGCGCAACGGCGACGACGAGAGGAGTGTGACCTACCACGACCTGGCCGACGTGGTGCAAAAGAAGGATAGCATGGAGTTTCTGCACGACATCCTCCCGCACAAGATCAAGTTCGCAGACTACTTAGAGGCGATGAAGAAGGAGCAGAACGGGGCGTCCAGTGCCGATGACTCTCTCTGTGAACTGTGATATCGATGTGGTATCTTAGAACGTACATAACAAGGATCTTTTTTTTTCTCATCCATGGTCGTGTCACCAATGGCGTGACTATGAAACACTGACTTCTATTGCAACTTTCCGAGAGTTAAGCTGTCTTTATTCGCAGTTCCATTTTGTTGAAAATCGCGAACAATTCGAAAATTGGACACAAACAGACACTTCGTGGCCAACTCCAGATCGAGCCACCTTGCACACATCAATGCTGGGGGCCGAGAAGAGCAGAAATGATCAATAAG
>JAAUXU010134544.1_pt1 | contig 11820 bp, 11 predicted proteins | sample 7278151 | NCBI WGS metagenome assembly JAAUXU01 (sample SAMN14350113, study PRJNA611818) | marine sediment metagenome | isolation source: surface marine sediment (1.8m) | place: French Polynesia: Moorea | collected 2018-08 | reverse complement strand
TGCGCACAGGGGGGAGGGGGAGGCGGGGAAGGCAGCAACACGCGAGCAAATTATACAGGACATACATACACACTTAGTAGTACAGGGTGTAGCGGAGAAAAATGCCGTATTAAACTTACCATGTCTGATAAAATTAACTCTGCTTAATCCATGCGTTCTTCCCTGGCTCGGGTACACGCGTACTGAATGCTCAAGTCGTTCGCTTGCACGAGGACAAAACACACAAACAAACAACGCACAAGCTTAAGTCAGAGTAGGTTTGTTTGTGTGCACTGGACTTTTTCACGTCCGGGCAGAATTTTGCTGCCGCGTGTGGCCCGGACACAATTGCCGGCTCATACAGTGCAAGGATAGAATTTGTGGCTCATACGGTCTTCTGAAGGCAAATGGCCGAAAAGGTCGGCTCTCACTGGCTCATTTGTCCCTTGTTGCACAAGGTGATTGGGAAATTCGCGTCGCAATTCGCGATTCGGCCGTGAGAAGCGCAAAATCGCACTTAAAAATCTGTGTAAAGTGAAGATTTGGCTGTAATGGCAGCCCTTGGCATCGCTGATCACTAACGGCCGGGTCACACACGACAAGAAATGCCGATGCTTGGACGACCGATCTTGTGCAACGACGAGCGAATGAGCATTAATCTTTCATCTATTCTCGTGGAGAAATCCGTTTGAGCGTCGGGACTTTCTTCATCGCCCACGTGTGACCCGGCGGTTGCGGCCGGGTCATACTCGGTGGGAAGGCAGAAAGGGCTGTGAAGGGGCCCGTCCGAGTGCTGGAGCGGAAAGTGCCGGCCGGTGTCACCAAGTCGGCAACGTCTCCTCCGGGTCTGCTGTGACCGTGGTGGTCAACTCGGCGTCGGTCTGGGGCATGCTCTGAAAGTGCCTCCGGACACCGTCGAGGGTGGGGGTCAGGCCTCTTCAGTCGAGGCCAAAGTGCTTGTGCAACCGCGTCCTTAGGGGCCGGAGGTGCCAAAAAAAAAGGGACAAGTCGGAATCTGCATGCGTAGATGAATTCCTCCTGACGGATGTTGCTGTGAGTCCAAGAATCTGTCAAAATGCCAAGAGAAACTTGCCAAGAGCCAACACAAGGACGAGGAAGAAGAGGAGGAAGAAGAAGGTGACACCTCTCACAGTGACGAAGACCCAGGTGAAGACCTTGGGTTTAATCCTGCTCAATGAGCAGTAATTGCCCAATTAATCGCTAATGAGGGTGCGCCAATTGTCTTTCATTCTTTGGTTACTTCTGGGCTCAAAGATGGACGAACATTGAGCCTCCCAATGGCTTGAAATGCCGCAGTTTCCCTTTGTATGTTAAGGGGGAAGGAGATATTATTACTCTGGCTCGACGAGACAAACTCAGACTCTGAGTCTCGGCTCCATAACCCTATTTTGTGGTGACAACCTAATTTTGTCCCTGTGGTTAAAGCCTGGTCGAGTGTCTGGTTAGAGAAAGAAAGAATCGACCTGTACATTTGATAAAGTTACGAGACGTAATTCAGAAATTCACTTCCTTCACCACAAGTTGAGGGGGAAAATTCCATATTAATTGTTTGAGTCAGACCTCGCGAGACCTTGATCCAACGACGATTTTTGTTTTTGAAAAAGAAAAAGCAGTGAGAAGCAATGAGTTTTGTACGCCAGGAGTCCAAGGACTTCTTCTCCTTCTCCCTCTTCTTCCTCGTGTCCCCCACGAACATGACAGGATGTGTCTTGACAGGAATTTCGTGCGGAAGTTTTACTCGCAGTCAAATGAAACGACCTTTGTGCACCAAAGGCTGCGTGGAAGTGCAGAAGTGGACAAGACTTGTGCTCAACAGCCTTCATCTCCAGCCCCTTTGCGCAGCCTCCAAGTCCAAAAAGCTTAAATACCAAAATAGTATTGGAGGAGAGAGAGAGAGAGAGAGAGAGACAAAGAACAAAAAGCATTTTGGAACGGCGAAAAAAATCACTTATCGATTCTCGTGCGCCTTCCCGCTGAGCAGCCGACGCCATGACAAAGATTGCTTTTGCCACATACGATATAAATAGTATACTGTACACACAGATGTGTTTGATGTATACTTTCCAAAAGCCTATGTGGACTTGTGCTGCCCCAACCTTTCCGGCTTTTGTCCCTAAAGGAGGTATGAAGACCAACTATGAAACCGTACACAAACAGACGCAGTTACAGGGTGTACGCAAAAAAGGGACAAATTGCGTAAGCCCAAAACTGCAGAGGTGTTTTCGTCTTCTTCTTCCTTTGCGTCAGTGACGCCGACCTTGATTATTTTCTATTTTCTTCCGCGCTTTCCTACCCTTTAACTACTGTGACTAACTACTGTGACTCGACGAGACAACTCGTGTGTACTCGAGTCACCTCGGGGCTGAGCTCAAAGTCGTTGCCTTGACCGCTCTGGTCTGGCTGAGTGGAAAGCTCCCTGGCAGGAATCGAGAGAAGGAGCTTGTCACACATGGTAATATGAGGTATACCTCATATATATACAAACGTAAGGTTGTGCTTGAACAATAAATGAAATGACTTTGAGCGCTGTCTTCATTCACCTCCGGGGGAGACAAATCCAAGCCCAGCAAAACCCAACGGAGTGACTCAAAAAAACAAGGAATGAATTCTTGAGCCAACCAAGGAGAATTTGCTTACTCGTCGTGCGATGACCATGCGTGCGTGCGTGCGTGCGTGCGTGCGTGCGTGCGTACGTGCGTGCGCGCGCCTTGGGGGGGGGAGAATGCATTAAAAACAAAAGATTCGCCTTGGAGGAAGTGGAAATGGCAAAAAGCTACGAGGGAACATATGTAAATGTTGTCCCCTGCGCGGATCCGCTTGCCAAATTTGTCTCTTCGGACGCGCTCACACTTGCAGAATTGGGCGCTTTTTTTCTTCCACTTCGTCTCAAAGCAACGGGCCCAGCGAGAGGCCTCCTCTGGTGCGTGCCAAAATGATGCGGCGTAACCGCTCCTTAAGCAGAGATGTGAAAAAGAAGAGACACTCACTCAAATCATCACTACGGTACTACATTTCTTGCTTCTCTCTCACTCTCTGCGTGTGTGTGTGTGTTTATACACTCAATCTTCCCCTCTCCTCGTGGCCTTCCATTAATTGCCCGCGTCTTCTTCGGCGCTACACGCGCGCGCACACACATACACGCACGCACGCAGGCACGCACGCACGCACTAGCGATACAGAAGTTATGTCGGCGCCAATAAAGTCAGAATGACATGAAAGCGATTTAAACACACACACGCGCGCGCGCGCACTCACGCATTCTCGGACGTATGAGAGATAAAAAGAAGAAGCTCGGCTAGATGTTCTGGTCAGTTGCCTTTTTTTGAGGCTCACACGATGGCGCCGGATGGGTCTTATCTTTGCGTGGCCTCGAAGAGTGAGGCAAGATTTTTTCTCTCTTTTGCGTCAAATCGTATCATCATTTCCCTGCCTATTCTTTGCCCATTTTTTATCTTCCCGCGGCGAATCCCATTTTCTACGCCTGTTGAAGGGGTTGAAGGGGGGGATTTGAGGGAGTCCCCAAACTTTGCTGATAGAAAAAAGCGTCATTTTTGACGCATTTTCATCTCCTTCCGCCATTTTTTTTTCTTTTAACCCTTTGAAAACGAGCTTGTTCGGACACACACGCTGATTTTTTTTCGCAAATTTTTATCGCCCATCGTCTTCTTCTTCTTCTTCTTTGCCCATTGTTGGCGCGCCCACAAAGGAAATGGCCGGAAAAGCAAAGCTGCTTTTGTCACTTTTGGGCCCCCTCCTCGTATTGGCACCCAAGAATCCCTCTCTCTTTCCGGGTGTTATTTGAGCAAAGGCAACTTTATAACGGCCATAAATAAGTGGCAAAACTTATGTAGACACTGATTTTGGTGTTCTTTTTCCTTCTCCTTCACTGTCTCACCGAGCAATTATCCGGCTCCAATTCCACACGCACACACAGGAAGATTAAAAAAGTATGGGGATTTCCAGCGCTATAAATAAGGGCTCTGAGCTTATTTTTCCCCCCTCTTTCCTCCTTCCCCAACCAGAAAATGAGGTCAATTATCTGGCTTTTTGACTGGTGCCAAGCGAAAAAGAGATCTGAGGGATCTTTTGCAAATGCATACAGATGTGTGACGACGCTGACATTTCGCTCGTTCAACTCTTTTTTCCCCTACCCTTATTTCTTTCTCCTCAGCTGCAGGCGTAACTTTTGGAACGTCAAGTTTGTTGGCCTTTTTTTAAGAAAAAAAAAAGAAGTAACTATGAAATATTGCAGGTTTCCTCTCTTGGATGGCAGCTTTTTGTCTTTTGAGCACGTATTCCTCATATCAAGCTTTTTGCTAATGCGACGTGATCGTGGCAATGCAGTGCATGCGTCAAGGAATTGATGTCGGGCCCCGAAAGCTCCTCCAACTCGATTATTTTTTTTATACACAGCACTACTTATAGAGGATCCTGAACGGGGAATGGCACCATCAAATAAGGCACAAGTGCTTAGCATGAGTAGGGAATTGCACCATCAAGAACACCACAAGCACCGGGTGAGTCAATTGATCAGCTTCACTTTGAACATGAACCTTCAGCAAGATCTAGTTGGGCAATAAGGAGTCACAGGACAGGCACCAATGCCAAGGGCGGTATACTTGAAAAATGAATTGTTGACATACACTTGCTAAAAATGTATTCGATAAACTGTGTCCTGTGACTCCTTACTGCCCAACCAGATCTTGCTGAAGTCTCACTAAAAAGTGCGGCGGACCCAGCTGGTACTCAGCATGAGTAGAAGATTGCGCTGTCAAGGACTCGCTTGGTCAGAGATCCTGTCAGCAATCAGACCTGGTGTCAACATAACGTAGGAGGAGATCCTTGATCGCACCGAAAGGAAAGTCAACATGGGTTTGCGGACGGAACTACTGGAACTGCTCTCTCCTCCGGGAACTGACGGACTGGACCAAGGTGTTGCCCGAGTTCTACGCCGTGTACGTCGGCGAGGAGAGCAGGATGTCTCTGTTCACGTCGACCGCCCTCGACTGTCGCAGCTTGACAACCTGTGCGCAGGAATTTGAGAAGTCTTTTCAGGGTTCAGCGGTGTGTGAGATACAAGGAAAGAAAGAAAGAGTCATCGTTGACACCGGAGATTGACATAATTTGGGGGAGATTCGTGGGGAATTCCCGGGCTTGGCAGAAGCTCCCACCAAGGTCAAGTGCAGAAAAATATTTTCCCCCTCTTCTTGGTCGTGGTCAGACCTTTGATGGTCCTCAACGCCGCAGAGGTCAACAGGTTTCACGCCGATTCTCAATTAAGAAAAGGTGTAAAAAATGCAGAAGCCTCTCTGAAAGCATGCAAGGACAGTGGCAGCGGCCGCGGCGGCCGCGGCCCCGACCAGACACCAGCAAGGACAGCACGAGAAGACTCGACCAAACAAAAGCAACTAGTCAAGGACTCTCACGAGCACGGAGGGAAAGACTTACTCAAGTGATACTTGAGTATTCTGGCAATAGCGCAGACGCGCAAAGACACACACGCACACACACAGAGGTGACCCTTGAATGGACTTCACCTCTGAAGTCAAATGCGCAAAACTGCACATTTTTCTGGTATCGCCCAGGAGAGACAATATAGAGCTCAACTCTAGAGCCATTGAAGCAATTGTTCTTGTCTGGTGGAGAAACCATTTCTCCTTTTGTCACGTTGCAAAATGATCAACTTTTTTCAGTTCGTTTTTCTCCTGTCATCACAGTAAATCAAAGCAATTTCGGCAAAAGGAGCAAAAAATTGCACAAGTAACGGCACCTTTTGGGTCCCCCCTTCTCTCTCACTGCCTTTATTGACCTATCCTATAAAGGCGTGCGAATTGACGGAAATAAAACACCCCCGTAACGAATTTATTGGGGGAGGGAGCATCTTCAGGACTCCTCTTCCTGACTCCACCAGACTCGGATGGGGGCCACTCGCGACCTTTCCGAGGCCTCCAAGTGGAGCCACTTTTTATTCCGTGCGAATTCAAATGCGTACAAATCGACCTGGACAAAATGAGTGGCTGATAAAAAAGAGATATGCGATATGGCAACCTGTGCGTGCGCGCGCGCGCTACACAGACATTATCTGTTTAATTCGCACTCAGGAAGAGAAGTGTTGTAGGCCCTGCCTCTGCTGACTACATACGTGGCACACAGAGTGAAGATCCTGTTGCCCTCATAAGAGGGTCACCGATTCTAATCTCTAAAGAGCAGCACAAAAGGTTGAGCTTTTAGCATTTCAGCTTAATGGCCGAGTGTGCGCGCGTGCGTACAAGGGGGGATGATTAGATGATGAGCGTGCGCGCGTGCGTGAGTGCGTGCGTGCGAGTGCGCGTGGCCGTGCTGGAGAGATTCGAATCGTCATAAATGGCACCCCTGAGAGTGAACAGAAAGGAAAGAAGAAAAAAATGCTGTTAAGACAGTCAAGAGATATTAAGGTCCCTGGCAAAATGTCACGAACAACAGCTGCTGCACCCATTGGACACACGCGCGCGGGGGTGAGCACGTGTGCGGGTGTAAAAAAGGGGTTGACTTACTCCACCAGACACTTCTTCAGCGCTCCCAATGGAGTCTCGCTTGAAAAAAGCGAGAAACAATGAAAATTGCCATGGGAGTCAATGAAAACGTCACACAGAGCTGCTTTTTTCGATGCAAAACCTTTTGAGCACAGTCCTATTAACAGTGTGGGCAAAAAAGCAGCTGTGAGTAATGCGATTCCCCCCATTTGGGGGGGGGGGGGAATGGTGCAAACTCATTTTCGACGTTGCCGCCCAAAGCTTGACCTCTTTTTGCCCAATCTTGATGCTCATTTCCTCTCCTCTCCTTGTTGCTCAACTCAGCCTTTGTTGCTCGTTCTTACCTGTAAATAGAACGCATCGATAGAACGGGATCTCTTTTATTTTTTTTTTGCTCGGCCATGATTTTGCAACTTTTTTGCCAAGTTTGGCAAATGATCATTTTGCAGTGTGGTCATCATCATCGACAACATGATTAGCATTCTCTGGCTGGCCTGCATCAATAACTGGAGGAGGGAAAAAAAGGCTCTCATAACCCTTTACCTTTACCCAGAGCTCTGAGCTGATGTCAGCTGACTTGACTGTGAGCCCATGGGACATTTCTGCCACTTATTCGACAGTCCAGTCCTGCACTAGCGTTTACTTGACAGCGACGTCACCTCTGGTGACCAAGCCTGCGGCTGCCATCGGCACTGAGCGTCCGTCACACTCCATTCCGTGGTCGATCAGAGATCTTTAGTGACATTTAGTGACAGTGACTTTAGTGACACGACATGACATTTTGGACACTGCACTCGGACACGGGACAAAAATGTCAGCCGCTACCTGCCTGGCCAATTTCCGCATGGGACAGATGGAATTTTGCGAGGAAGATTCCTCCAGTCTCCGCGTGCGTGCGTGCGTGCGTGCGTGTGTCACCCGGCGCACTCGCGCACGCACGCACGCACGCCCAGGAGAGAGGGAAAAAGTCTCAGCATCTCCCTGTTCCTGCATTATAAATCACGTCCCCCCTGACTTTTTTTGCACGCTTCAAGTCCACCACTTTGGGCACTCTCCACAAGCGCCTGGGTCAGCGCGCGCGCACAGTGGGGATGTAATCAGCACTAAGCTGTGTACACGTAGGATTACACATGCTTCACTTTTATGGGGCTCTTTCTCTTTCTCTCCAATTGAGAATCCCTACGAGGGTCCATGATGAATGGCAACCCCACCAAGCTGGTCGCAGTGCTGCAACTCCACGGATGAAGCAACAGAGTCCAGGCTGTGCACACTCATGGCTTTTGTAGTCAAGGGGCGGAGAGAGACTTTGCAAACATGTCGTTCTTAGGTTTTGAGAACCTGTCCATCCTGGACGTGGTATTCACTCCTTTTTTTTGTTTTACAGATTTTGCAACATGTGTTGTTCCATCTTTTTTTTTTAACTTTTGCAACATGACATTCCCCCTCTTTAGGTCTTTTAAACCTGTCCCAACATGGCCATGTTACTCCTTCCCTTCTTAGTTCCTATAAAGACTTTGCAACATGTCGTTCTTCAGCATGCCTCCCATTCCCCTTTTTAGCATGTTATTTCCCCCATAATTTTTTTTTACCAACTGACTAGAGTTCAAATGAAGTGAAATTTGGGAGCCATTAGTTAAAAGCTGTGGCTGCGGCTCATTTGTTTCACGTGTTGACAGACGAATTGTGTTGTTCTCGACTCACTCGGAGAACGCTTGTGCAGCGTCCTTGGACATTCCGAACCGTAGCTGTTGGAATCCATAAGCGAGAATTGAGGCTTCAGCTGATGCCTGCGCTGTAAAATGCATTGTTCAAACAGTCAAATTACACCTTTGGGGCTGAATTAATCTACCGTTGGCAAAAATCAGCAGCAGGTGAGCAAATAAGACTCCCCCCTCCTCCCTTAAAAAAAACCCCTTCCCTGCCAGATCTTGTCTGACTGAGTCAAGTCAGTACTGTCAGGGCGCATTTTCCGTCCCATTAGTAATCCCATTGAGAAAAGCCATTTCCTTCCCCTCTTGTGTGAATCTTTTCTCCGTCTCATTTGCCCAACAATCGCCAATTTCCCAGATAGTTATGTATGCAACCAACTCTTTTTTTGCGAGGAAGAAGAAGACCGTTATGGCTTCCTTTCTTCTTTTTCTCTCTCCTTTTGCATGTCTCAAAGAGATGGTCCTCAATGGCAATCCTATTGACTCAGGGTCTTATCTGTCCTTGTGGCTAATTTTGTGTGGGAATTGCAGAGTTGTTAAGCATGAACAACATCAGCTAAATGCAGCAGAAATTGGCCAATTTTATCACTGTGTGAATAAACACTCCAAGGTCAGCCACACATTTGAGAAGCAAGTTATAAATGTGCAAAAGCATCATTTAGGCCAACTTTGTTTTCTTACAAGGCAAGGAGCAAATCATTTGGCACCATAACGGCGGGAGGGGGGGGGGGGAAGCAGAGGGAGTTGACGCTATCACGCCAGGCCTGAGCGGGCAGGCAGGCCTACAGGCCTAGGCAGACAGGCCTTGTTTAATGAGCTGAGAATTTGCATTTTTGGGGGTGGCCCATAAATTCAGGCTTGATTAATCGCCCAACTTCTTAGTGAGGCGGAAAAGATGGGCAAGAGAGAGAAGCCTCCAACAGACGCGATCAAAGCCCACCGGAGATGGCGTTCTGCAGGGTCCCGTAAAAGTGTTGCTCTAGTCAACCAGGTGGAATACAGCAGCGTCAGCGGCAACGGCTACAACGGCACACCTGTGTCTGACTTTGATGCTTGGAGTGAACAGTATGAGTCAACGAAAATGTCTACACCCACGCCATGACAAGACATTACTACGACGTCGACAACAGCAACAACAACAACAACAACAACAACACTCTGCGTCCTCCCAAGCTGCTGCTCCTCCTTCCAGCTGCTGGTGTAGCTGTTGTGGCAACAGCTGCTTTGGACTGAACCCTTCATGACCTTTATAAATTTGATCCTCCTTCCTTTTGAGCCTCCCCTCAATGGCTGACTGAGCCACCACCATCTTACTGCCAAGATTAATCCACACAACATCTTGCGGTAAATCACGTGCAAACATGCAAACTTCAAAAAGCTGATAGAACTAGCAAAAAAAAGAATCCGCATAACGAGCAGCTGAAAATGGCAATCATTCCTGGCAAGAGTCCCTAATCCAAGCTATCCGAGCATTTAAGCTAATACCCAAGCACTACTTGAGCCAAGCAAACCGAAGAAAACATTGTTGCAATCAACTGAAGCGGAACTTGGCGGCGTCTCGTCAACTGCTGTCCGGGTAAGCACGCCCTAAGGATGCAGTTCTTCTTCGTCGACGTCGTCTTCTTCCTCCATAAGGAAACGCCGTCGTGATGTCATTACTTGTTCCTGCGCAGGCAGTGTAATGAATGACATTCGGAAAAGACTTCTTCTACAGACATTCTCTTTTCCGCACGCAGCTGCTGCCACAGGTTTGTAGCAGGGAGGGGGGGCCCAGGGGGGCCCAAGGGGGCCCAAGGGGGGGACTCCACAGGGGCCCTGAGAAGATGAGCAACAAGCAGGAAGAAGAAAAGTGTGCGCTTGTCACGAACAGAATCACGAAGTGTTGTTAGGAGGAGGAGGAGGAACAGGCTGAGGCTGTTGTACCGTACGACGACGGACATGTGCTGCAGTGCAGAATCAGTGCAGCAGCAACAGCTGTTCCAGAAGAAAGGAAGAAGAAGACGAAAGGTTTTTCGGGAAAAGGCACGCGCGTGGAATAAAGGCAGGCCAAAGCTGGCATAACCCGTTAACCCGTTGCTCCTGCTGCTGCTGCTTATTCTTCGACACATCGAGAGTTTGGAGCTGCTTCAAATCTCATCTTTTCCGCTTTGCTCTGCATAATCACTTTGACACATGTTCATTGTTACACAAAAAATTAACTGAAGCAGCATTTTTTTGTTAGATGGGTCTTAAGAAAGACGCCGCTTTTTCACTCCTCGTTCGGGTTTCTCAACATCGCTCACCCATTTTCGGCTTCTCTCTCCTGTTCCCCCCCCCCCACACTCACAGCAGTTACGTCAGTAAATGGGGGAAGAAAGGAGCAAAGGCCGGAATTTTAGGTTATTTCAACTTGTGGCACCAAAAATGACGTCAAGGTTTTTTTTGCTGTTGTTGCAGCCCCACCAGCTCGATGTCCCTCATTGTTACATGGATTCCTGCTTGGAACTTGCCCAACTTTAGCGTCCTGATCGGCTTCACGACAGCAGAGCCGTCGGACGAGCCGTGCAATATGAGCCAAAAAGACGCGCTAAGCCTCGGTTCCTCATCAGTCCGACTGAGCTGCAGTTGCACGATGCAAGTGACGGCGTCTGCAAATGGATCCGAACACTTCTGCAAGGTCGGTGGGAGCAATGTCAGGACGACAGCAAAGCCAACAAGATGACAAAGGCAAAAGAAATTGCTACTTTCTTTTTTTTCCACCTAAAACTCCGTCTTTCTTCACCCACCCCAGTCATTACAAGCAGAAGAGTCAAGGCTGATGGCCCGCTTAGGCCTCGTCTAATTGTTACTGAGAGGAGAGGAGGAAAAACTTTGATTTATCGCAACCTTTTCTTTCCCCATGTTGTTATTATTCTGAAGAAAGAAAGAAAGAAAGAAAGAAAAAACGGGACTGTGCACAGTGACGCAAAAGCAATCAACAAATGAGGCCGGGAAAAATGCGTACAAAAATGCGTCACCCCAAAACTAACTTGGGGAATTGTTCGATTCTTCTCTTTGTTCTGGAGAAGGCTGAGCTCATCATTGTTGGCACCAGAGGAGATGGAGGTGCCAGACAAGGGACCAAAAATTGGTTGTGTGCCATTTCCAATAATTGGAAGACTGCTGCGCTTGCCGGAGTGTCTATCAGAGGATCATCACAGACCAGACCTCTCGCTCGTTCGCAGAGTTGCCACACATCACACACTTCTGGGGGGCCAATTTATTGCTTCCGCGATCCGATGAAAAGTGAAAACGAGAGCGAAGGCGGCGTCTTTTGATAATTTTTCACGGCTGTTTCGTTCACAAACACACTGTACTTTTGTCCTGCTCCGAGTGCTCCAGGAAGGAATAATAAGGAAGATGTCGTTGAAAGTCCTGACGGAGAGACTCTGGGAGAAAGGGCTCTTGGTCTCGGAGGCCGGGGCCTTGGACTCGGTGGACGAGGCCTTGGTCTCGGAGGACGAGGCCTTGGTCTCAGAGGACGAGGCCTTGGTCTCGGAGGACGAGGCCTTGGTCTCGGAGGACGAGGCCTTGGTCTCGGAGGACGAGGCCTTGGTCTCGGAGGACGAGGCCTTGGTCTC
>JAAUXU010055102.1_pt1 | contig 11825 bp, 12 predicted proteins | sample 7278151 | NCBI WGS metagenome assembly JAAUXU01 (sample SAMN14350113, study PRJNA611818) | marine sediment metagenome | isolation source: surface marine sediment (1.8m) | place: French Polynesia: Moorea | collected 2018-08 | reverse complement strand
GATGCTGCTGGCCAGAAAGAATCGTGAGGAGTTGAGGCAGCAGCACAAGGAGGAGATGGCCAAGGCTCAGACCAAGCAGAGGCAGAAGCAGCAGATCAAAACACTTTCCTTCAATCCAGATGATGAAGAAGAGGAGGATGAGGATGAGGATGAAGCAGCAGCAGATGAGGAAGAGAAGCCCACAGAGATAGAAGATGAAGGAGGGTTTTTCCATACAATTGACTGTTCAATGGACTGCTCTACATAGGTAGAAAAGCCTCTGAAAAAGAGGCGCTTTGAAAAGAATCCTGATGTTGACACCAGTTTTCTACCAGATGTTGACCGTGATGAGGAAGAGAATCAGCTGAGAGAGAAGCTCCGACAGGTCCGTCCTAACAGCCACATACATAGCCAAGAGCTTTCTTGTGAATATTTTCTTCTTAGGAGTGGGAAGAACGCCAGAAAGCACTGAAGGAAGAGCCAATCCACATCACCTTCTCCTACTGGGATGGCTCTGGGCATCGGAGGAGCATCACCATGAAGAAGGGCAACACCGTATACCAATTTCTCTTAAAAGCATTGGAGGTATTGCTTCATTGTGTTCCTGGTTATAACTTGAATCTACTGGCTGTACGTAAAAGAATTTCATCAAAGCCACACAAATGGCCCTAGTGCCTTTTAAGCATGCCCAACTAGGCCGACCAGGGGAAGTTCTGATGCGCCTTAGTGTCAGCTTGAGAGCCTGTCTATTGCAGGCCTGATCTCCGCTAGTGTCTTGAATGAATTTGACAGTGCTGTCACATCAACTGCAGGCTTTAGATGACAGCCGCAAAGTCAACTTTCTCTGTTTGGTTTCAGTTTTTAGCCGATTTTGGCTAATTTTCACACATGGTATGTAAACAGTGGAGGTGAAAATATTGCTTAATCTGGGGAAAACTCTTATTCTCTGCTACTAAGCTTAATTTTGCTCAAGGCAATGCCGTAGCACCGAACAATTCACAAGGATTCAATGACATGAAACATTTTTCTCTTAATTATGTATGGAAACGTTTTATCTCAACTACACAGGAGTCGAAAACTGCGTGAAACATTTGCCAAACTTCTGTGCGTCCGTACTGTGACAGATGCTGCGATCTTGGTGAAGTCATTCCCAGCATATTCAGTTTGTGTTGTGAGAGATCAGAATTGGGGCAGCTGCTGGCATATGAGTTCTCCCACCTTGTTTGGCAAGCACCTGAGCTGACGAGGATGCTGTAGCAGATTTATTTCATGCTCTTCTTGTGAAGTTCTAGTGCAGTTAAACTGCTATCCTGCGCATGCACTCAGTGTGTGACTGTTTTATGGCACGTCATTCTAGTCACTGTCAAGGGGGACAAAGGAAAAAACAGGGGCAATGCTCATTTTTCTGACCCCTATTCATTCTCCCGTCCAGGTGTTGCGTCCTGACTTTTCCGAGCTCAGGGCAGTCACTGCTGATCAATTGATGTATGTCAAGGAGGACCTGATCATTCCACAGACGAACACATTCTATGACTTCATTGTGACCAAGGTAGGTGGAAAAAAGGTCATCAACGTGTTGTACGCACTCAAATGCAGGTACTGAACAAACATTGACTTTGACTGAAGGCACGGGGCAAGAGTGGACCCTTGTTCAGCTTTGATGTCCACGACGACGTTAGACTTCTGTCTGATGCTACTGTAGAAAAGGACGAGTCTCACGCAGGTGAGTCGTGACTGTTGTTGGGGTCCGACGAGAAAAGTCTTGTTGATAATTATCGGGTGTTTTTCAGGCAAGGTAGTGCTGCGCAATTGGTATGAGAGGAACAAGCACATCTTTCCCGCATCTCGCTGGGAGCCGTTCGACCCCACCAAGAGCTACGAGAAGTACACAGTGGCAGACAAGAAGTAGCAGAAGTCCACGAGGTTTCCGTACAAAAAGGAAAACATTGCAATTGTGTGAGCTATAGGTAGAGAGAAACACCAATTGCGAAATTCTCCCCCAGAAATTTTTCCTCCTTGGCAAGTGCCCAAGGAATGTCTCTTATATACGTATGTTAGAGCAAGTGCTTTCATACCTCAGCAGGCCTTAAGTGGCAGTGGCGAAAAATGTCTTCACTGCTGGAATTCAGACCACACGACAGACAATGACTGTTTTGAATGCAAATGAATATCTGACACATAACAGAAAACAGCTTGTTCGATAGATACAGGGTCGACCAAAAGTAAGCCGGGTCTGTGGAGGCAGTAAATAGAAATGGATGGAGATATAAACTTGGTGAATGTCGGGTTACTTTGGATCCACCCTGGGTAACTTTTAATGATTCTCCTCCCATCCTTCAGTGTCGCAGACATTAGTAACGCATCGTCCATCTCCTGGTCAAAAGTCCAGGAGAGACACGCCAACACGAGGTTCTTCATCAAGTCCTCCAGGAGTGACAAGAAGCCTAGCAGAAACGAGGACTGCCCATATTTTTCTCTTCAATTGGCCTTGAATGGCTTTAAGGGAGCAAAAAAAGGAACGTACTGTTTGAGTCTCAGCATACGACCCACTCCATTTTACACTCTGGGGGTGATGTTGAGCATGGAGAAAGCTGCGGTGAATGCACCCGCGCGTGCCTTGCCAGTCATGTCACTGGCGCTTCTCTAGTCCCTGAACAGAACATATTTTCCTTGTGCCTCCGTCACGTTCAAATCCGCAGTCCATGATCGCTGCCGCGGCCAAGAAGCGCGAAGAACAGCGTTGACTCACAAAAGGTAGAACACAACTTTCGCAGACCACGGGTGAAGCGATACGTTTCTTGCCGGCTTCCCTGCTGTGGCTGTGGACAGGACGGTGATGTCACTTGCAGCAGTCGAGGGTGACTTGACAGTCACTGTACTGGAGAAAAGTCAGGACTGACTTTGAAATGCCAGTGCGCTGTTGGTCGGGGGAGAGCAGGGGTCGAGTTATAAGCATTTCTGTCAGACACGTGTTCTACCTGAGATGCAATACATGTCTACTTGATGACAGCAGTAACAGGTACAGTGGTACCCTCTGATAGTGATCCCCCCTGCGATAAAAAATGACAAAAGTGGCTGAAATTGTGGTCAAATTGATGCAAAATTTGAAGAAACATGTGCTCCTCCCCCAGGACCACAAAGGGGGAACTGGACCGCCGCTGTCTGGCCACGCAGACAGGACCTACTTCTGTCATTTTTTTGCAGAGGGGTGATCACTTTGGGATGTATATGAATGGAGGAGGTGACTTGCATCATCATCGGCAGCTAAATAAGTCATTGACTTATTTAGCTTATGACTATAAGGACTCTTCTTTCAATGAAGTCATTGACTTCATTGAAAGAAGAGTCTTTGTCTGCTCTCTCAACTGTGGTGTGTGTGTGGATATATATTAAACGTGGACAAGCTCAGGTGGACACGCCGCAAGTGGACCAAAGTCAGCTATCCGTAACACAGGTTCAAATGCCGTGATACCACATTCAGTCCTGATTTATATAGTCTTTGTATTTGTATATTTTATGGCTTTATAACAGCAAACCCATCGTGATGCGAAGTTTTTCAAAGTGCCAGCCCTGAACCAATCAAGACTGTGCAAGTATGATCGGGTGAGTATTCTAGAAAAATATCGTATGCTCTCTTTTAGTCACAAAGGTGGATCTGTTTTTTTTCGACAGGCTTTTAGGAGGTGCCACGATAACATGTGCTAGCACAATTTTACATGAAAAAAAGAATCAAGTTTTATTTTTGTCCAACATGGTAAAAAAATCAGGCCAAAGAACTAGATCAAGTTCACCAAGGTCAACTTGAAGGTACTATTAAACTGGGTGACTCAATGTTTTCGAGAACCGTTTTCATCTTACTGCTATCCCTCATATATTGAGGGACAGCAGTAGGAGAAGGGCAGCACTATTGGAGACCGAAGGATACGGTAATCATGTCCAGCTTTGGACAAAGTTCCTACTGCACAGAGGTGTCGAGGCGACTGCAATGACGGTGAAAATTAACGATTCATTTCGGCATTTCAACAAGCATTAGCAGGGCTTAAAATGCCCAAAATGGAGGAGTGTTGGCATTACACAATTCATGCGGATTGTTCTTCACCAGCAGAGCTATTCATATCTGACACTGAGGATTTACATTCATCAACAATGTCACAATCTTCCTCCTGCAGGTTGTTAATCTCCTCGGTATGTTGATCATGACAAACTATATCAGTGACTTGTGATATGTTCCTGCTTGGTGCTGCTTTGTTTTGATGGCTCTGTGTCTCCATAACTTGGGTGGATGATGACTCATAGAAATGTTTGGCGGGATAGAAAAACGTTTTGTTGCCTGGTGCTTGACAAGATCCATCATTTGGCAATGATAAAGGCATGGCTGGTTCATCTCCCTCGAAATAAACTACCTTTTCACCCTCAAAGCAGTCGCGGACTGTCAGCTGAGATCTTGGCAATGACCACGCCGAAGGTCCATTTTTAACTATCAGCTGATCTTCAATGTCCCAATATGTGTGACACGAATGCGCTGCACCGCTGCTACTGCTTCTCAAAATACAGCACATTCCCACCTACGGACGCAACGCTGTCCTTGGTGAACTTCGGAACTTTAGGCCAAAAATGAGCAATTTAAGTGGCCAGAATTGCACTGTGTGCCTTTTTCTTCAACTTCTGTTTCTGATGATTATTAATTTTTTTAAGCCTTTCACCAGACCATCTGGCTTTGTTTCACGGCAATAATCGCGTCCAAGGGCCAAGTGTCATTTCACTCTCCGCACCCTGTGTTTAACCACTGTGTGTGTGTGTTTGTGCCGAACGTGTGCATTATTTGCGTGGTCTATGCAGTAAGGACGAGAAGAACCTCCGCCAGACCCAAGTGCTCCATAACGACTTTCTCCATTATGACAGCAATTGTGCAGGCCGCGCGACGGCCACAGAGTTCCCACACCTGTACATGTAGATGGATGAGGGTGATTTCTACCCAAGTCGCCCTCGCACACACAACTATTTCCCCCACTTTCCCGAGATAAAGAATGCGTCGTTTTTGAGTCTGACAGCCTGACGAGTGTGGAGAAGAAAGGGTTAAATGAACAGGACAATTGGGTGTGTACAACATTACCTGCAAGGAGAGAACTGAAGAAGAGAATCGCCAAGTCTCCTGGCCATGTTGTTCCTCCGCCCATCACTATGACGTGAGTCTCGACGTGTACGTGGCGTCGGAGATGAAAGCCGAGCTGATTTTTGCATCATGGACGAATGATACTGACGTTGCAGAACAGCCTGACCTTGCTTCACGTGTGGTACATGTGGTGCAGACGAGGACAATGACAACAGTGACTTATGTAGTGGCGCTCAGGCTGGTGACGATGAGGCTAGTCCCGTCACTGCCGCCATTCATCGAGCATGTGTACAACTCCCGAGTCTCTGACGGGACCGTGAACGAGTTCGAGCTCCCCCCCGCAACGGTACTTCGAAGTCAGTTCCCACTTTTTCCCCATCACCCTGTACACAGCAGGAGAAGTAAGGCAAAGTGTCTCTAGTATTGAGCTCTCGACTGTTCATAATGACTGCTGCAGCCGCTATCTTGACTCACGCCCGCTTGTTTTCAAGGATTATTTTTTCTCGCTCAAAGAGATGCTCGGGCGAGAGGAGGCGGCGGCAGGGGTTGTTCCTGCCGCCAAGAGCCAAACTTCATGCACGTCTGCGCTTCACCCACCCTCGCCCCCTCGTCGTCGTCGTCGTCGTCGTCGTCGTCCTCCTCCTCCGCCGCTGCCGCCTTGCCCAGCTCAAGCGCGAGCGTGAGTGTCTCTTACTGCTTCTCTGAGCTTAAAAACTATTACTGGCAAGCTGGAATCGACGAGAGAGAGAGAGAGAGAGAGATGTGCAAGACTCTCTCTGGAGTATGGCATTGTTCCAAGTGAGGGGGCCGAAAGTGTCCTGCAAGTACTCACGCGCGAAGAAGCTTTCTGCGGAATCTACAAATGTCCTTAGAGATGGAGAAAGTGGAGAAAGAATCCAAGAATGCTGGGCGTCTTTCACGAACTCAAAGTCTCCAAATTATCGGGACAGCGTTGCAGAGAACTCCTTGGCCCTGCCTGCCTCGACCCCGGGAGAAGCATGAGCTGCGACCTTTCCTCCCCCTCTTTTGTCCACTGCACTGACGGAATTACACCTGCGCTGTCTTCTTGGACTGCTTTATTTGATCTGGCTGCAGGGGGAGGACGCGGTGAGCTTCTCAGCTGAGAGGAATGAGCCACAGGACAAATTCTTGGTAGACTTCCAGCACGCGACCTCCTGCAAGATGGAGAGGGAGAGAAAGATGTCCTCCTCCCTCCTTGTGGATCACGTACGCAGCTTGAAATATGATAGCTGGGACTGGGAGGAGGGGGGAGTAAAGGTGTGTGTGGGCGTGTCAAGACATTTATTTGATGACTTCGGGGGGGCTTTATTTATGCATCACTTCGAAGTGTTTGAGAACGGAATAAATAAACTTTCAGAAATCAGAGTGTGCTCATCACTACAATGTATCTGCTGGGCTGCATTGACTGCAGTGTAGTGGGTGGACCATAAGAGAGGAAAGCATTTATGGCTCCCCCCCCAAAGCGTGGAAAATATGGCCGGAAAGGCTGAGCTCTCGAATGAGGTGCAAATATTTTTGAATGCCATGCATAGTTTCATTCGCAATTCTAATGGAGATGCATTTCGTCCTAAAAAATACTCATCTGTCAGTTTTTCTAGCGTGAGAAGCTCTTATAAAATGCAGAATCTAATTTTATTGGTCTTACTTAGGACCCAGTTTTACGGCCATTTTCAAGCTTTAGTCGACTGTAAATAAGTGAGTCACCGAGGCTGCCCTTCTTAACGCTACTCGAAGCAGCGATATCGCTTTTGCCGCTATTGTCAGAGCTCTTGGCTTTTTAGGATGACGCTGCTTTTGGTACAACTCGTCGATATTTTTCTCTTCTGCTTTCTCTGTCGGTGCCATTGACGAGTAGGAGACAGAATGGGACTAAAAGCCGTGAAAGTACGTTTGTCCCGAGTGTTAGAAGAAGAAAGCACTTAAAACCTTTATAACTTGTTGTTGCATAAAAAGATCCAGAAAAAAGGGGGAATTCAGCACAGTTCCGAAAAGCAGGTTTTGATCAATGCTGCTCTGGGTCTCCGGAGCAACGTGGAGTCAAAGCTCCCAGGTATTTCTGTTTCTCTCACATGCAAGGATGAAGGCTCCTCACTCATAGTTAGTGGGAAAACGCAACTGAAAGTGGAAGCAAAAAATTGATAATACAAGTTAGAGAAGAACCTGACCTTAAAAGTTGGTTGGTGAAAGACCTATCGTGATCTTTAGCTGCAGCTATCATATAACTGGAGTCCGGAATTATAGGCAAATACACGGGCTTTTTTGCCATGTTATAATGAAAATTCTGCACAGTGCTTTTGGATGGGCAGAGGATCAAAATTGAACTAGAGCATTTTTGAGATGACATCATGATCTAAATATAGACGACCAGTTTGAAATCCAGAAAATCACATTTCCGGTTCCTTTTCCCTCGCTGTCTTTTGGTCGACGTAGGCATGGACCTGAATAAAAGGCTTTTCGTGATCATCTGAGTGAAGTATTTTTCCCGCAAAATTGAAAACGGCAAGACAGAAAAACAGTCATTCTATAGTTTAGTGCAGTGATGCAATGAAGCTTTGACCTTGGATAAGCCATGTGGGTTCTAAGGATTACTTAAATGCCAAACTTATAGCTGCTGGTTGAAAGTTTGCCGGGGCCTCACAAGCTAACTGAACCTACTTCTTTGATTGTAATCCACTTTTTCATTTTCTGCTTTCTTGAAGCAATTTCTAATGTACTTCACAAGTTTTAGTTTTTCGTCCATTCTCAAGACCCTGTGCATCAATTGCACCACACCAAAAGTCAACATTTTTTAAAATTCTTTTCCAAAGCCAGTTTGAAGGCGTGTACAGTGCGGTCACAGTTGATAAGCAGACGCGTTTGTGTTAAGATACTTCATAACGGTGTCTGTTTGGTGAGCTGAGATTCAGTCAGTCAAAGCAGTTAGTTCTGTGTCATGGTGAGGTCAAAAGTTTTACTGACTGCATACACAGACGGCGAGAGTGCAGATTTTGGCCTTGAAATGGCCTCGAAACCCACCTCAAACTACCCTTGCTGGGGGGATGGGGAAGGGTCCTGTAATGAACCGAGCAACTCCAGGTATCTCCGCTGATATTGTGCAAGGCGTGAGCAAAAAATCTGAGCATTCCCATTTCGTGAAAGAACTCCACCAAATTGACTGAGATATCCACCTCATTTCCCCCCCAAGAAACTTCAATGATGCTAGCAACTTAATTTTTAACGTGACTGCCATCGTTGGCCACGACCCCTGAAGCTGGTGCAGGTCCTCTGGATGAAGTCAGCAGACAAGTTGTTGCACTCCTTCTCGACTGAAGCCTTCAGCTCAAGGACACTCATATGAGGTGTTGCGCATGCCCCACCCACTGCAAGATGCTCCAGACCTCATGGTCAAGGGGGTTCAGGTCATGGGCCAAACTGTCATCGACCAGAAGTGGTAACATTTGTCTGGCACCACCGCAGAACTTTTTTGGCAGGTTGCTTTATGTTGTTGCCACACATGACCAATACAAAATGTTTTGTTTGCACACTCTTAGACCCCGAATTATGCTAGAAGCTTTGATCTTAGTGATGCGGTACTTGTGTTTGCAAGTGTTCAGGCCTTAAGTACGCACAACATCTCACCTCAATATCTGTCCCCTGAATACCCATTGCGCATAAAGCAAGCCGTCTGCGGCAAGATTGTGCATTTGCCTGGGCTCTGTGAGCGTGAAATAGACGGTGAGCAGCATGAGGAATGCCGTGAGGGCCGTCAGGAATGCTGCAAGTGCCTTGAGGGCCACAAAGGCTGAGGAATGCTGCGAGAAATGTTTTTTTGAAGTACTGAGAAAGAAAAGCGATGCTTCTTCTGTAGCTCGTTAGCTTTTGTAAGTGCTTATTTTGTGATTTCAAATGCCTCATGTAGGCCTATTTTTCCTGAAAAAGTTGCCTATAATTCCGGAGTCGACGTGTAACTTCAAAGAGATACACGATTCAAACCAATTTTATCTCGACTGAGTGAAGATCCACCAGTTTCAACTTCATGGGTAACTGACGAAGGCTTGAAGTCATCGTTTGTACTTGGTTAAGATCACACAGCGAGGACTGTGAAGTTAAACAGTTGGAACCTGAATCAGGGAGCACCGGGGTTATCAGCATTTACGTCCCCGGTTTATCAGGGACTGTCGTGGCCGCAGCACTGATAAGGGTTGCCACGTCCTTGACCTGGACGTAAAAAGCCACCTGACCAAACCCAACCTCACCTCATGTGACTAGAAGAGAACCAACTTATTTCACCAAGACAAACATACATCAAGAGAAAGCGGAGTTGTATTAAATTCGGCATTATGCAAACTCGACTGGAAAAGAAACAAATCAAAATAATCTAAGGAGTAATCTTGACACGCCGAAACATTAATTTCTCATGGTTCATGTAACTTTGCTACTACTCATTTGAGAATTTGCTGAGACTACATAGTTCAGTTAAATGGGACCATCTTGAAAAGACACCCAGTGACAGCGAATCAACGTCCTGTAATATACAGTTTACTGAAGAGCAACCGGAGCTGAGCTCACAACTCAGCCTTGCCTGTGCAATTCTTGGATTCCGGTGCTTGAAAAATCACAGGAACTTGTGTCACTTGGCTTGAGAAAAATTCTATTCTTCCACAGGGTGTCTCTGGCGAACTGCAGAAAGTTTTAACCCTATTTCACTTCCCCGGTGTGTCTCAATACTGATATTCTTGTGCTGTTGGTGCAGAAGAAAATGACTCTGTCAAAGCAGTTGGTCACAGTTCATTTTTGTCTTCTGCAGCAATGACCTCAAGGTGAATTTGCTGAACTTGAAGCGTCCAAACTGCGTCCATGGGCCAAACTGCGTGTGTGTGAGACACAGAGCAGAGCTGTGTCTGTGGCCACATTCTTGAACAGTGACTGTAAGATCATTTCTGCAGCAAATGCAGCTTGATTGTGGCGAACTGTTGCTTGAAATCAATTGCCAGCCACAGCTTTACATGTACAGAATAGCAACATTAGTGTTAAGGTACAAAAGTAGACTTAATACTAATCACAGTTCACCAGAAACACTCTGTACCTTCTAGGGCATCTCATTCATGACGGCCCTACGAGGAGAGTCCAAAAAGTTTGATTCGTTGCATTTTGCCCCCATTCACACTGTAAGAAGAAAATTCTGTTTCTGTCGTTTGCCGATTTTTTCGCACATTTCTCATTAGTCATTCCAAATTGCCTCTCTCTGCCAGAAATTAACTATAAAATGAAAAATGTGACAATTTTAGTGGTGCTAAGAGACTTGCTGATTCAGACCCTGTCTAATAATCATAACTTGTGAGGTTAATGGTCTTTTAATGAATCTAAGGGCAGAATGTTTGATATTTGAGATTTGGAGACTGCAAAGAAAGCGCGACACCTGAGTCTTGTAAGAGGTGTAATTTCAATTGTTATTGGCCTTATTTTGCGTTGGTACAAATCTGGAAAGTTTTCAAAGTTCTAGACAGCTGGTGTAGTTCGACAGTGGTCAGAAATGTAGTCTAAGAGAGACCCAAATTGCAAAAACTTTGTCTTCAAGGGGATAATCTCCCTTACACTCATCGTCAATATTCTTGGTCGATGACCTCGAAGTTATGATGTTGCTTGCTCAGCATCTTAACTTTGAGACAGATCATAAATTTGAGACGTGACGTTTAGGAAGAATAATGACTGGTGGGTAACAAAATTATCATAACTTTGAGGTTTATCATAACTTTTCTGAGATTTGTTATAACTTCGAGATTCAAACCTTTGAGGCCTGACTACATTTCTAAACTTACATTTCGTTTCGGGGAGGGCCTGAATTATTTTCTCCTTGAGCTTCTCGGCGGGGAAACGTCTTATTGAGCCAGAATTGGTAGAAGAATAAGATTCCAGTTTTACACGGGACTTGTACAGCTTTTTAGTTTTAGTTTAGGTGGGCAAAGACATTTTTTGATGTATATCATGGCCCATGCTTCGTGTTCAGTATGTCCAGATACCCTTTGGAGGGTTTGGAACAAAGTGTCATTGCTGCATCAATGCCTCAAAGGACAGAGACCCCCCCCTTCCAGCCCAAAATGGGGAGTCGTCTCCGCTGCTATTGCTACCATGCAAGAGATGCTCTGTGCCCTGTTTCTCTTACTGCAGCGTGAACACGTGGGCCTCCTGGGACACCTCGATACACGAGGAATGCATTGTTCAGCCATTGCTCTGCCCAGAAATACATATAGGTGAAATAATGGCAGAACTTTTGAAACACACTATTATTCTGAAGTCGAGTGGTTGTTTTTAACATGAGTACGGTACGGCAGATAGAGAAATAAGAATATAAGTTATGATATCAGAAAAAACCTACGGTCAATGCATCAAGTTTTCCAATATGATGCTGGAACCTTAATGCAACATTGCTCAGACGGGTCAAATTGACTCGACTGACAACTCTGGCAGTAAAGTTGGACTTTACCGTGACGCAATTTGTCATTTTACGTTCGAACAAATCTTCTTAGGTTACAGAAGAGAGAAGTAGAAGCTTATGCGTCCGCACACTAACTGCGGTACCAGTAGAGTCTTCCACAGCTCTCCCATGACCTCACACCTTCTATATAAATAAAGATGTATGTATGTATGTATGTATGTATGTATGTATGTATGTATGTATGTATGTATGTATGTATGTATGTATGTATGTATGTATGTATGTATGTATGTATGT
>JAAUXU010000101.1_pt1 | contig 11825 bp, 8 predicted proteins | sample 7278151 | NCBI WGS metagenome assembly JAAUXU01 (sample SAMN14350113, study PRJNA611818) | marine sediment metagenome | isolation source: surface marine sediment (1.8m) | place: French Polynesia: Moorea | collected 2018-08 | reverse complement strand
GTCCAAAAGTACCTATTTACAGTGTAAAACTACGATACCAGCCATCGGACCAGTAGGGTGTGCAATTAAGCAGAGTTGTGTGCAATTAAGGTGGGAATTTTACAACATAAAAATTTGGGACATTGGAAAAGTGTGCGATTACACAAAGTGTGCGATTATCTGGTATGCAATTAAGCAGGGACCACTGACCGACTTGGACAGTTACACGCCGGTAAATAGCAGCTACGTCTCAGACCAGACTGACATTTATATGATAAAAAAAATTCTTGGATATGAGACTCTAACACACATTGCTTTTGCCACGGATCATCCAATCTGTTTAGCTAATGCCACCCATTCATTGGCTATTGGTGAGGTTGGTCCTTGACCGTCTGCAGGAGAAGGTTGGCGACAGCAACACAAGGAGCCAGAACCATGCGGTTTAAGCGGGCTGGGAGCGAGAAGAAAAGAAGTGTTTCACGGCGGATCAGATCGCTGCCAAATCTCAGCTGATGATGTATTCGGCCCAGATCTTACCCCAGCACCTGTTGGTGGTCACTACTTTGCCAATGCCCCCCAGGCCGAATAATGCCCACACGTCTTTTTGAAAGCTTCATTCACTACTAACTGATATGAGACCATAAGCGAGCCTCGTATCACTGATCCACTAGGGTATCCTATTAAGTTGGTTCGTCCAACCTGCACGAAACGTATGCAAAACGTCGTGCATGCCTCCCTATGCTAGAGGTATTCCCGAAGTTTTTAATTTGCTCCCCTCGCTAATCCTGCGATCGTGTTTAGAAAGCCCTTTCCTCATCCAAAAGCATCTCTCATGCACCCCGGGAGTTAAATACCTTTATAAGCTATTTACGCACTTCCCACGGCTGCCATTTTTATTCCATCCCAGCGGCGGGCGGAGCAGGGGAAGAAATGCCGCTTTTCAGCACCGAGGGGGGCTCCGGCTCCAACGATCCCTCTTCCTGCAAGGAAACAGAAAGTAAGGATGGTTTTGGGCAGCATCTAAATTTACAGCTTGCACTTTCTGGTCATGTCTCATTGGCTACTATTTGCTTCCTCCCAGCGTTTTCTCTGGGCACCACCCAGACTTCCGTGTCCCGCGTGAGCGCCATCTCCACCATCAGCAACGGCCTCTGTCGCTTCAATCCCACCTCCAAGAAGGGCAAGTGGATCTTCTTGCTGCAGACAGTTATTCTCTCCTTCACGCCCATCTGCATTCTCCTAATCCAGGTGCTGTGCACTGACAGCACTAAGTCCCTCTGTGCCAATGCGACTGCGCAATCGCCAAACACTGCTCACTTTTTTTTCCTTTTAGAACTCTTTCATGTTCAATGACATGCTTGTCAAGAAGAACCAGGTATTGGAGAAGGACAGAAGGGTGAGTGGGCAAATAATTGAACGAACAGTTGCAGGACAGCATATTGACATTGCTATTTGTGTCCATCCTAAAATTGTTGTTCGTCGTTGTTGAAATTGTTGGAAGTCGACCGACTACTGCATGCATAATGCATCCGCAAATTGAGCTTTCCTCTCATCGTATCCCCACTACGTGCAAGCAAAGCAATATCAATTCCCTCCCCACCCTACCAGTACACATATTGTACGCTCTGTTCAGGAATATCCCCCCCCTCAATCCATATGGTTGAATCGAGCAGCTGCAACAAAGGTCTGAGAGGTTAAAAACAGCAATGATGCTTGACCTCGGTCTTCTTCATTAGGTGACAGAACTGCAGGATTTGGGCTCCTTCATTCTGGACCTGCAACGCGAACGTGCTGCGGTCGCCCTCAGTCTCTATCTCAGCCTCAAGACTGGTCAAAAGAATGACCTCACAGCGGTGTTTGCCGAGACGGACAAGACTTTGGAGCAGGTGGGCAGGAAGTGCCACCGTCACACTCTTACCTTAGATCTGTGTGATGCCCGTTGCGTGTGCCTCATGCATCAGTACTATGCGTGTTTGTCGATGTATGGAATAAAAACATCTACTTCAGGTCTTCGAATATGCTAATTTACATCTTATTATCAGATAGCGTGGAAGACCTTTGGGGACGACAAAATCTTCGCCACAAAGCTCAGGTTCCAAATAAAACTGGACGACTTCAGGTAAATGATCACGAGACAAAAGAATCATAGCTCAGCATTCACATCATAACACATGCACAACCACTCTGTACAGCACACGACTCTGTGCACAACTTTACTGATAAGATAGCTTGTAGGGTGAGGACAACTTTTTTGAGTTTAATCACGTCAACATTTCTGTGCCCCTACGTGTAGGGCATTGCAACAGAATACCATACGGTGAGTCTTGAAGTACATGAGGATGCATTCTGCTTCTACTACTGCGTAGACATGCAAATGTCTAGAGGCCAGGCAGGACCTGAAAGATGGGAATATTCGCTCTTTGAGAAGGAGAAAAAAATATAGCACACAGGGCTATCAAAAAGCATGGCGGGGAAACAGGTTGAAGAACATGTACATTCACTTCTCCATGCTCCGTAGGATATACTCAGACAAGAAAGCCACTAATGACACCAAAGGCATGGATGCGACTGATGAGGACGTCTTAGCCTTTTACAACTCCGCCTCAACCAAGATTCTAAACAGTCTGGAGCAAGTAAGACCTCGTCGATGCTATCACGGTGCACAAACTTCAGGCACTCCATCTCTTTCCTAATCAAAGTTATGACTTGCTCGATATTAGCGTGCACAGGAAGCGTTTTATCGTGTGCACCCAGTGGACGAGTGCATGACACATGCCATAGTCTGCAACGGTTACGACAGTACGTACAATGCAGACATGTGCAACAATGTCTGGCTCTCTTTCCAGGATGCTGGAGATGCCCAGAGCTCGACTAACTGGCGTCTCATAATGACCTACTTCAACATGATTAAGATCATCGAGAGTACGGGGATTGGACTGGTGTATGGACTCCGGTTTTATGGCAAAGGCCAACTGGACGTGGAAGACATGGTCGTGTACATCGAGGTACTCAGTTGTGAGAGCCTTTACTGACGGTACAAACTTTCCTCTGGGCAATTAATAACATAGCACAATGCCCTGGTCTGGGAGTACTATCGCCAAGCCAAGGAGCTCGTACCCAAGGACGTTGAATCTGTCCTAGATGCTCTGTACGAAGGAGAGGGTTTCAAGATTGTCTCGTCCAGGTAGGAACAACCCATGCCTGGTATGGCCTCCCTGAGGGTGAGGACACATTTCTGTTGGCATGATTTTTTCACAGCGCCGATCAGATCCTGGGAAATACTGCCATCGAATCCGACCATCAAAAAGGCGTCTTATACTTCGAGGGCAATGCGAAGTTTGTCAGTTCTCTCAACAGAGTCCTCATCATGCTTACAGAGCGAATCAAGGAGCTTGGAGCTGAAGATTTGTACAATTCCATGTTAGCTCAGGTAAGGTACATTAAGAAAATAATCAACCACACTCTATATGGTATGGGATCGATCAAGAGAACCTTCACATGCTTTAGGTTTGGGGCTGCTTTCTTTTGATCCTTGTCCTCCTGATTTCGCCTTTGTTGGTTATTCTGGCAAGAAATGCCATATCTACGATTCAGGTATGAGAAAAGAGAAAGTGATCTTTCATGCATGTCCTCATTTCCATCTGAATGTCAAGATATTTGCCTCAAGTGTGGAGAGCAAGGCAGTGGCCATGAAAAGGCAACAGAGAAAGCAGACCAGACTCATTTACAAGATGCTGCCCAAGGTGGTCGTGGAGAAGATGAACTCTGGCAAGGACATTGCCGAATCTTTCGAATCAGCCACACTTTACTTCAGCTCGGTCGTGGGTTTCAAGGACATTACCAAGAAATGCTCAGCACTCGAGGTGATAATTGAACTTTGCATAGTCAATTCTGCTGCTGGGTTACCTCATACGTACTGTACCCAATGGCTCCTTGACGGAGATCTCCGAAATATTCCGAAAGGCACTTCAAATAGAAGTACCAAATACTTTCCCAAAAATGCATGAAGAAATACTGAAGTACTGTACTTGACTCAAAAAGAAGGGAAAATGAGAAAAAACTATATTTTCCAGAAATTCAAATAAAAAATTCAAGTACAGTTTTGAAATACTTCATTTTTGGGTAATCAGCTCAACCGATATCGATATTTCATAGTTTACGCCACTCACGCATCCTTGAGTATGCTGCTATACTGCATCAGTAGCTTTCCAGTAGATGAAATATGCTGGACACATGCAAATTACGACCTGCCATGCACGTGTGCTATAGGGTGTGTAATGTGTTCCGCAATTTGGCTTTTAAGAGTAATAATAACTACGTATGAATGAAGTGCATTGATGAACTCTGTAAAAGTAATCCCTCCCCATAAAGAAGGACTTTATTTCCACAACACTGAGCTTGAAGGCACGAGAGCAGCTTTGATTTCAACTTGCCCGAGGGCATCAAGCCCAAAGAGGGCGGCAATTAAGTCACTTTACAGGAAGGGGGAGGGAGGGGGAATTTGAAGATTGACGGCAGATCTTTTCATAATTTTTGGCGCGAAATTTCGGGACAACGACAGGGACAGCTGGGCCGAGGAGACCTGCGTGACCCACAATAAAAATGTAGTGAAAAAAGTAATGAAATGTACGTGTATGGCTCTGGCCACGCTTAGAGCAGTCAACACCGTCAAAGACAGACTTACTCTACTTACACCTGTAAGCTTTGTCTATAGAGAAATAACTGTAATATCACTGGAGTCCCCTGAAATCAGTCAAAGGCAGCAGACAAATGCTTATGCTATCGTGGAGGATGTTCTGTGATGACTGAAGGCCGTTTCTAAAGTCAAGGAGATATAATCAATGCATTTTTTGAAAGTACCCTGTTCTGTTTTGCACCCTTACTATGATGCAACCTTGCAGGTAGATGTCTCTTCAGTGAAGCTATTTTTAATGGAATTTTTTTGTGAAATAACGAAGAGCGTATCTACATCTTTCAAATGCAGTACAGAATATTTATTGGAAAAAGTTCTTCAAGTGAGCTGAGTACCCATTTTGTCTACTTGCAGGTAGTGCAATTCTTAAACACTTTGTACACTGTCATGGATGAACGAATGGGACAGTTTGACGTGTACAAGGTGGAGACGATCTCCGACTCCTACTTGGTAAGCAATGACGCCAGAACACACAGGGACGCCCCCCCTCTGACTCCGCACTGGTTCTCGTCGTTTTAGGTTGCTTCTGGACTCCCCAAGAGGAATGGTGACAAACATGCTTCTGAGATCTGCTCCATGGCCATCAGCATGTTAGCTGCTTCAGGAATGGTGGTTAGACCGGACAAAAGACCTCAGACAATTGAGATTCAAGCTGGCATTCACACGGGTAATAGTTGGTCAGCTACTCTTTAGTGCACCAGTGTAGGGTCTTCATCCATGCCCACACTGTACATGAAAAAGTTGCAAATTTTTGTCAGCATTTGTCTCGCCAACTTTCATAGGTGGAATTGTGGCTGGAATCGTTGGCACTAAAATGCCCCGTTACTGCCTGTTTGGCGACACCATCAACACAGCATCGAGAATGCAGAGCCAATCATTGCGTAAGTGAAGCGACGTCTTTCTTTGACGCAACGACACACGCAAATTACGCACGTAGCGCTCGATTCAAATTGCACATCCCAACGAATACCTTGGCACTGCAGCTGCACTTCCAGCGCGTGCCAGTTCTGCCACTGTGCAACTGGATTGCAGTGGATCTGCAAAGAAAGCAGATTAAGCAAGGTTCCGTTACGAACTGGGTATTACTAGTTTTTCATATTACTAGTCGTATCGAAAGTTCCCATGTCATACATGGGACAGTTACAAGAAGCACTCAGTACGAAAGACTCTAAGCTAAGTCGAAGGCTTTGTTCCACTTGTCGCGACGAGTAAGGGTCTTACATTACATAACTTGGAACAACGTGTAAGTAACTTAAAGCCATGATGTTGCCGTCTTGTAACGTCTCATTTCTGGTAGCGTCTCTCAGAACTCTATTTATGTTGTCTCTGTTATGATGTGTCTATCCCTCTTAAACAGAAACTTTGTATGGCAGAGTAATGATGGTTATTTCATGCAAATTTGTCCTTCCCTTTACTGGGATCTTCGATCGTAGGGCGCACATTACATGAGACTTTCCAAAAAGGAATGAAGGGCAGAAACACCGCTTTTAGCATCGAGTCACACAAATGCCCTGCTTATGAGCACTTCAGTCATCTCTTTTAGCTGGAAAAATACAAATCAGCGAGGAGACGAATATGATGTTGGAGATGTTGGGAGGATTCATCACCAGCAAGAGAGGATCTGTGGAGATCAAGGGCAAGGGAATGTTGCAAACTTACTGGCTCGAGTCCATCGATTACAAGAAGTGATCGCACGGGGGAACATCAAGTTTCATTGGTCCACGCACACAGAGTTAGTCTTTCCAAGCGCACTTTATCAACAGTAATAATGCAGATACCAAGTGGAGGGGGAGGGAAGTTGGACCGGGAAGCAAATCGAGCGCACGTAGCAAACAGAAGCCATGAAATAAATCTTTTACCAGCACAAAAAGCACTGATTGAAAAACGCCTTTAAAAAGTCATCCAAGCTGTCAAAGTTCCGCCTGCGCCGCTCAAGATTGATGGTCCGCCTCCATGCGACTGTCTTCATTCGGCTAAATATCGGCAATTGACCTCCAAGGCAGAAAGAAGACGGAAACAGGCAAGGGTGAAGAAAAGAGCTTCGCACGACGGTTTGAACATCAAGCCAAGTCATCCAGACAGGGAGACATTTTTTCTTGGGTCTTCTCCAGACCACCAACAACCTCGAGTGCCCGTGGCTTGGTCATCTTGTATCGAGTAGGAAGAACATCTTTTTAGGATTACAAATGAGAGGCCGGAGAAAGAGATATTTTCTCTCTTCTTCAGAGTTCAAATAAATGCTTATATCTATCTCCTTTGCACTCGTCGTTTTCTCTGGCTCAGCTCGCTAACGTGGTCTTGGCCATACACACATATTGAAGGCTTCGCGTGGTTTTAGCTCCTCGGTCGGACAAATGAAGCCGCCATATAACTAAACAAGGGGTTCAAGAGGTCTCCGACCCCACAAGACGAGGACGACGCCAAATTCCGACGATACCGACGGACCCCGTAAATGTGGAACATTACGCGGAATTGGCGTGCTACGTACGCACTCACGCCAGGGCTTGATGCTCTTAGAGATATGCGTGCGAGCTATTTTTCGCCTGTGGTGTGACTGCTGGGCGAGTTTCTTCGACCGTGCCTGCGACGCACGCACCAGATAGCTCGCCAGCCTCTCTGCCTACCAACACTTGTTTTCTCCAGACCATTACGTGTGTACCAGACGTAAAAGGAATTGTCTTATTTGAGTTCGCCAACGGAGGGGGTCGCGCTGGCGCACTTGGCCGTGGACCTCCCACACGCGCGGGCAAGTGGGCAGACAGGAAGGGCCTCTGAACGGACTACGTAGTTTTCTTCCCATTCATTGCCCTATTACGTAATGTTACGTGCATACTGCAGCGTCGTCTTTCGACGAATATGCCTCAATATCCAATGTTGGTGCCCACGGAACGGTTCTTTCCTCTTCCTGATGCGCACCATCCATGCCTACGTCATGGACGCTTTCGGTACGTGCACCGGTGCCAACGACCGGCTGAATCAGACAGGCGAAAGAGATAGGTAAGTGTGTGACCCGTGCAACGTCGTCGTCGTCTGGAAAATGCCTGAATGGCGTCTGGAAGCCCCTTTGTAGCAGTGGCACTAATGCTGCTGCCTGCATAGCGGCCGGAAAGCCGCAAGACGACTGCGGCGGCTTGACAACATCTGCCCTAATACGTACTCAGAAAAGGGCAGTACCAACAACTCCTTGAGTTCAACATCAAACCAGTGTTTTCCAATGCCCTGCACAATCACGCTTGTTGTTGTTCTACCTCTCCTCCCTAGGTTTTCGGTCACACTTCACTGGATGGGCTTTGTTTTGCCTCCTCTTCTCTCTCTCTCAATTGTTTCTCGCCTTTTGGAAGATGATTGTCCAGTTCCGACGCACAAAAACGAACGGACCCCTTTCCTCTCGGGGTTTATCACTGGCCTGGCCACAACCACAGATGCATACAGCAAAGCAGAACAGGCCAGGGTGTGTACCGGGTGCCTGCGGTCGCTGCGTTGCCCATGGCTTCAAGCATGGGCTCAAAAGTAGGGGGGGCAAGTAGAAACATCATGCTCCTTGTATTGTGATGTGACGGAATGAAATTGATTACGTAGCAATGAGCTTTTGCGCCTCTGGTTCCCCCCTTCTTCTCTCAGCCCGGTGAGATGAACGCGCCGAACTTGGTCTGGCCCAGGGTCGTTGACCACGAGTGAAGAGGAAACAAGCAACAACAGCGGATAAGAGGTTTCTGAACCTGTGCATTCTTCCCCCCTCCAACTGACAGCATTGCAATCACCCAGACATTTTTTTGCACTTGGTACTAGCAACAGGAGCAGTTAAAACGCTTCTCCCAGCGCCGACAGCATCCTAGCAAAACATTGTCGAAGGAGGGATTAACAGAGTTGATATCGCGCTAATGCTGTCCGCAAAAGATGCTACCACTATCTCCTTATCCGCCATTATCCCATCTTAGACCGGATGCTCACGTCCCAGCGGGATGAAATATGGCACGGCTTCACTTTAGTAGTACGTCATACATCGCATGAGTTGTCGCCTGAGCTATTTATATAACTTATATATATGTGGTGGGGAAAGAACTATTGCAACATCCGTAGTACGCTGAAATAGTACATGCTCCTCGCGTGCGAAGCAACATTATGCTTTATCTCTTAAGCAGACTTGGCTGCCGAGCATTTGGTACTATGGAGTCCAAATCTGTGGCTACTTTGCGGGAAACTAAAAATCTGTGCCAGTGTTGAGGCGCCAGAGGAGAGCGTCAGTGACGGACGTGTCAGTTCTCCCCAGGCGAATGTCGCGGTCAATAAACTTCTCAAGCATACATGAAGTTCTTTAAAAAAAAAAAAGAACTCTCACCACTCTGACGGCCAGTCCGGGACGACGGTCGACGTTGTCTCTTATTTCTCAAGCTGTCAATAGTCATTGACCTACTCAGCCGAAACATGGTTTAGTGCTCCGAGCAACGGACGAGTCATTTCTCCCTACCCGCAAATGCTGCGGTCAACAGACCTCTATGGCATGTGTGATATGAAGTCATTAGGTCATTGAAAGGGACGCTGCCAATCAGTGAGCGTCTCTTCTTTCCCAAGCTTTTAACAATCATTGGAATCCTCAGGAGAAAGACATGTGGGTTAGGGTTGAGTGCGGCGAATACAAGGGGAGCCAGAGCCGCTATTGTGTATTCATTCGACTACATAACTGTCGATATTGATCGGGCGATTCATCTTTTTTTCTTTTCGTTGTTTTTTTTGCCTATGGCACAAGTTACGTACCCGGAATGAACGGGTGACTCCGGTGTTTGGTCAACGGACGAAGCCGCCTTATCGTGAAGGTGATCGTTGCATTGTCTGTGACGTCAGCATGCAGTGCACTCGAGCTATATATTGCGCACAGTGCCGCCATCAGCGCTGCAGAAGTGTGAGAGAATTATGCAAAAAACGCTGCTGTCTGCGTGCATTCACCATGCGGAGGATTGTCGGTTTTGTTTTTCTTCTTCTTGAACTACTACAACTTCTCCTCCTTCTGCGTCCGCGTTTATTTGAGAGAGACGAGCTTCTTCTTGGTCAACCTGTCAGCAAAATTCCTATGCCGATTGAGACGTGATCGTGATCAGCCAAAAATGCTGGACTGGATGCCAAGCAAGCTCTGAGGTACCAGGACTAATGATAAGAGCAGCGCCGCCGCACTCGATCAAGTGAGGAGGAAGAAAGAGCCTTATGTAGGCTCGTCCGTCGGTATGAACGTCTTTGCGAACAGCTCCTCTGACAAGACACCGAGGCTTATTTCTGAGACGTCACATCATGGTGGAGTAAGTAAGAGAAGAGATGGAGAGGATGCTGCCATGGCCACACAATGGGAATTCACATCCTTTTTCCGACCATTGATTTCCCGTCTTCTGGGAATATTTCTTTGCCCCACAGACATTGTCTCCTAATTTTCCGACTGCCGTACATAGAAAACTTTATACAGGGGCAGGAGAATGGGAATTGAATTTTGCCACTTTCACGCCTTGTTCTGTGGACCAAGGAGGCTATGGACCGACAGACAGTCCGCACACAGAAGTGACTGCTAGGCCAAATGCCCAGCCAAGACGCAAACAATGACCATGCCGATTATTCCTTTTCTCCTTTGATAAGAGACATATTGACAGCCACCGAGTCCACGGTCTGAAGAGTGAAGACGACGAGGCTAGACAACTTGTACGGCCGGCGATCGGACAAGCACTTCAGCCTGACTCAAGTATCACCGTAACGCAAACACTGTGTTAAACACCCTTGTTAGTTTGGCACAAAGAATGACCGAGGTCACCAGCTCGCAATTAATGGTGAAACTTCTCGGATAACTTTCCGTCGTACTAAGCGCTGAGGTAACTTGGTCATCGTGTGTAACAACTATGCCCTGGAAAGGTCATTCCGCCAAGGCCACGTTTGCATAACCTTTATGCGTCTTGCCTTTGGCCGTAAGCCACATAGCTGTGTCAGCGTTAACGCCCCTCCCCCCCTTAACTTAGATTCATTGCCACTCACGTAGTGTGAACTTGTGTCCTAAATCACTGACGACTTGAGGAAAATTTCTCCATCTTTGAAAAGAATATAATGAGAGTGCATCGAATGCATGCTGCGACTCTCCTACCTCTGTTAAATTCTGTATCAACGCTTCGTCAGTAAAGAAAGTGGGTCCCCCCCCCGTCGTTCTACGCGGTTTCACGCGACCGCCATCTTCTCTCCCTGTCTGTTCTCGCTTGCGTCGCCCTCGTGCAGCAAGAGCAGCAGCAGCAGCTTTGCGTTCGACGACCGCTATGTACGTAGAGAGCAAGGACCGACCGAGTTTTGACGTTTGGCGTCAACAGAGCAGCAAGCTCCATCTGGCGGTCCACGAGCGTGTACGAGAGCGCGCTCGTGACGTCGTTTGGGGGAGCGCAGCCGTCCTTGGTGGGTTCACTCACCCTGTAGACGTGGTGCTGGCGCTTGTTCCCCCTCCCCTTCTCTCTCTTGAAAACTCACCCCTTTTTTGCGCCATGTCTTTCCTGTGTGGCAGCAGCAACGCTTGAAGCCAGCACAACTGCGAGAGCGTGTACGATGTATGGAGCATGGAGGCGGGGTCGGGGCCAGAATAGTAAGTATGTAATTCGGTGCCAATGAACTTTGAGGCACGCATGAGCGTTTGTTCACTTTCGTCCCCAACCCCTTCAACTCCTCAGAAATGTTATCATGATCGACTCGAGCGCTGGAGAGAGAGAACAACAGCAAAAAAAGTAAAAAAAAAAAGAGTGAGTGAGTGAGTGAGAAATCTTCAACTGGCCAGTTTGTTCAAGATCAACAACCTCTTTTGCAGAAGCTTCTTGCGCCTCAGTGAATGAAAGATCATGGCGAAAAATGTCGGGACTTTCTAAAGGAGAAAGTGAGTGGCCCCTGGGGGCACTGAAAACACCCAAGCTTTCACTCTTTCAAGGGAACAAAAAATCGACACTTACTGCGATTGATTAGCAAACCTGACAAAGCACATTTGTCGAACACGCAATAAAAAGTCTGTTTGCTTGTTCTGGACTTTCCAGGTTTTGCTGCGTGCGCGACAGATTTATTCTCGCACCAGTACTTTGAGCACATGGTAGAAGGTGAACTCGGGGGAGGTGGGCAGGGGTGGGTGGGGGTATTGGGGTGCGTTGGTGCG
>JAAUXU010076387.1_pt1 | contig 11826 bp, 7 predicted proteins | sample 7278151 | NCBI WGS metagenome assembly JAAUXU01 (sample SAMN14350113, study PRJNA611818) | marine sediment metagenome | isolation source: surface marine sediment (1.8m) | place: French Polynesia: Moorea | collected 2018-08 | reverse complement strand
CCGAAAAGAAAACTTTGGGGGTCATTCCTCTGTTGGAACTCGGTCGTTGTCGCTTCCGACATGGACGCATTTTCTTTCAGCCGAGAGTTGTCCTTTGAAAGCTGAGGTTCTTCAGGAGTCTGGACCAAAAGTGTCGAGTTTCTTTACACATGAAACTGTTGTTTCCTACAACAAATGAAATGAATGACGCTCGCCGAGGAACACGTCAAGATCGTCACGGGCCTAGAAGACAGGGCCTAGGTAGGCCTTTTAACTTGTAGCATCGACACCTTTCGATATTTACGAACGTCGGTGAAAATTTTACGTAGAAAGTTCTTATTCACGGGTTATCCCGGGTCCGCTACCGCTGGCTTTGCTTCTGCTATATGTTTGTTTGTCTGTTTGTCTGTCTGTGCGTCTCTCTGTGTGTCTGTGTCTGTCTGTCTCTGTCTGTTTGGATACGCGCGCGCTGCGTGCGCCAGCAGCAGCGAGATCTCCTACGGTGGCGTAGACGGTGCGGCCGAGCAAGCGGGCGAGCGCACTAGCTTTTTCAACTGCTGGGCTGGCTGCTGCTGCTGCACATTTCTGGGTCGATGCACGACACGGCGTAAAAGTGAGCAGCTTTTAAAGTGCTCTCATGCGTCTCGGACGGAGGAAGCGAGGAAACTTGGTCGAAATTGAGGCCACGAGGTCGCGAGGACGAACGCTGCATAAGGGACGAAGTGGCAACAAGCAGTGAGTGAAACAGTGTACACAGTTGGAGTGAATGCGGAGTCCGGCTGACTGGATCTGGAAGTGATGGCGCTTTGAACCACGCTACAGTTTCTTCTTCCTCCTCTCGCCTTCCAAGTCCCCTCTGCTCTGTGAGGCAGCACACGGACTCGAACGTTTGGGTGAAATCCTCCAGTGTTGGCCTGAAAGATCCCCGGTCTCCGCGCCATCGTGGACCGCGTCCACGTCCCTTTCGTTTCCGCTGCTGGCCCGGGACCTCGTTTTCCTCCTTTCAATTTGCTCCTGATCTCAGTATCAGTGCAGAATTCTGCACACCTGATGAGCTCGACCGTGCAGCCAAGCGTGCAGTTCGTGTTCAAGCATCCTAATGCGGCTGCCGTTGCACTTGCATCAGCCGACGACGAGTCTGGCTCCAGCCGCCCGAGGAGGGCGACTGCATCGACTCCGAGTCATTGTACTTCCTCATCCAAGACCGGCGTTTTGACTTTTCCTCCTGTGAGCCCGAATGCAGCTGGGGCATAATGAGCAGGCTTGCAGTAGCGTCGTCTGCACCCATATAGTACATTCGTATAAGCCCAAATTTATTCGCACTCTCTCGAAATTCTGGATTTGGCTCACAATGCTGAAGATATGACCTTGAGACTCGTGCTCTTCTTTGAGTGACTACATAAAGCGGGCACGCACATACAAATATTGCACATTTACACTGATGTGATCTTGTAAGAATTTTCTTGTTCGAAATGTTGGCACCCCTGGAGGAAAGATAGATATGATATGATCCACATATGATAGTAGATATCATATAAAAGAAGCTCGTTGTGACGAACTCATCAGCCGCCTAGAAAAAGTTCACTGAAACAAAGGGGGTTCACAATATTGAAGGTTGGCTAAAATGACCTCATATATTATTCGTCATGAGTACTTTTGAACAGATGAGGGAAAATTGATGATATCCACATTGATTGAAGGCTTTGGATGACCTATCTTTCCGGTAACAATATAGTATTGAAGATATCTTATGCTAACAAGCCACATATTGTGTCCCCTATTACAAATTGAGTACAGAAATTTATTTTTCGACAAAGAAATCAGAAGCTTTCATTTGCTTTTGAGCAAATGAAAGCTTCTGATGAGCTGATGAGATCTACGTACTTCAAGCATTCAGACTCAGTATTGCACAGATTGGATAAAACGGATGCTAAAAACCGACCTGCACGACCTCGGACAACAAGATAGGAAACAGCTTTCACAAAAAGTCTCCTCGTAAAAGTTTACTGCATCGAACAAAAAATTCTTCCAAAATTCCACTGTAAGAGATGTTTTACTTTTTTAAAATTGGGTTGTCAGAGAAAAGCTCAACGCTGTTACAGCACTTCAATATATCAAAGGTTATAACTTTTCTTCATATCAAGCGGGCAATTTAGCGTTGGAGAAACATACAGTGAAGATTTGTATCACACATGAAGGAAGGGCAGAGAAATGTTCATCACCGCCACGGTCACGACCAGGGAAGTCAACATGGACATGGGAGCGTGCACTGTCACTCAGAGGGGCTCTGACGATTTAGGCAAAGGCTGCGAGGCTATCTCCAAGGCCCCTTTTGTTCTTTCAACAACAGTCGGGAAGTTCATGAAGAAGGTCAAGATCTCCCTGTAGTTAGAGCAAAAGCTCATGCTGCTTGACCGCAATTGCCCCAGGCTTGTGTCTGAGAGCATGGCGCTTGACATGTGCGAGTCTGGTGCAAATGTGTCATGGTGAATGCTCCAAGAGTTGTTTACCACCTGTGCAAGTAATGGGTAAGGTGCTTTCAGAGTTGATTCGATTGACTCTGCCGATGTAACTTACAAGTAATACATGGATGACCAGATATTTCATAGTGGGCCCATGTCCATTTTATCTGTCATATGAGTTTTCGACGCTGCTCAAGAAAGTACGAGAAAAATATCTTCAAGTTCTTTTCATGATGTCTTCCAACCTTGCGTTTCTATAACTGAAGGTGGACATTGCCCATGGACATAAGCCAGGGACTGGGGTGGACAAGCTGCATGAACTTGTGCTCGTCGATGCTAATGTGCATCAGTTTCACAAGCTCTGCGCCATTGATGCTGTATACATATGTTGTATTCAGGTGCTCCTAGATGTGCACCAATTCAATGGGTTTCAGGGCAACCTTTTGGGGGTGGGTCAACGTGTATTCAAATTTCCCGCCGAAATGAAATTTTATACGGAAACATGTTGACATCCTGTAGAGACTTAGCCGGACCAGTTGGGACAGTCACTAGGGATGGTTCGGACCGGGTTTTTTTCGGGGTCGGGTCGGGTCGAGCTCGGGCTGGCCTGAATTCCCCTTCTCGGGCCTACTGTAAGAGGCCTAACTGTTCTATATGCTAGCAGGCATACCCCATATTGCTCGAGTCATTGTCAGGCTCTTTCTCATTCCCGCCCACCAGCAGACTTGACCCGCTCACGTGCTTTGTGCCGACCACACACTTCGCGCCGTCAAATTTGGTTACTTCCTTGTTGCAAGCGCAAGCCACTGAGTGCCCCAAACTGCAGAATGCTGGTTGTTTGGGGGGAATTAAAGTAACTCAAAAATTGTAAATGAAGTGTAATTGTGATGGTAATTGGTACATGAAACTAGCCCGCGGGAATGAGGAAAGTTCTCGGGCCTGGTCGGGCTGGAAAAAGTACCGTCGGGCCGTCGGGCTTTCGGGCTCGGGCTAGGCTTACAGTCACCGGTTGTGACTCGAGCTGGTGGCTGAAAGAGACTTCACTCGCGCTCACTCCAACTGGTGGCTGAAAGCCTTTAAGCAAATGAGATATAAAATAAATAAGTATGTGTCATAGTCATGTAGTAACTCATAAAAGGACACCTTCACTTAAAAAAAAGGCACCTCAGCATGATATTTTGAGAATTTTGTGCGCATAAAAATCCAGAATTTCGAGGAGTTGCGAGTAATTTCGGGTTTAACCGCAAAGTCTGTACATATGATTAAAGCAGTGCATGGACATGTACAACTCGCACATGGTGCACTGTTACGTCATCGTGACGTGTGACATGCTCAAGTTGAGCGAGTGCATCAGTCACACGGAGTAGGATCTCCCTCTTTTGCTCGTACGTCCCCCTCCTACATCGGGTTGCAGGTTAGGGAAGCGGACAGTGTGGGCGCCGAGCTCATTCTGAATCACTGCTATTTCAAGCAGACATCGCCCAATGACGCCTTCTTAAGCAGTCTCAATTACGGCGAGTTCGTCCGTCGTGAGTACTCGTGCTGTAACCTCCCCTTGAGCTACACGAGCGTGGCCCTCGACTGCCCCCACAAGTGCAGCGACGCCAGGCATGCATTCTTCAAAATTACTCTCGCACACGTTGTACTTGTTCATGAACAGCGTACGCAGGCAGGCCTAGGAAAGGAGCAAGGAAAAAAAACGATCTCGCAGAAATGTCACCTAGGCGCCACATACTCGAACTACACGTACTAGTGGGACTTCTCCACTCTCATGCTGGGGGAAATTTACACCATGCGCACACGTGTGGTTTCTTCTCTCTGAGTGTGCGAGTGCGTGCATGCGTGCGTGCGCGTGCTCCCCGTGCTCGAAGCCAGCGGAGGCGGCCGAGATGGCGGAGTTGGTCGGGCCCAGCAGGTAAATGGCTCCAAACGAACGATCTCTCTTCGCACCCTCCTCGTCGAGCTGCTGCCTTCCTCCATGCACGCTGCGGGCGCCACAGCCGCCGCAGCCGCCGCGGTTAGAAAAGAAGAGCTAGAGGGGGCTCAGGCAGAAGTGAAAGTTAGGACCGCGGCCAGTCTGGCGAGCGAAAGTGAAGTCGTCGTTCCCTCTCTCTTCAGTGTCCGTAAAGTATTTTAGCATAATTGAGGCCTAAAAGCTAGAGATTGGACGGTGATCACTGCGTGGGCTTCTTCTCCTCCAGTCCCATCGCGGAAGTGTCCTTGAGCTCCCGTTGGCTGTTACAGTTATCGGACTGGTAGTGGTTGCTTTGTTCAGAGGAGACTTTGGTCCTACGACGGGCACGAGCGGCAACCGACCAAATGATTCGTGGCAGGTGGGTTCGCTCGGGCGGTTGTACAGCCAGTTCCTCGTCAGCAAGACGTTCGAGTTCTTCATTCGCCTTCTCTACTTGCAGCGTCCTGCCATTTCTCCTCCGAGCTTTGTCCGCTGAACCGACATACTGGCGGAGGTCAAGAAGCAGCCGAAGAAGCGCTCTCTGCTGAGCAAGATGTGGCTGGGCGGCAAGGGCGAGCCCGGCTGCGGCGGAAGCAACGCCAGCACCAGGGAGTCGCTCTTCCTCGAGCTGCACAAGGAGGTGAAGTGCGCGGCCCCCAGCGCGCAGCTGCCTTATCCTCTCAGGAACAGGCTGGAGCGCTGCGACAAGGAGACTCGCGCAGCCATTTGTGCCATGACCAAGGAAGGCTGCTCACCGCTCTTCGTCGCGTGCAAGAAGGGGAACGTGGAGGTAAGCCAGAACATTTGAGTAGCTGTGCTTGTATGGACCTGCACCAATTGTACCTGTTGTCGTGCATGTAGATCGTCGAATATCTCCTGAACGTGTGTGGTGCCAACGTGGAGCAGCACGGCTTGTATGAGGTGCCCGACGATCACTCTGTTCACAACGTTACGCCGCTGTGGTGCGCAGCAGTTGCCGGAAAGGTTAAAGTGGTGGAGACGCTCGTCAAGTACGGGGCAGACGTCAACTCCGTCTCGGACACGGGGTCCACGCCTGTACGCTCTGCCTGCTTTATGACGCATCTGGACATCGTTAAGTTGCTGGTTGCACACCACGCAGATATACAGCGGCCGAATTACAACGGCGGCACCTGCCTCATCAACTCAGTGCAGTCAGTGGAACTGTGCGAGTTCCTCCTAGAAAACGGCGCCAACGTGAACGCTCAAGACATACAGAACAAGACCGCCCTGCACTACGCCATTCAGGAGCATCGCTTCGAGACGACCAAGCTCCTGTTGCAGTATGGTGCAGACCCCTTCCTGGTTAGTCGATACCGTGACGACGCTCTGCAGACGGCCTGCCTCAAGGGTGCAGCGGAGATTTTCTCGCATCTGATCGACAACGTCGACTACACGGCAGAGCGGGTAGCCTCTGGCTTCGAGCTGCTGGGATCTACATTCCTCGATGAACATCACGACTCGCATAAGACCTTGCAGTACTGGCGTGCTGCACTGGACATCCGCGCCAAGTACGGCGTCTACAAGGGCGGCGGGCGGCCACCGCGTCCACAGTTCGGGCATCAGTGTGAGTTCGCCACGCACTCCGAGCTAGAACAAGTGTCCCTGGACCAAGACGCCATGCGTATGCAGGCGCTGCTCATTTGCGAACGTATCCTCGGCACGGCGCACAAGGACATGATCTATCGGCTGATGTACCGTGGTGCTGCCTATGCGGACTCCCTGCAGTATCAGAAATGCATCGACCTTTGGAAGTACGCGCTGGAGCTGCGGGTGGCAAAGGACTCTATCCTCTTCTGTGATACGTGCTTCACGGCGCAGGCGCTAGTCAAGCTCTACCTGGACCTCTTTCAGAAGAGCGCGCAGGGGGTACTGAGTGGTGGCGACATTCGGCTGGAGGACGTTCTCTCCACAATCGAGCTGCTGGTGCGAGATCTGCCAAGGTGCGCTCAGCTCCTGACACTTGCGCCTCAGTTCAAGAAGCAGCAGGACTCGTACGACAAGGTGCTCAGGATCATCACCCATCTTTTGCACCTCGTCACCAGGCTGCCCGCCAGGCATGACGTTCAGGTGAGAATATCAGGTGGTGGGTTCTTTTGATATCGCTACTTACGTCCATCTTCTTACTCTTCCAGCTGTTAATCCGACGGCGCATTCACGCCATTGTACACGGTATCGACCCGCGGACTACAGGGGGTGACTCGCTACTTCATCTGAGCGTCATGAAGAACAACACACTCAAGAGCCAGAGCCTCTTCGAGGACGGACACTATTCCTTCTTCCCCAGTCTCGACGTGGCCAGGCTACTCATTGAGTGCGGCGCCTGCGTCAACACCGTCAACTGTGATGGCAGCACGCCGCTGCACACGGCGTCCGTGGCACTCAACTATCGCCAAGAGGTCAGTGCCTAGCAGTTTCTGCTCCTTCAGGACGAGGAGGCATCTTCAGATTTATTTATTTCCTCTTTCTTTACTTCCAGATCGTAGAATTACTTCTTTGTCACGGCGCTCATATCGACGTGCGCAACGCCAGCTCCCATCGACCAGTCGACATGCTGAAAGCCATTCCCGGATGCAAAATCAACCCACTGAACTACATGTCCTTGCGGTGTCTGGCGGCTGCCGTTATCACCAAGCACAGTCTGCCCTTCCGGGGAGAGGTGCCGGCCATGCTGGAGGAATTCGTAGAGGCACACTAGAGACTTGACACCAGTTACCCCCCTCCTGCACTATCGTTACGCCCACTAGCAGCTTGTAGTACGTCTCAAACGTCAGGAGAGTTGTTCCTCACTTCTCTTTTTTATACCTTCTGCTGTCTTGATAGAATCATGTATTCGACATTCCATTAGTAACTATTATACACACAAGTATATAGAGAATATTATCGCGGTCGACGCAAATCGTTCTTCCAGCTCCATATATTCAATCTGAGCAATAAAGTTATATAACATGACTTTTATCGTGTTGGGAGCATCATGTTCATAACACTTCATGTCTCGAGTTGTCTCCCCCTGAGAAGATGAGAGACGAGGTAGAAACCGAGGCGAGATGGTGACGTCACCCATGATTTCTCACATGTCAGAAGCACTGCGAGGAGCAAAACGTCACGTCAGTGTCACTCAACGCTTGCAACTGTCTCGACTGTTACGGTTAGTGACTGCAAACAGCGCAGGAAGCTAGGTACAAGTGCAAATCTACTACTCCCACCTTCGCTTAATGATGAATTTGCCGCCTCACAGGTACTTTCTGCCGTATCTGCAGGCATCAAAGACATCACATGGTGGATTGACGCATTCGTACCACTGTCCACAGTCATTCCCACCTTTCTCGGTTCTCACTCCCGTCCAAGTGATTGACCCGGTCGCGGACACTGGACAAGCCAATTGGCGGTGGGATGCCGAGTTCTCCACGACCATCCTGAAGAGCTCCAATGTCGTGATTTAGCTGGGCCTGTCTTTGCTGGATCCTCCGTACTTGCTCTTCCAGATCGGACTTTTCACCGGCAATCTTCTCGCGCGCGGCTCTCTCGGCATTGAAGTCTGCTTGGTACACCTCCACCTGGATTGATCAGGTCACGCACAAAGTGATCGTGCAATATCAGGCTCAATCTCGCCTACCTGAGCCTTCAATATAGGAATGGCCTCCACGTCGAGCTCCATCTGCCTAACCTTCTCTTCCAACACCTTTACTCGGACTCTTTCTTGTCTCAGTTGTTCTTCGGCGTGCATTGCCTTGGCGGTCAGCGAATCCGTCAGCTCCAGAGCCGAAGGTGTATCACGAACCTCCTGCTAAAGTTTGACAGTAAGGTGTACGTGGTTCAAGGTACTTCACCATATCAAGGCTTTGCCATACTCTTTTCTTCTGCTCTTTCTGTCTGAGCTCCTCGGTGGCGTCAGCGTAATCCTTAAGGACCTGGCTCAGCTTGGACTGGGTTTCCATAAGTCTAGAGGAACCTGAATCCGAGCGATTCTTCTCCTCCTGGAGCAGCTTTTTCATTGAGGCTAACTCCATGCGTAGGTCTGCGACATGATAATCCTCCTGGCGAGCCAAAAAAGACTTGATCATGCCATCAAACTCATAGAGAAAAGTCGCGCCTACTTCGTCAGACCTGTATCTCGAAGCTGGCCAGCTTAGCCTCGCACTCTTCCAAGCTGGCGGCTAAGTTGTCGCACTGCATCCGGTACCTCTCCATGCTGCAGGCCAGCTGCTCGTCCCTTCTCATGAGATCTTCTGGGAGATTTTGTCTTGTCTCTGGAGGCAGCCTCGACTTCTGCTCAATGCTTTCTACCTTGCGCTTCTCCAACTCCAGGCTTCGCGACAAGCGCTCAGTGACCTTGCGCTCCTCCGACAAGGCCACCTGAAGCTTGTGGAGCTCCTCCTGCAACAAGGAGTCGCTCGTGCCCTAAAGGAATAGAGAAGCCAAGTGTTATGAACTGACGACAACGAAAGTTAGAGCGGCAAAAGGTAGCGCGGTCGTTCACACCTGCATATAGGTGAGCGCCATCGACTGTTGCAACCTGGCCGAAAGGTCGGCATTGGACTGGGCAAGTTCCCACTTTTCCTTGCCGATCTTCTCGTTGCTAGCGACCAACTTCTCGTTCTCGGACCTCAGAAAATCCAGCTCCTTAGCGAGGGTGGCCTTCTCGGCGTTAACCTTGGCCGTCTCCGCTTTCAAGACCTGTCCGCGACTCTCCAGCTCGACGATTCTGGCCTCCTGAGATTCATTTTGGTCCCCGGCTGGTTGGACGGATTGCTTGTGCTGACAAACGTAAACAGGATACTTTGGGTTTTTTGACTTGAATGCAAGGGTCGTACCTTTTCTGGAGTTTGTGACTTCTTTTCCTCCGCAGGCTCTGCTGCCTTCGTCGCCTTCTTGTCTTTCTTCTTGGCGTTCTTCACGTCCTGGTTCTCCTTCTTGAGCTGGAAGCGGAAGACGCTTTTGCCCAACATTCTAGACTTTATGGTTGTTCGATAGCTCAGGGATTTCTGGCTTTCTTTTGGACAAAATTAGGACATCCCGCTCCATTGGACGGCCGCCAACTAGCACTCGCTGGCCAGGGTGGGTCAGCAGGTCCGGGGCGGTTTTTTTTCGCGCACGGCCTTGCAAATGGGTCATTCATGTACATTCTGGCGCCGGCGACTAACAAGACTCTACATGGCAGTGCAAGTTTTCTAACTTCCTCGCCGGAGATTAAAATCTTATGGAATTCGCCCTGAACTTGCTCGCTCTTCGTCTTAGAGGAGCTGTCCTTACCTCGGCGATGACGCCATTCATGCGCAGCAGTTGGCTCTCGTACGTCTCCTGGCGGGTTTCTATTCTTCGCCGCAGCAAAGCGATCGCCTAGTACAAGACATGGAGAAGTGACCTTACGAGAGATGTGATCCAACCATGGGTACCTCTAGTTGTCGCCGCATGTCCTCGTTGTTTTGCTTGAGCGCCTCCCTGAGCTGTTGATTGGCGCTTTCGGCCAACGCCAGCTTGAAGGCGAGATCGTCTTCATCGCCTTGGACCTGGCCAACGTGACGACCTCTAGCCCTGATCTCACTCAGCTCAGCCACGGGGGCCGGGATCTGGGTGGGTGGACCTGACTGGACGCGAACCATCGTCCAGCTTAGGGATCGGTCGATCAGCTCATTAAGAAGGTCCCCTGCAAGGCCCTTGACTTCCTTGAAAGCAGTTGACAAGTTGTCACGGACAACTCGGCAGCGACAAACAACTCTAATGAATCGACTTGAATGGATCAAGTTTGATTCTTTTCAGAAACAGCAGCCGAAAGCGCGGCAAATTCAAATCCCCATAGAGAGAAGAGGATTGAGCAGTCTCTTCTTCCGTGCGGCTCGGAGCTCTTGTCTCGATGTCACGAGGGAGTTCCACTCTGACCTACGTGTGGCTTTCCTGAACATCGTCCAGCTGCCAAGTATGACAAGACCTGGTACATGACACTGCAGCTGCTGACGCTCTCACCAATTGTGATGATTGGTGTGTTGTCCTGAACCGACGGAGGGCTTTGATCTCCTCGGTATAAAGCCTTGCTTGCCCTTGACCTCCCAATGAGAGAAATCCTGAACTACCTCAGAAAAACGATTGAAGAGGAGCAACAAGCGTTGTTGCTTCTGTTGCGCCAAAACATGTGCAACAAATAGCAATGGCTAGATTGAATCACGTCTTGCACATTAATGTGCAGAAGTCGACTAGATATTTTGTTGAATCATGTGAATTTATGCTGTTCACCAATCTTATCTTCCAAAAATGCTGTTGTTTGCTTCCACATTCACTTTTAGCCCGGGCCTGAACTTCTTGTAGGCGGACTTCATACAGTCTCGAGATCTCAATGCCCATATCACCTCCACTTTGGCCTTCAGCTCATCGATGCTGCTCATGCTGGTCGAGCAGGCCCTCCTGTGCCGCCAGGTGCTGCAATCTGATTGTGAATGAATGATGCATAAATGATGGCTGATGACAGGTTAAAAACGATGAAATGGGGTAGTGATGAAACAGAGTTGCCCACAGTTCGTTTTCTGTCACCTCCACGTTTTTGGCTGTGACTTTGTTTAATTTTACCTTTGCACAAAGAAATAGAGCATAATCTTCCTCTCAATCCCACCTCCAATGGCCATTCAGCATGTAGCTCAACTATGGAATTAACTATTGTGTGGTCACCAAACACTTCAATAAAGAACATACCGTTAGAAGGTGAAAAAATATGGACTGTCGGAAGGCAAAATAAGCCAATATTTAAATGGTAAAAAAGTAACTTGGCCTTTGCTTGTAAGTTATTCCTTTGTCTGTTTGCGACTGGGCTCAGAGCAATCACGGCTGATGTGAAATTTCACGTTCCAGTGCCATTTGCCTCCTGTGTCTGCGTCACAGAGCCGGAGCCCGAGCTCTCTGAACAGTCAGGACCCCCATTGTAGATGGCCGCGTAACCCCCTACACTCAATCCCATCCCATCTTGACTTATTGCGGTCCGCAATCCGGACGGTGGCCAGGACGGCCAAGGACTGAATATGCAGATCTAATCGCATAAAACCTATAATGACCTCTACTCACTCCAGCTGTAGGAATAGTACGCCTCATGTGCGACATGCTCAGCATGCCGAGCCGCTGGAGCCTGTCCAGCTTCGGCTGATGCTCCGCAGCTTTATGTGCCCCAACTATTGAGTCATGGGTATCTTTTGGGTGGACAGCGCCCTCGTATACCCATTTTATAAGCGCTAGACTGGACCCCCAAAGTTGACTTACAGCGCTTCTGAAGCTAAGACAGTGTTGACTCCAGTCAAAGGTACAGCCCAGGTATTTGGCCTCCTCTGAACACTGAATCTCCTGAGGGCCCAATTTAAGCCTGGGGATAGTGTCTCGTAGAGTGGCCTCTAAAAGTTGAAAGCCTGATTTTTTTGAATTTGGCGCCCCCTG
>JAAUXU010144142.1_pt1 | contig 11827 bp, 14 predicted proteins | sample 7278151 | NCBI WGS metagenome assembly JAAUXU01 (sample SAMN14350113, study PRJNA611818) | marine sediment metagenome | isolation source: surface marine sediment (1.8m) | place: French Polynesia: Moorea | collected 2018-08 | reverse complement strand
GCTGCTCGAGCACCAACCCAAGAGCAAAAGTCAATAAATTCTCAGATGATCCATTTCTGAAGAAGAAGTTGCCTGGAGTGACCAGGACGATCACGTTGGAAGGCTGAACATTCCTTTTGGTTGAGTGACCAGAACAGCTGAGTCTGGCAACTCTGGCAAAGTTGAAAAGATCCCATCTTGGCCAGAATTGAAATGGCAAAAATTTGCATTCTTCTCCTTTCTCCCCCTGCCTGCACCAGTTTGGCACGTCTGTACTCACGTCGAACTCCGAGGAGTCGAACTTGGTGATCTGTTGGTTGAGCTCGGCGCTGAGTCCGGGGACCCTCATCGCGTCCGTCGTCTGCATCTTGTGAGCGTCTTCTTCCTCCTCGTCGGAGTTGGCCAAGTTCTCCTTCTTCTTCTTGCTGCTGGGTGGTCTGGCCGCCGCAGCCGTCACAGGACCTCCGCCGCGAGGACCGCCCTCGCCCCCTCCATCTCCATTGGTCACACCGTTGTTGTTGCTGTGGAGCTTCGAGACTGAGGCTGCTGCAGAGGCTGACACTGAAGAGGCTGAGGCCGCAGAGGCTGAGGCCGAGCCCCCAACCCACTCGTCAGGCACAGAAATGGTGGAAGTCTACACAACCTGCAAGGCCAGAAAAAAGAGAGATGCAAATTCGATTTTGGCAACTTTGCAAAAATAAAAAGGGGGCACTTTTAGCACAAAATGAGCCGCTGTCAGACAGGCAGGAAAAAGTTTACGACGGACGACGCAGGCGGGATCTAATTTCGCAGGCAGCCGTGTAAGCTCGAGGTAATCGCCAAAAATTCGCGAAATCTAGACCAGAATTTCCGGCTTAATCTCTGGGTCGGCTGAGTCATAAGAGGGACTTTCTCAGGTGCGCTGGCTGAGTCAGTGTGACCAGTCCGGTCTGGACGAGTCCAAGGGGTCAACAAACGAACTCTGGTGTAGAAAAAGCCAAGCTTTGGGTGGTTTTTTTTCCCACTTTCGTGGCTCCCGCAAAATCAACGTTGACTTTGTGCAGTTGCACAATTGAGTTTCCCAGAATTTGCACGTTGAGCGTCGAACGAGCAATTTGAAAATAAGCGAAATTGCAGTCTGTGAAGATCAGAGAGGGTTTTTGCTTGGGTCAGGCCTGACCGACCTCCAGACACCTTTGTGCAAATTCGGAGCTCTTTTCTCCCCAACAAGTCCAGTGTAGCAGTTGTTGACAAGCGCCGAATGACACGTCTGAGTCTGCCACCGACTTGTCCGTGTCCCCGCTCAAGTCGGAGAGCACGGACAGGTCAGGCCCGACATGCAAATGCGCTTGTCTTCATCAACACTGAATGGATGGAGGATTTGGTCCTGCCAGGGAGCCAAAGGTCACGATTCCCAGAATCCCTAAATCTGCGAGCGCAGAATTTATCGCATTTGCCAATTCCGCAGATAAAAATGGCAATTTTCCCCTCCGGACTTCCTGCAGAAGACGCAAACCTAAATGGAGTTTGGCGAAAAACAAAAAATGGTCGCGGGAGCCAAGAAGCAGAGATAAAAAAGTAAATAAAAAGTGTTTTTCTCTGTTCTGCTGCCGCAGAAAGTCAATCAGATCTGAACACATTTTGAGAACTCGTCTAAATAAATCCGTGATTTGCAGTTTCCCTTGTTTCTTTGGCTGTGGCTTTGGCGCGTGAATCCGCTGGAGAATAAGACAAAGAGGGAAGAAAAACCAACTACTTGAGACAAGAATAGAATCTCTCCACTCATTTGCGCGCGAGCGCGCGTGAGCGGAGGATAAAAGAGGCGTGATTAAAAGAAGAAAATCGTTTGCATCACGAAGAGACACATTCGGGTTGTTTTTTTTTTGTCTGGCGGAGTTTTGTCGAGTGGTCTCACTCAGATCCAGCCCGGGGCTTTTGTTGTCTTGCCTTTTTTTTAAGGCTTGAGAATTCAATTGAGGCCATTTCTCATTGGCTGACTCGCACCTCTTTTGTCTGATCGAGAGCGCAAACTTTTGACTCTGATATTCGAATAAAGTCGACAGAATGGGAAGTGTCTTTGGACGTCAATATTCGAGTACAGATTGGAACTCAGCCTGGTTAATTCTGGGTTGGAGCGTCAAAACACAAGACGTTCATCTTCCTAATCAGTTTAGCCCGAATACACTCGTGTAGGGATCACTTTTGGCGGGCGCCCAAGCAGAGATTGGAGTGTTGGCGACTTTGGCATCAGGCCTCTATAATGTAGGCTTGACAACTATGCAAGTAGGCACATAGATAGTGGGTGCAACAAGTATCAGTGTTAAACTTATGCAGCTGAATTTTTTTCCGGGGAGGGCGCAGTCAGACAGCAACAGTAAAATGAACAATTCAGACTTCTTCAACAACCACTATGTCTTGATGCACGTCAGGTTTGAGCCCTGATACTTGTTGCACCCGCTATCGACGTGCCTGCTTGCATAGTTGTCAAGCCTACATTATAGAGGCCTGATGCCAAAGTCGCCAACACTCCAATCTCTGCTTGGGTGCCCGCCAAAGTGATCCCTACACAAGTGCACTCGAATAAAACAGGCAACACCTCCAAAAATTTGCTCATTTCCCGCATTTGAGACTTTTCCGAAAAGTTTCCAGCAAGAATGTCTGCAGTCGTTCCAGTGCTCGATCACAGCATCCACTTAAAAGTCTGGTAATGCTGCATGTGCAAGTGTTAAATTGTATGCGGCGAAAGTTACGAATGCGTAACTTTCCTAACGCTGCAGCAACGCAGAGCCTCTTTGTGCCGTTGGAAAAAGGCCCAAGGCCTGGATAGTTTAAGTTATTTGCTTCACTTTTGGGCCAAATTGGGCATTTTACGGGAAAATATCGCACCGTCGTGACGAACGCTTGTGTGTATGTATGAAGCATATCTTTAATGCATCGGTGGGGGGACTTTGAAAGCTGCACCAACAGACAGATCTGATCTGGAGGCCTCTGTTCTACGTGCATCAGCGTTGACACAGCCGCCAGCAGGGTGGAGGGAGCGGACGGGCCCTGGGTGCGTCACGTTGTTGTGGCTGCTGTGGTTGCGGCCGCTGCTGCTGTGGCTGTCCACGCAGAGGCTGTGAGCTCTGGCCACGTTGAAGTGCAAGACTCGCCAAAAGTTCCCCCTCTTCGCCCTCCAAGTGGGAGGGGAAAGAGGTCAGTAATTGCGTGAAAATTGCGGAGGCCGAGAAATTGATAATTGGAGAAACTTTGGCTGAAATTAACCTCCCTGCGAATTTCCCATAAAAGTGAGTCTTCAGATGAGAAGCGAAGGCTGCAAATCCGCATGCAAATCCGCTCGTGACATGCCCGTCCTGCCTGGCGGGCGAGGCAAGAAGGGGAGGGGAAAGCATGTCTTTATTTGCTTTATTCACGCCCCGCTTTTTATTGGACTTAATGAAACTGCCCGGTTTTATTGGTACGCTTTCTGGGCTGATTTATGTCCAGAGCCGCCATATTTATTATATGGGCTCGGGCCTCAAAGGCTCTTTTTCCCTCTCTTCCCTTGTTTTTTCGCCGCATAAATCGTAAAGTGGCTCAAATGCCACGAAAATAAATCAAAGGAGCCTCTAATGATTCCTAAACTGCGGCGGCGAATATTTTTCAGGAATGGACAGGCCTGTAATGGCTCAACCAGTTTGTGGCGAGTCCATGGATGACCCTGCCGTGCAGTGCCGTGCAGTGCCGTGCAGTGCCGTGCAGAGCAGTGCAGAGCAGTGCAGCTTAAGGGAGGCTGCCGATCTTGAGGTGCTGTTCTCCTCCAGGAAGGATGAAAGGACAAGTGGGGATTTCCCCCCCCCCCTCAGCCCAACCCCTGCTGCCAAAATTGGTGACGGTGAGAGCTGCAGTCAAGCAGCTCCTCAAATAACGTGCACTAATTGTCTCGTTGAGTCCACTCTCTCTCTCTCTACCTGGCGATAAAGTATTGTCAGCAATAATCGTGGATGAATATTAATGACATAATTACCCCCACATCTGTTGGCCGGAGGGGGGGGAGCTCGACATATGGAGTGAGTCCGTTCTGTTGCGTGGCCTTTCTCAGATAGATATGCAAAATGTGAAATTTCAAAGCCATTTAGCACGCGATCGTTTGACATATGTTGAATGGCCTGAAGGGAAAGGGTTAGAAACGCCCCAAACCCCTATGACAAATATCCCATTCTCGGCCGGATTGGCCGTAAATCATACAGGAATTCTGTCACGGGAACTTCTCATTAACTTCCCCCTTTTTTTAATTTGTGCATGATAATATCTTTGGCAAATATTGTATTTTGTGTATCGAGCTGAAGAAACAGAAGCAGCCGCAGACTTTGGCCTAATTTTGCGCTGCTTATGAAGACACGCCCCATTGAAGTCTTGAGCACGCATTAACCCCTGATTATGATTAGGGGAAAAGCCCCCAACACCGGTAGCCGTCATTAGACGAACAAGGAAAGGGTTGAGCGTTGAGGGGGGGGGGGGCATTTTCCTTCTTTATTATGCTTGGTCCGGCCTAGGTGGGCCCCATTTGCTGGGCCCCACTTGGTGGGCCCAATCGCACCTCTGGCGTGACCAGCAGAAATCAGTTAAAAAGAAGTGATTTCTGCTCCGGTGTGTGAAAGCCCGACTTTGGGTGGCCACAGCCCGGGTCGGGCTGGGCTCGCCTGCCGACCTGACATAACAATAACCCTTTTTTGCCTTCTTTCCCACACAGATGTTAATTGCGCGACCGCTTCTTCGTGACTGAGTAACTAGCCTAATTTAATGACAACTCTTCTAACTCTTCCTTCCTCTGATCTACGACCACACTTCCCATATTTCTGCCGTAAGCAACAGGGTCAAGTCTGGTCCTGCCAGGGCCCGGCGGCACCGGCGGCGCTGGCAGGCCCACCTGGCCCGGCCTGCAGTGCAAATTTGCCTGCCCCGCGGCGTCTTTTGCACACAAAGACGACATTTGTCTTTTTTCAACACTGTTCAGGCCCTTTGTTTGCGCTTTTTGCGCCAAAACAAGTCTTCTTTTTACTAACATCAAGGTAAGAGGAGAAAAAGGATGATTGCTCGGAACAAAATTTCCAAAAATCAAAAGCCCAACCGAAAAACCCTTTTTTGCCGTACAATTTACATAGGCCAAAGTCATGCTGGTGGCACCGGGTGATTCAGAAATTGCTTTTTCAGAGGGGGGGGGTGAAATTTCAAAAAAAAGGGCAAGCCCAAGATAGGGTCTCTTTTTTTTCCATCCAGCCAAGGATGAGAATCCATTTTTTTTGAAAGCCCTGCTTGTTGTCGCCGCATTATTAAGGGAGCGCGTACGTGTACAGCTCGTTGTTGTCCACGCCAGCGGAGGAGCAGGAGGGCCTCTCATAGCGCACGCACACGCACAAAAAAAAAGCTGTTGGCCGAAAATGTGCCAGATCACGGTTTGGAGGAGCTTGACAAAGAGCTCTGGTTGGTTGGTGGGGACGCCGCGATATGATACGCTGGATCCAGGACGGATAACAAACACAAAACACACTCACTTTTGTCCTCTGGCTGTTATTACAACACTTTTGTGCCGGGTTTAACAACGATTTGGCCTTAACGAACGACAGGCGGATCAGCTGCAAGGAGCAGAAGGCCTTAAATTAAGGCCTCAGTCAGCAGGGCCATCGTTATCGTCGTCAAAGTAAAGGGTTGTCGGGAGATAGAAAAAAAACCCCTCGTTCAACCGCGTTATTGCTGGATGTGTCGCCATTTTGGCACACTTTTGCGTGCAAATTTAGGCTTATGATCATAGCCTTTGTCTCGCATCACTTTTCTGGTCGCCCGACTTGTCTTAGTTGTAAAATATCACGTTAAAGGTTGTGTTTTTAGGGGATCTGCGTACAACTAAGCAACTGTCCAGACAGCAAGAGAGCATCGCATCAGGTCTGAGTTGGTGATGGACACGTCCGCCTCCTCCTCGGCCGTGTCCACGGACCTGTTGTCGTCGTCTGGCAAACCTGAGTCCGACCGAAGGGGGAGAGAGAGAGAGAGAGAGAGAGAAAGAGAGCTCGATCAGATAAGCCTCTTTCTCTCTCTTCTCTGCACGCACCACGAGCAGCAGGAAGCTCCTGAGAGGCCCTTTAATGGTCTTAATGACGTCCGTGGCCCTGGTGAGCGTGCGAGTGAGGCCGACGAAGAGAAATTGGCTCGCATTTTTACGGGAAAAGAAGCAAGGGCAGTCATTAATTTCCTATTTTTCACAGCTGCTCCCCCCCCCCTCCCCTCACTCACCCCCCCCCTGCGTGTACGTATGCACGTATGTAAAAAAAAAGATCTTTTTGTGTGTCCACTTTCGAGAGTGCAGGGAAAAAGAGAAGTTTTTCTAACAGAAGGAAGAGAGAGACGGAGAGGGGGGAAAATGCAGCATAAACAGATGTCGAATTTCGCGAAATCGATGAAAAATCCGTCGGGTCAGCAAATTTTTCGCATCCGGCTGCTCTGCTGAGGCCAAAAAATACGGGGTCCTTCATTGTTTCTTCACTTTTTTTGAGAGAGAGAGAGAGAGCTTTTTGAGTGAAAAGAAAAACCACTCGAATGATCAAAATGCCCTGGCAAATGGCGAGTTTTTCCCGCCAAAATCAGCTGTCAACGGTGAACGGTTGTGCCAACTTTTGCTGAGTCCACCAGAAAAGGGTCCGAGCTTCATCTGTTGGAAGCTATGCCAAGAATTGCTCTGCTCGAATTCTCATAGTTAAAGTTGAGCAACAATTTCCCACTTCCTGCATGATTCCTCCACGCGTCTCCTCGGCCAGACAATTTCGGCAGGAAGTCAGAAATTACGCTCTGCTTCTGCTCCTTTGTTAACAGTTGTTGTTGTCGTCGTCCAACGTACGCAAGGTTACGCTTTCCCAACTTTCTTGGCCCAATTATTGTGGAAATTTGTGGGAAAACAGCTTCACAAATCTCCATTAATCATGCACAAAAAGATGCTCTCGACTCCGTCGTGGTTTGGCGGAAAAGAGGAGACAAAAAATACTTAAATCATTTATTATTTCTCCTCCATTTCTTTTGTGTGAGTCCAGTGGGGGCCCCTCCCAGTCTGTCCGGCCTGCCCAGTCTGCCTGGCGGGCAGCCACCGAAAGGGCCAATTTCTGCTCCGAGTATCTCACGCTCCCCAAGTTGGCCAAGTTGTTCTTCTTCCTCCCTTGGCAGCTCGTGTTGGCGGCAATTAGAGGTCGACCCCTGCACGGGTCACGCCGCACACGCCCAGATCACAAATTGCCACTCCCAAGGAGAACCGGAGTGCCGGAGAGGGGAAAAAAGTCTGATCGAGTTGCTTGTTTCCCCTGCTCGCCCTCTTCTGGCGCATATTCTCGGACACTTAAGAGAGCAGTTCCGACAAACAAAGCCGTTGTTTTGCGGCTTGTCCAGCGGCCGCCGCGGCGGCGGCGCCTCGCGGCGGCGGCCGCAGCCGCCGCAGCCGCCGCAGCCGCCGCTGGAGAAGAACAAAGACAGGAAGAGAGGGAGGGCAGAGGCAGAGGAGAGGTAATCTCATTGGCCGCCTTCGGCCAACTGAGGCCTGACAGTCAGGCCTGGGTTCGGGCCTGGATAAAGGCCTAATTGAGACGGCCCCTTGCAAGTCGTGACAGTTAATTGCAACACTCTTTTTTTGGCATTGCTCGAATTCTCTCAAAGCGTCATTGGTCCAATTAGGGCTGTGGCGCTGACAGAGCGATGGCGCAAAAAAGCGGCGCTTCCATTTGTCAACCGGAGGGTGGACTTTTGTGCCAAGTAAAAGTCTGGTGGAGAGACAGGGTTGCCACCGGACTGAGTTGGGCGCGGACCCCGAGATGCCATCAGTGGATCCTCGTTGGCCCCGAACCCGTTTGGCGACGCCAAGAAGCACAGCCAGGGTTGCCACTCCCGCCACGCTGGGGACGCGATGGGGACTCCGCCCCCAGGACACGTTGGTGTGGCTGCAGCTGGGGCGCAGCAGTGACGGGGCTGAACTCGTTTGGGGACGAGTCCGTGCATCCGTGACCACGATCTTGTACAGAAGTGCTTTATTTAGACATTGAGTACAAGTGCGTGAGTCGAACGAGTTTGCCCAGCCCCAAGTGCACGACTTGAGCGAGACCGACAACGACGTCTCGACGGCCGACGTCGACCCCGCGTGGGACGTCAGCTCGGCGGACCCCAAATTGGAGCTGTCGGCGCTTCTGCGTGATCTGCATGTGTCAAGCGTTTCTTCTCACGAATAAATAGGTTTTCCTGTATAAATTTCTTCACTGTTCCCCCCGCCAACTTCAGAGGGTGAGAACTTCTTGGGCCTCTTTTCTTTGTCTCACACGCGACCACGCAGACGGACCCGCCCGCGGACTCGCACGCGGACTCGCACGCGGACTCGCACGCGGACACGCACAAGGACCCGTGAGAGCTTCTTCTCCTTCTCCGTCATGACATTGTAATTACATTTCTCCCATTCTTTTGCTCTAAATCGCATTTCAAAAGCAGCCGATTTGATGTCTTTTTTGCATGTAGAGAAGAACAAGTGCAAAAAGTACGAAATCGAGCCGCAAATTTGGTCCGGTCGAGCAGAAAACTTGGCAAATCAATCATATTGTGCGTCTTGACCGCAGGAGAAGAAGGAGTAAACTGTTTTTTTTGTGTGTCTCACCGAGTTTTGTCCATACGCACGCAAAAGACGCCCAAATTACCCCCTTTCCGCTAACCCCCTTCTTGAGGCCTCACCCTTCCCCCTCTCCTCCTTGGCCGGGATGCTAATGCAGAAGACAACGGCCAATTTAAAAGGCTTCCCAGATTTAATTCTACAACATGGGTCAAAGAGAAAACTTTGTTGTTCTGCACACAAGCTCAGAGCTTGTGTAGCACTCACGCACGCACGCACGCACGCACGCACGCACGCACGCACGCACGCACGCACGCACGCACGCACGACAAGACAAGAGTTATGTTATGAAGAGGCAAAAATCTCTTTGCTGCTCTTAATTTTGCGTGAGTTGTTCTTTGCATGTGTGCGCGTTGACTGACTCGGGACAGCAGCGGCAAAAACGCCAGCGAGAACCCCGTGGTTGATTTCATTTGCGATTTTTTCGCAACAAGCAGAAGGGGGTGGTCAAAATTTTGCATGCAAACTTGAACAGCGATTTCGCAATTAAAAGCCCCTCTGTGCAAAAATGCCACACGTGAGATGCAAAGAGAAGCAGCAGCTACGGTAGCCATTAATCCAGCTGCTGAAGGACGGGTCACACTGTGCAAAAGAGGAGCGTCTCTCCTCAGCTTAAGCACGGGCTGCAAAGACACAATTGCCACTTTGCCCGTGCCTTTCTGTCCGGAGGCTCCAACCAGGGTGCGCCGAAATCGCCCCCTTTACACGTGTACTTCTTCGCCTGCTCCAACGTGTGTTTGCCCACAGGGTTGAGGTTGCAGGGTGATGATGAGTTACCCACACACAGATAACAACGGTTCCCCCCCCCCCTTCAGGGCCTTTTCACCAGCAGCAGCAGCGTTATTGATGGTTCAACAGCCCTTTTTAATTTCTCTAAGCTAATGAATATGCTTCTGCTGCTGCTGCTGCTCTGCACTGCTCAGCTCTATTTTGTGCACTGAAGAAAAAATGAGGCCGACAAGCAACAAATTTGAGGGGTGGGGTGAGGTCGGGTTCGGGTTCGGTCGGGCTCAACAATCAGGGTCGGGGTTGGGGAGCGAGGTAAGAAGGAACAAAACGTTGGGCGCGACCGCAAAATGTGGGAAATTGCGATGTCTCAGTTTTGGTTTTCATTTTTTTCGAGCGGGGGGAGGCAAGAGACAAAGGACGCCCGCGGAGACAAATTTTGGTGGACAAAATCATGAGAGCCACCCCGGAACGTGTGGCCGTTGACGACAGCAATTGTTTTTGAGGCTCACGCTGCATGATTCAGAAGCTTTGAAGCTTGCAGCTTGAAGCTCCAGCTCGAAGGAGGAGGCTCTCAATCACTAGAGACAATAAACAAAGGAAGAATGGTGATTGTTTTGTTGCTACCCAGCCGCCGCCTGGGCCGCCGGCTGAGCCGCCGCCCGGGCCGCCGCCCGGGCCGCCGCCGGAGTTGGCCCGACCCAAGTTTTGTCAACAACGCGATCAAAATATGTGAAACCCGAAGAGCAGAGGGAGAAAAATTCGGTTTTCCCCCTCTCTTCCGTCTGCAGGAGCTTAAAAGTGGAGTCTGGGAAATCACCCTGGTTTCCGGCAGTCGTCGTTGCGGGGTGTGAGTGGTCAGAGCTCTCCGTGGACTTCTGGTCCGGCCCGCCAAAGCCTTGGTCCCCCACTGGGACTTCCCATATGTTGGCGTGTCACAAAAAATAGGAGGTCCGACCCGGAGAGTGTGAAAATGGCCCAAATTCTCTCTCGGGGAGAGGAAGAGGGAGGGAGAGGAAATCTCATTCAAAGCAACAGGGTGACAAAAAAATTGCAGACGATTTCTCTCTGGGCTTGATGGACGGGGCAGGAAAAGACCGGCTTGATTCCCCCCGGAATCATCCGCTGGGGGTAGGTGCAGGGTTGCCAGAGCGTCTGCAGCGTGGCAACCCTGCCAGACACTTAATGAGCAATTAATCGCTGAGTGAGCGTCTTGCTGTGCAATTAGCCACCTCTTTTCCCGCTCCTTCTTGCAGTCGCTCAAGGCTGAGAAAGCTTTTTGGGTGTGTTGTTGAGCAACTGGAGCCCAAACTGCGTTATAAAGTGACATTTCTGCATCTCTTAAAGTATGGAACTCATTCAACTTCTGCAGGCAAGACTCTGACCCATAAATTAAGGTAGGGCCCACTTTTTTTTCCCAGGCCTAGCCAGAGAGAGAGAAATTATAAGGGGGACAAGAAAAGTCGTGTAAAAAAGGCCTCCCCCTGGAAAAAAAAGGCCAGGGGACGCAGGGTTGACAAATGAACCTGGTCCCTTTTTTTGCACTGCAGCAGCAGAGGGAGGATCCTGTCCTTGTTGCTCCAGACACATCCAGGCTGGAGAAGTTTGCAGCCGCTCCCTGGACAAATCAGAGTGGGAGTCTAGATGTTGGGACCAGAAAGTGGCAACTCTGTCTGTCTGTCTGTCTGTCTCTAATGGCTCTGGTGTGAAATTCTCCAGGGAGGAAAGATGAAACCTAATCTTTAGCCCCTTGTTTCTCTTTGTCTGCCCGAGAGGATTAAGTCCACAAAAGACAGAAAATAAAGGGTTTCAATCTAAGGCACTCCAAGTACGTAGATTAGAGCGCGTTTGTCTGGTGGAGTTTTTTTCTTCTCCTTCTTTTATCGTCCTTAATGAGGGCAAAAAAAGGCTCTCAGAAAATGTTGAGAGAAGAAGAGATAGCGAAAAATTGACTCCATCTTGTGCTTTTCCAAGTCTGTCTGGTGGAGTTCGCCCTCCCTCGCCTCCGACTCCGCCGCCAGCAGGAGCGGCCACGTCTTCACAGTCTTCATGTGGGAGACGCTGGCGTGATTGACCCTTTATGTCCGCTCACGTGTTTTTGCCCTCCTTCCCGTCTTTTTGGACAGGCCTGTCAGAAAAACGCGGCAATTTCGCGCAGGCCCAATTGGGCCTCAAACGCTGCAGGTGGAGAAGAAGCAACTTTTTTGCCACCCCAAAATCGCCAAATGATGGCAACGGAAACAATAGGTGAGCAACTGCCTTTTTATCAGTTGGGGCGGACGCCGCGGGAGGCCCACTCAACCAGACAGGAGGTACAACGATCGTACATTTTACTGTCAAGCTACTGCTGAGCCAGCCTATTTGGGCTGAATATTGTGAGTCCAGGAGGCAGAGAAGAAGACAGACCTTAAGGGAGAGGAAGTTATAATTGGAACACAGATAAAAAGCTTTGTCTTTGGGGGGGTTCAGGCTTTT
>JAAUXU010060775.1_pt1 | contig 11834 bp, 6 predicted proteins | sample 7278151 | NCBI WGS metagenome assembly JAAUXU01 (sample SAMN14350113, study PRJNA611818) | marine sediment metagenome | isolation source: surface marine sediment (1.8m) | place: French Polynesia: Moorea | collected 2018-08 | reverse complement strand
TCTGACAATTCCAAGATATCCAGAGGTCTCTGACAATTCCAAGATATCCAGAGGTCTCTGACAATTCCAAGATATCCAGAGGTCTCTGACAATCCCAAGATATCTTGACCGATCCCAAGATATCTTGACCGATCCCAAGATATCTTGACCGATCCCAAGATATCTGGCAATTGCGCAATACCAGTGTCAAACCCGCACCCACCGCTACGCTTGACTACCTCTACTTGCATAGTGGGCCTCTGTAGGCCTGGTTTGCCATGATGGGCTCTATGCCAAAATACCTTCCTGCAACATCAGCAAACATTGGCACCCACCTTGGATGTCTCACCCGCCACACTTTCCATGTCTGGTCGAGACTATCACCACTTGTCTCTCTGAATGTGCGTGCGTCCTCGGCCTATTTTATAGGCCATCCCTTCTTTCCCTCCCTTTCATTTCCTTCAGACGCTGCCTTTTTTTCACCCAATTCCCCTCTAACACTGTTGCAGGAAAGCACTATAGAAAAAACGGCGCATATCACTAATGAGTGAGTTGTCAGGGTGAGTTTGAAAGACATGATTCAAGCAGTTATATTTTTCAAACTCACCCCGACAAAGTCTCCCACTTTAAGTAGCCATGAGGAATTCTGCAACCTCACCATTAACAGTACTTAATGTCATTAGTACAGCGCCGATGTCACAGCTCCCCCCTAAAGACGATTTTTGGCCATTGTTGCTGATCAGAGATGCAAAAAAATTTTGCAAAGCACAGTTGACCCTCAAAAATGTAATTCATTACGCGAAACAACTGGAAACATTTTCTGCGCACGATAACTTACTAGAAATTCATCATAGTCACTAGAAATTGGTGATTGCTAGAAAATGATTATTGCACATTACCATCAGTTAATAACAGGGTAAGTTTGTTTAGGAACGTAATGAATGAAATGATTAATTAATGACCCAGTCTGTTCTTTCGCAACTTTCCAGGCGGTGGAAAGACTCTGAAAGAACGGTTGTGGTCAACTACTTCAACTTTTTCGTCTTGCAGAACTTCTGCAACTTCCTTTTCGGTTATTTTTGCCAACTTCTCGTGACCGGAGGTGGTGGGCCAGGCTGAAGTCCGAGAGAGGCAATCCGAAAGCGTGATTTAACGGATGAGGAGGGAAAACTTCAACGTGCCACAACTAGGAGGGGATTCGAGGCAAGAGGAGGGAGCCAGTTTTACCCACCCCTACCATAAAACAATCTTGAGGTTTCAACAAGCAAAAAAAGCTCCAGTCCGAAACAGTTAATCATGGGTTGAACAAGTTCATTCACCTTAGAAAAAAAGCTTCAATCTGAATGAGTAAGTCCCGGTTCAAACAAGTTCATTCATCTGAATTAAAGCTCCAGTCTAAATGAGTTAATCCCGCTTGAAACAAGCTTGACATAACAGTCTAACTGAGTCAGTCCTGGGTGTTCCAAGATCATTGACGCTGAGCAACTCACCAGAAGAATTCTCTCCTCCTGCCGCTTGGGCCAGGGCCAACGAGACCCTGGTGTCTCTCTTGCTCAGGCTGATCGGAATCCCAATGTTGTTGGTCCTTGTCACGAGTCCGGATCCCGGTCTCATGCGCCGGGAGAGGTTCGTGTGCGTCCGTTTTGCTTCAGATGAGTAATGACGCACCAAATTCTCGGGTCTGTCTCGATCTCCTCACTGGCAAGGTCGTTGCTGAAGAGCACGGGCAAAAATCAAAGCTCTCAAGGTCTGCTGATACGAAGATTATATTTTCTGCTGTCACACACGCACATGCAAAGAACTCACACACGTGAAAGTCTGGGGAAAGAAGGCAGCAGCAGTACAAGACATGAGAGAAGGGCAGGACAGGCCAGGCATGGTTGCCTTTTCTCCTCAAAAAAAAAAAATAACTGTCTGGAGCAGGCACGTGTACAGTGAAAAAGGAGATGAGCGGCAACAACACCCACTTGGTCAACGGCTACAGCAGCCAGTCCGTGGGTTTCAGCAGCTCATGGCGCTCGGCCTGGACTGGTGCAAGGGCGTCCTGGGTCGGTAGGTCGACCGTTATCACTGCACACTTGCCATTGGCTGTGCCAACCGCAGCAAGGGCCAGGTGTGCGCACGTCCCTGCAGGGCTGAGGGTGCAATCACACTGGCACAAATTTGTCGACTGCGTTTGAGCTATTGACAAGAGAGTCACATGCTTGGCACTGATGGAGCACTGACAAGATACAGAGTAGAGTGACTACTGGCCTACACGGGACGCGTACAGGGTGTCCTCAAGAACCTCCCCTTACTTCACTTACAAAGCGTGGATTTCACCACTGCAAACTCAAACGTCTTGATGCTTCAACGTGGTTTGGTGCAGATTTCGTGACATGTACGCAGTCCAAAGGAACAGAAGAACTTTACCCCAGGGCTTCTTGGGTTTTCTTCATTTCTTCCAAGCTGTTCACCATCAATGGTGAATGACGTTCACAATGACTTTATATTGTACGGACTCCAAAGTCATCTTTGCTTATCCACACCAAATAAAATTGCTCGTGGGTGAAGAAGTCAACGGGTAAACCCATAAGGAGTCTTGTGATCATTCTTGAAAAATGTCGATCTTAAACCCCTCTACATGGACTTTCATGGATAAACAAAGGTTGAGCACCCACAGAAAAAAAACAATAAAAAACAAAAACAAAAGAACGAACATATCCCTGCATGCACATCTACAAAATAGAAATATTACGCTAGACCAAATTTTTGTTCTCTTTCTGCAAGCTATATTTGTTCCAAGTCTCCATTTTGAAGACATTCTTTTTTTTGGGTCTGGCTTCAAAGTTTTACAGACACAGCACTTAAGGATGTCAGACTGACGGTACAAATTTGACGTGAACCTGCTTAGTTATTTCCAGATACCAAACTGTAGTCAAATGAAACTGAAAGTGTGTATGTCTGTTAGCTTTGCTTTTCAAATCTGAACATCCTGTTTTTATGCGGTAAACCTTTATTGACAGAAAGAGGAGTCCATAAATATCTTTTTTGACAAGCATTTGACATGTTCACTACTGGGCATTAGGTAACAAGCTTAAGACGCATTCAGCAAAATTCCAATTTCTTGATCCAGCATAATATATGGGCTAGTGTGGCCGCACCCCAAAGTCGTGGCTCAAGCCTTTCCAGGTCAGTTAGCCAAGGTAAAAGCCCCGCCAGCAGCAACAACAGCCGAGCCACTTTAAAGCAAAACATTCTTAGTAAATCATACCTGGACTAGTCAATTTTCATGCAGCCTGAAAAGCTTCCCCTTCTCTGGCTCTCTAACGGAAAAACAGTTCTTTTCAGCTTTCTACTGCTCTGTCGGCCCACATAAGAACCTTCTTCTTCTTCCCCCACTTTTTATTTAGCTAGCTGCGTAGTAATAACGTGTAGATGTACTAGACATGCAGTAGATAGATGAAGGCCTTTCTGAGGCCTTCCTCGCTGAGCCAGAAAGAACCGCAACGACGATCAAGCAATTGTCAGAGGCCTTCTTTGAATGACCCCAAAGAAAATTTCATTGCCTGTGTATGAAGGACTTTAGGATTAAAATCGATGTTTTGAGCCTCGCACACGCTCGCGCAGAGCGGCTGCAAGCATGTGTTCAATGCTGTGGGCAAAAGGTGCGGGCAAACAACTTACGGGGTGTCTCATCTGCCGTGCAACTCAGTTCCTTCAGATTGTCTTTTCATTTATTTCATGAGGTAAACCGTGGAAAAAGGACACAAGAATGTGTTGCTGAAACATTGCATTTATTTCATGTTCATGGGATCCGCCACTGCTGTGTAGTACATATACAGGGTGTTTAAAAATGTGGCATTATTTGAGCCCCCAGTTGTTTCCCTCATCTTGCGACAATGATTTCTTGCCACACTATGGCAAGATTATAAAAACAAAGACATCTTCGTCTAATCCATCCTGTGCTGTCTAAATCGAAACAAAAACTCATTTTAATACATTTAAGCTCAAAGATGAAAGGGTGACATCACTGAGACGACCCGCACAAGTACGTAAATCTGCACACTATCAATTACAGCACGCTACTGCTGAAGCAATCAATGAGTTAGACTGCAAGAGAAGCTAAGTGCTGCATCAAAACATCCAACTCTTCCTTGTGCATGTGACTGCTCATGCTCCGGGCAGACAACTCCTTCAGCAGCGTGATGTCCAGGGCCGACAAGGCCTTCAGGGACTCTGCAAAGACAAAAGAAAATGAGTACCTGATACACGTTCACCTGACTTAAGGTGACTTATTCAGTCGTTCACTCACCCAAGGACTTCTTTCGTACTTCCCCGCTAGATTCGTCGTCCATGTGGAGGAGAAGCACGTCGAAGACTTCCCGAAGGAAGTCCTTGCTGATTTCTCCGTCACGGAAGACGAGGACAAGAGTTGAAATGGCATCGAGAGCAAAGATGCGCACTTGTTCGCTGACGTCTTCCAACCGTTTGAGAATGTCTAAGGGAGAGTAAAACCCTCATTGAACAAGCTCCAAAAGCAAAAAGGCTTTCAGTATTACCAAGATATGACTTCTCCAGCTCCTGCTTGGCCGAGACGTCTTTGCCGAAGGCACTGACGAGATCCTTGAAAGCGTTCAAGGTCAAGATCCTCACTTTCTCGGAAGAATCTTGCAACAGTGAGCGAAAGGATGGCAGGAGTTCCTCGCTGACAGAAGAGACCGTCTTGACCAAGCTCAGCTCCTTCTCCGAGGCCGCCAAAGACCTCATGGAGGCCGCGAGCGCGGCTGCCGCCGCCGTGCGCACAGCCTGAGCGCGCTTTCCTGCGTGCCATTTCAAGCGAGGGACCAGCAACTCTACAGTGGAGAGTGATATAACTACTTCTTTACATGTACGGTCCCCCTTACATTCTTAAGTAGGTTAAGACTTGCCTAGAATGATCCTTTTGTAGTACTCTCCCATGCCCCTCTGTGAGTCGAGAGCTTGTAGCTGTTGGGCGAGCACCAGCAGCATCTTGATCTCCAGCTCAGGCGAGGAGGAGGAGGACTGGCGAGCGTCGGCCAGCACAGTCAAAAAGATGGACATGACTTGGTCGGCGTAGTAGCCGGAAGCCTCGCCAGATTCCTGGAACAAGGTCAGTTAACCATTACGCCTGTAGCTCAGGATTTCCAGGACCCAAGAATGGGGTCTGTTTGCCAGTCAGTCTTGGTCTCTTGTCCTTCCTAGATGACATCAAGTTGGCATGATGGGATCTGACCGGGCCGACGAGCCCGGGCCGACGAGCTTGGGGTGACCAATCCCGAGCCTGTCATGGTCATGGCTGAAGACCATTATAATTCCTACGCTACGAAGGGCTCAAGCCTTTTTCTTTCTAAGGGCTCGAGCTAGAGTTTATTTATTTAAGGACAAAATATACAAGTGCACATTGAAGTGCATATGAGTACCCCTAACCTAAAAGATGTTCTGACACAAAACAAAGTGATAGAAAAGAAGGCCTAAAAGCTAATATTACGCACCTAAAAATTACGGCGTACTAACGTTCGGTTGACATCGAGCTTGACCCTTTTGTCCATCTCTGTATTTATCTTCGTATGTCCTGCATGAAGCCTACCTTGAGCACCATTGCAAATACCAGGGCCTGGTGAGATTGGGGGCCCCACTCCGGGCAGGTTGACCGGTATGACTTCAGTAGGGTTCCCATCTGGTGCTTGAACAAATCAGCAGAATCTCGGTGGCCCCCGAGGTCCTGCAGACGAATTAGTAAATCTAAAAAAAAATAATATGATAGTGAAGCAGCCGGGTGGGAGTCAATTTCTGGTTCTCTTCTGCTTTAGATGAAGTGCTGGTATTTCCTTCCCAGATATCTCAGATAAGTTAGACAAAATAGGTCACGTTCAGGGTCAGGCTAGCGGGGGCTTGTCTCAGTTAGGTTCCATTTCCTTCCTTCATCTAAAGCACAAGTAGACCAAATTTTTGGTAATACTTCTTGCTGCTTCAGTCAACTTTGCTTCTTGGGCCAGAGCTTGAATGGTGATGCTGATCTTGAAGACTGCGTCCTTGGTTGTGCCTGAAACCCTGCAGGCATCGCTGCAGACATCCAGGAGAGACTGACAACAGAATAGAAGCCACGACAGGTAGCAGTCCTGAGCAACAACAATAACGAAGATACTTTCAATAGCTTCGAGGATTTTATCCGGAGAAAAGCTGACCTCCATCACATTGCAAATCTTGTCCTCCTGGAGAATGAGGCTGAGGTCCTCCACATAAGGCCTGCAAGAAAAAGTTCAGTCTCTTCTGGTAACTACGTCAACACCAGGTGAATTGCAGTTGCTGAATTAACGCTGCGGGAATTCCTCTATTCGAGTCAGTTGCATGTTATTTTGTATTGTCCATTTTTAATGTCCCATCAGAAAGGATGTTTGAGTCATCCGCGAACATGTTTTCTGTAGGTAGAACAAGCGCCAAGAATGTCTTGACACTAGTGTTTCTTCCCTGAGGAGTCAGTAAAGGCAGGAAATACTGGACTCTTTTACTGTGTTTGACAATAGCGATATCGTTGATGCACATAACAATGACAGATAAGGCTTTATGCATTACTTAAGAGAGATAATGAAGTACCGTCACCCTTTCAAAAAGATAATGAATTATTCCATTGCTCCCCTACATTAGCATTTAATTACCTGCAACTGAGGGGGAAAAGTCCGTTTCAGTCTAAAAAAAATATGTCTTACATTATGACACATAGTTTTGCTACTTGTCTAAAATAAAACTAGCTGAGGTGTGCAGCATCGCTTGGGTTGTCATAACGCTGAGCTTTACATTGTGAGCCTGTGTGTTTTGTACAGTCCATGCACTTCAAGCAGTCCATGCGCTTGGACCTCATTTGAGATCGCTAATTGAGCTGAAAGATATTTCACAACCGCAAACCTCAGCAGTCGTTTGTGTGACCTCAAATGACTGCTAATCCCATTTAATCCACTCCCGCACTTTGGGCGTGCTCAACAATTTTTATTTAACGAACATTTTTCATATCAAGCCTCCTGCCCAAAATAGGATATATTTCATTTCGGGGTCTAAAGTAATGCCCCTGGTCAGACTTGGCTCTTAATAACCTTCCCAGAGTAAAACGACAAATGGAGCTTTAAATACGCACATCTCAGCAACTGTGGATCCAATCGCCCATTAAATAAAGATGTTAACTTACAACGAAAGTCTACTCACCACCAACACTCACGCCGCTTAATTAACACAGCTGCTTTACTGACTCAAAACTTCCTGTCCCAAGTGACAGGAGTCTACAGCAGTGAGTGATAGCTCATTAAGTTGTTACCATGAAATTATTCGTCATTGCCGCAATCACGTCCAATTTTGTAATGAATTAGCGTAGTCATTAAAGTAATTCATAACGGTACATTGGAGGTCTGATAACAGAGTAAACAGATCCATGAACATAAAGAGGTGGAAGTCAATGTAAATGGCATAATCACATTGTTTTGGCACAAAATTATGCAACATCGTCAAGCCAAAAGTCAGGACTGCTTACCTAAGCAGTTGAGGATCACTTCCACTGATGATATTACCAAGGATTCTCAGATCTTCAGCTTCTGCTCCAGTTTCGATCCTTCGGTGGATCAGGGTTAGCCAAGTCTTGGGAGAGACGAAATACCCAAAAAGGACAGCAGATTTGCAAATCTGTTAGAGTAGAGCATATAATGTATGGCTCAGCTTTCATTGGCCATGATGTTAGAACTGCTCTCACGTTTTCTTGCACTTTCTGCTCCGAATCCAGAATGCCTTGGTTGAAGAGGTTAAGGAGATGTTCAGCGTGTCCAATCTGCTCGTGCTCCAGGTGCAGAAGAAGCTATATCGAAATCATCATGATGTTCCGATAGCAAAACGGTGGGACAGACAACTCTGCAAACCTGATAGAGCAGCTGTGATGTCTTAATCCGGGTCTCCGCCAGCCAATCCTTTAAGTCTCTCTCCAGCGCCAGCTTCAGTTTGTAGAACACCCTGGACACCATCAAATGGCACCCGAATCCAGGCCTTACCACTAAAAAAAGCCTTTCCAAATGTTGCATGATTACAGTCGTGCAAAGTTACCATCTGAAGGATAGTGGGATACGTCTCCTGGTGAAAAGTCCAGTCTCTCCTTGATTCTCTTGTCCCTTTTGGCCTCCTCAGTGACCCATTTAAGCCCAACTTCCTCCCACATTTGGCGGATTTTCCGGCAGTTTTCAGGCAACTCATCCTCAAGGCCAGTGACCACAAGGGGTATCAGCAGAGGGTGGTTCTCCAACCTGGCGATAGAAGAAAAATCGTGCGGACCACGCTTAGGTGACTTATATTAAACCAAATTTCTTTTCTAAGGAGCGTTATTGTTCTTAAAATGGTATGCTAATTCAGCATCGGGTTCTAGTTTTCGCTGACATCTGTACTCTGAGAAGTGAGGCACCTAAGCATAGACAGCGGGCTGATGCAGGGTACATTTTTTGACACTCTGCAACACGTACAGTTTCAAGGTTGCACATCTATATTTTGCCCATTCTCTTATCTCTTAATATGAAGTGCGAGGTCTCGTGTGTGCTCTGCGTGCGTGCGCGCGTGCGTGGGTGTCTGTTGGGCCATGGGGACCCAAAACACTGTACCACTCTTCACCAAACGTGGTCTGCAGACGGTTCTTCTCACGAACTCCCGGTCACATGCCACTTCATGTCTGAGGTCGTTTTGAGGCCAAAATCAAGGTCCAAAGTTGCATTTACCACATAAGTCATGCATTGACGTTGCATGCTTCCCTCATGAGCAGTAGAACCGGGGCAATGTTTAGAAATGGACGGCATTAACAAATGTACATAAGTAAAAATCGCAAATCATTGTGTCAGCACAAGGCACATGCAAACAATCTCCACAAATCAACATGTGCAATATCTGTCACCACACTACTGACCCTCACCACCATAGTCAAGTTCCAACTCGCGTCGAGAACTAAATCCCTCAGTCAGGTCAGGAGTCCTGTTGGGCCGGGAGTCAGACACATACATTAAGTCTGAAAGCAATTCTTCCTTTAACAAGTGCCATGTTTGTTTGCCCGCTTTTCTGACACGGAGTTAGCACTACCCGGTCTACCCTGTCATCTCTAAAGTAGGTCAGGAGACATCTCGTTTCACACACCATGGAGTAGGGGTGCTGAAGGTACATTTGGGGTCTTTATGAGGCCAAAACCAACGTTGCAGATCCCAATAAATATTCAGTGTTTTCTGTCAGTCAACACCAATTTCCACACCTATAAGCAATTGATGCTGTGTGCATGTGATGTATTTAGGTGAGCCCAGTTTGGATGTAGAGTCCTTGCCATTAGTTTTTTGTGTCGAGCATGACACCACCTCATACGCTGTGCTCAAATGTGTTGGGGTGGAATTTTGATGATAAAATGTGGGACATATGGATGTGATACTCAGGCGCAATGTTCAGTACAGAGCACGGGAGAAGGCTCTCGGCTTCTTGGGGGGGGGGGGCATTGGAAGAAAGGAGCAGCATTCACTGTCAAGCAATTCTCTCAGATGGGGATCTAAAGAATGACAATCGACGTCATTTTAAGGTGGGAATAAGACATCCCCTAGGCGGGGAAGCGTATTGGCGGAGGGTGACATCTTCAAGATCCTGGACAAGTATCCAATGAAGGGCATGGTGTGGATTGTAATCTCAGAGAGGGGAAATTCGGGGCCCTAAATTGGCAAAGTGTCAGTTTCCGGAGATATATACAGGCAAGAGTTCATCGGGGGGGGGGGTTCCTTCCGCCCTTCTTGCTTGCGAGGTAGACTTTGACTTATCCCTTTTGACTTTTGCACACTTGCGGAGCATATTGCACTGGCTATTTGATGAGTCAATAAAACAATTTACATAGTTGCACACCACTAAGTAAAAGTACCATCTCACAAGTAAAGAATGCTAGTCATTTAGACTTTATCTCTTGCTGCGTGCTGTGTTTGTTACACAGCACCAAGTAGAAGTACCCAATCAGAGGTAAGGAATGCCAATTAATTTAGACTTTATCTCTAGTGGTGTGCTGCATTTGGTGCAAGACTCCACTTCAAGTCATTCTAGTGCATGGGATGAAGAACTCATCAGTTTTTGCATCACCTCTCTGCCTTCAAAGTGTTAAGGACACTGTACCTACAACATTACAAGTTTAAGGTGGACGGGGCTCGTTGACTACTTTCTAGATGCAAAAGTTCAGCACTGCAGTCAAATGACATTGAAAAGAAATTGTCTATAGCCTTGCTCCATGGCCTGCCAAAATTAGTTATGTACTGAATTTGTTTAGTGAAACTTTATCGAAGACTTGTTTAGAAATCTAATTCAACGCACTATTGATCACTCTTTTGAGCGTTGGTCCTTGTCAATAAACCCACGTGTTCTCATCTTTCAGCCTTCTTCTGTCTTTCTCAGGAAGTTCAAAGTATCAACATTGCGAACACACAATTATGAGATCCCAATGTCTCCCTATGAAGAGCTTGTTCCGCTGTACCCCATATGCAGTCTGTAACACCTAAAAGTTAGACAATTTTGAGGCTTAATAACCGTGATACTATCTATATTGAACTATACTCCCTTTTTGCACATTAACTGGCAGCTGATTGTGTCAATTTTAATTCATGCCTGAAAAAACAAAACCTTGACGAAGTCATTGCATAACAATGAAGGAAAATCTGCAACCTACCAGCGTCAATGATTGGATCAAGCAAATGTGAAACACCAAAGATATCGTCACTGCAAGGTGCTAAATTACCGTATTGCATAAGAGTCTGTACTTCAACAACCCAAATGCATACCCTGAGTGAAAGGCAGGAACAGAAAAGAGTTACATTTTTTCTTGACAAAGTCCAAGCTCCCTTCAATCGTCTGATGCATTAATTTCCGTCATGTAGTAGAGGTACCCCACATTGCTCGGGTTATAATAAGACTTGCCACACTCCCACCCACCAGCACGGACTTGACCCTTGCTCAACACGTGCTTGGTGCTCAACATGAAGTTGGTCTTGCTTTGACTCGAAGTTGGCAGGCTTGACCCGCTTTGCTGGGTCATGTGTACTTCGCACCATCAAATTTGGTAGTTTCCTTGGCCCAGAGAGAAGGTATGCCTCGGCCCCTAACTTAAAGTGAGGTGAGGAAATTCAGCCTCAGAAATGTTGAGGAACAGTCAGTTGTGCTTGCTTTTTTGTGATGAAAACTTCCTTAACCCACTGGTTGTTGAACCTGTTCCTGCACCCAACCCGAGACCCTAACCCCGACAGAAAGTGGCCTAAAACATTCCCCCAGTCATGCTGATTCAGAATATACATGGTCCGAGGGGTTGATGTCCTCTGGTTATCACATGAAAAAGGGACAAAAAATCAACTTTTCCTTTATATATAAGTTAGGCTAGGTCAAAAAGGGGTGAACTTTGAAAATTCACTGATGGCATCTGCGGTTTGTTACATGGGGTCAAAAGATGAAGATGCAGTCAAATACTTTTGAAAACAAAGGTGTTTACCTATGCCCAACTTGATTTGAAATTTATGTAGTAAGCTACTGTAGTAAATTTGCTGTGAAAGTAAATTTCAGCTCTGGTGGCTGTCAGAAGCTGCCAAACTGGGGGAAAATCACTCACCAAAATGCTGACCTGCTCCAGTTTGTCAGAAAAATATTGGTGATAAGTAATAAAATAAGTCCTGAAGAAATTTTTTTTAACTTTTTTTTGTTTGTTTGTTGGCGGGGTCTCTCGAAGGGAGTGGGAGTCCCAATAAGAGAAAAGGAGTAACTCTGGGTTGAGTCTTTTCCTGCCCCATTTAATGGCAAACATCTAAGTGCTTAATGAACATTTATGCCTGGCTTGG
>JAAUXU010126889.1_pt1 | contig 11836 bp, 11 predicted proteins | sample 7278151 | NCBI WGS metagenome assembly JAAUXU01 (sample SAMN14350113, study PRJNA611818) | marine sediment metagenome | isolation source: surface marine sediment (1.8m) | place: French Polynesia: Moorea | collected 2018-08 | reverse complement strand
TCCAGTGGCACGTAACTTAGTTCAGCGGAAGTGTACTGCACCGTGCACGTGACCTAGTTCGACGAAAGATGTACTTAGCTCGAGATGGAGCGTTTTGTCCTGGTCACTTTTTATGAATTCTAATCCGTAAGGACACACAGAAAGCTAAAAATCTCCTTTGAACCTGAACTGATAAATCGTATCAGGGTGATATCAGTCTTAAACACTGTCTTGATGCTCTTCCTGAAGACCTGCCATGCTTGACAATGGAGGCTGCTGGGTAGACATCTTCCCTCATCCTGTTCCAGAGAGACTCAAGATTTGGGTAAGAGGCTGAATTGACATCTTTTTCTATAGCACTCCACCAAAAATAGTCCAGAGCATTTTGATCTGGCGATATTCAGGACCACTTCTCTCTTGACCAGAACGGGGCAGAATCTTTGAATCTTGTCACCAGTGTGGACAGCAGATCTGTCCTGTTGAAATACGTAATAGCCCTCGGGGTAGATCTCCTTCAGCTCCAAGTCAAAGGCACTTGTAGAAGACTGCGGCGTTGCACTTCTACTGCTCAGTCAGCATTGGTGGCATGTGACTGCCGTGACAGCAAGTACCATGAGCTGCTACAGGTGTTTTGCCATTGTGATTCCTTTGATGTTGAACTAGTCAACCACTGTTTTGCTTCCTGAACTGAGCAATGGTGAAAATCTTCTTGTCAGAGAAGATCTTGACGGTCTTCTTTTGGGGGTTATTGATGATCTTGATGTAGCTCTCAAGCCACCTTTCACTTGTCTTCCTATTGATCAATACCTGCTGCATCCAGATGAAGCTCCAAAGCCCCGTTTTCTGCAATGCTGTCAAAACCGTGTTGTCCAACACCCCCATCTCATGTGCATCGATGTGGCTGGATGCTCTGCATGAGAGTCTCAGCGAAGGCATCACCTTTCTGGACCCTGGTTCTGACTGGGCTTTGACTTACGTCATTGTCCTGCTCGTCAGTATACACAGCCTTGCAGGAGACCCCGATAATGTCACTGGCAGTCTCCGTGTTGATGTGCGTGTCAAACAGAGCTGATATCTCGCACATTTTTCCTCCTATCGCCTCAATTTTCGTTGGAAGTTTAAAATTTCAGCTGGAAGATGAAGCTGACTTTGGAACTAGCCTGTATATTATTCATGGAAACTCAAAGTCCTGTAAAATGAAGTCCCGGCCAGCATTAATTGATGTATGTAAAATTTAAGATCGCGCCCTACATACAGCAGAAGTACTGTCACATGCAATTGCCTGTGCCATGTATGACTGTTGCAGAACTTTGGTTAGTGGTGTCAAATTATGTGCAAACTATGGCAACTCCGTTCTCTGGACGGAATTGGGTGGATAAAAGCCGTCAGCTGAACCCAAGATTCGCCTACAGAAATGAGTTCTGTTGCGGTGGTTCCAGGTGGAGATGTTGCCAAGCAAGGCTGGATCCAGCTCGCCTGTGTAGGCACTGAACAGACCGTCGAACCGAGTGGTGCCATGACGCTACAGCATAGGAAAATACACTCCGCTACAACCCACTTTATTCCTAGTTATGTAACTTTGCTGCGATCAACATTGTGTCTGACGTCCCTGTCCAGGGCATGAAACAACGCACTAGTTTTTATGCAGTTTTTGTACAACTTATATTGATAACAAAGCTCATGTCTCCACAATCATGTCACATGGCCAGATGTTTTACAGCTTGCTAAGTCTTGTAGCTAAATATGAGGCATGCCATGGTTGTACTGCAATGCAAAGACCTTCTACTCTGGGGTTTGGGATTAAGGACTCCAAATCCCCGCAAATCTTTGGATTTTGAGGTTCCGACCAAGCGGCAATTTGGTAAATGGCCAAAATTTCTAGCCAAATCGTGAATCACTTCGAGAACTGAAAAAAAATCGGGATTTCTGAAGATTTCCAATAGCAACAATTCTCATGATGAACACAACCATCCCTAACACTAAGTGTGGAAGGAAAAGATTCACTGTGTTTCAAGTCCTGGAGCAAAATCCATAATCTTACCTTGCAGAACCTACAAGGCTTGTCCAATGGCACCTGGACCATGGAGCCCCCCCACGGCCCTGTCAGTCATCACAGTCAGCTCCTCGTCGTATCCCTCGAGGAGTAGATGGCGGACAGAGCGCTGATGAAAGACATGGAGTCCAGCACAGACAAGAGGCCCAAACGCATAAACCAAGACTGAGACTGACTAATGTAAGCAGCTGCCTAAAAGTTTCAGCTCCACTTCATTATGATGCGCGCTCCTGAGGTTGACATAAAACTCACCAGAAGTGGAAAGTTGAGTGTTGTGACCACGTCGTCAAGATGACCGTTGGAGAGGTTGGGCTCAAAGAACAAACACTTGCGGATGCGATGAGTCACGGTTCCGTTGGAACTGTATCAGGCAAGAACTTCTTTGGTCTCATGTTCTCTGCAGAGAAATAGAAAAATAGGTGAACCTTTTGTGCCTCACAAGAGGCAGGAAAGTCTTACCTGAAAGTGAATGGCCCCATCTCTGCCAGCTGCGGCTTCTCGGAGCCGTTCAAGTATGCTTGTGGATTGACAATGGAGAAGAAAAAGAACCTTGTGTAGATAGGGATGGTTGGGTTTGACCACTCTGTGAAGGCCTTCGTGCCATCCACCAAGATCAGTTGCTGAAGACAAATGAATAGAGGGTCTTCAACACCTGCAACGCACAGTAGTACATACAGTACGCAGCATGTACCAATGAAGAGCAAACCTGAGTGAGGATGTGGTCGAACAGACTTTAGAAGCCAATAGCTAAGAAACGTCCAAATACCAATCTAAACGGAGAGAGAGAGAGACCAATCCAATCCGACGCCACCAAGATCTCTTCGCTTTTTCCATACTGGGGTCTCCATTAATGGTCATCAGTTGATAACGTCATTCAGTCAGTGTCAGCTGTGCTGGGCCTACTTTGCTCAGTCGCAGGGTTGAAAGAAAGTCCCAGAATTAGAGGGAAATCGCAAAGTCCCCCCCCCCCCCAAAGAACATTGTGGCCTTCAACAGGTAGACTTTACTGTGCAGACTGAACGCAAACGAAAAGCCTATGAGTTCGACTTGCTCGGCAGTGCTTATTTGCTTTCAGCATATAACCAGCGTGTGGGATGACATCACTGCCTTCACCCGTGCCAGCTGGGACGTGGACGTGTCCGAGCAGTAGAGCTCGGGCTACCAGGGCCACTCCCTGAAGAACCCAGATGCGTGCTGCTGCCCCTGCTTTCCTGTGGCAGAAGAAGATTTTTCTTTCCACCGAGTAACTCTTGCAGCAACTGTACGTAATGGGACCCCGACTGAGCATGAGATTAAGCTTGAATTTCTTTCCTACATCCATGGGATAATCCATTTGTGGCAAGTTAGTCCCCTTATGAGACATAGTTGAGTGAGTATACACCGAAGTTTGAGAAAATTGTGTGTGCAAGTCTCAATTCCCCCACAGAAGTGAGTGCTCAATTAGTCTTTTGGGTCCAGGTCAACAGGTGGATTGCCAATTCTATTTTGCTACACAAGTGTATTTCACTTCTCATTCTACGCATTATCATACTTTAGCACTGATTACATCATTAAAGAGCATTGGGAGAGATGATTTACAGTTCCACTGCCTCAGCAGCAAAACGTGAAAGTGACACTTAAAGGTTGTTGTACTGTATGTACTTATATATGACATGTACTAGTATTTAATACCACAGCACCCAAATGCGATATCAACGCACGGTCTAGAACATACAGAGTAATTATCCTTTGGATTTTCTTACGTAACTTACGGGCTCGGATTACTTCTTCTCGAGCTCACGACGCAGTTAACTTTCTTCTCCTTTTACAATAGGCACATTAATCCTTGATTATCTCTTCTTCCATGACTTTTTTTTCATGTCAATCCCTCTTGGTCCTGGGGAGAAAAACAAATCCTCGTTGACGACAAGTTCAACTTTCTGATACTCTGATAGACATGTTTGCCACTGCATGATCCACGCTTTTCTTCTGTTACAACATACACTATCTACGTACCAGATTTATCTAATTATTTATACATATTTTTTGCCTTAACAGCATCGAGCTTGCTGTATCATAACTTGCTAGTTATGGGAGAGGAGGGGGGGGGGGGGACGGGTGTCCAACTTTTCTTATTTGCTCGACTTGGTGGACGAGTCATTGTCCAGCAAAAGCTCGTAGTCCCTGGCCAGGCTCTCGACGGCTAAGCGGCCGCTCGCCACCGCCGGCTTGGATGCGACGCGCTGCGGCTGTCGTCTAGGCGGCTGTTGCGGCTGTTGCCGCGGCGGCCGCGGAGGCGTGTATCACGAGACGGCGGCGTCGCTGTTGCCGCGAGCAAGAGCGTTCTGCTGCTGCGTCAGGTAGATGTCGAGATCGGCCCTCTGCTCCATGATGAAGAAGACCACGATGCAGTAGCCGAAGAGGATTCCGGCGCACCAGACGAGAGGGACCAGTCCAAAGGCTTTGCTCCCACCGGGAAGCCAAAAGAAGAGCACCATGGAGGAGGTGAACAGGCCCAAGATGTTGGCTGCGTACACAAATGCCCAGGGTACCATGAAGCCCCACCTCCTAGAAGAAGGAATAGCTTTATTCATATCTCTATCAGCTGCGCGTACGTACTTGTGGCTGCAGCGTGGACCAAAAAGAAGGTTGCTGGTACAAGTTACATTCATACTGTATTCATGGGTCTAAACATCAGATGTCCAGCTAAGGGTAGGTTTACTCGGGCAGTGTTCAGCGGTCAGTATGAGAGTCGACACAAAGAACTGTTGACAAATGTTAAGCCTGGCTCTCAGTCGATACTTTTGAAACGCCTCAATATGTTATATATAAGGTTATTTGAACTAAAAAAGAAAAAAAAATCAATACATACAGTGGGTGAAGAGAGTCGTGACTTCGATCTTGTGGAAGTCCTCATTGAATTGAAACGTGACTCCAAAGAGTCCTTTTAAGCTTGGGCACCTTGGGCCCGAGGCAACATTGAACACACTGGACAATCTTTTCAATGTCACACGATACAATCGCAGCATATTTGATCTTTCTTGCCTGAGCCAGATCTGGAGCCACGCATCAGTTGGAAGTGGAGCAAAAATGGCGGAAATGTTACCCAGATCAGGAATTGCGCTGAATTTGTTGGCCAAATCTCTAATGAAATCTCCCCAGGCCTTGGCAATGATTGGAATGATAAAATGCTGCTTTCAGCCTGCTTTCCCCAGTGTGTCAAGACGGGTTCAGGTGGCAGTGGCAAATTTGTTTGAGTGGAAAAGTTCCTTTTCACTATGGCCACTTCCCACTAAAAAAAAATCCTTTTGACTGAATTCACAAAGGAATGGACTTTCTGTAGTCTCCATCAAGGAGGCCACTCAAAAAGAAATTACCAGCATCACCTCGTGACAACAGTTAGTAATTTCACACAGTTCTTTGTGCAGCGCCTTCGGTTAAGTTGTTGCACTGCAGCCTCACCAAGAGCTGATAAAGGAGCATGAGTTGGAATGGTCCTCTTTGTTTACTTTTTGTTCCCCACCAACAAAGTGGCTGATTCGTGTGTGCAATGTGTACATTAAACCATTAAATCCGTGTTGAATTCTCTGTTCTTTTACCCACACATTTGGTTGAGGAAAGTAAGACTGCCTTTCAACTTTGGCCCTTAAAGAGGATAGAATTAGCCTACTTTCGATTGCTTGTTTACTCGAGCGGAAACGATGCAGAAGGCGAAAGTCAATTGAGGCACTTTGTCGACAGTGACAACTTGGATTTTATCATCGCCGAACTTTTTAATTGTCAGGTAAATGTACTTTCGGTATTGTGACTTCCAAGTCAAAAACAGTGTAGAGTGAGTTAGACCGCTGATCCTGCTACATAGATGGAACTTTCCAAAAGTCCGCATCATACCAGACCTTTCAACAATTTAGTTTCGCATTTCCGGTCTTTGAAGACAAATGACTCAGTTATAATAGAAAAAGTGCTTCATAATGTCAGTAAAAAGATTGAACTTTTTTTTTTACAAAGTGCAGCTATAATTGTTCTCGATAGAATAACGCAGAGCTCTTCTCCCTTTAGACTTTCAGCACCCCGACTGCGACGTCACCCTGTAGTTCAATTTTTAAAAGTCTGCCACTCGCCAACACTTCCTTTCAGACAGCAGCGTGACTTTGCGGAGGTCGTGCACAGCTTACTGAGGGTGCGGTTGCACTAGGCCAACTTTGGCGATGAATTGTCCATGGAGACTGGTTCAGGTGTGTCACATGGCCATTTGGAAGGCCTCCGCATACCTGTGAGCAGCCTCCAGAGGCCGGAGAAGAAGAGGGATGTCCTCTCCCACTGCAGTGCACTGTCTACAACATGACCTGTGCACTATTACTGCACTGATGTGCCGCACGACGCACTGCAGTGCAGCAGGCCTGACACCAACAGCAGTGCTGTACGTACTGCATGATGCTCGTTCCATCTTTGTGGCTCCCACTGCAAGTCCATACAATGAAGCCCATTGGGGAAAGGAGAAAGATATGAAAAGTGTAAGGTGCGTCGTTCCTGGTGATATTACTTACTGACATTATATATATATAAATATATGAGAGCGAGGAAAAAAATTTGGAAATTCTCAGGTGAAAGCAGAAAAGAGTCGGAGTGCATTTCGCCATTGCTGTATAATTGTCGCTCTGAGCTACTTAAAGCTGATATTTCTTCAATGCTTCCATCTACTATGTCGGAGAATTCTCCTGATCCTTATAAAAACTCTGCCTTCCACCACCATTGTATTACGCGGCTAAACCTTGCTCAGCTCTACTGTACTCGCAGTTTTATACCAGCGAGGATTTTGAAGACATATCTTGAATACAAAATGAAGGCGAGAAGAAATATCGTGTGAGCAGCGAAAAAAAAAAAAAGAAAAAAGAAAAAAAGAGTCAGAGACAGCAGATGGAGAATTTGTGCTTGCACAACAGACACGACGCGCGTGACGGCCACGATGCAGACTGTAAGAGTGGAGCTGGAGCAGCAGAGAAATCCCCCACAAGTGATTGTGACACCGAAACCGCTCGAGTCTGCGCGGCGAAACCAACTGGATATCAATACAATGATGATCAGTGAGTATCTGCCAGAAGCCACCAGATTTTCCTGGGTCAGATATTCATGCAAAACTACATTTATGTAAACGGTCCCTTGCTACTCGGAGCGGGAATGAAAATGGAGCGATTTTCTGGCGCAATAACAATCAGGTATTCAGGGCTTGTCTTCTACCTTTTGCCTGCTGCTTTCTCTTTCGGGGTCAAAAAGTGGTGTATGCAGTAAAAGAAGGTAGGGGCCTGCGATCTGTGCAACTGACAAAATTTTCGATTCCCTTTTCCCAAAAAAATCGAATTGATATTCGAGTTTTGGGTCGGTTTGGGGGCCAAAAATTCCAGTTTGGAGTAGGTTTTGCGCCAAGGTCGAGTTGAAATATTCCGGTTTTGATTCGGTTTTTCACAATCAAACTTTGACTCTTCAGTCTGTTTTTTGCCAAAGTCGAGTTGAAATTCCAGTTTTAAACTCGGTTTTTCACAAAAATCGAGTTTCTCTAAACCGGTTCGGTATCGACTGCAAAGTATTGTAGCCGCCTGGATTTAACTGATCAGCAATTGAGCACAATACAATGCTCAGAAGAATCAGTTGAAGCAAAGTCGAGCTCATTGAACAATATTAAGACGGAACGATGTGCATGACGAGGATACTGAGTGTTTTGCCACCTGTGTTTTGAACCGCAAAAAAAAAAGATATCGAATCGATAGCTCTTGATCGAATCTTTCCATCGATTTGGCCCAGACGATTATCGCTGGTCCCTACAATGAGGAAGCACCTTTGTATTGTTTCTCTCCATGGGCGAATCAAGAGTCACTCGCACCAGGAAGAAGGTCGAAGCAGACACGTCCATTAGTCGGCGTGAGCGTGACGTGTCTGCGATGACTCCTGCGTACCAAGCGAGGTGGGCGGAGAGCGAGGTGATGACGGCCAACGTCGTCAAGATGCGTTTGATCCCCGACGTGACCAGACTTTTCAAGATTAAGCTAATGATCGTTTGTAGTCTTGAAAAAGTTGAAGGCCGCCAACGTCGTCGTCGGGGCTTCACACTTGTAGCTTGGCCCTGGCCGTTGCGTGCAGAGCGCTCACCAGCCCCTTTGTTTCCCCCACAGCAGACGTACACGTACGTACATACAAGCAGACAGAAAAAAAATTCCTATATAATAGTGCACGTAATGCACGCGCGTACCTTGGCGTGTGCGGGAACACAAAAAGCAGCAGCAATATCGTGGATGAAGGAGAGTCCTGCTGGTACCTACACGGCTGCCAAAACTTTAGGGGAAAGCCGCTTGCTCGCTTCCCGCCGCTCTCCCCGGTTGTCACGCGCGAGACTTCAGTGGCCGTGATGATGATGATGGGTGGGGGAAAGTGAGAGAGCGTCCAACAAGTTGAAGAGAGAAAGAACGGGCCAGAAGAGTTGGCGCAAAAATACTGTATCCTTCTGCTCAGCATTGCGCTCTCTGTGTGGTTCATGCACTCAAGTCTGGCCAAACACTTTTTTTTGCCTCAAACTTTGTTTTATTCACTAGGACCATTTTCAGTGTCTCTGTCGACGTGTTCATCTCACCGTGGGCGAAGTAGAACCACCTCGATCAGGGACTCACTTAATGTTGATGTATAGTTTGCTACACCTCAGTGTATTTGTGTCGTGGTTCCAATCTCTTCACAAGCACTAAAGCTATTTCAGTCAGACTGGTGGACAGGGGAGACTGAGGGGGGGGGGGATAGTGCCCTGCCCCCCTGCCTATTAACAATGGGAGGGGGGCAGGAAGCTTACTTTTTTTAAAAAAAAAACTTTCTCATTCGTGGGACCGATTGTGCCCAAACTTGGAGTAGTGGTAGGGGACCCCTGGAAAAGAAGTGTCATGGGGTAAGATTCCCCTGCTGAGAAGAATGAGCAAAGCTCAGAGAATGCATTTATTTAGTAAAGCTTCTATGTAGTAAAAAAAAAGTTGTTTTGGGGGCCCCCTGAATGGGGCTCTCCAGAATGGGATTCCCAGGGGACGTCTCCCCTGCCATCAACAATGAGAAGAGTCCAACAACCACGACGACATTTCAAAATATTTCCAACGTAGACAGTGATGAGTGAACGACTCGATCTCGTGTTGTTGCACATAGGAGAGATGGACTCATAAGGTACGATCCAACCATCATGCTGTGAAGAATGGAGTGGAGCAGAAAAAAGGAACACTCATGTTGTCGAAGTTGCACTTGGGGTGGGTGCCCCCCCCCCCTTTTCTGAAGAAGACCTCCCCCCCCCCCCCTTCCCGTATGTTATGAGTGGGAGTTGACCCAGAAGATTTACCCCGAAGAGGCATTTTTTGCAGTGATCTTTGAGCTCATGGAGAGGGATGCGGTTCGAGGGCCAACAGGAAAGCCTTCACAAAGGAACTTCGAGTAGCTCCGCCATTTCTATCTGTTCTGTGCACAGCCCTCCGACCTCAGATATGAAGTGGAGGCCCCCCAGGGCATCAGTTGGCAATGCTTGATAACCCAAGTTCTTCATCCATACGTGGTAAAGAGTGTGCGCATGAGTGCGCAGCGATGAAAGATGTACAGCCAAAGTTTTGCCAGCCAGGTCGGTTTCTTCCCGCCACGCCATTGGCCTCCGTGCCGCTGTCCTACGCGTCCATGCACGCTTGATCCCCCCCCCCCCCCCTGCAAAACATCTAGATCCCGACCAAGTCCTCGGTGCTCTCCCGGGTCCGCATTCGGTGCGCTTAATTCGAAAGCCCACAAGCCAAGCGCAGACAGAACAAATGGCATCTGCCTTAATGTTTAAAGAGCCACCCTACGGCTTTATTCAAGACTCTCCCGCTGACAGCAACAGCGATTGCACTCTTAGCTGTCAGTGCTGCACTGTCGTACGGTACGGACGGTGCGTACGGTATATACAGAGTCGCTAAAGGCAACTTTTTTGGGGGAGTTTCTTCGAATTACGGCTTGTGCATGCTTAATACCAAAGAGTCTATGAATATTTAAGAGGCTTCTCTGCCTGGAGGTAGGTAGGTAGTGGCGCCCAGAGACTATTACATAGGAGCAGATCACAAAAAAAGTTTGCGTTCATTATCACTATGCTGGCACTTGCCTGAGATCTTTTCTTCTGCCCGAGTAATCCTTGTTGGCGCCGCAGATAAGCAAGACGTTGACGGCGATGTCGACAGTGACGATTGCGCTGGCGGCGATCAAGTCCTCCTCGTGACGAGCATCGTACTGGGCGGCGGCGCGCAGGCCAGCGCGAAACGTGTAGAAAATGACCCAACTGAAGGACATTCCAGAGATTCAGACATTGGGAAAAGTCCTCAGGATTGTGCACGCTGGACCTACTGACACTGATCATGCACGAATGCGCGAGGCACAGGGTGACTTGGGGACAGCTAAGTAAATATAGCCCGATCGATTTAAAAATTGAAAATTGAGGTTGTTCACTGTGGAGTTACCACTATGGAAGCATAAATCTAACCCCCCCCCCGGCCTAAAACGACCGGAAGTAGAACAGCCATGGGCAGAATGAGCGCGACCGTTACAAGATCGTCAACCTCAATTGGATTCACACCGTGTAGAAAGTTTTGGGACGAAGCGATTGCCATCTTCAAGATCAACGTCATCAAGATTATGTTGCTGAGGATAAGGTCGAGGCCGTTTCCACTCGATCAGGTGTACGATCCGCGTGTACGCGCAGGGGCCAAGTTTGCAGTCACCCTGTACCCGCACGCGCACAGGGTCTCGAACTCACAGGGTCAGCTCGGAGGTTCCTAGGAAGAATCCGAAGAAGAGCACTCCGGTGCGCATCTGGCAGCATCGGGCACTCATGGTGGTGTCGGCGGCAGAGGTGAACTTGGCTACGGCGCATCACAGGGGCCGATTGATGGATGGGTGGCGTAGGCAAAATAAGGCGGGGAGGAAAAACAGGGGGTTCCAAGGCTCCAAGTGTAGATTGTCCTTTGGTGGGTTCGCGTAGTGCACTTGTGATTTGGACGATTGTCACGGGTATTAAATGTCTCTCCTGTAAGAGGTGGAATAGGAAATGATGTCTCTCAACAAATACACAATTATACTTTACACAAACCCAGTGCATACAGAAAACCGCATGCATACGATCTATACCGTACACACACTTTATGCATTCAGTATTATCTACACACTAAACAGAATCTCAGTTCGTTCGTTCGGGTGTTCCAGACCGTTAGAACCAGAGGACCCAGACAAGGGGGGCGTCCTTTGGCATGGGTCAGGTCGTGGCGGGGCGGTCGACCCTGAAGGGGCCCTCTAATTGGAGGGGGGGGGGCTATTTAGGGCCTGAAGAGCCCTTTGGGCCGTTTTGAGGTGAAGTGGGCCCAAATCCAAAAAAGTTACAAAAGTGAGCCCCCCACCCAAAAAAAATCTCAGGAGGCTGCCTCAACAGCGACCTCAGAGGCCGCTGGAGCCTGAAACCAAGATCGCAAATTGGCCAAAGGCACTGTAGTGCCATTCATAGAAGCAATGACTTTTTCCTGCTCAACGCTGGGTATCTCTGAGAGTACTGTCTATGCAACCAGTATACAGTATGCAAACTGTGAACAAAAAGTAAAGGGAGAGTATGATGCTATATACAAAAAAGTATGGGAGCAGTATACTGGTGTTGTGTCTCACTTCTCTCTACCTACGGGTTATGGCAAACCGTATACATTCAGGTATAGTGTAGCAATTTCCAGCGATTGTTCCATGCAAGAAAGCGGCTCCATTTACTGTGGTTGCGCATGCTTCATCTGCCCAGGGCTGATCGCTCAT
>JAAUXU010163436.1_pt1 | contig 11842 bp, 12 predicted proteins | sample 7278151 | NCBI WGS metagenome assembly JAAUXU01 (sample SAMN14350113, study PRJNA611818) | marine sediment metagenome | isolation source: surface marine sediment (1.8m) | place: French Polynesia: Moorea | collected 2018-08 | reverse complement strand
TGATCGCCCTCGGGGTCACCGGGTGTTTCCAGATGTGGCTAAAGTCGTCCCCGAGGGTCTCCGGGTCGAACGGGACTGTGAGGAACCCGGAGAGCGGAGCCGAAGCGTCTTCGCCGTGCTGAAGATTTTTTACGATTTGCGGAGTTGCCAGATTGAAGTCGTCGAGTTCGCTGTTTTTGAATTCGAAAACACCAAAAAAACGCTCTTTACTTGTCGTTTACATTCTACTTTTAGGATGATTAAATCTAATAAAATGACCTAAAAAGATTGCATGAAAAACATGCACGGCAGATGCTAAAATAGCGGTGCTTAAAAAAGAAACAATATACTTTTAAATTAGTTAATCACCTAAACTGGCTCCTCTGTCTATTTAGTGTCCGCACCTGGCCCCGCCCGGGTCGCTTGCTTTGCCTTGCTTTCGCCTATGTTTGGCAGGTGAAGAAATACAGCGCAGAGAGAAGGAGAAAGAGGAGGGGCAAGGACGGGAGACAGCCGAAACCGGCCAATTCAGCCACGCGCCGATACAAAGGGTGGCCAGAAAGAGAGACTTAAAGCAGCGTTATGGGTTAATTTTGTGCTTTTAAAACTTTCAAGAACTCAAAGACTTAAGAAGAAAACTCTTTAATTTACAGTTTTTGTGGAAAAAAAAACTAAAAATGGATAAACTTATATTTTTGAGATAATTTTGGGGATTTCTTACATAGATTTGACTATTTTGTAGCCATTCTTCCTGGCGGATCTAAATTGTCAATCTCCAGCTGAAAATTTTCTTTTATCGGTCAAGAAAAGGAAACTGAGTTTACCTGGAGAAATGAAAGAAGTAAAGAGCTAATCAGCCAAATACACTTAGCCTAAAATTTGACAGTTATCTTTTCGGGGTCGTTTGTTTGGGATGACGTGTTAGTTGTTTGACACTGTTGTTTGACCACCAGAGCTGAGTGAGTCATCCTTGTCATTGCCATCGCTGTCATCTCCAACATGAGCGACAGGGAGGAAGGTGAGGACTTGCAAATGACATTAGATTTATAATTGATAACTGTCACGCTTCCATGTCATTTACTAGATATTGGCAGCTAAGGGTCTTTAAAATTTTCAAAAGGTACTGAGGTACCTGCGAGTGTCATTTCGTATCACTGCTAGTAAAGGTGTGCTCTTTGGAAGAATTTTGGTACCAGCATGTGACAGGTTCCGAAATTCCTTCCTCGTATTTTTTTTCTTTCTCCGCCGTACTGCTTCCCTCTCTGCCCTGGAGCTGGCTTCTGTTGCCCTGGGACTTGACATATGTTATGTGGATATGATAAGCGAACAGGAGCACCAACAGGCGTTTCCCCCAGCCCCACCTATGCGAACCCCACCGCGATACACTAGGACGCGCGCGCTAAGTACACAAAATTTCCCCTCTTTCACTGTCACTAATACTGTAGTGTACATGAACGTAGAGAAGTAGCGGGGCGTATTTTTTTAGCTTCCCTGTGTGTGTCCTGTATGAGGTGTAGTAATACGTGAGTAACGTGACACATACATACAGTGTAGGTAGCAGCGACGTTTTTGCCGCTGGCGTCACCGTGTTTCCCCCCACATACGTACATACATTACACACACTGAGGATGCCCGCATACAACAATGTTACGTTTTCGAGAGGGAGGGAGGGAGATTAGCAGTGCGCATTCTGTCAAGCTGACAAGTTGTAAAGCGGAGAAGATACTCGCCCTAAAAATGCAGTAGTGCAGAGAAGCAACAATGGCCAGATTGTTTAGTGGTAAAGTGATTAATTGTTCAAGTGTTTTAAAATAAAATATTAATTTGTTTTCTGTCCAACAGTGAGCGGCGGTGAGGACGGTGGCGAGCAGGATGGGAGGAAGGTATCGTCAAAGAAGGAGCTACGGGCGGCCACGGGGCTCATTCTGCAGCCAAGGTGATTGATTTCACACAAATGCTTAAAAATATTTTTTTTAAAAAAAATTGATGTATTTTTCTAGGGAAAAGAAGGAAAAAAAGGAGAAGAAAGAGAAGCGGGAGAAGGAGACCCGATATGCGCACTTGGGCGAGGAGGACTCGTCCGGGGAGGACGAGGCAGACGGAAAGTGAGTTTTGAAATTGAATGGGAAATCGTTTTATTTCTCGTGGCTTTTTTGTCCGGATGTTTGGCGACACTTGAACGGGTAGGGGGGAAAACATGTTACTGCTACTGTGGCTATCAAGGAACGAGAGCGAGAGGGAAAACACTTGTTTCGGAGAGAAACGCTGGCTTTCACCGGCCTGCTTTAGCAGAATTACTGCCTGCACGCTCGCTGTTTCCCGTATGCGGAACTAATTTCGCGAAGAAGAAAATTTTTACATTTATTTTAACGCACTGGCTTTGCGGGAAACTTGATAACGGGAAAATGGAAAGGTAATTACTAATTTGAGACAAGAACATTGACGGTGGCATTGTATTAACAATTGTTCTTTCTTTTTCAGGAGCCCGGCGAAGTCCAAGCGCTCCAAGGCGTTCATGTTCGGCTCTGCCAAGAAGGACAAGGAGAAAAAGTTCTCAACGGGCGACGGCGGCAATTCGGCGGCGGCGGCGGCGGCCGTGGGGGCGGACGGGGGCGGCTCTGGAGCGGCGGCCGACGGAGCAGGAGCCGCCGCCGCGTCTTCCTCCGCCTCCGGAGCCGCCTCTGGCTCCTCCGGTGACAAGAAGAAGAAGGATAAGAAGGACAAGCCCAAGCTCAAGCTGATCAAGCACAAGCACCACCACGCCAGCGGCGACGGAGACGGTGCTGCCGGCGCAGGATCTGGCTCCGGCAAGAGGAAGTCAGAGTCCTCTTCTGAGGAGCCCGCCGCCCCTCCCATCTTCGGCGTCCCCCTGGAGGTGGCCACTGAGCGCGGGCGCAGCCACGACGGCGTCCCCCTCCCGGCGGTGGTGAGGCAGTGCATAGACTACGTGGAGGAGCAGGGGCTCATGCAGGAGGGGATCTACCGGTCCTCGGGCGTCAAGTCAAAGGTCAACAAGCTGAGGAACGCCTTCAACACCTCCCGCGCCCCCGTCGAGCTTATGGACTACGAGCCGGCCGTGGTCGCTTCGGTGCTGAAGCAGTTTCTCAGGGAACTTCCTGACCCGGTGTTGACCAAGGAGCTCATGCCTAGGTTCGAGCGAGTGTCTGAAGACCCCACTCCCCGCGGCAGGGCAGAGGGAATGAAGAAGCTAGTTTCCGAGCTTCCCGATTGCAACCGGGCCCTCCTCAACTGGGTCTTCGCCCACATGATGCACGTCATCGAGCGAGAGAGGTTCAACAAGATGACACTGCAGAACGTGTCCATCGTCCTGAGCCCCACCATGCAGATCTCACACAGAGTCCTGAACTGCCTCTTCGAGAATAGGCAGGTGCTCTTCGGCACCGTTCAGCTGAAGAAGTACGTCCCTCCCATCACCGTCGGCGGCGGAGGGGCGCTGCCAGAGTCCCCCGCCGAGATCGAGGAGGAGATCCGCAAGCAGGAGTCTCTCTTGAGCGACCTCCACCTGCAGATGTCATCCGGGGCGGCGACGAGGAAGGTGGAGGAGCAGGCCTGGGAGCAGCAGAGGATCGTCACTCAACTCAAGAGGAGGCTCAGGATGGCCAAACATAATTCGGAGGGGCAGCTTAATCTCGGAGGTGGTGTCTCGACGGGTGACGACGGAAGTGCAGCGGGGAAGCCGAGATTCGAGCCAATCGAGTACGAGGAGGAGCTCAACTTTTCGCTGCAGACGCCAAAGAAGCAAGAGGCGGTCGTCGCAAAGGAGGATAAGAAGGAGGAAGCGCCTGCCAAAAAGGAACAATCTCCGGAGAAGGATGTCCAGAAGCAACAACAGCAAGAGTCCCAGAGGAGTCACCAGGAGAAGGAGCGCGAGCACCACTTGCAGCAGCAGCAACAGCAACCGCTGAGGCCGGAAAAGGAATCTCCGCCGGAGGAGAAGGACACTGAGCACAAGGTCACAGTCATGGTGCATCAGAGCGACGTTGTTGACGGAGCAAGGAAAAAGGCTCCGACGGCGGCTCCAGCAGCAGCTCCAGCGTCCAAGGACACTCCTCCAGCAGCAACAGCAGCAGCAGCAGACGCCAAGGGGCACGTCACTGTCATAAAACTGCAGCAACAGGAGCAGCCCGACTCAAAGCAAATAACAAAGCAAGAGGCGGCAGCGACATCCCCGTCTAAGGAGAGTTCTCCCAAGGAGTCGAAGTCCAACTCAAACGCCGCCGCCGCCGCTCCTTCCGCTTCTGTCTCGTTCAAAGAGGAGGCCCCCTCGGCAGCATCAGCGGCCAAAAAGGACTCCTCCTCCTCCTCCTTCCCTCTCCTCCCGCCACCGCCAGCTTCTCACAAGATGCGCCAGGGCAACGCGGTTCTCCTCAGGCCAACCCCGGCCTCCCCCATGCACGCCAAGCCACAGCAGCAACAGCAGCAGCAACAGCAGCACTTCCACTCCTCCCTGTCCGTTGACCGCGGCGTGGACCTTGCCAAGAGCAAGAGCCTTCCGCGCGGGCTCCCCTCGGACGGGTCAGCCTTTGACATGTTCGCGGCTGAGGAAGAAAACGGCGCTGGGGCATCGATGCCGCCACAACAGCAGCAGCAGCCGGCAACAAAGGTTGCGGCAGGTCCTCAGAGTCTTAACCCTTTCCCAGCGGGAACCACGGCGAAGGAGGACGCCGCAAGGAGGGGCAGGGAGGAGAGGAGAGCAAGAGGTAGAAAGGATTTTTGGAACTCATTGTTTGGATTAGGGGCCGTACCAGACAAACAGTTAATCGATTAACTGACTACTCGACCTCTATAGTCAGTTAACTTTAACTAACCAAATTAGTCGACTAATTGTTTTGTAGTAAGAATTGTAAAATATTTGAAAAAAATAGAGAAAATTTTGTACTTTTCTCCGTAAAACATAGAAATTTTGACAATTTTTACTTGTCACTCTCGGGGACAAAAATTTATTTATGTGTGCTTGCTCAAAAAAAATAAGAAATATAGAGAAAAATATTTTTATGAAGCTCTAGTCAGTTAATCGATTAACTGATTAGAGTATGTCAAATAAGTCGACCAACAAAATTTTAGTCGATCAGAGAATTTGACGTCCCCTAGTTTGGATTGATTTGATATATTTTTTTTGCTTTCCAGAGCAACGTGAGCTTGACGACCTGTACCTGGAGGAGGCCCGCGCCCGCTTCGAGTTCGAGGAGCTTTCCGCCCTCAAGTCTGAGCTGGAGCGTCGGAAGCGCGCAGAGAGGAAGGAGATGGAGGAGCTCAGGGAGGAGCTGGCCTCGATGCAGACATTGTATCAGTACAGGACTTACTCGGTGGACAGCTCTGAGAGTTCTTCTGACGAGGCCGCGGAGGGGGAAGGGGGCAAGGAGGACAAGGGTGGAGGAGGCGGTGGAAAGGAGAAGGGCGAGGAGGTGGAGGAGCTGACGAGGGCGCTCAAGGACCTCATGAGGGAGAACGGGGAGCTGCAGGAGAAGAAGCAGGAGTTGTGTCAGAAAATACAGGTGAGCAGCGACATGAACACATTTGATAAATAACAGAAATATATAAATTTGTTCATTTTTTAGGAGGAGCGCGCGGCATGCGTCAACCTCCGCGTAGAGATCAGGGTTGAGCAGGAACGGCAAAAGCTGGTAAAGATGAGGAAGATGCAGCAGCAGCAGCAACAACAACAGCCCATCTCCGCTACGTGATCAAGCTTTTACTCTTTTCAGAGAATCTCTGTGCTCTTCTGACGCATTTCAGACATACGCAAGTGTCAATCTTGTATTCCTACGCCATATACGTTTTCTCTAAACTACGTTATTTATATCAATATGTTTAGTTTCTGAACAAAGACCAGGATCATGCCGAAAACACTTCGGTCTCGCATCGTTTCTCGCTTTTTAGATGGAGGCACTGTTCTCGCAAGCTTTAGTCGCTGCTGCCATCTCTCGGCTATGTTTTTTCAAGTATTATTTTGGCCGTTTTTTACTTCCTGTACTTGGAGGAATGCCCATTGAAAAGCCGTCGCTCGCTGTACTACGAAGAAATGGATTGATTATGTCCATTGAATACAGCGCTGTATGGGTGACTGGACACAAAAGGCCAAGTTCCGGTCAATAATGAAGTGACACACAACCGTTATTGCCTTTTTTCAGAATGGTTTATTAGGGCATGTATGATTATACGAAGTGTCGACAACAATGAACAATTCTCGGCGCTCAAACACGGGTGGTGTGTGGTGGTAGGGAGGGGGGGAGGGGAGGGGGGATATGGCTTGATCAAAAAAAGCCAATTTACGCGTTATCCCCCGCATTATTTTCTCTCTCGCGTGCATGCGAAAAAAACACGGCACAGCGGCGGCAGCATCCCGCATGCAAGATGCCGTTGCTGCACAAAACGTGTTGGTTGGGGTGGGTGTGGGGGTGGGTGTCGGTGTCATCGCGCCCGAGGCTCGTACAAAATCACAGCAACGAAGAGGGAGGAACACGGGAGGGGAGGATGCAGAATCGGGTCTCTTTCTTATTTTTTCCATCATCACGGCAACGACGACGATGACGTCTTGCGGTAGTAGTGCTTGAAGTAGTGGGGGTGAGAGAGAGAGAGACAAGAGACATCACAATATCCCTTCTTTCTTTGTCATTTACCTTCAGCAGGGAGCTTGGAATTTCTTTTTTCAGCCATCAAGAATAAATCCCGGTAAAACGTCACATCTTGAGTCACCAGACGACAAGAGACGACGACGACGACAAGCAGGTCAGCCAAGAAAAAGTCCCATTTTCCGAGGGGATGGTCAAACATTTTCAAATTGGCATTTCAAATCCAAAAGAAATCCGATTAAACTGGCGTGAAAAGAAGGGGAAAAGACGAGTGTAGAAGCCTATATCGTATAGAACTTTCCTGTCTACCTAGAGTGGCTCTGCAGTAAAGTTTGTGTCTTCTTCGGGGTGAAACGTTGGCATTGGAAAATAATTCTTAAATATCATCTGCATGTAAGATGGATCCACCACAAAAGTCACAGAGATGCTCTACTTTTTCTTGCTTTCTTCACCAACGGCGGCGGAGCGAAAGAATAAGAGAGAGAGGGATTTTTTTCAAAGGGAGAAGTCCTTTTCTTTTTTCCTAAGCGTCACTTAATCGTCCGTAAAATTCTTTCACTGCTACAGATCCTGTATGAATGGGGTGGCGACAAAATCTCTTTGCCGTTCGTGTTTTCTTCTCTTTCAATACACACTCGGTCACATCACTACTCGTCGTCCGAGAGGGGCTCGTAGGTCGGCTTCTTGGGGGCTGCTGTGGCAGGAGGCGGCGGCGGAGGGGGAGCGGGTGAGGCAGAGGAGGTCTTGGGAGGCGGCGGAGGGGGAGCCGATCCGGCGCTGCTTGTTGGAGGCAGAGGCGGAGGGGGAGGCTTGGCGGATGGAGCCGACGTCGGCGGAGGCGGTGGCGGAGGAGAGGCCGAGGGAGCCTTAGCTACTCCGTCGTTTGTCGCCGCCCCCTCGCTTTCGTCAATGACCATCTCTCCCTCAGACCCAGGAGAGTCCGGCGGGTTCGCAGGCTCAGCCGGGGGAGGCGGAGGCGGGGCGGAGGACGAAGGGGGAAGAGGGGGAAGAGGAGGCGGTGCCGCCGTTGAAGACGATGATGTTGTGGGAGGCAGCGGGGGAGGCGCGGAGGAGGCCTTTGACGTCGGCGGGGTCGCGGTTGAGGTCGGAGGCGGAGGGCCGGGAGGCAGCGGGGGAAGAGAGGAGGAGGAAGATGTCGGAGGAGGAGGTGGCGCGCTGGAGGAGGCGGAAGATGTAGGTGGCAAGTCAAGCTTGATCTTCTTAGCAGAAGACTCTCCGTCCTCTTTGACACTTCCTGCAGGCTTGCTGTTGCTGCCTTCATTTGCTGGAGGAGGAGGAGCAGTCGACGATGACTTTGCTTCAACAGCGGCCGCCCCAGCGGACGACGAAGGGTTGCTCTCAGAGGATGGCCTTTTTGACCCTGGCGCCACCGGAGACGGGGTCCCGCCCGGAGTGGAGGCCGTTGCACCGGAGGCGTCCTCGCCCTTCTTCATGGCTTCCACGATCTTATTCTTGACGTAGTCCACGGAGAGGCCAGAGCCCTTCTGCGAAGGGTCGCTAGAAGCGGCGGTTGTTGGGACAGAAGGAGGAGCGGCAGAGATTGGAGGCTGCTGCTGGTGCTTGAGGAACTGAGCCACCTTCTCCTGACCCGAAAGCGTGCTGGTAGGAGGGGAGATCCTCTCAACCACGGGTTGCTTGGCAGGAGCAGCGCCGACTCCGGGCATGTTGGAGGAGGAGGAGGCCGCCTGGGCAACCTTGGTGATCTGTCGCTCGTCGGCGGAGGTCATGGCCTTGGGGGCGGGGACGACGGAAGAGACAGCGGCCGCGGATGACACTGGCGGCTTCCCCGGCGGCTGTTCTGAGGGGAAGGCGGCGCTGCGGCGCTTCCAGTACTCCTCGGGGTTGTCCTTCAGCAGGATCTCCTTGTCCTGGTCGTTGCTCGGGGGCCGAGGGGTGTTGCTTGACCGTGACGCCGGCCTCGACCCGGGAGCGCTCGTCGACGCCTCCTCCGGCCCGTTCGGGAGGTCCTTGGACGAGGAGGGACTCTTGACGGGGCCGCCGCCCTTGGCTGCAGCGGCCGCGGCGGCTGCAGCGGCCGCCGCCTTGGCCGCCGTCATGTCTTCCTGCGGCGTGGCGGCCGCTGCCTCCGCCGGACTGCGGCGGAACTGCTGCTTAGACGCCGGCGGTATGGCGCCGCCGTCCGCCGGGGGACCGTTGTTGATGCTCTGTGTGATGATGGCCTCAATGAGTCCGCCGGCCGTCAGCTTGCCGCTGCCGTCATCCTTGGCCACCGCAGCGGCCAAGCTGGCTGCGAAGCTGGCGGCGGTCACCTGCTGCTGTTGCTGTTGCTTCTGCAGCGTGGCGGCGGACGCGCCAGGAGGGAGGGAGGCGCCGGAGGTAACGGCGGTGGAGGACGAAGTTGAAGGGTGGGATGTGGCCACCGACGGGTGGGTGACCTTGGGATGCTGGTGAGCGGCCGCCGCCGCCCCGTGATCCTTGTCCTGCATGTTGAGGTAGAGCTGCTGCTGCTTGGCCCTTTCAGACCTGACCTGCTGCACAAGGTGGTGGGAGGAGGAGGCGCTGCTGCTGGTGACGGGGGCAGAGGACACCGGTATGGAAACCGCAGAGGTAGCGACGGCAGAGGCAGCCGCAGCAGCAGCGTAGCGACTCTTGTCCAGCTCGTAGAGCTGCTGCCTGTCGTACGCGGCGGCAGGCGGTCCGGCTCTAAGGGAAGAGCCGTGCGCGGCTCTGGCTGCGACGGCGACGGCCTGCTGCTGCTGCATGATGGCCGTGGCCCTCTCGCGCTCCTTCAGGTCAGGGAGCTTCTGCTGCTGGACAGCCACGTCAACCAGGGAGTCAAGAGCGTTGCTGCTGGTCTCTCCGTACGCTCCTGCCGCCGCGGCCGCCGCGGCCGCCGCCGCTGCTGGCCCATGACGAGGGCTGCTGGTCTTGGAGATGGTGACTTCAGGGTTGGAGCGGTAGATCTCCACCTCCCTGTTCCCCAGTGGCGCCCCGGGCTTGGCCACGATCGGCTTGCCGGACATGATCCCTCCGGGAGCCCTCTGCATTACGGAAGGCGGCGGCGCCCCTCTTTGCGGAGGGGGAGTCGACGCCGGCGGAGCTCCCGGAGCACGAAGAGGAGATCTCGGCCTTCCAGCCGCTGCCGGAGGAGGCACCCCGGGGTGGGTGGTGTACTTCCCGTCGCTCGTCATGTAGAGTGCCTGTCCTCCCCTGGACTGGGCAGAGTAGAAGGAGCCCGCCGCCGTCGTCACCACTCTCGGGTCCATCCTGGGATCACTAGCTGTTATCCTGGGATCCACTCCTGCTGCGGCCGCGGCTGCGGCTGCTGCTGCTGCCGCCCTGCGAGGGTCGTGTGCGGAGAGCCTGGGATCGTTCCTCGGGTCCATGGCGGCGATGCGGAGGTCTCCGTGGTGTTCAACCGGGATGGCTCTTGGGTCTAGGGCCAACCTCACGTCCCCTCGGTGGTCGAGGGCGACTCTGGGATCCCCTCGGTGGTCGGCAGGGAGGCCCCTGGGGTCGATGGCCCTGGGATCCGCCGCGTGAAGCCTGCCGTCGGCCCTGGGCACCAGGGCCCGGGGAATCTCTGCCTTGGGGTCTCCCCTGGGGTCGGGCAGGATCCTGGGGTCGTACCTGGAGTCGAGCAGCCTGGCGTCCCTCCTGATGTCGAGCCCTGCCCTCGGGTCTGTCACTACTCTTTGATCGAGAGAGCGGGGACGGGGACTGAGCTCTCTTGCAGCCGCTGCTGCTGCCGCCGCTGCCGCAGAGGTGGGAATCCTTCCGGGCGAGATTGCCCTTGGGTGCTCTCTCGACTCTGGCCTCCCCCTCTGCATCTCCCTTGACCTCGCCAGGTCGTAGTCGTTCATCAGCACCTGCCGGGAGTTCATCTGAGGGTCGCTGCCGTAGGATGATGGTCTAGCAGCCGCTGCGGCCGCTGCGGCAGCGGCAGCCTGTGAGGACGAGGAGGCGGAAGGATAGGGGTATCCTGCCGCTGCCGCCGCTGCCCCTCCTGGTGAGATGGTAGTCCTGCCCCTGTAGTAGTCGGCGGGAGGAGGAGGGGGCCTTCCGTCATGCCTGGCCGCCACCGCCGCCGGGTGCTCGTTGACACTGATGACCTGCGAGTGCTTCTTCTCGTAGAGCGGCGTGCCGTGGGTGATGGATCCGGCCTTCTCCGGCGGGGTCACCCGGATGAGGGACTCGTACCTGCCCGGGTGTCCCGCCCCGGCGGCGCCCTGCGACATTGGAGTGCCCTGCGTGATAGAACCGGTCTGAACCGTCAGAGGCCGCCCTGAGACGACTCCTCCAGGAGGGCCGGCCACAGACAGTTTAGGGCTGACGGAGGGCTTGCCCGGAGGGGTGGGGAGGCGGGCGCCGTACTGGACTCCTGGCCTCCCTGGCACTGGCACAGGCGCGCCGGCGCTGGGAGGTCGTCCGGAGGCGGCGGAGGGGTGTCCAATTCCTGGAGACTGCGCCGAACGGTGGTGGTGGCCGTGCAGGGACGACGAGGACGCGCTGAGCGGCCTCCCGTCCGGTCCGCAGAGGACGGAGGGCGGGGTGGCCTGGCGGGGGTCGCCCATGAAGTAGGGGTCGTGGTTGGTCTTTTTGCTGCCGGAGTGAGCGGGAGGAGGTGCCGAGAGCTGCTGCGCGTAGTCGGCCGCTCCCCCCTTGATGCTTGGGCTGGCCCTCAGGTGGGGAGGCTGGGAGAGGGCGGAAGAGGGCTCGCGATAGTGAGGCTGGGCCGCCGCCGAAGAGGAGGGGGGGCTGTTATCTCTCCTCCGTGGCATGCTCAGGTCGAGGGTCTCCCCGTCCGCTGCAGGAGGGGGAGCGGGCGGAGGGGCCATGCTGCCCTTGGGCACCGGCAGACCCTGCTGGGGCATCTTGGAGGGCGGCTCAGAGTGCTCAAGGATGGTGTGGATGGTGGGGGAGACGTTGGGGTGGCCGCCGCGGCTGCCCGGGATCAGGTGGGAGGGGCCGGCGCCAGAGGCCAGGGAGGTCGGGGTGGCCTGGGGGAGCTGCTGTTGGACTCCCCCCGGCTGTGGCGGGCCGCCAGCCGCTCCTCCTCCTGGTGTTGACAGCGACCGCTCAATGACGTTGATCATGAGCTCCTTGACGGTGATGGTCTCCCTGGGCCCGTTGGCCACCTGGGGCGCACGCATAGCGGCGGAGGAGGACGGCACTCCCGGCGGGGGGACTGCCGCTGCAGAGGCGGGAAACGGGGGCCGGCCGGGGGCCTGGAAGGTGTGTGCTGAGAGGTGGTGAGGCGGAGGAGGAGCCCCCGGGTGTGGGGCCCT
>JAAUXU010123289.1_pt1 | contig 11842 bp, 10 predicted proteins | sample 7278151 | NCBI WGS metagenome assembly JAAUXU01 (sample SAMN14350113, study PRJNA611818) | marine sediment metagenome | isolation source: surface marine sediment (1.8m) | place: French Polynesia: Moorea | collected 2018-08 | reverse complement strand
TTATTGATGGTGGAATATCCTATAGTACCCAGATTTGAAAACTCAGACCCCCAACATCACTACTTCAGCTGTCATTCTGCTCCAAGCTGCCTGTCAGGGATCCAATAGATGACTCTGCCAGGCTGGAGGTCTGGGTGTAACTACTAAGTCTGTGGTTTTGCTTACATGTCAAATTGTCACCCTGTTGCTCTCCTTTGGTTGCTCCTTGGCAGCAACCTCTCAACCCGGACACCGGGGTTTTGCATGCTTGTGCCAGGTGCTGTAAACTGGGGAGTTAATCCTGGTGGAAATGGTGAGCCAGGGGATCCGGATTCCCCCACGAAAATTTCAACCGAGTTCATTCATGTTGACCCCCTGAAAAAAAACAAATTTCTGTTCTGTTTGGCATGGCCCCCTCTCCAGGTGGCCTCCTTTTGAGCATTCTGGCACCAAAATGGGCAGTCTTGACATTGACTCAGTGTAGTCAACATTGTGTCCCAGCATCACAGCTACACGTCCCACATCAAATTTTCACTCCAACATGCTTCAGTACAGTGTTTCAGGTCTCGTCATGCTTGACCCATTTACTTACGACAAGGACTGTACAGCAGTTTCTGGGCTCAATAGTAGTGTAGTCGTACGTGGGACTGTACATGCACTGCTGCACTGCATTTTTTTGCTGTTTTTCATGGGTGACACGGCAGCAATATCGCTCTGAATTACGAACATGCCTGGCCCTGATGTGCACTATCTTTGTCTCGAAGTTTCGACTCGTCCTCGGTCTTGTGCGTCTTGCGTGATCAAGGCCAATGCTGCCTCACGCAAACATGTGGAGGACATGAAGGCCCCCAACTTGTTCGTTACCAAGACCTCCTCAAGGCTCAGGGCCAAGAATGTAGAAGGTGTCGGAACTAAAGCTCCTAAAGACCTATTTCCATTATTTGTGACCAGTGATGTCACTGTGTGATCATGTCCTACGGGTAGTTCTTGGTGACGCTTGTCCAGTCGTGTCCGGTATCTCAATCTGAATTCCGCTCCCTGAACAATGAGCTAGCCTCAGAAATATTCCGGACTCTTCGAAGTTTGCACGTTTCCAGACTCTTTTGCTTAGTTTTGATCGCTGTTGAGCTTCTGGTGCTTCAAGACTGCGCACACATCTATTATATTCTGACCATGTGTCAAAAGCTTAGAGATGCTTATAAAGAACTAGCTCATCGCACCCGCTTCGCTGGGTGGGAGAAGATATATATAGATATAGATAGATTTACCACACTTATGTACAAAAATGGGGCAATACTAAAATAACGTCTTTAAAACGACGCCGGGATCAAAATGCACGCCTGGTCGGAATCCTGTGAGGAGTCACGAAACATCGTCCTTGCTCACGGACGAATATTATCGAGTCTGACGCTAAATGATGTGAGTAAAAAGAAAACTACAACTCATTGGTGTTAAAACTTTGGGTCCCTGGGCAAACTTTTCTGCCCAGAAATAAAACCTGCTCACTCGGTAAACTCCTCCACGTCTCCTGCCGGCGTAGTAGAAGTTTGATCGTCTGTAGTAGTCTGCCGATTTCTCCTCGCCACCTGCACCGTCACCCTCTCCAGGAGCAACGGGTTCGACCTGGACTTCTCCAGCTTCGTTGACGAGGCTTTCATCGACCTTGGAGAAAGGATGGCTCTTTTTTCTCTCTCTTCACGTGCATATTCATGAGCATGACGCCCATCGACTGCCTGACCTGCGCAGCGTTCTCAGGGGTCAACATGCAGAGCAGCAGCAACGACAGGAAAAGAGCCGCCATGACGACGCTCTGGTTCTATCTTATGTTTCAGTCTGAGTCTTCTTCCACTGCCTGGAGGTGAACACCGTGACGGCCTGGAAGCGACTGAGGCTGGAGGCGAACTGAAGGCGCGTCCACGTGGGAAAGAGTTTTGTTCGCCTTCGCGTGCGATGAGAGAGGCCTGCTTTTTTTACCCCCAAGAATAAGCGCTCCTTAAGCTGGGCATAATTGATGCTCCCAGTGTAGTCCCCTAATGACTGTGGCGACAGAAGTGGCGGAGTTGCTGTGAACCAAGTGCGGCGTGTACTCAAGTGAACAGACGTCGGAATTTTGGCCTCGTACAGACGTTGGAAGGCCTAGGCTAAGGCCTCTTTCCGCTATCGACATCGGGAGGAGCAACAAATTTGCAGGAATTCACAAATGTTTGGCCACAAAAGTGCATCAGCGGACTGTACAATTACTGTCACTTTAATTGCTCGCAGTCCCCACCTAAAGTTCCACGGTCTCCAGATGAAGTTCGCACAACGTGCAGTTTGTGTCAGACGTTATCACATAATGTGCAGTCGAATCTCAAATAAAACGTATTTCTCCGTCAGCAGGGTGACACGCGTCACTGAGAGATATATGAGATATCACTGTACTCAGATACATTGTAGAGAGGAATGCTTTAAAAAAGAGTTATACGTTATATCTAGATTCGACTGCAAATACGATCCAACAGGGTTACTTCTGCGAAGAAATCAAGGATTTATAGCTTTTTCTCTACCTGACGATATGTACGCAGTAGGGATGTTCGAAGGTTCACGATACTCGAGTTATCAGAATGCTCACTCTTGACCAGCCCTGGTCTGGAAAGGGAAGATTTAGTTGACTAAATCGTACTCCTAGGGTAACCAGCCTACGTGTGAGTAATATGTACAAAGTTACTGCGATTTGGTGTCTTTCTGGTCAAGCTCACTGGTCACCAAGTGGCTCCAACCCCATCCCTAAAGCGAATTCTCACCATATCAGTCGTGAATCAGCATTTGCCATGAACCAGGGAGGAGAAACTAAGACTATTGTTGAGCAAAATTATTGTGTGTAAGGTAGGGCTATGGCTTTAATTGAATAAAGTCCCTGTCCATAGAGCTCTTTAGTCGAGGAGACTTTGGCCACTAGTTTTTTCGGATACCTCATCACCCCTAGAAGCATCCGTATGAAGTAGTAGCAACTTCTTGTCTCTACACTATGATGTTGATAACTCGCCACGAGAGCAATTACGTCTTCCAGCAGATGTTGTTACACTTTGATGCTATACTTGCAAACTTCTCCCTGATTGCATAACCATCGATCTCAGATGAATGTGAGCAAAAAAAGACAAGAGAATTTGTCATGTTGTTGGTTGCGGGGAAGTAGTTTTCGGCTTTTAGACGTTATGGATAGTCTGAAACGATGCTGAACACGGATGCGACAGACGGAGCACAAAAAGTACAGTGCTTACGGGTGTCTACCCTTGGGACCAGGAGAAATTGTAGGTGTATCTGGAGAATTACACGTCAAATTGTATGCTGTAGTGGTACTTTTGGAACTTTATACATTTATGAGGAGACTTGGGGTGAGCTCAAGTGTTTCCATTGAGAGTTAAAACCCGTCACTATCGACCTCCTGTGTGTTTGTTACCAAATGAAAGTGTTTGTTGACACCTGTGGACATCAACTTGGTGTAATTTCTTTAAAGATTCCTGGCATGAGTCTACAACTTTGTGTGGAACCCCTCATAAAAGTGACAAGTGAGTACAATGGAACACGGTTAATAGAGACTCGTTTATTGGAGACTTTGGCTTATTAGAGACAAAGCACCAGGTACAAAAAAATTACTACATAAATTATTACTCTTATTAGAGACGCAACACGGATAATAGAGACAGAAACTGACCACGATCCGCTACAAAAGTAGCTGATCTTTACTTCTCTTTATACGCACACTCTCCGTGAGGGAACCCAAAGAGGATTTGAGGGTGTTTCACACCCTCGAACAAAAGATGCCGCAAAGTCTCAGTCACAATGTCACACAAAGTACTCTAGACCACTTTTTCTCTGAAATTGCTGATGAATCAATGTCTTGCTACTTTATTGAGCGTGTTCCACTGTACTGCAATGTCGTCAACAAAAAAAAGTGAGGGTGGGCAAAGCCTGGACTCCCTCTCCTGGATGAGGAAGCTCTGGGGCCATGACAAAACTTAGACCACCATATCCTAATATAGCAGTCTGGTATTTTACTCAACCATTCCAGAGGTATCGTAGGATGACAGGAAGATGAACCAAGGTGGCTGCTTTAGAAGTGATCTTGTATTAACTGATGCAAAAGTATTGCTTCCTGCCCTTTTAGTGGCGAAGAACGGCTTGTACGACTTGAAAACAAAATATGCTTGCGTTTTTACGAGAAAATTCAAAAATTTCACTTCACCACACTTACTTCTTCCCAGCGCCTTAGCATTGTTGCCAAGCATTCTGGATTGCTGACTTCTCCCAAAGTATGTGTGATTCGAATGCCTGCAGTGGAAACAGTGAAATACTTTTTCATCTTTAAAAAAATTAATGCCCTCTATTTTGTTCGCTCTCTCATTATTCAGCCTTTTGGCCAATGGTGCCCAAAATCAGTCGGGTCGACAAGGCCATTTTGGGCCTCCTCCGAAATCTGACCCTTGGAGTCCTCTGAAATTACAGGGTGTTCCAGAGTTGCCTGCGTGTTTTCATCGCTGGCAGGTGGGCGACCAGAACCGGTTGGACGGCAGCAAAGTGACGCCGAGAGGTGTCGCCCAGAACGCTGACGCTGCCCAGATCGTCGTCGTAGAAGTCGACCACGTAGTCAACGTTCTATGCGTACGTAGCAGAGAGAGAGAGCGATGCAGCAACAGCTCTGCAGTCGACACGCGATGTTTGCAGTGAAGTAGCAAACTAAAGTACGCCGTTCAAAGCGTAGGGAACTCGTTTTTGTCACTTGTTAAGGTTAGTTTTCTTAATATTGTCCCACACTTTCTGATTTTCCAGCTGTCAGCGATAAATTGTTTAAAATTCTGTTCCTTTGTTCACGCATCAAGTTTCACCCTTTGCTCTCCAGTGACTCGTGATTCAGCCTGACCGAGTCTTCATAGGCTTCTCCTATGCTTTGGCCTCAGTCGGAATTAAATGTTTCCTTCAGCAACATCTCGACTCCTAGTATAACACTCGTACTGTACTTCAACAAGCACTGTACTGGCTCTTAAAAATGTTGAACTTTTTTTCGCTATGCTGAACAAAAAATAAGGAGTTGTCATACAAAAAAGAACCGACCTTCCTGTCCCTAAATTTCGAACGAAACAGACTTGATCGTTTTCATTTTACTGCGCTACACTCATACTTTTACCAATTTACATAATTTGGGAGAGACTGGTAGTTTCTCTAATGGTTGCATTGTACATAACAATTGTCATGGAGTAGAGCCTGCAAAATTTCATGTAGAACAGATTTGCAAGCCTCCAATTTTGGGGATCTCGCCAACTTTGTGTAGAGAACAAATCTTTAAGAAGTAAGGTTTTCGGTCACTGCGTTTTTGTCTGCCTCCTCTTTAATAAATAGTCTTGTTTCACTGGCAAATTTTGCTCCGTCAGCACCGGTTTTTATGCAAGAAAATGATGTCACTCGAGAATGGCTTGAATTTTCGCTTGACTTAACTGTTTTTATTCAATCAAAAACCATTGGTGCTTAAACATGGAAATGCGTGGCAGAGGAATGACTTAACTCGAATTAAGTGCATTGATAGTAGAACCCAAAGTCGCATTATTATCTAGCGATGCTTCGGAGAAGCCTGCAAAAGCTGCTCTCCAGCGTCGTTGACCCTCACTGTTGTGGAAAGCTTTTCAGATTGGCTGTCATATACAGATGAGGCCGCTGTAGCCGACGTCCTCGCTCGAGGTCGAGAGAGAATCGCTGTTGTAGACGCGGTGGCAGAACCACGTCCACATATTGCCACCTATTGATTTGCTTCTAGAGATTGCTGCTGTGAACAGTGGAATGCCAATGTAGCCGAGGCCGATACAAGCGGGCTCCACTGTCGTTCCCATGCTTGAGTTCTGCAGGGTCACAGACTGGAAAGTGTTCCAGAGCCCTTCTCGGTCTGGCGGAGCCGTCGGTTGGATATCTGACCAGCAGCTGGGAGGCGGAGTCACAGCTGGAGTGGTGCCGTCAGAGTCTCAGCCATTAAATTCAGGTGAAATTCGATATTCTATCTTCAATAACTGATGATTGTTGATCTCTACTAATCCCTCCCAAGCTGTCGAGCAGTGAAAGACAGCTTCTGCCTCCCAGCTGCTGGTCGGGGATCCGACAGATTGCTCTGCCGGGCTTACGGTCTACTACTAATTCAGTGGCAGGTTGTTCGTTCATGTTTCAGAAAAAAAAGGCCAGTACCGAAGACCACACCCACCACAGTGGAACCTCCATGGGCCTAGGCATACTTTTCACCTTTGGGATTAGGCTTGCAAAAACTTAGCAACAAATGCCGTAGACGCCGGTTAACAATACACTGGGATGCAGCTACAGGACATAACTCCAGGTCGCTTTTACCACCAGATTTATCATTTGCGTAGTTCACATGGGAACAAGTGCAAATTGCACTAATTGCGAATTGAAAGATGAAGCTGGTTTGCTCTTTGTTGTATTATTGGTACGCAAAACCAGTGCTTGGCTGAAAACAAAGTGAACAACGAATTCAAGAAGCGGTGCTCGTTCAGGTTAGACTTGGATGACAAAGGCAGCGTCGCCTTCATCTTGGCTGCGTTGAAGAGAGGCATGAAAACCAAAGACTTCGACTTGTCTTGGGGTCTCCTCTTCAAAAGGACGTGGAGAAAGTGCTGGATCAGCTACAATTGACGAATGCTTGTGGAACCTAAAATAAATGCATAAGCGACGTCTACTGTACTCTTATATATAGCCAAAGAGCTTAAAAGTTTAACCCCCCCACGATATGCAAATTTCTGTCTCGGAAAATGACTCGGAGGAGTACCACTGTTATCCACAGGCAAACAAAGAAGTTCATCCTCGAATTCATCCTTAAAAAAGTGCTTGAAAATTCTTCAGAAAACTTCCAGGAAACTTATTTTGGTAGTATATAGCCCTTATGCTCGTAACTTGGTCTTCATCGTGATGTAAACTTGTGCTTACCTTTCATACATTGTTGCCTTTATGATGTGGTACGATATTCAATGCTCGAGTAAAATCAAATCAATTGTGCCACTCGAATCTGCCCAATATAAATGTTAAGTGTTTTTGTGCCAATGCATTGTGCTATTCACAGGAGACATAGAGGGAGAAATGAGGACGGAGATGCAGCAAAAGGAGCTGTGGACTGAGATCCTCAGCTGTGCTAATTCAGGCTCAGGGGAGTCCATAAGGAGGCGTGAGGGAGGCGTGATCAGCTTGGGGGGAGAGACTTAAAAGTTCACGAGTCTGGGCTATCAGACAAAAACAAGTATTAACGACTGTTCCGAGTAAATCTGGACTGGTCTTCAGAGGCATATTTTGCACCTCAATAAATTATCTAGCTGAAGTTGCAAAAATGTGGGGAACTACATGACATGAGGAAGCTTTGTTCCAATTGACGTGGAATTCTGAGGTCTATTTTCTGAAACGGATAGTCTCACTGAGGAAAACAGCAGGAAGGTGGAGGACTTCCTTGGACTCAATGAGGATCAGGGAAAGGACTTCTGCATGAAACACTTACTACAAGTGGGGATGAAGCAATCTACAATCTATAGCATCGTAACAAGTGTCAAGGATGGTAAATCCATGGCAAGAAAGCCTCAGAAAGCATTTGTTTGTCAGAAAATGGACAGAAGAGGGACTCTACAGCTCAAAAAAACTTATTGAAAATAAGACAGGTGTTTCTCAATGAAAATCGGCCAAGAAGTTTGGAGTTGCAGCATCCACCATCAAAAGGAACCTGAAGCAGCAAGGCATCAGGTATTGGCACCATCATAATGCTCCAAAAAAGCGCACCTGGGCGGAAAAAGAGAGAGAGAGAAAGGTTGTGGATTCTTGATGAACAACTTTTGCACAACTTTGACACGGGAAATCTAGTCATTGATGATGAATCATATTTCACTTTGGATGGAACCATCATGCCTGGTAACTCAGGATTTTGTGCTTCTTGTAGTGGAGATGCTTCTTTTGAGGTCCGTTACAGGACCTAATGCAAGTCTCCCACTCAAATATTGGTCTGGTGTGCATTGTCAGCTAAAGGGAGCAGTGATATTCACATTGTAAAGAAACACACTGTAAAGGAACATCTTGAAGCAGAAGCTCCTCCCATTTCTGGAGAATTTCTATGGCAGATGTTAAGACATTTTGTTCTGCCCTGACGTAGCCACCTGCCATGGCTACGTCATGGCCCGTCATTACGTGAATGAGGTTCTTGATTGGCTGGAGGAGGAAAACATCCGTATCATCACTCGTGACAAAAATCAACCGAATGTCCCAGAAATTTGCCCAGATGAGCATTTTTGGGGCATAATACAGCAAAGAGTCAACAACTGGACAGCCAAGGATCAAGACCATTTGACATGGAGAATTTGCCAGAAGGCAAGAGAAATTGAACCAGGAATTGTCACCAGCCTTTTCCGTGGTCTGAGAGCAAAATTTAGGCATGCTAATTGCCAAGGCCTTGAGTCACTTCATGAAATGATATCCTGAGCTCTCTTAATTGCATTCTTACTTATGTATGAATTTGGCAGAGGAGGACCAAGGCATCCAAGAAATAGAAGTGTTTGAAGACAGTTCAGTTTTACTCAGAACAGTCCTAACAAGAAACATGGTCGAAGACCTTATTTTGGCGATGTACATTTGATGTACGGGATTGCTTTCTACATCGTTATATCAAGTATCCACTGTAAGTCCTACACACAAGTCACTATTGGTCTAGACTTGGAGGTCTCCAAATGCCCCTCCACAGACCCATTGCAGCGGCTGCGACAACTTCGCATTTGCATAATGCGTCAACCTTATGCTCTCATGAACAAAACATCAGGTGAAAGTTGGTTTGATCAGACGAAACAGTGCAATAGTTAACTACCACACTTAATTGTTCAACTGTTTTGTCTGAAAGGAGCTTCTACTCGGGAGCTGTGGTATGAGGAGTCAACTGGACACATGATACTTTAAACAGTTACGGACTTGGCTGATTGTCTGGGTCACAACTCGGTGTCAGTTAACAGGTTACTACTCCCTCCATCCGAGAATGAGTGTCCCATTTTCGTCTGTGTACAGAAGTACTGACAGTACATGTTAAAATGAATGGATTTTGCCTAACAATATGAGCATGCGGAAGGATCTAACGTTATTTGAGGAGCCTACATGATTTCTCATTGAGCTCCTCGTACCTGAAAACGCCCAAATGCGAAGTAATAGTTTTTGCTGCATCTCTTGTTTCTCCTGCTGGAGACAGAAAACATGTCATCAGTGCATGATACTGTGCATGATGCATGACCTAATGGCAATGATGTATAGCCAAACCTTAGTGACAGTGGCCATGCATTCATTGTACAAGTTTCAAGCATCAGAGGATGGAAAGCTAAGAAGTGCCTTCAATGTATCAGCAGAGAAATTTGGGAGGAATGGCAGACAAAGTTCGTGGGATAGGGTGGGATGTGGGGCTTGCTAAAAAATGTTTGTGATTTTCTGCTCTTCTTTACCGTTTCTGGCTTCGTTTTATTCATTTTTGCTGTTGCAAGACACTTATTCTCGGATGCCAAAAGGGGGGGGGGCAGGGCATGGGACGCTGAATACGGGGTAGCATGTATTAGGGCTGCAACTTTGTCAGACCTGATCCAGGTCCAAGACAGTTTAGGCAGCATTTTTTCCTGACGCGGGACCCACACAAACCCCGACCACTCAACTCAGCCTGATCTGTGATCATACTTTATAAATCCGAGTTGACACAGGTAACACAGGCATCTGGCACTCAAGGCATATAAACATCGTTGTCAAATAGTTTCTTCTGGTCAATATAGTTAACTTAACAGCCTTATGAGCATGCTATGTCAGTGTCTGTCTCCCACCTCTGGAATGATCGACCCCAAACTTGCCATCTACGCACTTGCTTATGATCGCTCTCAAGGTCATTGCTACCAGCATCCTACAAGTGCTTTGTGCTGTCCACGTAGCCGTAGATGTAGCTGTATACCAAGCTTTTGTGGCTGTAAACGAAGCTGTTGTAGTAGTCGAACCTCTCGTAGCTGTCTACTTTAACTTCCTAGCTTCCTGCCCGAATTCATTTTGTTTTTACTTTTAAAACTGACTGAGCTGGACACCCCTCACCACCGCTCCTCTCCAGGGCTGCCAACTTCCATTATTTTTTGATTGCATTAATAAAAAAAATTGTAGTGAAGGTGCTAGAATGGGATATTTAGTGGCAGGAGCATGGCAACTCTCCTCCCTCTTTCTCTCAGTTTGGTGACGACTGCAAGCCATCAGTTCACGGGTTGAGCCGCAGTTTGGGTTTGCCTGGCTCACCATAGACTTCTGTTATTACAAGTGCGTCACTAGCGCCAATGCGGGCTAGTAATGCATTTTGGGGGTGGAAACCACGCAGCTGACAACTCAGCTCATAAAGTGGGATATATTGTTCTTCATTGTGTGTGCGTATGTCTGTGGCACATGGACATTTTTGTCTCCATGATGTCCTTCAATGAAGAAGAGCAGCCTGGTTGAAGGATGAGCATTGTATGTTCCTCTTAGGAGATGCTCTGCTCTAAAAAAGCTGATGGCAGTCGTGATGATGACAATGGCCATGAAGGTAGCAATGGCCATGATGACGAATAACAATGGTCATGACGATGACAATGATCATGATGATGACAATGGTCTGACAGATGACAGCAAGAGACTTTTGCTGCCTGACAGTAGCATTCAGTTGTGCTTCGTTGTTCTTGTTTACATATCCCAAGTTGCAGTTGAAATCCAGAAGGGAGTGCTGCAGTGCAACTGACAGAATTCTATTAACCCTGATTTTTGCTCTCGCCATCCTGACCAACACTGATATTAGCTGTTCCTACTGGTATTGCCACGGCTATCTATGACCTGTGTAGCTAATGCAACTTTGGACCTTGACTTTGGCCTCAAATATAAAGTGCCATGCGATCGCTTGTGAGGTAAAAAGGAGTAGCATCTGCTGAGCAATTTCGGGGTCAACGACTGCGATTGGGTCGCCCATGACCTGACAGAGAGATACACAGACACGCACACCGGCTACAGACGGACCCTCGCGCTTTATATAGCTGGGTAGATTCTACCTGAGGTATCTGGCATTGCTCAGGTTATCACAAATCTACAAGATACGAGACCATGTATTTTAGCCAGTCCTAGCACTTTACGAAGTCCATGGTCTTCACTTCATGCCCACATGGCCTTTGCATTCAATATGTAGAATACTAGACTCAGCTGAAATATGAAGAGGCTGGCTCTGGATTCCTTCCCCTGTGTGTTTGACCCAGTTTTAATGTCAAATCTGACCCCATCTCCTCCCCCTTTTCAAGGTGTGCTGAGTATCTTTTTTTTTTGAACTGAGTCAAGGTCAAGATCCAAAAGGTCTGACTCGACTCGAACGCGACTGGAAACAACATGAACAGAAGAAATGAAGGTGGTGAAAAGGCAGAAGGAGACCTCCAATGCAAAACAACTGTTTACTGGATGATGGGGAAGGCTGCTGTTTGCATCAGTTTTGCTGGGGGACAGCGTGGAGCAGAGCTCCGTGGGGTTAATCTTGAAAATTTGAGAAGACAGCAAAGCGTTTCATTGTAAAGAACATTGCTGCAAAGCAGCGTGGCGAGACCAGGACACCTACCTTTCTTGTACTTTTTTGACAGAAAATCTCCCCCACAGTGCTGGTAGCGAGCAACATTATCGAAGTGACAGGACCCATTTCTGGAAACAGGTGGGTATTGATGGCATGGAGGTAGGTGGTAACATATCAAAAAATTAGAAAAACTAACTGACAGCCTAGAAAGTTATTGGCATTTTTCATTTTAGGTTATAATAGAAACTCTTCAAAATTACTAAGAAACTCATGCTC
>JAAUXU010154912.1_pt1 | contig 11848 bp, 12 predicted proteins | sample 7278151 | NCBI WGS metagenome assembly JAAUXU01 (sample SAMN14350113, study PRJNA611818) | marine sediment metagenome | isolation source: surface marine sediment (1.8m) | place: French Polynesia: Moorea | collected 2018-08 | reverse complement strand
GAAGGCCATTGTGTGGGCAGTGGAGTTGGTCACAGACTTTCTCCTGGGCTACACCTACACTGCAGGCTCTAGGAGGGAGCGAGAACTGGCAGCTTCAGTGTATGAGAAATCAGCCCAACTTGTGACCATCAAGGCAAGAGGTCACCAGCATATTTTTCTGCCGTGCTCACTCTGGAACTTTATCTACAAGCATGAGGAATTTGTTAGTCCTGAGATCGTGATCAATGATCCACAAGCCACCCTCTTCATTGTGACACCCACCTATGCAGTCTTTTGCATCACTCCTCCAGAAGTGAATGTCAATGATGTTATCAAGTACCCATTTACCTGTGCTGGCCAGCAAGCCGAGGCAAAACAATTGATCATCATGCCCACTCAGAGTTTCCACCAGCTGGCAGACAAGGTTGGTGACCCCAAAGTAAAAGTGGGTCTTGTGGCAATGACAGCCAGGTGTGGGTCCACACTCTTAGCCCAGATGATGCATCGTGTGCCCAAAGTGCGATGTTCTGCAGAGAATTATGCCACTGTAACCATCCACAACGAATTTGTGAGGGGAAGGATAACGCCTGAGGAGAACAGAAGACTCATCCAGAGTGCTATAAGACTACAGTGCAAAGTTGAACCTGGTGAGGATGTGACTCATGTGTTCATGAAGTTGACTGTCTTGAATGCACCCCAGTTCAAGATCATCAAGGAGTTGTTTCCACAAATCCACTTGTTCTTCAACACAAGGCATCTGCTACCAACTGTAAAGTCAACAATAAAATGTTGGGAATTCTTTAGTGGATCAATCTTCTGCAAAACTAAAGGTCATCTCAGGTTGGTTGTACATCTCAGTAGACGAATGAGAATGCAACAGTGTTAATGACCTCTGCAACTTTTCTTAGGCACCTGCTTTGGTATCCATATATCCCATATGATGGTATGGGTGATGAGCATTGTGCCCTTCTTGCAGAAACGACTTCCTGGAGGCAGGATATGACACTGCTTGAAGTTGCAGTGGCTTCTTATAGTCAGGTCTTTCTCAACTACCTTAAATGCCCTGACATCTATGACCAAGTCATTTTGTATGAGGACTTCATGGAAGATCCACATGTTGAACTGGGAAAGCTCTTTGACGTTCTCAAGATTGATCACAAGCACATTCCTCTAGCTCTAACCGCCTTGGACAGGGACTCACAAAATGGCCTCATTGGAGAGAGAGCCAAATGCAGAAGCCACATCTTTTCTGACAGGGACTTGCAGGACATCAACAGGGTACTGTCACTGGCTTCATTGGACATGCTGCATGATATAGCCTGGGAAGACTTTAAGAAAATCTTTGAAGGAAAAACTGTTCTCTGAGGAATGCCCCAGTCTTTAGGGAAAATGATTTTTTATTTGTGGGACCACAAGATGTTAGTGAACTTGACTTTTTGAAGGAAATGAACCCATATATGAACATGCTGAGTATGTGAGGCACAAATGTAGCATCGAGTTAGAATGGGGGAAAAGATTTTGCATGTAGATACTTGGGTGTTATAGTATTGGAGATGTAGGGAGCATTTGCAAATATTTTTCCGGGATAAATTTTTCCGGCTAAAATTTTTTTTGGACATGACAAATATGTTGGTGTTCTCATGATTGGGCAAGGGGAACAATGCAACCTGGTCTGCTATGTCAGGAGCAGCCTCAATGCTGAAAATCTCTCATGGCTGGTCTACCAATACTGTCTGAACCCTTTTGGTACATACTCGTCTTGCTGCTGAAGGCCATTGTGTGGGCAGTGGAGTTGGTCACAGACTTCCTCCTGGGCTACACCTACGCTGCAGGTTCTAGGAGGGTAATACGACAAAAATATAGCTCGGTTTCCCTGGGTCATTCTGGCCATGCTGTTGCTGAAGCCTTCACCATACAGGTGTGTCCAAACGTTGGACCCCAACTGTATTGGATATGCAGGTTACACACTAAAGGAATTGCTCCATCCCACTGAGCTTCATCTTAATGAAGTCAGCTGTCGAAAGAAATACCTGATATTTTCAGCTGGCGAAATAATGCTGTAAGTACCGCATCTTAATATTCAACCCCAGATTAGGGGACCGAGGAAGGCATCAGACTGTGTGAACACAGGCAGCTGGCGTGGATTTTCCATGCCCGAGCACTGTTGTGATGAGGAGGTCCGTGTTGTACTGAGGAAGATTTAGTCAAGATGTACATAAGCAGAGTGGAGCTGCTACGTCTGGAGTGAAACTCATCCAGATTATGTAGAGCCTTTGGAGGCCATAATTCAGACCACATCGAGGATTAGCTTCAGGTTGACGCTGGTTGCGCAAAAACAACTTAAGGATACAAGAGGAACAAGGCAGCAAACACAGAGAAAGTCGACGCTCACAAGGCCTAAGTTTAACTTCTTTAAAAATTTCCTTCTTTGGCTAGTTAGCTCATGGCCAGGAAATGCATTTGCAACAATTCATGAGCTGATAGTGAAGATATAAAAGTGATTTTAAGTGCTGGAAGCTGCGTAATTGTCGGGCTGTCAACCTTTCATTCAGAACTGAAAGTTAATGAAAAGTTAAAGTTAATGAGCCTCGTGTAGTGATTAACCTTACTAATGATGCCAGGATCGATTAGCTGTTGCTCATGTGATTCTTAACCCACGTGCAATTCTACTTTCATCTTCTCCGTGGTACCAAAGGTCACGGCTGAGTTGTCCGACTGAGTGAAGAAGCAGTTGGTGACCTCCTTTTCCTTCATCCCCGTGGACGAGGTGGCGAACAAGACCTTTCATTTCCAGTAGGGCAAAGCCGGGAGTTGCAGCTGTAGTGGACTGAGTACTCTTCTTCTCACAGATTGGCGTTGAGAACGACGTGAAAAGCACAGCCCCAAACAATATCTGCGTGTGAGAAACGCTGTCCGTGGACAACGTGTGCGTCTTCGTGACAGACGACGGCCTGATGTGTGCTGGAAAGTGAAATGTTTCATCGGCTAAAGTAGAAATGTCAACGTGTACATTTATTTAGACACAACTTCCTTAAGACTTTCCTCCCAGCGCACCTGGGCTTTTCCTATCAAAAGCTAACTTTCTTACGCGATGTAGCAATAAACAGCAGTCGTTAACTTTCGTCATTTATCATCTATCTTAACTTCAATAATAGTACCATTAGAATGAAGGTTGACAATATCGCCCAACTCTATGAAGACGCTATAGGTTGTCCATTAATGGGGAATCATGAGCTTTTGTGAGTATCTGGAAGAAACATACTGGACCTGACCAAGTGCGCCCGATATCGTTCGAGACAAAGTAAGTACTAAAGATGAAGACCGAGTTTTCTGTCTTAAAATAGGGCTAAGGCAGCAACAGAAACACCTGTCAAGAGGTAGGAAATATGAAGCCTCAGTCTTAACGTCAAGAGAGTTGTGGAGAAACCGAGTTTTGACTGTGATCTCCGCGGATGCTGGAAGTGTGGACTCTTGGCACTGGACGGGCCCCTTATGCTGACCCACCCTGTACCAATGAGCATCGCGCACATCGAGCAGACCCCTGCACTACACGATACAGTGTGATGCAAGCAGTTTGTGCGCCACTGCCCAAGGGGCCTTTTCCAAGGGTCTATGCCCCAACCCACTCTGGTCACGCCTCAGGGAGAAAGCCAAGAGAATCTTCACAACACCCACCCCATCAAGCAACTTCTCTCCCACTATGAGTTGCTCCAGTCAGCTGAGTTGGTTCGTCTGATGCTTGCGAAGAGAAAGCGCTCACTGACCCGACCTCGCGCAAGTTAAACATGATCCTCACCAAGAAAAATGTGCTCACATTCGCCTTGTTTCTGGCCACTTCTGTCATCTACACGTTCAACTTCTGGATGTCCCTGAGATTTCTCATGGTCATGCGAAGTCAGGGACTAAAGGTGGGCTTTCACGCGTCTTCTATCTCTGGCTCTTCTGGCCTCAATCTCTTGGTACTTAGAAGCCGACCGACTTCACCTCCATTCCGGGGGCCCTGAGCGTGGAGCAAATAACCAGCAACTCAGCGGACAACCTTTACGTTGTTGGAAAAGAGATCCTCTTGGGATCAGATCAGTCTTCCGTGAGGATTGGTAAGAGTTTCACGGACTTTTTGGCATTGTCAGCGTCATTGTCAGAATCTTGCAGGAGATGACGTGCGCATAAACAGTGAGCAGTTGAAGATCTCCTTGAGAAATGGCAACGTGATCACCTTGGCGGCAAAGGAAGTGCTCGAACGCGTCAAGGACGATCCTTTCAAAGGTGCAAGTTTGGACCAAGCATCATAGGGACAACAATAAAGAGCGCTATGTCTTTTCGTAGGCACGAAAGTATCTGACTTACTTTCCGTGAGCAACATTCGAGCGTCTGCCAGCAATGACCTTCTCGTGACGGCTCCCTCAGGAAGACTCAACCTTCACGGCCCCAAGGGCGTCGTGCTGAACAGCTTCGCAGGCAGTCTCAACATGACCTCAAGCACTGAAGCCACCCTCAAGGGCAAAAAGGTCAGCCAGTGTAGAAGCACACACATATGCAAAGAATAAGAAGACGTGTGTATTTCAGATAAGTCTTCGGAGCAACGCGGTGTTCCTGACAGGTCTGCAGCCTGCAAGGCGCAACGGAAAGACTGAAGAAGATGCATATCAGCTCTGCGCCTGCGCCAACGGCAACATCTTCATCACCGAGCCCTCGGCCGTCTGCGCAGCGGACTACCACGTGTGTCACGAGACCAGCCAATAAACCAGATATGTTCTTGTATGAAGTTCGCGGCCCTGAAGGAGGACAAGTGCAAGGCTTTGAGGCGTAGCTTTTCCACGACGTGAGCGGGGACATCACGCTTGCAGAATGTGCGTATTGGCAATAAAACAAAAGGTCTGCACGCGCCACGAATAAATGAGAGGATAAGACTTTATTATATTTGCTGTACATTTTTTTATCTCGTCCCAGTGAGAAAGCTTTCTCCAATCTTCCACATATCTGTCTGGCAGCCTCTGAGAGGAAAGGAAAGCTCTTGGCTCCACATTCAGTAGAATTGTGGCAACTCTTAGCTGAAAAAGAAAGTCACTCCAGAGCACCAAAAACATGCTTTGGCTTATACTTCAAATCCTTTTCTGGTAAGTAAAACAGTCGGTTACCCGGTCAGCAGGGAGAGGGTTGTACCCATTTGTGAGCGAAATGGCCCCTGTAGGGGACGTGGGACACCATGTACACTTGGACCTTGGCACTCCTGTACCACACACCTCGCAAGATCACCGAGTTCAAGTCCGTACATTTAATAGATTGCTTACGAGGCTGCATGACAACGTCACAGATGCTTGCTCAGTGACACTTGACTTTCTTTGAACAGCCAAACATATGGAGAAGAGAACACAGCAGCCTTGGAAAATGTCACGAGGACGATTGGAAACCTTCTCCGTGGATATGACATAAGGCTCCGGCCCAACTTCGGAGGTAGGATTCGTGTGCACAAACTTCAGGAACTGTAGTTCAAGTGTTCCATTCTGCTGCAGGGAATCCTCTTTTCGTGGGATTTGACTTGACCATTGCCAGCTTCGACTCGATCTCCGAAGTCAGCATGGTGCGTAGACCCATTTCATGCAGTGTGGGTGAGAGGGAAGAAGCCGCAAAAACGGCGCGGTGGAGGTTTTATGTTTATGACTCACACTGTTCTGCATCGTTGTGTCAACAGTGCGAGTCTCCGAAAGTGCAACATTGTAAAAAGAGGACCTTTGTTTGTGTCCTGGATGACTTTGTCTCACGCTGGGTTCCATCCAGTTTTCAATCTCATGTAAATGGTTGAACGACGGGGTCGCCGTCAACGTCTCCTCCAACTTGCGGAACACCAGTATGTTGTATTCCACAGGATTACACAATCACCATGTATCTGAACCAGTACTGGAAGGACGAGCGGCTGTCTTTCAGCCCAGAGGAAAACAGGGTGCTGACTTTGTCCGGTGACTTCGCCGAGAAGATCTGGGTCCCCGACACCTTCTTCGCCAACGACAAGAACAGGTGTGTCCTCCGGTACAACTGAAGGGCTTGCCCGATCACTCACGCGTGTAACGTCGATCTTTCCAGCTTCTTGCACGACGTCACTGAACAGAACAAAATGGTCCGACTTCACGGAGATGGTGCTATAACCTATGGGATGAGGTTCACCACGACCCTAGCTTGCATGATGGACCTGCACTACTACCCTCTGGACTCGCAGAACTGCACAGTAGAGATTGAGAGCTGTAAGTGCCAAAAAAAAGGGACCACTCGATTTACTTTGCTTCAGTCGATTCGCCATGTGCTCCGAAAACGTCTGTAAGAACTCTGGAAAGTGTCCTAGGTGGACCCCCTGCAGTTGGCCATATTAAGCACCCTCTTTCTCATCCCTCTCTCCGTGTCTGACGCTGGCTCGGTGACACACACCGACCAGAGCTTGGGAATCTTGATGATGGGAAACACTGGCTTGGCCGCAAAAGAAGGTTGACTCTTTCCCTCATTGACGCTCTTTACTGGGCTTTTCTTGCAACGTAGGGGATAAAACTGACTGAAGCAAAGTAAAAGACAGCCTCATGTTACTTGCAACTGACTCATGACGTTCTTACGTCTTCAGATGGCTACACTATATCCGACGTCGTCATGTACTGGAGAGAGAAACCGGTCGTTGGAGTGGAAGAAGCCAAACTTCCCCAATTCACCATTGTCGGCTACGACACCAACGAGCGAAGAATCAAACTCGCCACAGGTGCGAAGTCTGACTGCAGCTGCTGCATGGAAAGGCTGGATCATCTCTGTCCATTGCAGGAACTTACCAGCGGTTGTCACTTTCATTCAGACTGCAGAGGAACATCGGCTACTTCGTTTTCCAAACTTATCTTCCATCCATCCTGATCGTCATGCTTTCCTGGGTGTCCTTTTGGATCAACCACGAGGCCACAAGTGCCAGAGTGGCGCTAGGTAAGGATATCGTGACAAGCATCAGTCATGAGTACGACCAACCTTCGATGTAGTGGAGATTCGAGATTGATATCTTATGTATACTGAATGTTTCTCGCAGTTGTCCCATTTAAGAATATTCCGTGAAGTTTGATACGTCATTCCTAGCTTCCCCACATCGAAGGTTGACAGCACATAGCCTTCACTGTTAGTGCCAACATCATTATCTTTGCAGGCATCACAACGGTGCTGACAATGACAACCATCAGCACGGGCGTGCGCTCTTCTCTGCCCAGAATTTCGTACGTGAAGGCTATAGACATCTACCTGGTGATGTGCTTCGTGTTCGTCTTCGCAGCTCTGCTGGAGTACGCAGCCGTCAACTACACCTACTGGGGCGCCAGGGCCAAGAAGAAGAAGAAGGAGAAGAAGCAGAAGGAAAAGGAGGAGCGGGACACCATCAACATCGAGGCCACCAGACAGAAGCGCGACGACGCGATCCAGGAGGACATCATTGAACTGCAGGATCTCCGTCTCTCGCCCATCCCTAGCATCAGGAACAGATTCTCCACCAAAAAGCCCCTCCACGACGAGGGATTCCCCCCCAGCTTCCGGATCCAGAGATCTGCCTCTGGACCGGGCAGACGGAGCTCGAGAGCGGGCAAGGGGCGCATGATTTCGCAGCTGAATAAAAGCAAGACCGTCTTCAAGGCCATCATCCCCAAGATCAAGGACGTTAATATCATCGACAAATACTCGAGAGTAATATTCCCTGTCTCCTTCCTCCTGTTCAACTTGGCCTATTGGTGGTTTTACGTCTCCGAAGGGAAGTAAAGCCAAGCTTAGTATATCTATTAGCGTAATACAGTTCCGCGGACGGTTGGACCACCCTGTTTGAGCCACTGAGCGAGAACTGGGTCTTTTGAACCACAGGGTTCACTTTTGAGCCTCTAGACAAATCTCACTCATTGATCTTTGGCTGGATTCCAGAGTGTACATAAGTGTTTTCTCTCTCAATGACCATTGACTGGAATCAAAGGTGTGCAAAGGTGCCTATTCTTCTTCTCGCACATTGACCGGTGACCGAATCCTAGAGCGTGCATGTGTATCTCTGTCATTGACCTTTGACTACATTCTACATAGTGGGTCCATATCTAGTCTCTCTTTCGCTCTCCTACAAACTTTTAATATGGCGCACTGGGTTGAACGACCCCTGATTTAGTAGTTCAACGTTTAGATGCGGTTCAAGTTGGGTGATTAAGCCGTCCGTGAGACCTCGATATGAACGAAACATGAAAAAATACACTATTGCTCTCTATTACCAGTATTCTCTCCATTTCTGCGTCGGTGTTTCATGCGCCACCCTGTAAATAGCAGCTCCGGCAGTGCGAGCTTCTCCGACGGGAACTTGTACATGCACTGATTGTCGGTAACGCTGGGCCCAACCGTATGGATGTAGCAAAGCTTTTTATTCTTACTACATCTTAGAAGTGGCTTGGGATTGCTCACGAAACCTTTGTGCCCGAAATGGCTTCAGGTCATGCTTCGTTCTCCGGCCAGTCACCATGTCCGCCAGGAGCTCGCCAGTGACTGGGCCGAGCTTGAACCCAGTTCCTAGACCAAGCATAAGACTGACTTAGGGCAAATGTGAGCACTGTGGAAGAAAGTCACCTGAAAATCCGGCTCCGTACACAATGCTTCTGTGGTTCGGATGCCAGTCCAAGATGTGATTCCAGTCAGGAGTGACCTACGTGATCGTCAATTGTCACGCATGCAGTTTTGTACAGTATGATTGTTCCAGAGTCTGACCGTGTAGATGCAGGTCTCCACCACGCACGGCGAGTCGTGCTCCACGGTGGGAAAGTGCTGCCTGATGGCCTTCCTGATGAGGTCAATGATTGGGCTGAGGTCGCAAGCATCGCGGCGGTCGGGATCGCAAGGGATCCCAGTATGAGCAGAAATCTGCAAAGCACTCATCGTGTGTATGAGCCTGCACGACGTAGATCTTGCATAAGAACCTTGACCAATCCCGGATATTCTTCCTCTCTGTTGGCAAAAATTTGTCCTGATCCGTGCACAAAGCTGGCGTGAGGCAGGAAGTTGTTCGAGCGCCAGTAGCACAGGGGAACCGTCAGGGTGGTCAGTGGCAACCTGAGGCTATGGACAGGGCAATGACATGACGGCAGGGCTCTCACTGCAGTAGCTCTACTTACTCCAGCTGTGCCAGGACGTCCCTCGACCAAGGTCCTGCACACACGATCAGGCCTTTGTCGGCCACGATCTTCACGGTTGTCTTCTCACGATCTGCGTACAACGTCACTCTACTACTGTCGACTTCGGGGTCGATTCTCTTCACTCGAAGTCCGTCCAGTATCTGTCCTCCAGCTTGCTCAAATTGTCCCTGATGGAGGAGTCTTCAGTGACTGTCCGTAGTTAGCATCTACTAATAGATTATGTATATAACAGGCTAGACCAATTTTTTGATCCCTTGGGACGTGTTATATTTGGTGCAAGGCTATAGTTAAAGACAGTCTAGTCAAATGGAATGAAAAAATACAAGGTTTTTGGGTCCCCTCTTTAACTTCAAAGTGAAAGAAAGCACAGTATATAAGGATATTCAGTTAACATTACCAATTTGACGTGAACCTACTCAGTCACTTTTTATCCTATAATCTAGAACTGTAGTTTAGTGAAAATGAAAACATGGTGTGTTTATCTTTAACCTTCGGCCTTTAAAACCTGAACGCTTTGTTTCAGTATGTACAGAAGTTATGTGGCAAAACTTTTTTGCCAGAGAGGGGAATCAAGAAATTTTGTGCTTTTAAACCATTTGACTCCATCTTCACCATTTGGCATTAGGTAACAAGCCTAAGATGCACTCAGCAAAATTCCAAAATTTTCAGTTTTTGGTCTAGCCTAATAAAATTGCTCATGTGATGCGTGCTTGCATTGAAGAACACAACACCATTGAATCTCTTGGGCATATCATGCACACCCTCAGAGCGAGAAGAGCCTTGTCTGCTTTGATGATCCCTGCTCCTTGTTCCAGACAGCCCCACAGCTCGCCCTTGGGAGTCAAGTAGGGAAAGCGCTCAGCAAACTGATCGGGATCCAAAACTTGATAAAGTCCTGCAAGGAGAAGCTTGATCGGATGCTCTAACTGAGACAAGTGGACGGGAATACCTCGGTGGGACGGAGAGGACTCAAACCCCGAGACCACCGCGTTCAAGAACTCGTCATCACGGGTGCCAAAGGTGAGGACGCCAGTTTGCCTAACGCGTGTCAAGTTCTTCGACGTTACAAAGATCGGGCACGAGCAAAAAATCCTGCGTACTGACTTGAACAATTCTTCTCCTTGCTGCTTGCCCAGGTCCATCCACTGCCGGAAGGCGTCGCTCATCATCTGGCGCAGAAACGTCTCCGGGTAGGAGACTCGGATGGTCCGGGACTGACCATGTGAAGAGCCCCGAGAATGCGGCAGCGGAAACTGTGCATTGCATCGTCGAACGTAACGCTACGGTAGCGAGAGCGAATTGGCGCACCTGGTCCAACAGAATGGTCGCATGTCCTCGGCGCGCCAGGTGGTAAGCGGCCCAGCACCCGTTCACGCCCGCGCCGATCACCGCGTAGTCGCAGGAGAAAGACATGACTGCTGTCACTTCCTCTCGACGTTGCCACTCGTGTCAATGCGTTCTCTGATAAGGACGGAAGGTTATCAGTGTGTACTGCATGCATATCTGTGTACAGATGTACCACATGTACGAAGAGTGTTCAAGCATGAACGATACTTTTCTTTGTGTTAAGTTATGAGACAACCTCCAGCTGTGTTTTTTTGTGAATACTCTTTTGAAACAAACCCAGTTTACTTTCTGTCAGTTGATTTCTAACACAAGCCATACTACAGACACTAAAATTCGTCAAGTCTCATCCACATTAAAAACACACAGCTTTAGGATACTTTCAGGTCTCATCAGAGAATGAAACCTACTCTCCTTTGGCATAAACTAAATGCCTCACATGATGGAGATTCATTGATGGAACTTGACAATGTTGCTCACAAACTTAAATGTTCCCCCTAATTTTATGCTCCCTATGCACTTAATCTTTCCAAAATCCTCGCAGGACATCTCTGTTCAAGTGCTTGCAATGTTGTTTGCATAGAAAATGCTTAATTCTGTTATACATGGACAACGACATTTACATTGCATGACTGCTGTCACCTGCAGCTATGTGACATCCCAACAAAACGTTGTGTGTTTGGCCGTCAGATATGTTACCATCACCTCTTTTAGGCTACCACTTGGAACTTGTGTTCCTATCTCTGATACCAGGTTTGCACGACCTGGTGCCAGGCACACCCGCCAAACCTTGGAGGTTTCCATGGCCAGGTCCAGTTTTTTTTCCTTTCTTCCCCATACCAATGACAGAAGCATTGTCATTGACACAGGAAGCTGACCAAATGGATCTTTTGTGCTGAGACGTGCCACACCCACATGATCCTCCTTGTTGATGTCCCCAAACGGGACAAGGCCTACCCTTGGGCATCTGGTCGAGGACCACATCCAGACAGGGGCGAGAGGAAATAGTGATGGCTGAGCTGTCTATCATCACCTATGAGTCAGATTCATGATGGCATTTACCAGCATGCCCTTTTCGACCATGATCATCACGTGGGCGCCGCACGCGCACGAGTTCACTGAGAGCTGAGGGCCGGACCCTTCGCCAGATGCCGCTCCATTTCACCGGGCCCAAGCCGGCTCGAATCGACGCATAATCCGCTCGTGTCCACCTCTAGTCAAAGCTGTGAGCTGAAAAAATGACAGGAAAGGGTTCTTTCATGCGTGTCGCAGTTCGACGCCGTGGCATTGGTGCTGGACGTCGGGATCACTTCGGGGTCATCCGGGTTCCTGTCGGTTGGCATACGAGCAGCCTGCCAGCT
>JAAUXU010116709.1_pt1 | contig 11848 bp, 15 predicted proteins | sample 7278151 | NCBI WGS metagenome assembly JAAUXU01 (sample SAMN14350113, study PRJNA611818) | marine sediment metagenome | isolation source: surface marine sediment (1.8m) | place: French Polynesia: Moorea | collected 2018-08 | reverse complement strand
CCAAAGTGGGTGAAAATCACTGACCAAAATGATGATTTGCTCCAGTTTGTCAGGAAAATATAATACATCAGGTCCCGAAGAAAAAAAATGACAACTTATTTTACAGTCTTATGCAACTTCAAATGCATTTGGGCATAGCTAAAACTCCTTTTTTCACTTTCATTTGACTACCAAGTCTTCAAATGGTAGGTGGTGACAAATATAGGACACCCATGGGGAATTCCAATTTTCGACCTAGCCTAGTGTACAGGGTGGAGGAGTAGGAGTATGGCAGGCTGTCTACTGGGTGGAACCAAAGCAGGCCAGGCTGTCTACTGGGTGGAACCGAAGCAAGTCAGACTGTGCACAGGGTGGAAGAGTAGGAGTAGGGTCTTCGAGGTGGCACAGAGGCAAACCAGGCTGAGCACAGGGTGGAACCAAAGTAAGCCAGTATGTGTACGTACAAGGTGGAGGAGCAGAAGAAGGGCAGGCTGGACAACAAGTGCAACGGCATGAAGAGGAGCAGCAATAGGAGGTGAGACGAATAGAAGCGGTTGCAACTGAGTCTGGGTCATGTGTACAGGGCGGGCAGAATCAGCGTCCACAAAGGAGTACGACGACGTCAAGATTGAGGCAAAGGTTGCCGTCCCTGTAAAGCAGTGACCTTCTCGACGTCCGCAAGCATTAAGTGAAGATGGGGGACTCTTGATTGTGAAACACCATGCGAACGAAGCAAGAGTCCCGCTCTCCATGAACCACCCTGTTTACGAGTCAAGGGTCTCTTTGAGCTACCCTGTTTATGAACCACGCGTCCTCATGAGCCACGCTGTAAGCCAATCTGTTCACCCCGTACGTCGTCTGGAAACAGCTCTGATAAGGCCCACTCTACATGATGACAGTGGCTGAGTCGACCGAGTCCATCCCGTCCACTGCATACATGTTGGAGCCTTCTAAGAGAGTCAACCCCATAACTCTTCATGGCTTAATTGCCCGGACAAGAATTTACGGGCAAGAGTTTTCGCTCGACAGTAAAATTGGCGGTCCCAGATATCAGAGTGGTTGCGTGCGCTCAAAGTTTTGGGGCAGCCTCAACTTGCATGGCGGCCCCAACTTGGACTCGGTCGCCTAAGGGAGGAAGGGCGGGGGAGGGTGAATGATTTATTTAGCTTCAGTCTGCTCCACCTGCGTGCAGGGGTTTGAATCGATCGTTAAGGGAAATGTGAACAGCACCAGGGTCCGACATGTCCGTCGTGACCAAGCCGTGTAGAGTAAGTCAGCTGACAGCTCAACGTGTCCAACGGTGGCAGGTCCAAGCACCTGGGCTAGTGGTTGCACCGTGCGTACTCAACTCTGTCCAAGAGCAATGCTCAAGAATTGTCCGTCATAAATAACCCCAGGAGGGCTCGACTAAAGTATGTCTAACATGTCCGACTTCAGTAGGTCCCACTCAGGGGACTTTGTTGGGAAACATTTTCGCCCCTTGATCTTATCTGCTGAAACACTCGGATTCCATCTGGAAGACACCGAAACACAGGCATTTTATTAACTGCAACAATTCAGGTCTGCACAATGACCTCCTTCAGCCTCAAGCGGCCTTTTCTTCGCCTCTAGCTGAAACTGTATCAAGTCCAAACTGTCGAGGACAATTTGACCTTTTTTTTCCCCCTGAAAATCTTCCATTGCCATTGTTTTTGGTGAGCTTCTCCGCCACTGACAACTTGTTCCCGCAGCTCATTGAAAGTGTAAGCGTTTAATGGTCTATTTTAACTTCTCCTCGCGTGAAACTAACAAATGGGATATCACATTCTCCACCTCAGCCCACCTCCAGCCGGGTTCAGCTCACCTCTAGCAGCAGGTGGAATCTGTGGCAGAAACAATCAACGCCCCGCTGAGAAGAAGAAGAAGAATCTCACATGCATGCAGCAAAAGAGACTCCATGTGTGGTTCACACCAGACCGAGGTGAAATCAGGGGCATCTCAAGAAGGGGGGGGATAGTGGGTAACTTGACCCGACCTCACCCATACATTCGCACGCGTGCCCAAAAGGAGCAAAGGGTTCGCTCCAATTTCGGGAGTATTTTCGGCGGTTCCTTTTTTGAGCGTAAAGACACGACTTTTTTGTTCTTGTCAAACCGTGAGCGTCACAAAAGTTGGTGAGTACAGACGGAAAATGTTTGGGGAATTCCACAGCCAGCCTAAGTGGGACTCCAGTCGAGCCATAGGAAAACAAGACTCACTTTGAATCATGAGTCGAACCAGTGGTGTCACTTTTAACCGGAGTCTGGATTTTCAGGTGAATCATTTTAGGTGTAAACAATTCTAAACCATTTTAGGTGTAAAAACTGAGTGAATGACGCAGATAGAACACACCTGTGGTGGGAACTCCCCCCCCCTCTTTAAAGCTCGAGACGAACAAAAGCATAGTTAAAAGAATCAAACTGTTAAATACCAGGACTTTAAATTTGCATTTAAATTTCGTCGATCTGAGTGTTGACCCGACCCAATCCCACCCCTCTAGACGTTATCCAGGTCAATGCTGATTTCATGACCCTAATCATCCAACCCGGCACATCCCTAGTAAGTTTTGATCTCTACTGAGCGTCCCTGACCCGATCCAACCCTAGAAGATGCCCAATCCATCCCTACTCCATTTCTGAAGTGAGGAAACACTTTTGTCCACACCCTGTAAGTCCGGTCATGCGTGAGATGATGACTTGCTGGAGCACTGAGACGTGGAGGTCATGCCGGAGTCACAGGACAAAAAAAGCCACCCAGCCCAGAGCTGCCAAATTGCTCCACTTTATACACCTTGATGAAGTCGTAGCCGGCCCCAAATTTGAGTCGGCAGAAACACACCTAGCAGAGATCGATCCAATCACCATAAAAACATCGTCTACGACCTCTGAACATGACTTCACACCGACTCCAGGGTCTTTCGTGTCAAGAGGCCTTTAATCCAACTTCCTCCTCCTTTTACGGCGGGCACATTTTCTTTTTTGCTCTTGTGTGGCAACTCTGAGCGCGTGATACTCAATTAACGTTACGAGCCCACAATTTTTTTTAGTGCGATCACCACGACATTAATAGCGCTGGCACTTCCTCTTTTTTACACCCTGTACGTTTCTTTTTTTCTGCTGTACACCCTGTACATTTCTCGACGACATTAGGGGAGTTCAAAGAAGTCCTCTGACAACGGAAGGGTGGTAACAACATCACTGAGAGAAGCTTTCCTCGCTTTCAGCATTAAAACTCCATCAATCCGGGCCATATCACACACGTTGCTGCTGCATACAGGGTGGCTACAGCCTCGACCACTGTAAGTGGTGGTCAGACGTGCCACGTCGACCGGACGTGCACGGTCACCAAACGGGACAGCCACCGGTGAGTGGCAACCCCTGCTCGGCCGTGTTGCCACCCAAGTGCCAGTTCATGCAACCCAGGTTGCCACTTCAGACTGTCTCACTCACTTCGTACCCACCCTGTTCGCCATTCGCATGAGTAAGCATAACAGAACATTTTGCATGCAGAACCTACAGATACTCATGCGGAGAAATACGCACTTTTGGGCAAGACAGCGTCATTTTCACAATTCTGGGCCCAGAGTGCGTCGAAAATGTCTTAACACGCACGTCGTTTAAGCTAATATTTTATGTGAGAGCATATTTTTCCGCCCTGCATCCACAGTGGCAAGGAGATGCCCTAATGGCCACGAATACGCACTATGACTGTGTTATACAGGGTGCGACAAAATGAGCCATGCAGTGTTTGGACCCACCAGTGAACCCTGGCGATCCTATAATATTGTTTCAAGCTATATTAGGCAAGCATGAGGAGACGGGTGGCTGCTGTCGTCATACTAGTTCCTGTCCTCGTCGTCACTGTGTGACTGCACTTGGCTCTGATGTTGTCCAGCAACCTCTCCTGGGCCTTGTGACAGGTGAGGGGGCACACAGAACCCCTCCTCACCCAGACTGTCCACCAGCCTCTCCTAGGAAGCCTTGGAGGAATCTGGTGGCACACACCCCTCCCCCCTGGACCACGGCGAGGCCATGATGGTGTGGAGCACGGTTCTCACAAGGGCAGACTTCTAGGACACCACGTTGTTGAGCCGGGCAGAGACAGTTGCTTTGTATCCCAAGCATTTAAGTTTCCTCTGGTCTTGGCAGCAAATTCCTGGAGAATCTCATATTGCGGCACCCTGTAGGTGCATGCAGCACAGTGTAGGCAGTCCAAAGCGGGGTCACCTTGTCCCAGTCTCGTGCAATCTTCAAGGAAAGTAGCAATTCTCATGTGTATCTTGATCTACAGCATCATTGTGTGTGAGAGAGATTCCTTCGTTAATGCATCAGATCCACTTAGGAACAGCACACGGTGCTGTGCACAAAGTAAGGGCTGTGACTAAAGTACAGCATTAAAGTAAAGTATTACTCTCATGATGAGTGGGTTTTTCCTTTACGCAACACTTTCACTGTAGTAAATGTTAAAGCAGTTCATTTTTCAAGGTTCTTCAGATTTTTCCCAGTTTCATAACGTTCTTTGGTTTGTATCATAAGTGACACCTTCGAAGTACAAACGGAGTGATTAAAGAGGCCAATGATTAGAAAATATCATGAAAACACAGTAATTTCTTAAGTGGAGGTAAGAGATCGTTTCCGTGTGATTTTGTAATGCATCTCATGCTCATTTTTTTTGGCACATCACGCGAAAATCGCGTCGGCTGAGCAAAAACTAGTAATTTGGGCCGAGAGCAGCGAATTCATGTGAAAACACATTTTTCCCCCTCTCTCTGCAAACTGTCAATTTCCCCCCTCATTAGCTCCTTAAGCCGGCGTAATGACCCCCTTTTAAGGACGCAGTCACTGCGCCTCGACACCCTGTAGCGCGTCAGTACCGAGCCTCTCATTGCATAGTAAACAGATCCAAGGATCGTCATGCTTCTCGTGAACTTTCAATCGAACTTTCTGTCTTACTTTCCTCACGTAGGAAATGAAATAACCCAAAGTTGGCAGCACAATTTCTCCCATCTGCTCTAGAGGATAGGAAAAAGCTCAGCAAAAATCGTCCGTTTTTGACTCTTTTTTTTAAAAAAAAAAATATTTAATTTTTTTTTCAGACGGAGAGCAAAAAAAGGGGCCGAAAAACACTTGAAGGCGGTCATCTCTGCATTCGACGGAGCGAAGCTATGGCCAAGTCGATTCGACAAACTTTTCCCTAGCATGATATTTAATGTTTTTTCCTGCTCACACGATCACGCCAAGCAATTTGCGCGCACTTTTTCACTACTTTCGCGTCACACGATTCCATGCACACGTTTTTCCTTCCACAGAAATGGTGCAATAGTCGGACTGACACAGATTAAATGTGGAGTAGTTAACTGGGGGTTATTCAAACTCCACCAGCTGCTCTCATCATTTCTGCACATTGGACGAGCTGGAAAATGGCAGATTTTTGGTGCTGCAAAAAAATCTGCGAGTGGCAGAAAGGGGTAAAAAAAAAATACTACTCTGTTGTGGTGTTTTCATAGTCTCATCAGTCACTTAATGACTCCATCGTGAAACTGACGATGAGGCAAGTCTGTTGGCAACTATTGCCTGCTCCTCCCGGCCAAGTCGCCCTTCACCCTCTGCTCCATGCACGTCGTGTCGATGGAGTTCCTCTGTAATGTCTGGTGCTTCTGTGCTAGAGCGCAGCAAGTGTTTTTGAAGCAAGTGATATGTGTGGAAGATCTTCTCCATGCTCTCCTCCATGCACTTGATGGCGACGGGGTCCGTCTGCAGCGTGTGGACATCCACAGAACGGTTGAAGCAAGTCTTGCCTGACCCTCCCGAGGAAGATCTCCTCCATGTACTTGATGGCGACGGGGTCCATCTGCAGCGTGTTTTTTCTTCACCACAACGACCCAAAACGACCTGGGAAACAATCAAGGTGGAAAGAAACAATTCTTTTTCTATGTCTTACCCTCGGAATCGTTTATGGTGGAAATAATCGATCACCGCTGGCCGGAAAAATGCCTGACTCACCTAAAATGCTGGCCTCTGCCCTAGTGAGACGAGACAAGAGGGTCCATTCACCGCTTTGAAGTGCACCAAAGAAGAAATTGTTGAACTTTCATCCAACTTTTGTTAGCAAGTCAGCAAATTACAGGCCTCCGCTACATCTCTTGCAAATCTCGTGCAAATCTCCTGCAAATCTCCTTTGTCCACCCCGCTCTTCTGGGCTGAGTAGAAGAAACTTTACGCTGTCGAGCCAACTTTTACACGTGAATCACACACCCTGTGAACCGATAAATGGATTTGGATCATCCCTGACCCAGGAGGTATTGGCAGCGTCAACTTGGCAGAAATAGTTGGGCTGTTGCAAAAAAAAAAAAAACCAAAAAAACCAGGGAGGGAAATTCAAACCTGCATGCATCCATTTGGCGGAAAAGGCAAAGACAAATAAATGCGGGAGGAGGGGATAAAAAACGCAGCTCATTTTCAGGCATGCAAAAGCTTTTTTCTCCCTCTTCTTCTCTCACACACTTCTGGAATTTATTGCCTCGTTTACGACATCAAAGTTTTCCGCCGCTCGGCGGGGGTTCCAAGGCCTGGAAAGGCCCAGCGGACGCGGACGCGAACGCGGACGCGGACGCGGACGCCGCCGCCGCCGCCGCCGCCGCCGCCGCCGCCGCCGCCGCCGCCGCCGACGACGACGACGACGACGACGACGACGGCTACAAAGGGGTGCGGAAGCGCGCAAACGAGCAGAGAAGAGGAAATTATTGGGTAGTCTAAGCTGACTTTAATTGTCCTCTCCAGGGTAGTAAATAAATGTCAGAAGTTTTCCCACATGGGCTTCAAGTGCATAACAGTTGAAGTCCGCTTTATCGCACTGAGCCCAGTAAAGCTCACAATGACCAGTTTAAAGATTCTGCAAACTTTAGTCTTCTGCTTCAAACTTTCTGAGAGACAAAAGAAGTATAAAGCTTTAATCTTTTTCTCCCCCTTAAAAAAAGCCCAAAGAGTTTTATTCTCATGCAAAAGTTTAATCATCAGAGTTGGGCGATCCATCCAAGATGAGCCAGCCAGATGCTTGTTTAGGGCAAAAGTGTTATCCTCCTACTTCTCTTAAGGCTCCGGGATTCGGGGTGGGGTCGGGCCAGCCCGGAGCAGCGCTGAGAACCGTCCTTTGGAACATGTATGAGTCAGTGTATGGCAACAGAGACACAGTCATAACTGTGAATGGCACCGTCATTTCATCACACTTTTGGGGGGAGCATCACAATCATAGTATATAAGACCACGAAGTGTGGCTGAGGTCACACCATAAGTAGCCAGTTGGTTGGAGATTCTTATAAGATGACCTAATATTAGTTATGGTCACCGGATGTGCAGCTGTAGGTAAGATACCTACCGTGCATGCAGTCTGCTTACGTGGTAAGACGTTATCTTGATAAGTGGATGCATCTATCACATAGTCTACGTGATGCAAATAGTCAAACCGTATATCTATTGTATATAGGTTGTATTCTAGCCTGCATGGTATAAATAGATACCATATCTATGTAATGACACAGTCTACATGCATGATGCAAGCAGTGAGAAGATATACACATATCTATTGCGTGGTGCAAGTTGGGGAGCCCGCAACATTTGTCCATGTCCACCGGCCAAGCCGAGGCTGGCCCGGCCCGGGCCCGACCGCATCCCCACACAGTAAGAAAAACCCTTCCATCCTTGCGCAGCAGCTGCTCAAAATTAATGGTGCTTCGGATTATTCGGGCGGTGCCTAAAAATGTTCCTCTTGAGGGATTGCAAAGTGGTGCGATTGAGGAGGAGGCTGAAACATTACCCCTTTGCTTGGAAAGTGAAAGTTTTTAGGGCCTCCCTCCAAAGTGATCGGATTTCTGACTGTCACGCAGGACAAGTGATCCTTTGGCACGAGGGTGGGAGACGCTGGCCTCTCTGACTGGAGCCAGAATCGCGCCTCGACGAGATTCGCCACTCAATACAGGGTGTGCAGGCAGCGGGGAAGACGTCACACAGGCAAAAAGCTGGGAGGAATCAGAGCAACAATATAACTGACTCAGGGAACCGAAATCAGCTGGTTTTATGCAGAGAGGCTCCACTTATTCACCGTCTGATGCTTTTTTGTCTCACATTAGTTTGTCTTTTGTCTCAACTTAGTTTGTCTTTTGTCTGACAGCTTGTGTTGTCTCAAGCTATTATGATGCATGAATGTTTTGTCTCCAGTGTGACTTTTCATGTCATTCGGATGAGAGACCAATTCTTGACTCGAGTGGATCTGCATTCTAATGTCCTAAGTGCCTTGAGAAGTTGTCAACACTCACTTAATAATGGCGGTGGCCTCAATACTTCAGGAGAATAGGTCGAAATTGAGTCAGAGCAATATTTCCAATATCTGCGGACGCAGACTTGAGCAACAGTGTAATATACTTTGTTCTACTTTGAGACCGTAAAACCCGGAGACCCCTGGAGTCACGAAAGTAGGAGTAAAATTTTGTCTGGTTCTGCTATACACCAGCAGGGCTTTTAAGCAGACAGTGGAAAACGTACGAACAGGATTGGAGGAGTTGGTTTTCCTAGAGTCGAGTCATAGGACTGTCGAACTGGAGTCAAATCAAGTCGGGCCGGGTTGGGTCAACTCGGGTCGAGTCAAATCAGTCCCGGAGAAAACCCGCCCTGAGATGAGGTTGCTTTGAGACAGAAATTATGAGACACAGGTTGAGGCAGCAGAACCAAAGACAACAAAAATTGCAAGACAATCACGCTGCGACAAATTGTCGGGTCACGCCACATTCACTGCTATACAATGTACAGAGGAGTAACAGTTCTGTAATTTTAAAACGGACTATCACAGTAAGAATAGCTTAAGAATGACAAAGCAATAAAGAGGATCTTCTTATCACTACAATGTTGCACAACAATAAGCTAAGCTTACACAAATGCCGCTCTATTAAAGAAGTTCAATAGGCAATCATATCATTTTGGCAAATTTTTTCTCATAGAGAGTTTTCACTGTGTCATTTAGCTAATGTAGGAAAGTAAAAGTCTGATGGGAATGTTCTTTGCATGTGGAAGAGGTTCCATTCTGTGACTAGAGAGATTCCACTGTATCACTGCACAGCAATGTGTTCGTAGAAAAGATGTTCTTTTAGACAGGCTCCACTGCAACACTATACAATACTTAAATATGCTTAAATAACTGTTGTTCTTGGAGAGATCCACTGAATCACGATACTGCTCGTAGAAATGCTGTCCTTTTAGAGAGGCTCCCTTGCGCTACTATGCAATGACATCTTGATGTAACCGTCGTTTCTTTTTTTAAAGGATTCACCTGCACCCATATATATATTATAAATATAAAATACATAGCTTTCATTTTAAGAGCAACGTTCCACATGCGTCATAATAAAAATATACAAAACCGTGAGACTCCACATGTTGTGATAGCAGTGTTATCATTCATTGGTTCCGCTCTTAGGACATCCGAGACGCAGCAGAACCTCTCAGTCAGAATGAAGCCCCCACCCCCACCCCCCTACAAGCATGTATGTAATTGCTTATTCCCTTCCTACGCCCACGAGAATCAGCTGATCCACTGCACAGCCATGATTGAGGTGCGGGTGAGAAGTGCCTTGAGCCAGCCCTGAAGGCCCGCTTGCACTGCTCAACCCTTCACTTGGACCAGGCCTTGAGCAGAAGAAAAGGTTAAGACGTGCCAAAAAGGGGCCAAGCAGACGTCTTTCTTTCTTTCTTCCCCTTTGTTTTACCCTAAAAGTTTTATTCTTCCAGCATAAATCAAGGAACAACGACACTAATGGCTTCTGCAGGAGAGATCGAGAAGTGCACGCAGCAGAGGAACTTCCCTTTTTTGCAGCCATTTTTGCGTGTTCCAGGGATGTTGGGGATGGTTGTGTTGGCCAAAAAAAGATGCCTCCATTGTGTCTGCAGGAAAAAGCAGAGATAACGAAAAGAAATGAGAAGAAGTGAGGGGATTTTCCACAAGCTCGGATTACGGAGAAGACGAGATTTTCGCAGCTTTTGAAATGGATTCTTAGGGTCCGTTTGAACTTGCTCAAGAAATAGCAACGTTGCCAAAAAACTCCTCAGTCCCATCTTTGCAATCTTATTTTCTTGGAAAAGAGGAGGGGGGAGGTAATGGAGGCAAAATAAAAAAAAGAAGTTCCAGACTTGGAGATTTTGTGTCAAAGGCTCCATTCCCACCTTTAGGGTCCTTTTCTCCTCTTCAGTAGTTGCCAAATTAGAACCTTTGGAGAGCGGAGGGAAAGGGTTTTACGTGGGCAACATTTGTCACTGATAGAGTGGCTTGCCAAAAAGATTGAGTGCAGATAAAACCGTCCAAATCTCTCGTTTCTCACCAATGACTTCTCTCCCATGCTGATCAATGGGGCATTACTGAAACAGGAGGGAGAATCTGCCCAACCTTCAGGGCCAGGGTTGACAGGGCTGCAGGCCAGGGAACCACCCACATAACTGCAATAAGAGCCCAAAAAAATGAAGCACTTTGTGTCAAGCCAATTCTCGCGGTAGCTCTCTAAGGGTACAGGTTGTCTCACCAAAGTAGGAGTACACAGATGCCGTATGTGAACCCCCCCCCCCAGATGAAAGACTTTGTTTCAAGGCCCTCCTGAAGACAACTCCACAGCTACAGGTTGTGTCACAAAAGCTGATAGTGATGTGCAGTAGTACAGACGCGGGTCCAAAAGTACTCCAACCATCACTGTTGTGGTAGTTCCACTCCTACAGTTTGTCTCAGTTAAACTTGCAACTCATTGTCATTAGATTTGTTCAGTCATCATGTAACGTAGAATGTTGAAAATCAATACAAAATGTACTCAAGATATCATATATATTTCATACTGGCGCAAGTCAATTTCTTAAATCTCCTGCAAGTCACAGTTGAACCTTCACATTCATTTCTTCTCGGCGTGTGACAAACAAAGTTCATGTAGGATTAAGAAGATGTGCAGCCGCAGCAGGGGCAACATCTTGATCCATGTCTCGGCCGACCACTTCAGGCCTTGGTCGAAATCATTTCACGCGCACCCAAAAGAAAGAGTTGCCACATCACTTTCGCACGCGGATCGCATCAACTGAGCAGTGGAGAAGTTACAATTCCGGAGCATTATGAAAGTAAGGATTAGTTCATTCATTCTACCCAGACACAGGTAACGATATTTGTGTTATTTCAGTCACTCTTGTTTTTCTTCCGTCTGAGGTCATTTCCTCCAGAGAATTGCCAATCACCACACGAGCTAGAAGAAGAAGAGTCACTATGTACATAAGAAACTCACCCAGCTGCTGCTGCTGGTGCAGTCGAGCGCGAATTTCATTTGCTAACTCAATTTCACAAGAAATCAATGACTTGAGAATATTTGTGATTAACAGCACTTGCCTCGAGGAGATGTTGTTACACAGGAAAATGAGCAGAGTCACCTTCTGACAATTACACACGACTGCGTGCATCATCCATCAGGACGATCGTTTTCAATTTGGCACGTTCATGCATGTGGTAGAAGATGCTGGCCCAGGAGCAGATAGCAGCTCTGCTCGTCCGTCCGGGGCTCGGTCCCGTCGGGTCACGACGCGGGCACCCACGGGGACAAGAACAGGGCGATCCCAGTAGGGTTTACTCATGCAATGAAGATAGCTGAGCTTATGAGGTTACAGGTTAGGTTTATTGGTTTTAGGTCAGCTTACAGAGTTTTAGGTTAGGTTTATTGGTTTTAGGTTAGCTTACAGAGTTTTAGGTCAGCTTACAGAGTTGTAGGTCAGCTTACAGAGTTGTAGGTCAGCTTACAGAGTTTTAGGTCAGCTTACAGAGTTGTAGGTCAGCTTACAGAGTT
>JAAUXU010102877.1_pt1 | contig 11850 bp, 13 predicted proteins | sample 7278151 | NCBI WGS metagenome assembly JAAUXU01 (sample SAMN14350113, study PRJNA611818) | marine sediment metagenome | isolation source: surface marine sediment (1.8m) | place: French Polynesia: Moorea | collected 2018-08 | reverse complement strand
GTTGCGACTGCTGTCGAGAAGAAAACTGACTTCCCATCCATCGTGTTCCTCCTCCCCCTGTCTTCTAATCATGACTAAAAAAAAATCGGCCATCCATTAATTTTGAGCAAATAATGCCAAAAAACTTTTTTTCCCCTGAAAACGACAGAAAAAATCTCCTTTTGCGTTGGCTCCCGCGTATCCTGCTCCATCATTGTCAATAAAAAGTGCCCCCAAGGAGATGGCAAAAGACTTGGAAGAAGGCAGAAAACGACCACCACAAAAGCCAATAATATAAGTATTTTTTATTGGAGAGATGGAGCAAACAATCTTATCCAGCACTTAAAAGAAGTTGGGTGGTCGTCGAGGCTTTTTTTATTTGGCATTTTTACTTCTGTTGGAATATGAAATGATGCAAGCTGTATCTTTGACCTCAAAACTTCTCGGCTATGGATAAAAAAAGAAGGAAAAACTGCTGCGCTGTGGCAGTGATATTCAAGTATTTTCCTCCGCTGTCTCCAAGGACGCCAGAAAACTGCTTTCGTGTTGAAATCCAAGCCTCTGTATTAAGTAATGAAGCGAAACCGATAAGGACGCGCATCTTTTCCTCATCGTCTCTCTGAAGTAGAAACAAAACTTTTATACTGTGCTTGTGTCCTGCAGTCGTGGACGACGCCAGTCAAAAATCGTTTCTAGCCATTGACTGCGACAACATGTGCGCATTTGCTAATAAAGCCGACAGTTCTGACAGTGAAAATTAAAATGGCAAAATTCTCACCAAATTTAAAATTTTAAGGGTGGACGGAAGGAAAAAAAAATTAGCGAGGGGCTGACGTCAAATCAGAAAGATCTGGAAAGGAGTGCGTGTGCTACTTTGGTGGCAACCTATGCATAGAGTCAGTGGCACAAAAGCTGCAACCACCTGACACAAATTCGTCTTCCCCTAATTTTTGTTATTATTTCTCTGTCTACTTTGGATTTGCAGCAGACGTTGAAGGAACGTCCGCGAAGTCGCCGCAAACACAGGCCAGAAGCAGCACTGGAGAGAGAGCAGAGCCATATAAGTGCATCTTCAGTGCTACGAGGAGGCAACAGCAGTGCGACAAATACCCGACAAGACCACCCTGCACGATTGCCAGCGCCTATTGGGAGTGAAGAAGTGCTGGCTCTGCGAACTGCAGACAGTGCTGACAGACAGTACGTGAGGTACGAAGAGTACGCCTGCTTGCTCTCTCGCACTGCATTGCGCTGCACTGCGTTGCACTGTGCTGCACTGAGCTTCTCTGCGCTGATCTGTGCGCCGCGTCGAAGCCTCCCTCTGATTTGCAAAATGTTCTCCTCCCAGAGCCACGCCCAAAATTTAGTGCAAAAAAATTTGATACGCCGAAGAGAAGAAAAAAAGGCTAACGAGCACATACGAGTGAAGCAGAACAAACGGAACAGGCAGAAAGAGAATCACAGGGCGTAAATGACACTTCTTAAGGGAACTTAAGCTGTTGAGCATCGAAAATGGCTTCTGGAAACGCTTGTTGAGAAGATAACGACAAATCGAAATGGGCGATAGCGCATGCAATTTAATCATAGCAGGCACAGTGCGACTTTCAACGCCACCTCTTAAAGTGCTCAGGCTCAACCTAACCCAACCCAACCCTGACCTGACTTAATCTTACCAAAGTAAACCAAACAAAGCAAAATTAACTCTACCCATCCAGACCTAAGTGATAATAAGCCTTCAGGGCTGACGTTGAAAACTCTCAGTGCGCCTGCCATGGTAAAATTAAATGAGCAATCATTCCAATTCAGTGCAAAATAGATGCGCTGCAATAGGTCCAGGGAGGATTGACTGTGATGCGCAACAAATGTTCCCCCTCCCATCAATTCAGCAACTTCACGCATTTTGCAAGGTCTGGCCTCACCGGCTGCTGACCAAGAGTGGTACAGACAGACGGACAATCTCCTTTGAGGGTGACAGACTGACAGTCTGGAGAGACAACGCGGCACTGTACTTCTGCACCCATCGCCACGCCGGAGCCCGCCGTATACCTCCTACGCGCATGCGCAATAGAAACAAAAGCGGCCGGAGGCCCCTCAGTCTAAAGCTACTCGTCTTCTGTCCTCGGAAACGCATTGGGTGACCCTTCCTTTTTTTATATGTCACTCCCATCGGACTTTTTTTTTCTTGACTCACACAATGTCTGCAATGTCGGGGGGTGCGAAAACGAGACGACGTACAACGTATACAATGGCAGAGGTACTCGGCACTGCTTGAGTTACTAAGATATATATATATGTATATATATATATATGTATATATATATATGTATGTATAATAGGCAGACTGAACCAATGTTACTAGATCTCTTCTGGCGTGCTATGCTTGGTGCAAGACTACATTCAAAGACATTCTAGTCAAATAAAAAGGAAAAATAATGTGTTTCTGGGTCTCCTCTCTGCCTAAAAAGTTTTATTGATACGGATGTTATAAAGTCAATATTACAAATTTAATGTGCTTAGTTACCTTCTAGATGATGAGTTAAAGCTGTGTAGTTAAATGCAGTTGAAAAAAATGTTCATTGCTTTCCCCCACGGCCTTCCAACTCTTGTATGTGTAGTACAAGTTTATTCCAAAAAGGGGTGAGGGTTGGGGGGAATAGTTTTTGAAAACCAAATGACTTCATTTTCACCATTTGACATTTGGTATCAAACCTATGATGCACTGAGCGAAATTCCAAAATTTTCGGGGTTTTTTGGTCCATCCACATATGTGCAAAAGAAAATTTGATTTTTGTTAGCCCATCTCGGTTATTACTTTGCCTATAAGCCCAGCACTCCATGCTGTCTGTGTGTCCTGTGCCTTTAAGCACTCTGTGCCACCTATGCGCTCCATGCTCCTATCCCCTCTATTTTGTTTCATTTCAGAAAACTGTGTAATCCACCAACCAGTGCAAAATTCCTCCAGAAGTTGGCATTTGAAAAATATAACAAAATAGCTGATGGTGCCTGACTTTTAGCTGTTTCGCCCCTACTACCAGTGAGACAGAGAAGTTTGCGCTTCAATGTCGAGAAACAGTTGATTGTGCTTAGTTTTTTGCAACCACGACTTCCTGAACCCATCAGTTGACAAACCCACTCCTGGACCCGGACCCCAACCAACAAATGGGTGCCTCAAACCTGCTCCCCGCCATGCCGATTCAAAGTCTATGTGATGTTAGGGGTCTGTGTCTCGCAGTTGTCATGAGCATAGGTTACAAAAAAGTCAAGTTTTTCGATATATGTGTGGATGGATGCTTGTGTGTGGGTGTCGGGTGTGTATACGTACACAGTGTACATTCGTAAGTAGTACATTGCACTTCTGTCTGGAGAAGAGAGAGGTTACACGCGAGACCTCTGCTATTCGTACGTACAGCGGACGTTGAACTGAGAAATTCCAGGCAAAAAAAAAAAAGAAAAAAGGTGAGGCAAAAAATCCCTCGTTTTCCTGTTCTCCACCAGATCTATATTTCCCTCCTGTTTCCGTGAAAGGGGGGGCATTCCCAGCTGTCGAGAGACCCCAGACACTTTCGAAAAATTCTCGAGAAAACAAACGCGGTCTCGAATTTCTTCTCCCCATTTAACGCTCGTATTGAATTATCGACCATTAAGGCTGAATACAGCAGCCACTGAACTGGGTGCAGATTCATTACCCTAGAAGTGATTTGCTCTCTCGACTTTATTTCCTCTTCTCTCAACTGATTCAAAATGGCTGTAAAAGTCGACTGCGACGATAAATTCGCCCCCCCCCCTTTTTTTTACTTTCTCGCTCTGCGTGAGCTTGATCCCAGCAAGATGTCATGTCAGCGTCCTATTAGCGGGCACGGATTAATCTTAATGAAAACCAGCCTCTTTTGCTGCTGCTGCCACTGCTAAAGCCGCAAGACTGTTACAGTGAGCACAGTACTACAATACCTAAAGAGTTGTACAGGGTGCGTCAGTATCAGTGTCACTGAGAGGGACTGACTTTTCTCCTCCAAACGCATATGATGTTGCAGGTCTTGTCGTCTGAACATGACTTGCAGCGTCTGAGAATGTCAGCAACAAGTCTTTTTGGGTCACTTTGCGCTCAGGGAGAAACAACCCCTTGGCCAGAAAGCATCCCCAGACATGGGAATCGAGACAATACTGCACAGTTCGTTTGTTGACCACTTGAGAACGTTGTCGTACATTTCTATTGACTTTGTCGAAGCATTGGAGGATATTTGACGTACGTGACGCTAATTCTGACTCACCCTGTAGTAGTAGGAGTAGCGGCTATTTCTTGCTACTGCTGCCGCTGCTCCAATGAGCTCTCACATTTCGGCAAAAAACACTTCGAGATTAGTTGGACGTCACTCCGCGCTCGATTTAGTGTTCTCCAGCATGAAGCAGAGGGAAGGCGTTGCCAATCGAGGCCTCGGAACTCGTTCATTAAAGCAAGAGATAGCAGCAGAATCTTTCGCAGTAACTCTGTATCGTATGTACCAATAGTCCTACACATATGGAGACTCTACATAGAAAACGCCCCGTGACCAGGCAGCAGCAGACGCAGTGGACGCCGTAGACGCAGTAGACGCAGTAGACGCAGCAGTAGCAGCCACCCTTCTTTCTTGAATCTTGACCAAAAAAAGTGAATGAAATGAAGCAGCTACTGCGGACCCAGACAGATGCTGCCTCCAATTTGCGTTACGCCTAGCTGATAAATGAAATATTTCTGCGGGCAAAAAAATCGAATGAGGAAGCAGAAGGAGAAGCCTTTTACGTACATGTGTTTCAGAAAAAGAGTGAGACAGAGGGAGGGGAGAGAGAAAGACCAGGAGGGAGAGAGACCTAGAATAAGACACACACAGACAGACGGACAAACAGACAGACGGACGGACAAACAGACAGACGGACGGACAAACAGACAGACGGACGGACGAACAGACAGACAGACGGACACACACACACTACGAAACAGACAGACAGACATTTAGCGTGCACATAACATAGGATGTGCGTACGGACTGACGTACCTGAGGCCTATTCGTCGGTTCGCTGCATGAATGCGCCCCTCATCCAGTGACGATTGCACTGCGAGAGGAAGACACACACATACACCGCTCCGACACACTTTCTTTCTGGCTTGAGGCGAAAAAGACGCAAAATAGCACTTTACAGGTCTATCACTATTGAATGGCGTGTGTTTATCTTGAGCACTTTTTATGCAATGTCTGAAATTGGCTCCGACTTTCGAGCTCTTGTGGCTTTTCGCACCACCGACGGTCGACGTCGCGTTCTCGATCACGTGGCCGCTCATCTACGCCCTCCTGCAGCTCTGGAGGTGCGGTATCACTCACGCGCACGAAGGCGCTGAAGTACAAGAAGCCATCGATTTTTCAATTTTGGCTCTCAGGACACGTTGGGTATAAACCTCCGGTTATATATGCGTTCTGGGTGTCCAACCTAGCGTCTGCTCAAGAGAAAAAGTCGGGCTCGTGCCTAAATGGACATTGATTAGGCATTTGCCAAGGAAGGGGGGGGGGAAGTGGAGCTGAGAAAATGATAAGTTTTGAGCACGCGAGCCAGACCTTTCTCATCCAGAGTGCCAAAACAGGCAAGAACATGAAGACACATTCCGCCAGCGGCTCAGCCCTGTGCCTATCTTATTGTTATTTATAGAGGATGCTCAAGAACTTTTGCTAAAGTTGCACTAATTGTGAACAATCTTGAGCGTCCTCAGCCTCTTCTTTCTCTGGCCAAGAAAAAACCTCCACAGTTTATCAGCTCGAGCCACAGACATCTACTGCGCTCTGGCCTCCGCGTATTGTGATCTACTTTCCCTGAAGTCATCGAACTTTTTCGGTTCATTGTCGCCCTGGCCTTGGAACAAGAAGCGTTTTTATGGACACTCACTCACTTTTCCCTCCCCTTTGCTGTTGTCAAGCGTCGACATAAAAACGTCTGAGCCATCAGAAGAGAGGTCATCAGCACGTAACGTACCAACGGTGACGCCGCAGAAGAGCAGAGCTGTTACAACAGTCATCGGATGAGTTACATTGGCAGTTACAGTGTGCACCTCGAAATTCATCTCGCTACTGGCTACAGTGAGAGCCGCTTAACGGCCGGGGCAGGAAGTCGCTGGGGCGACCGCACTGCCAGGAACGAGGACGGGCAGAGGAAACCTTACAGAGTGACCAAGTTTCACATTCACATTTCAGCCACATGAGCAGCAGAACAATCGCGGCTGCCAGCAGTTAGCAAAAAGTGCTCATACTTTCTGCCAAACTCGGCTCAAGAGCGATAAAAAGCGCGGCAAAAATGACAAGCTTCACTTTCGTATAAAGCAGGACTTCGTTCAAATTAGGCGGGTGAGTTTACTTTGTAAATGGATCCTATCCAGATCTTTCTTTGCGTAGTAGGCGGGTGTACACTTCATCCACCGGCCGAATAAAAAGAGGAGTCTGCTGTACATTCACTCGGGCGTCCATAAACGTTGCAGTGAATATTCCTTTTCTTTGCTAGACGTCATTGCTGCGACTGCAGAAAACAATTTTGCAAAATGTTCTGACGTACACGAGTGGGTGAGTGGACCAAATTAAAAAATAGCTCTATAGAATCTCAACTGTTCGCAAATGTGCACTATTTATAATACATGTGACGACGTCGGCCGAGAATTCTGCAAGGCGCTAATGAAAACAGTTGACAGAAATTGGAGCAGTGAGAAAACAGTGCGTGTTCATATGAGTAGGTGTGTGTGTGTGTGTGTGTGTGTGTGTGTGTGTGTGGGTGGGTGGGTGGGTGTATGTGTGCGTGCGTGAGTGAGTGAGTGAGTGAGTGCGTGAGTGCGCGCGCCTATTTTGGCTGCTCTGTCATGCACCACTTTCTCTGCTCTCTCAGTCTGGATAACGTACACACAATACAGTCGTTGTTAAGATGCCAGCGTAGCCCGCCAAAATTTTTGCCTTCAGAGTCGCTGACCTCAAATGAGGACAGGTGTGTCTGCTGCTGCGTTGTCAGGGACGAAAAAAGATCATGGAACTAGCTCAAGGACACTCTGGCAGTTTCCCCCTTCACTTCTCGTCATTGGCTTCACCTTTCTCCATGGTGATTCCGGACGTATGAACCTTCAAAAAGTCCCCGGCAACACTAGAGCTGCTTTGTGGAATTGGAGCCGGCGAAGGAGGCGTCTTCTTCCGTCGCTTTTTCGACGTTTCGAGGGCAAGAGAACAAGGGCAAAGCCAATTTTTCGCCTGAAGGAAGAGAGGAAATCCGAACTCAACTGGTGGCAAATGAGGACGAGGCGAGAGGACCAAACAGCCTCCATTCAGTGGAATATGAAAATCCCCGAGAGTTACGAGGCCGTAAAACCTCAGATCCATTGCGACAAATTTCTGGCCATTGTGATCAATCAGCTCCTTAGGGAATTCACTCCGCTGTGAAATTTTATGCCCTATAAGTCGTGAACGAGCGATGGGAAGAGGAACAGGAAAAGGGAATGGAAGAAAGGTGACGTCACTGGTGATTTCACGGAAAAGTGAAGCATCATTCTGGACGGAAAGTTTGCAAGCTTCACCTGCTCGTGACCGATGAGAAACCCCTCCCTGTCGTTCACAATGAAAGCATCACAAGATAGTGGAGGAGAAATGGCTTTATTGAAGAATTCGGTAGCCAAGGTGTCAATGGGCGGGTGGAAATGGGCGCCGCCCGGTCAGCGTTCCGGCCGCTGCCCCATTTCTCCAATAATGCCGCATCAACGTGAACGTGAGTTTCATCTCTCTTCCACAGCAAGCTTGTCGTGTCTTTTTTTTTTCGGACGGGGCCACGGCCGATTTGGCCAAGTGCAGGCTCGTCGCACACTGTGCGGCCACTATGTGTGTACAGTATGTGCGTCATATTACAACATCGTCGAACACCCAGCCCAGTTGCGGTTGGGAGTGATACGAAAACTGTTCTGGTTTTTGAAAGCTTCGTTGCAGAGCTTTCCCGCTGCCTGTCTCGAGCATTCATGCCCTGGACATGCATGCGCGCGGTCAGTGCTGAGTCCATTCGGCAGGTATGGTACGTACGCGGACATGCTGGAGTGCGTGCATGGGTAAAAACGTCCACCCTAGTACGTGAAGTGTGACGTTCTTTGGGCTAATCGATAACGGCATAAGAAAGTCAGCCGTGCTTTGTCTGATAGTTGGATAGATAGAGAGGGCGTTGCTCGCCAGCTCTTCCTCCACTGAGGTGGTGGCAATGGTAATCTGACCACTTTCATCACGGTTGCGTAATGCCTGGAGCTGAAGCATCATCATCTAAGGCGAGCAGTGGAATTTGGCCAGCCTCGGGGTCGGCTCCAGCAGCCAGCAACGCCACCACTACTACAACGCTAGTGCCAAGAAACTGAGCAACTGCTGACTGAAGTGCTCGTTTTTCTTTCATGCGCACTCGATCATTGGGACGTTGCTACAGTGATTCAATGTTGCCTGCACACCCGCACTGGCATCAATTCCAGTTTCATTTTTTCCCCCTCAAAACGTCGCTTTACGTAAGGAAGGCACGGGACCATAACCGAAAACGTATCCAGTCATGCCATTTGTCCCACTTTCGTCCGGGAAACAGGGGCGCAGTCTGATAGCGGAGGAGTTGCGTGATTCTTGTATGCACAGTACGACCAAGCTGACGCGTCCACACGTTGACGTCGGAAGTGCGTGCAGAGCCACGTAGTACATATATAAAGGTACGCATCTAAATTCATTGTGCCGATGTCCGCACAATCCCTCGGTCGTTAAGAACTTAAGACGTGATTGATGCGAGCGTCAGGCCAATAAAGCAGAAGACGAAGGGCATTCTGGTGGACCACAAAAGGATTGTGGAATGTGTCAACATTGGGACTGTTCATGGGAAATAGTTTCCGCTAAAGGAAAAGTCAGTTCCCCCTCTCCGGGCTCTTCGCATCCATCATTGCAGGCGGCAAATCACACATCCCCGGAGGAACAGGGTGACTCCAATGCTGTCCCGACGGCTCCGGAATGGGTGTCACCAGCGTCGAGTACACAAAGCCACTTCACCGTACACTTCTGGCAAGTTATATAATGTACTAATCCTTTCTCTGCGTACCTAACGTCAAAACAGGCGAAACAATAAATCTCTCTAGGCGACAGCTGGCTTCGTTTTTTCGCTTCAACTTTCGCGCGCTGGCTACGAGGAAATCATGACGACGACGACGACGACGGGGTTAAAAACTCATCATTGAGTCTGATCCCGGCCAGCGAAGCTGTCTGGGTTCGATCTCTTGCACAAGAATCCCGCCCAAATTTCTGCCACTGAGTGCGCGAAAATGAGCAGGCAAAAATGTTACCCTTTGACGTCAGCATGAACACGTCTTATCTGAAGAGCGTGCATTATGGCATTACTCTGTTATAATTCAACGTGGCTGAAGAGTTGCAAATTTTCTGTGCAGTCGTCCAGTGATGCAAAAGTGCTGAGACGCACCAGCGTCAATTATGGTCAGGAGAGGGGGTAAAATAATAGCGGCTGAGTCGTCTCATTTTGTGCCGGGTGGTGTTCAGTAATGTCCGCCGAGTCGTCGATTCCCCCACACCCCCGGGATAGAAAGGGGCTCCTCTGCTGTAACCGGGGGCTCGCGGGACAAACGCCGGATGAGAGGAGTGAGTCTGAGCCTGCTAGCGTATACAAGACGTGGTCCAGCTGGCTGTCTAGACCAGATCTGGCTAGACTGAACAAAAAAAAAGAGTCTATGAGCACAGCTACGACGATATGTATCGTGAGACTCATTGAGCTCGAGTTAGAGAAGCATTGAAAAACCCTCTTGAGAGACAACAATAACATTCGCGCGTACTTTTGTACTGTACTACAGAGAGTTCAATGACTCTTCTTCCTGCTCATGGCATTAGGATTCAGCGTTGGCGCTGTCTGCTTTTTATACAAAGCGCCTCCTGTATCTGTCCCTGCCTCCTGCTCCTCTTCATTGTCTGGGGCTGCGACTCTAATGAGTGTGAAATGAGGTCTCATGACATCCTTCACATACGCAGTTGTATACACACACACTCGGTTCAAATGTGCGCATGCACGAGCACGGGCTTTATACTTAGACAAGTGAGCAGCCTCTGCAAAGTATCGACTTTTATTATAGGTAGTGTTGGATTGAGAGCTGTTGAGGAACTCTGACAGATTGACAGACACACATGGTAAAAGAATTGGGCATTCAAAAGAAGCAAAAAAAAAGCTGTTGAGGTTTGCCACAGCGCTCCTCCCCACCGCACGCACAATTGTGTCGCATCATTGCTCCTCTCTACCCAAACTTTTCTCGAGTGGTCTCAATCGCACGTGATTGCCCTTCTTCTCCTCCCGCTCCAACTTCTCCGCCGTCACAAATTGGCTTAATTCCTGAAGATCCCAACAACCGAGCCCGCCACCACGGCCACTGCCGCCATGTCCATGGGTGGCTGCATAGTAACATGGTATAACGTATGATGTGTCCGAAAAGCGACGGCGGCAGAAGCAGCAACGCCCGATCAGACCCAGACACACATGTCTACTGCGAGGATAACTGTCTGGAAATTTCACCCCCCCCTCTTCCTGGCGGCTCGCGCTACGGCTACTACACACGTACACTACATACGTTCAGCACTCACTCGTGCACCTCCGTAACTCGCTATTGATGTCTCGTTCAGCACACGAGTAAGAGACCAACCCTCGACGACGACGACTACTCATTGGCGCCAAAACAGTGGGGAGCTAACTCGCAATTGTTGCTCTGTCCACAAGCAGTTAAAGCCAATCAGAGAAGATTCTTCCTCTGTCATCAATTGAGGGCTGCAGTTTTCACGCCTGGTTATGCGGAAATTGGCCGGGAAATCCCTACGAAAGTTGCGAGAAGTCGTAAGAGCCGCCTAATTTGACGACGTCCTGGGCATGAAAGAGTTGTTACCCTGTCGTCTGTCTCTCACGCTCGATTAGGAGGTGCACTACAAGCCCAGTTTATTTATTGGCTTTGCCTTCTCCGGCTTTACGTAGACACCGAATTGCCGACATGGTTTAATTTGTGAGCTTCTCGCTGCTGTAATAAAGTCTGTTTACCTTTACAACCCAATTTGGTTGACTCCCCTCTTCATCCCGGGAAACTTTCAGCTGACTTTCCTGCCACCCACCCGTACCCGCCCCGCTGGTAGTGGAAAAGAATAATGAAACAGAACACGAGCAGAAAAACGTGTTTTTCATACCCAAACACACACACACACACACACACACACACACATGCGTTGTACACACACCCTTCTCCGCACCCCCTCCCGTATGTCAATGACTCCTTTCCAGGGGAGCAAAGAAAAAACTTTCAGAGAGCAACGACCTTTCCTCAGTTGAACGAACCTTCGGGAGGTCCGTTGATGTTGGGACGCTCATTTTTTTTCTTCTCTCTCCACGACAGTATACTCGAAAGTTCCCCCTTCTCCCTTATCGCCATAACAGTAATGGGATTGATTGGGATAAGAGGGAAGAAAAGAACAATGAAGGGGTGAGGTATCTCGTGCAATGTGCTGCACGGGGGACTTCGATTGATACACTCCGTACACTGTATCGGTACACATATTCAGAGCTGATTACGAAGCCGGCACAGCTGCTCTGCGTTGAAGCAAACCCCTTGGATCGGATACACCGTAATGTCTACTCTTAACGGGTACACGAGACGACTGTGTTTATGACGTATACATTTCCTTTTGTCTCGACGGTGTCACGTGCTACCAACGCGACGAACCCGCCCCGCCCCCGGGCGGGGGGCGGGGGGGGGGGGGGGGGGGGGGGGGGGGGGGGGGGGGGGGGGTGGGGGGTGGGGGGGGGGGGGGGGGGGGGGGGGGGGGGGGGGGGGGGGGG
>JAAUXU010112913.1_pt1 | contig 11853 bp, 14 predicted proteins | sample 7278151 | NCBI WGS metagenome assembly JAAUXU01 (sample SAMN14350113, study PRJNA611818) | marine sediment metagenome | isolation source: surface marine sediment (1.8m) | place: French Polynesia: Moorea | collected 2018-08 | reverse complement strand
GTCAAAGGTGGGTCATTTTGGTTGATAATAATAAATTGTTTGTTCTTTTTTGTTGTTTAGCTGTGCATACCCCCCCCCCCCCGTTACATAGATCAAATCCAATAAAGGGATAAACAGGGCGCAAATCACTGTGTCACATACATATTTCCAGTATACATAAAGTATGTATACAATTTCCTCCAAATTTTAGTGCCCTTTTTCTTTCAATCTTTGGTCTAGAGAGGGTCACTTGAGGTTTTAAAGTATTGTTTTCTACTTTTACCAAAATTTCCGATAACAAACCTATAAAGCTGTTGGTCGAGAGAGACTAGACTACTAGGTTACTTTTTGAACTTTAGGTTGACAATGATGGCCAAAATATGCGAGAGGCCCGAGAGTCAAATTGTTCGAGTCATTTTCTCTCCGAGTTGAGGAGACTCCATCGCCAAGGTGGGGCCAGAGATTGACAGACTCAGTCACATTTTTGCTCTTACACCCTTTAATATCCACTGCTTTATGTGATGCAACCCAGCGTTTTGTCGGCCGCATCCTGCCTGTTGGCGCCCGTTTTACAAAACAGACAGCCAAAATGTACTGATATCACATTATGCTATAAAATGTAAAGACTGAGAAAATAGCTCATTTAAGAAATACGTAGTAGGTCTGAAAATCCGGTCCTACGTTGCTACTAAAGAAGGCACCGACGGAGGCAAAATGGCCTCGATCGAAGCAACGTTTCTTCACGTCACGACCACAGCTCAAATGACAAGAGTACAAAAAATTTTACATAGACTTTCCTTCAGGCGTTTTACGAATATCCCAACATTATGGGAACAATTTTTCGAGATCAATGTCCCTTGGTCGATTTTTCTGTCCCGAATCACGGGTTAGATCACGTTTTGGCCTTTTGTTTCTCCTCGAAAAATTGTGTCACAAAAAAGTTTCCTCTATTTTGTATCATAAGTTGACACTGAAACAAATCTTCTTGCCCTCGAAGAAACATTATCGTTCGAATGAATGATTTGAGCATTCGGTCTGTGGTCGTTCCTGCTGATTGTTATTGAATTGTATATTTAAGCGAGTGCCCCCATAGGCACATTTTTTTTTCCGCCGCCCCGGCAATGCTAGTGGCGGCGTTCTGGTTAAAGTTAGACTTGGGATGTCGAGTACTGATTGATCCTTGCATAACTTTTTAATCCATTTCGAGCTATGATGAACAAGACATCATTGCCCATGGCTGTCCAAACGGATATTCACGTGAGCAACCTGGACAATTTTTACTCAAAGCCTAGAGTAGAGTACACTCACGCCGGACCTTAAGATTACATGCCACTGGGCTCGAGTGGATGACTAAACTGACTACTTGCAATTCTTACACTAATATTAAAGGGCATTCCCAAGAGAGCACACTCAGTCTTGACATATTAATAGAAGTATAATTGACATCCGGAATGAAATCAGAGTAATCTTACGATTAACTTAAAGATACGCAGATAGTGACCAATCAATGACAGATGAACCATGGAATTTGAGCTCAGTATTGCATTACCTGTGCTGGGATTATCATGCCTGCCCTGTCACCTTACTCTCCGTAGAGTTCTTCAGATTTGCATCGTAGGGGTTTCATCATTGTCCCAGATTGCGTATGAACACCCTGTGCAGTCCCTTGGAGGTACTCAATACGTGGTCTCCAATGATCGGAAGAGGTCCGTCCCTTCCAGCGGGTCCCCAGTGGTCGTGAACATAGGACAAGGAGTCAGTGAAGGTGCCCAAGTAGTTGCTACCACGTCAAAGGTTGGTGCACGAGTGACCGATGGGGTACGTCGCATGGTCCAGGAACAAATCCAGCAAAAGTACATGAGCTCGTACCGAGTTTGCCGGTCTTGACCAGCCCTTATCACACAAAATATCACCCTGAATCAGAGCTCAGCACGGCATAGTACAGTACAATGCGGAGAACTTTCCTGAAAGTACAGAAACATTCAAACTCAGATATAACACATGGCGTAACAAATACAGTATGAACATATTTAACTCAAATACTTAAGTTTAATCCCATAGTTCTGTGCATGCACGCACACAACTCCCCCCCCTGTTACTTGGAAAACACTCCAAGTACTAATGAGTCACTGTCTGTCTGTCTGTCTGTCTGTCTGTCTCTCTCTCTCTCTCACTCACTGGGTCACTATCTCTTCTAAATCACTGCAGTCTTCTTCTTCTAAGGTCATAACGTTTGGGTCTATTGGAAAGGCATTGTGCTGAGTTAGGATGGTCCGGATGCCATGGGGTAGTGCGCGTATGCTTGGGCAGGTTCCATCATTAATAGGTCAGAATAGGAGGGCTCTGCTGAGGTACCATAACTTGGGTAAAAGCCCCATCTGGCTTCCAGATGGCATTGTGACGTGTACACACCCTCGTCCGCAACTGCCTCAAAGTCTGACAGAGCCCCAGCCACCCATCTTGGTTCTGTGGAGCACCCACCCACATGCCCCCGAAGATCACACATTGTACAGACAGCATGAAGAGTGGGGCATACCCGGGTATGATGAAGATGCTGAATTTCTCACTGTGCGTACTGATACCTTGGGTAATGGCTGAGGCCCAATCATGACTCAAGGCAGCACGTGCATAAGGGCATGCAACTTGGGCCTTTCCAAATGCATACATATGATGACACCCTCTGCAGAAGCCACACCTTTGACCCATTTCTGGAAACATTACCTTGGCATTGCGTGCCCTCACTCGAGCACTTATAATGAGGGGAGTTGCGTAAATACGACCCTCTTTTCTTCTTTTAAATGGCCTCTCCAAAATACTGTCCCAAACAAATACACCCGGATGTCCACTGCCGCCTTCTCTATCTTCTTCTTCGTCTGGTCTTTTACGTTTGCCAGGCCAGAACGATGACACTGTCCCAGCAGCACTAGAGTACTCTTTCAGTCCGGTTGATGTTGGAGCTGGCTCTTCCACCTTTGTAGCCGGAAGTGATGTTGATGTTTCTGGTGCTCTGGGTGCCACACGAGGACACCCTTGAAGTTCAAGCCACTCGTCCATGGAAATAGACCACTCCAACCCTTCCTGACTGACATCCAGCCCATCTTCCCGAGAGTGATGACCATAGAGAACTCCCTGGATGAACCTCCAAGACCACGCATTGGTATAAGGCCCTTCCTCCTTGCAATGACGGAGTAGTTGGTGCTGTATCAGCATGTACAAGAACGAGAGAGGAGTCCACACATCCTGGACCATGTACCATGTGGCGACATCATAGGGGATCCTCCACTAGTACAGCACATTCGGGATATGCCAGAAGGGCCCCTTGGAGTAACCATGCCATCTCTCAGTTCCCTGCTTCTCTGGAAGACGAGCTATCAGATGAGTAAACCAGCACTTGGCAACATTCTTTTTAATTGGCTTATGGGTATAGTCATTGGCCACCATCCCAATTGGGGAGAGGCCAGTCTTCTCTCGATCCAATATTTGAACCTGGGGATCTGAATATTCAAAGCTAGGATGGAAGTAAAGCATTAGTTCTTGGATATCATACCAATACACTCCCAGAAAGTACTCCTCTTCGGCAATGCCAGAGACCAGAGTACAAGTATCCAGGTGGCACAAATAACATGCCAAGTGAGATGGTAAAAGATCCATGACAGTGACATCATCATTCAGTCATCCCCAGGTCAGATGGTCATCTCGAAGACTGTCTATGCGGAAGATGAAGGTCCACATAGACTTCCCAAAAACCACTTGAATGGTCGACAGAAGAGGGCTCCTGATGCCAGACTCCATGTCAACACGCAGCAGGGGCCATGCGTTCATTCACTCATCCATGAAGACACCCAGCCCTCATACTGGGCATATCTCTCTATCTCTAACACCCTGGCCTGCTGACTCAAGGTCAGTTTGTCAAGCAATGGGATAGGACGGACGAAGTCCCACGCCATAACCAGCTCCGTAAAGAGCTGGTGTCCTGCTGGTGACATCATGCACGGTATTTTGTGCAGCATGTTACTGTACATGGAGTGGCTTGCCAGGAACTATAAGAGAGCAGTTATGGGGCTTGGCTAACATTTGGAGAGAAAGAGAGAGCTCAATTTCCAGGTCAGTCTCTAAATAGTAAGCTTACATATTGCACATCGCGTTCATACTCTCTTCCATTAGCCAGACGAAATTTGATCGTTCTGACCAGACCATCCTTGCCCTTATTTACTGCAGTAATCACTGCCAATGGCCAGTACTTTGGTGAGGAAGAATCAAATACAGTAATGACGGATCCAACTGTCAAATTTTGGTTTGTTTTTGCCACTTAGAACACGGCTGCAGACCTGGAAAGTACTCTCTTTTAAAACGCAAAATGAAGTGCTGCATGATTTCTCTGAACATCTGATATGTCGGGAGAAACTAGGGGTACTCGAGGACAGGTCAGAAAGGCCCAATGCCAAGGTGTTGCTCGTTCCTAGGAAGTGCTCTGGGGTCAGGGGCTCCAAGTCCTTAAAATCACTCCCCACATAGGTCAACAGGCAAGCATTGAGTGCTGCCTCGACCATCGCAAAGGCCATCAGGAGTTCCTCGTCCGTCACAGGGACCTCTGGCTTGATGACATGCAAAAGGGCTCTCTTTGCACTACCTACAATCCTTTCTACTAACCCATTGTGGTGTGGGACCAGTGGGACGTTGAACTTGAAGTTGATCTCGTTTATCTGATGAAGCTCATCACTCTGCAAATCTCTCCAGCTTCATAGAAGATCACTTGCCCCACCCACAAAATTAGTTCCGTTGTTATTGTGAGTACTGTTGGTCTGCCTCGCCTAGCAATGAAACGTTCAAATGCAAGCAAAAATGACTCAGTGTCCAATGCAGTAAGCATTTCCAGATGCGTGCAACAAAAGGTGCAGCAAATGAAGATGAGAAGATAGCATTTCTGATGGGTGTGTCTGTGCAGCATTTTAGTAAAGAACGGTCCGGCTCCATCAATGGCAGTGAATTGGAAGGCATAACTCATGTCAGTAGGCTCTCTGATGTCAGAGATTGGACCCATTTGCTGGGTGACGATGTGTTTGTGCAACCTTCTACATTTGATGCACTCCCTTAACACCTTTTGTACAGCCTCGCGACCTTTCGTCATCCAAAAATATTTGCACAACTCTGCCAGTACTTGCTCTGTGCCTGCCATGTGTTTTGTGACTTCCCAATGAATGTGTTGAATGAGAGATCGTGTCCAATCACTTTTGCCTTTCAAAATGAGGGGTCTCGCAGTATCCATACCCAATTTTTTAAGGTATTTGAGCTGCCCTTGGGCTCGAAGCTCTCCCTTTGGACCATAGTACAGGTCCAATTGTCTCAGTTCGTGGCTGGTATCAGTCAAACTGTTGTCAAGCTGTGCCAGCATTGCTTGAAGTACAGTAGCCTCATGAATTTCTTTCGGGTCAAGAATTGCATTGTAATTTATGTGGTTTCAGCGTTGACAGAAACAAAGTACATAAGCAGTGATACGTACTCTTTTTGACCATGCAGAAGTGATTTTTGGAGTTAAAATGGCAAGCCCTCTTGGCCTTTGCGTTCTCACAGTTGATGACATCACCGATAAAAGTTTGACTGTCCAGCCAGCACTTTGAGCAAATGGGGCCTTGCTTGGTCTGAACTCTTTGGCTGCCTCGATGAGTGGAACAGGAGGCTTGTCTTGCACGGGTGGGTTATTGGCCAACAGTAACCTAGGGTCCTTCCACCAGAGCTCACTGTCTTGCAACTGCTCCACAGAGAGGCCTCTGGTGGCCAGATCTGCCGGGTTCTGTGTAGTGTTAATGTACCTCCATTGAGAGACTTCCAAATGTCTTTGAATATGGGCCACCCGATTTGCAACAAATGTCTTCAAGTCCCTTGACTGATTATGTAACCAGCAGAGAATGTTCATTGAGTCCGTCCAAAAGAAGGTATTACTTTCTTGAAATGCATGATCCAAATTTGCATTCACGCATGCGACCAAATTGGTAGAGAGTACTGCACCCAGCAGTTCAAGCCTTGGCACTGAAACCACCTTCACTGGCACCACTCACACCTTGGCAATGAGCAACCGGGACTCAAGTACTTCCCCGTTTTTTGAGATGACATAAGCACATGCTGCGAACGAATCTTTTGAAGCATCACAAAATACGTGCAGCATAAGGTCAGTTGAATTTGCCTCTCGTACACAGCATGGGACTCGAATTATGTTCAGTTCTGGAAGCTGCTTGTACCAGATCTTCCACCCATTCTCTAGTTCTTCAGGCAAGGGTGCGTCCCATGGGTCGGCCATCTTGTCCTGCCCAATGATGAGATCTTGTAACATCATTCTGGCCATGATGATGTAAGGTGCCAGCAGCCCAAGAGGGTGAAACAGTTTGGCTACCATGCTCAGCAACCTTCTGCAGGTCCATTGGCTGTCTTTCATAGAATCATGGCCCTGTTCAAAGCGAAAAAGATCATCCTCTGTCTGCCAGATCAACCCAAGGGTCTTGATCTCAGGGTATTCCTCTACCATACTCAAAATGTTTGCCAGTTCTACACTCTTTGCTCCGGGATAAGATCTTTCAGTGAATCGTCTGGGTTTGAAGCCCACTTGTGCAATTGCATCCCAGCCTTTGCATGCAGTTCATTTAGTTGCTGGATTGTCTCGCGAGCCATTTCTGCATTTTCTGCTGAGTCAACTACATCATCAACCAGCATTGATTGATGCACCGTCTGAAATGCTAGTAGGTACTCCTTTTGGTATTCAAGTGCATGTTCCTTCACTACAAAATTTGCCACGGCTCAAGAACTGGTAGGTCTTCGGGGCTTGATATGGATCAAATGACCAGACGAAACGATGGTATTTATGATCTTCTTTGAGCAAACAAATTCATAAGAACATGCTGCTAATGTCACCCATGAACGCGATTGGATTAATGCGCATGTGCACGAGAATGGCCTGCAAATTCGCGATCAGATTGGGTCTCGGAGCAAGGGTCTTGTTGATGTTGCATTCCCTAAACTTGGCTGCTCCGTCCATCACTACTCGAACCTTGGTAGTCGTCTTATCCTCTCTTATTACTGGATGATGGTACCAGTACAAGCTTTGCTCTGTACAAAGTGACTCATCTGGCACTTCCTTGATGACGTCATTGTCCAGCCATTCCTGAAAGACTGCGGCATATCGTTCTCTGAACATTGGGTCTTTCAGCTTCCCCTTTTCCAAGTGTTCTAGCCTATGTAATGCCATAGACCTGTTGTCTGCCAAGTCCGGCTGGTCCGGTCTCCAGGTACAGCCAATCTCGTACATACCCTGGTCTTCGAGGAATTTAAGAGTACTACACAACCTTTCTATTACGTACTGGCTCTCAAGAGAAAGGGTCTGTTTGAATTCTTTTTCATGATCTACATGCCACATTTTTTGTAGCAGACGCTCAACTGACTGCATTTCTGAACGTTGCTTATGATGTCATCTTTGGATTTGTCAGACTGCTTCGTGATGGTATTTTGAGCGCTAAGAGCTACCTTGCTCCATTGCTTTGCTCCCCCATCTAAGAAGGGTCTACCATTGCCAGCATTTGGAATGTACTTAACACATCCAGTGGCTGTCCAACCGAGGGCTGTAAGCCTTGCATCTGGGCCCTCCGAGCCATCCGGGTGCCAGACTTTGCGGTATCCTCGTAACACTGGTTGACAGTTATGGCCAATGGGTAGTTCCACCTTGGGGTTTTTCAGCTTGGGGAACTCCAACCCTCTAAAGTAAGGGACATCTCTAGCCGCTCTCCTCCAATCAATGGCTGGACCTCTAGTAATGGGGTCTTTGATCACTACTCCTCCTATACATTGCAGTGCTTGCGCATCCTCCATGCATGATGCAAACGAAGGTGCTATGTACAATTTGGCTGAAATAGTAGAGTTCTTCGTGACCCTGCCACCTATCCCCTCAATTCTTGCATCCTTGGAGCCCCAAGCAATCAGCCAGTTCCTGCGTGATCACTGAGCACTGGGCTCCATCATACAATAATGCAGTAACCATTGTTTCAGTTCCATCGTCAGCACATACAAAGATGGGAATCGTACGTAGACTGATTTTGTCATCTCTGACGACTGAGTTGCCCAAGTACCTAGCCAAATTGACGGATGCCTTATGATCTTTTCCGGCCGAATTGGCCGGTGCTGGCTGGCCAGACTTAGTACTGTCAGAGTGGGGTGAAGTTGGGGCACTTGACGCAGATTTCGCATCTGATTTTGCTTTCGTTTGGTTCTGGCCCTTGTTCTGGCCAGAGCTGCTGTCCTGATGAAGAAGGGGGTGATGCTTACCCTTGCACTTGTTGCACGATTGTGTCTTCGTGCACTTCATGACCAGGTGCCCTCTCTCCAAGCACAGGAAACACATCCTTCTGGCCATAGCCATGGATCTACGCGCGCTAGCCGTAAGGTTCTTAAATGCTCTACATTGTTCAATGGTATGGTTTGTGACATCACACAAACTACATCCAGTAGCAGAACTTGAAGCAGACAAACCCGAAGATGCCGCGCCATCCGACGTGACGTCATCTTTCTCTTTACAAAGGTCACTTACATTGTCTTTATCTTTTTTGTTTGGGTCTGGGTCTTATTGTGAGCAGTACTAGACTGAGTACTTCCCATGGGACTAACTGCAAGATGATCTTTCAGAAATTCTTTCACGTAACAGAGTAAAAGGATTCCCGTTCTGCGTTCGCGACCTGAAAGTATAATATAGATAGCTCTAACTTCGGAAGGAAGTTTTCACTCAATTGCAGTAAACAGCATGCTCTGGGCTCCATAAGTGGGTTCGGGGTGACCCTCACGCTGAGCCATATAAAGAACGCTCTGGACTGCGCTAAGAAGGTCTGTAGCCTTTGCCTCATCGTTTGCCACTGGAAGAGTGTTAAGCTTTGCAATTGCTGCTGCAAAATCCTTTGCTTCAGTCCCATACAAACCTTCCAAGAATCGTACGCCCTTACTGTAGCCCTCGTATTCGTCTGATTCACACAGCTGGTCCATCACATTGAGCAGAGACATACAACTACTGTCTAATGAAGAGATCATCACCCTCACCTTTTGCTGCACTGGTATCTCCATGATGCGGACCTGTGAAATGAACAACCGTCTCCAGCTTGCATAACTACCCTTTCCATCAAATTTGATGATGAACCCTGGCACCTTTCTAATTTCACGAAACGAAGGTGCCGTACCCAGTTTCGGTATAATATTCCAAGGTGCTGGAAGCGACAAATAAAATGCAACATCGCCTGGATTGGGCTGAATTGGCAGGTTGGGCTGGCTTGGAAGAGTTACTTGGCCATGAACTGGCTGGAACTGAAAGTGTGTGTTGCTTGCTTGAGGCATTGACTGCGTTCTGGCATTAAAATTGAAATTTGGAGCCGTACTTTGCGCTGCGCAGGGCGCGAAAGTATATCTCAGCTGTTGTACATGCGCTGAATCATGTACTGGCATAGAACTCGACTGCGCATGTGCAGTAGAAACACACGGGGTCACAATTGGAGGCTCAAAAGCACTAGTTTGTGCAGTAAAAGGTGCATGAGAATGCGGGCATGAATGCATTGGCGCTGGCATTGACAACGGAACTTGGGGTGGAGCACTAGTAAATGTTGGCAGGGTGCCCCCCTGTAGAAGTGTTTCCTGGGGGTAAATTGGAAGGGTTCTGCCCTACCTTACTGGCCAGATGTGTTCCTCGCGCCTTCGAACTCCACCTTGTACTGATACACCTAGCTGATGCCCGAGAATCATCTGGAGCCCGACCGACTGGTCTGATTGGCAAGCAGACGGTCCACCAAACGGTCAACCACGGCAACAAGTCCGTCTTGATTATTTTGAGTTTCTGGAAGAGTTTGTCTGCATTCAGTTCTTCTGGGAGTATCAGTAATAGATCTGGTATTAGGTCTGTGTACTCCATCAAGTCTAATATTTAATGAGGCTGAATCCTGTCCTCCATCTTGACCAAGTATATTCATGTTACGGAAGCCATCCTGGAGTGTCTGGTTCCTGTCCATCCCAACGCTGGTATACAGTTCAGTGCGCTCCCGTGGAGTCGGGGTCTCCACTCGAGTCTCTTTGGGCTTCATCGTCTCATCCGGAGTGCTGGTCTGGGCTTCCATTTCTGGGCGAGGAGTTGGGACTGATCTCTGTAACGGAGTGCTCTCACGCTCACACAGATCAAACAACCTTCTAAGGTCCTCAGTCAAGTGGATAGTAGCTTGCGTTCTACTCTTTGGATGAGCACCTGTCCCAACAAAAGTAGGGGTACGTAACAGGGTTGCTCTTGGCATAAGAGCTCTGGTCGGAACCAATACTGGAGTACTTATTTCCTCTGGGACAGTTGGAATTCGGGGTGAAAGTACTCTCCTTATTTCCGGGATGGTCCCAGCCCAGGCTTCTAGTTTTTGTCGAAGCCTTGCAAGTTCTACAATCAAGGGCTTGGGGCTCTCTAGCCTACTGTAGAGCTTAGTATCAGTCTCATTCCAATGCTCGTCGAACACTGCCAAGGCTGTTTCCATCCCTACATTCCATGAATGGGTGGTCCAGGTGCCTTGAGCATCACACTCTTCTCTCTGCTTGGCCAGGTCGGTCAAGATCTCGCATTGGTCCAAATGAAACTTCAAGTCCTTATGTATATGTCTACACTGCTCCGTATGGAGTTCATATTCCTTGCCCAGAGCATCCTTGCCCAGAGCTATTTTTGCATGCATTTCCCAAAGGAACTTGCCATAGGACCGAACTCCGGACGGGCCTGGAGCCGGGCTCTCATCACCCGATGCAGATGCCATGACTGGACATCAAATTACAGTTCTACTCATTCATGTCATCCACTCAAGCCTCACGTTCGGCACCAATTTGTCCAAACGGATAGTCACGTGAGCAACCTGGACAATTTTTACTCAAAGCGTAGAGTAGAGTACACTCACACCAGACCTTAAGATTACATGCCACTGGGCTCGAGTGGATGACTAAACTGACTACTTGCAATTCTTACACTAAAATTAAAGGGTGTTCCCAAGAGAGTACACTCAGTCTTAACGTATTAATAGAAGTATAATTGACATCTGGAATGGAATCAGAGCAATCTTACAATTAACTTAAAGATACGCAGATAGCGACCAATCAATGACAGATGAACCATGGAATTTGAGCTCAGTATTGCATTACCTGTGCTGGGATTATCATGCCTGCCCTGTCACCTTACTCTCCGTAGAGTTCTTCGGATTCGCATCGTAGGGGTTTCATCATTGTCCCAGATTGCATATGAACACCCTGTGCAGTCCCTTGGAGGTACTCAATACGTGGTCTCCAATGATCGGAAGAGGTCTGTCCCTTCCAGCGGGTCCCCAGGGGTTGTGAACATAGGTCAAGGAGTCAGTGAAGGTGCCCAAGTAGTTGCTACCACATCAAAGGTTGGTGCACGAGTGACCGATGGGGTACGTCGCATGGTCCAGGAACAAATCCAGCAAAAGTACATGAGCTCATATCCAGTTTGCCAGTCTTGACCAGCCCTTATCACACGAAATATCACTCTGAGTCAGAGCTCAGCATGGCATAGTACAGTACAATACGAAGAACTTTCCTGAAAGTACAGAAACACTCAAACTCAGATAAACCACATGGCATAACAAATACAGTATGAACATATTTAACCCTATTCAGCTGGGGCTTTAGGATGTCCTAATTGATGGGGGGGGGGACCATTTCGGATTTTTTTTAATTCAGATTTTTTTTACCAAAGCATAATAGGGAAAAGATAATGCTCAACATAATAACATTCTGATCTGTGTATTTATCTTCTTGACTTCTCACACTTTTAGTTATAAGTACCTCACACACTATTATGATATTCTACTGTTTGGT